>Ga0209751_10006617_pt1 | contig 10712 bp, 10 predicted proteins | sample RifCSP13_1_FD_184019 | JGI IMG/M metagenome (GOLD analysis project Ga0209751, IMG submission 184019) | Soil microbial communities from Rifle, Colorado - Rifle CSP2_sed 13_1 (SPAdes) (version 2) | ecosystem: Environmental > Terrestrial > Deep subsurface > Rock core/Sediment | place: Rifle...
GCTCAGCTTTCTCGCCGGCGAGGGGCGGGTCATCGCCGGGATCGGCCTCGGCAGCTTCCAGCACGAGTTCGACGCGATCGGCCTAGGCGAGGCCGATCGTTCGGCGCTCGTCGCGGAGCAGCTCGACATCATCCGGCGTCTCTGGACAGGGGAGACCATGTCGCACGACGGTACGTACTACCGCTTCCGTAACGTCGACATCCACCCGTCGCCACGCGGGCACATCCCCTTCTGGTACTGCGGGGGGTCGCAGGCGGCGGCCCGGCGCGCTTTCGAGATCTGCGAGGGCTACTTCCCGGGACGCATCACGCTGCGCACGTTCGCGCGCAACCTGAAGCGGATGCGCCGGCTCGCCGCGGATGCGGGGAAGGCCGTACCGATCGCGGCAGCGATCCCCATCACCAGCCCTGGCCGCACGAGGGAAGAGGCACTGGCGAAAGTGGATCTCGCGGGGTTCCTCGAGGAGGCGAACCGCCACGGGCGGTGGATGCCGCCTGCCTCGGGCAGGTTCGAGACGGCCGAGGACCTCGATGGCGCGCTGATCGCGGGGGCGCCCTCTCACATCGCCGAGGTCGCGGAGCGCTACCACGCCGCCGGCGCCGAGCACCTCGTCTTCGATCTGCGCTTCCGCTTCGGCCAGTGGCTGGAGAATGTGCAGCTGCTGGGGGAGGAGGTCCTGCCGCTACTGCGACCGGCGGGCGCGAGGTCGTGACGCTGCTTCTCTCCAACGACGACGTCGATCGCCTGCTCACCATGCGCGAGTGCATCGACGTACTCGAGGTCGCCTACGCCGAGCTGGCGCACGGGCGCGCGACGGACCGCCGGCGCTCCGACAGCTTCGTACCCGGCCCACAGGAGGGCTCGCTCTACTCGCTCAAGTCGATGGACGGGATCGCGCCGGCCTTCGGTGTCGGCGCGGTCCGCATCAACTCCGACATCGTCACGTGGCCGACCCGGGACGGGAACGCACGGCGCGAGAAGGTGCCCGCGGCGCCCGGCGGAAGGTGGGTGGGGCTCGTCCTGCTGTTCTCGATCGAGACCGGCGAGCCGCTCGCGATCCTGCCCGACGGCTACCTCCAGCGGCTTCGCGTCGGTGCGACGAACGGCCTGGCGGCGAAGCTCCTCGCGCGGGCTGACGCGCGTACCGTCGGGCTCATCGGCTCCGGATGGCAGGCGGGTGGCCAGGTGATGGCGATCCGCGCCGTCCGTCCCATCGAGCGGATCCGCTGCTTCAGCACCAGCGCGGAGCATCGAGAGGCTTTCGCGCGCGATTGGTCACACCGGCTCGGGGTCGAGATCGAGCCGGTGGCGTCGCCCGACGCCGCGGTGCGCGGCGCCGACGTCGTCCTGTGCGCCACGAACACCATCGAGCACGTCTTCTTCGAGCGATGGGTCGAGCCGGGCATGCACCTGTCGTCGATCAAGCGCCCCGAGCTCGAGCCTGCCGCGATCCGGCGCGCGGCCCGCGTGTTCATCCACGCGAAGCACGCCTCGCCGACGCACGTCGTCGCGGCGGGGGTCGAGGTCCCCGAGACGAGGCAGGGGAAGGGCTGGGCGCTGCTCCAAGAGATCGACTTCGACCAGCTCCCCGAGCTCCACGACCTCGTCGCCGGAAAGGTCGCGGGTCGGGGGCGTGACGACGAGGTGACCTGCTTCCTCAACAACATCGGGCGCGGCTATCAGTTCGCGGCCGTCGGCGGCGCGCTCTATCGCAAGGCGAAAGCGGCGGGCGCGGGCCGCGAGCTCCCGACGGAGTGGTTCACCGAGGACGTCCACCCGTGACGCTCCGGCTCCGGTTCGCATGCGACGTCTACGACCTGCTCGAGCCGATCATCAGAGGCGAGGTCACCGTGGAGGGCGCCGAGCTGGAGACGATCGTGATGGACAGCCGGCGCCACGACCTGATGGCGCGCGAGGGCTCGTTCGACCTCTGCGAGTTCTCGATGTGCTCGTACCTCGTCGCGCGCGATCGCGGCCTGCCCCTGGTGGCGATCCCGGTGTTCCCGCGGCGCATGTTCGTGGAGCGATACCTGTTCGTGCGCGGCGACAGCATCCTGCGCTCGCCGGCTGACCTCGCGGGCCGCCGCGTCGGCATCCACCGCTGGCAGAACACGCTCGCGTTCTGGACACGCGCCTGGCTCCGCGACCACGCGGGCGTGGATCCGGATGGCGTGCGCTGGGTCATCGCCAAGCCCGAGGCGGTCGAGGGAGGATCCCGGCCGGGTCTGCACCGGGAGCGCGCACCCGACGGCGTGAGCCTCGGCGCTCTGCTGGAGGCCGGCGCGATCGACGCGCTCGCCGCGCCGGACATCCCGCGCGCGTTCCTCGACGGATCGGGCCGGATCCGGCGCCTGCTCCCCGACTTCCGCGCCGCCGAGCAGGAGGGATTCCGGCGCACGGGCGTGTTCCCGATCATGCACGTCGTCGTGATGCGTGCGGACCTCGCGGAGCGGGAGCCGGAGCTGGCGGCGCGGCTCGTCCGGGCGTTCAGTGAAGCGAAGCGCCGCGCGGTCGAGCGCTTCTCCGCGCATCCGACCCGGATCAGCATCCCGTGGTTCTGGGCCCAGCTCGAGGAAGACCGGCGGATCGCGGGTGACGATCCGTGGCCGTACCGCGCCTCCGCGAACCGCGCGACGCTCGAGACGATGCTCCGGCACGCGCTCGAGGACCGCCTCGTGTCGCGGCGGCTCGCGCTCGAGGAGCTGTTCGCGGCCGGCTCGGAGGAGGTCGAGGACCCGCAGACCGTGCCGACGCTGGCCGCCGCGGTGCGCGCCTCGTGACGCTCCTCCTCTCGAACGACGATGTCGAGCGCGTGCTCACCGTCGAGAGCTGTCTCGAGGCTCTCGAGGTCGCGTTCCGCGACCTTGCCGAGGGCCGCGCGGTGAACCGGCCGCGGTCGCACTCGTACACGCCGCTCGGCGAAGGGCACCACTACCTGTTCAAGTCGATGGACGGCGGCATCCCGCGCTGGGGCGTGCACGCCATCCGCATGAGCTCGGATCACACGCACGAGTTCTCGCGCGACGGCCGGCGGCGGCGGGAGAAGCTGGCTAAGGCGCCGGGTGGCCGGTACGTCGGCCTGATCATGCTCTTCGACATCCACACGCTCGAGCCGCTGGCGATCATCCAGGACGGTTACCTTCAGCGTCTTCGGGTCGGCTGCACGAGCGGGCTCGCTGCCAAGTACCTCTCGCGCCCCGAGTCGTCGGTCGTCGGTCTCATCGGCTCCGGCTGGCAGGCCGGCGCGCAGCTCATGGCGCTGCAGAAGGTCCGCGCGGTGAAGGAGTACCGCGCCTACAGCACGGACCCGCGGCGCCTGCGCGCGTTCTGCGCCGACCTCACGCGACGGCTCGGCCAAGAGGTCCACGCCGTCGGCTCGGCGCGCGAGGCCGTCGATGGAGCCGACATCGTCGCGTGCGCGACGAACAGCCACGATCCGGTCATCGACGGCGACTGGCTCGTCCCCGGGCAGCACGTCGGCTCCGTGCAGAGCCACGAGCTCGATCTCCGCACGCTCGAGCGCGCCGCGCTCATCGGGATCCGCAGCCGCGACGCGGCGACCTTCCACTACCTCCCCGGCGAGGCACCGGTCGAGGCGCGGGAGGTGAAGCGCCTCGAGGAGCCGCAGAGCGCGAAGCTCGTCGAGCTCGGCGACATCGTCGCGGGACGCGCGGGCCGGCTCTCCGCTGACGACATCACGCTCTTCACCGGCGGCGGGCTCGGTGTGTCAAGCGGTCTCGGCATCCAGTTCTGCGCGGTGGGCTACGCCGTCTATCAGGCGGCGAAAGGCGCGGGCGCCGGTCGCGAGATACCCACCGACTGGTTCCTTGAGACGGCCAAGCCGTAGGCGTCCTCGCGAGCCCGTCGGCACCGTGTAGTTGTGCGGTCTACGCGAGGGAGCATGCGGCGTCCTGCGGATCACGGCTCGCCTCATCCGCGGGCGTCCCAACACCCCGGGCGGAATGGCAATACATTTGGGTCTCTCGCGGGACGTCGCAGCGGGCGTCCGCGAGCTCGGCGGCGCACTCGTCGCTGGCCTCGACCATCCGGGCGAGCTCCTCCGCGCTCACGGTCCGCATACGCGCCCGGCTCGAGTGGAACGTGAAGCGCTCTGGCGCGAGCGCCTCGCGGCGCCGGAAGAGCGCGGGGATCTCGGTCTCCATCGTGACGTTGGAGCTCGGCACGATGAGGCCGACGCGATAGGTGCGGCTCACGCTCGCTTCGGACGCTCTCCCTTGCCCACGAGCCAGCCCCAGCGCTCGACCGCCTTGCGTCGCGTCTCCGCGCTCGGCAGCTGCGTGAGGGGGAAGTGCTCCCGCCACTCGAACGGCCGCGTCGCGTCGATGATGGCGCGCGAGCTGAAGCCCTTCTTGTCCTTCGGGATCCGCGGGTCGAGCGGTCCGCTCCAGGCCCGCGGGATGATATCGATCGACTCCGCCGGCTCGCTCCGGGTGCACATGGCCCACAGCACCTGCTCGAGGTCCATGACGTCGATGTCGTCGTCCACGACCACCACGTAGCGGCCGAGGTACGCGCCGGTGTGCACGCTCGCGGCGGCGTGGCCGACCTGGCGCGAGTGGCCGGCATATCGCTGCGTGATGGCTATGACGTTGAAGAGCCGCGAGCCACCGACCTCGTGGCACCACACGCCGGTGATGCCGGGGATGCTGGCGGCCTCCAGGTCGCCGCGCAGCCGCGCGGATCGCATGAACGCGCGGTAGAAGGACTGCTCGTCGGGCGGGACGTTGGGCGGGGACCCGAGGATGATCGGGTCGTTGCGGTGGTAGATGGCCTCGACCCGCAGGACCGGCTCGGGCCGCTCCATGCTCGCGTAGTACCCGGTCCACTCGCCGAACGGACCCTCGACCTCGGTCTCCTTCGGGTCGGCCCAGCCTTCGATGACGATCTCGGCGTCCGCGGGCAGGGGGAGACCCGTCACGGGTCCCTTCACGACCTGGTACGGGTACCCGCGGACCCCGCCGGCCCAGTCGTACTCCGTCACGCCGAACTTGATCTCGGTGCACGCCGCCCAGAAGAGGAGCGGGTCGCCGCCGGCGACGAACGCGACCGGCATCCGCTCGCCGCGCGCGAACCACTTGTCGCGGTGCTGGCGGCCATGCTTGCCTGGCGAGATGTAGAAGCCGAGCCGCGTCTTGTCATGGACCATGACGCGGTAAGTCCCGAGGTTGATCCAGCCGTCGTCGGGGTCGCGGGTGATGTCGAAAGAGCCCGTGCCGAGGTAGCGGCCCCCGTCGAGCTCGTGCCACTTCGGCGTCGGGAAGATGGTGCAGTCCACGGCGTCGCCACGCAGGACGTTCTCGAAGATGGGGCCGTCCTTCACGACCTCGGCCGGGACCTGTGGGATGCCCTTCGACACCCGCTCCTGCCACAGGCGCACCAGCTCCTGCGCGCCGGCGTCGATCGGCAGGCCCAGGGTCACGGCGACGCGGGGGAACGACCCCATGGCGTTCACGAGCACGCGGAAGCCCTTCTTGTATCCGGGGATCTCGTCGAAGATCGTGGCCTTCGAGGGTCGCGTCCTGCCGAGGAGCTCGGTGGCCATCCCGATGTCCTCTTCGGCCGTCGCGCCGGTCACGGTCTGGAGCTCGCCGATGGCGTCCACGCGCTCGAGCCATGACCGGAGGTCGGTGGGGACTTGGAGCTTCGTCGCGACGGCCACGAGACACCTCCACATCCATCCGGCGCCGATGGGCGCGGGCGAATGATCATACCATTCGGCCGCGCCCGCGACAGCCGTCGGCGAGAGGAGGGACCGTCGTGTTCACGCCTGTTCGTCAGCCCCGCGCGTCGGGTGAGATCGTCGTGCAGATCGAGCGGGCGATCTTCGATGGCGAGCTCGACCCGGGCGATCGCCTGCAATCCGAACGCGAGCTCGCCGAGCAGTTCGGCGTCTCGCGGATCACCGTCCGCGACGCCCTGCGGGTCCTCGAGGCGCGCGGCCTCATCCGCGTGAAGGTCGGAGCGAGCGGCGGCGCGTTCGTGACGGAGACGAACGTCGACCAGGTGGCCGAGTCGATCTCCACCATGATCCTGCTCAAGCGCATGTCGCTGTCGGAGCTCGTCGAGGCGCGCACCATCGTCGAGACGGCGACCGCGGAGCTGGCTGCCCAGCGCGCGGACGCGGCCACCGTCGACCTCCTGGCGCAGATGGTCGAGCGCGGACGCAGGGTCGTCCGCGAGCACCTGCCGCACACCGAGGCGAGCATGGACTTCCACGTCGCCCTCGCCGAGGCGTCGAAGAACGAGCTGCTCTCGGCGACCGTGCGCGCGTACCGCGACCTGCTGATGCAGCCGCTTCGCGACATGCGCGACGTGCGGTCGGCGCGCGTGACGCAGAAGGCGCACGAGGAGATCCTCGAGGCCATCCGCGCGCACGATCCCGACGCGACGCGGAAGCTGGTCCTCGCTCACCTGCAGGACTTCGAGAAGCGCATCCGCCGGTATCTGCAGAGCAGAGAGGGCGGCGATGGCCGTCCCGCGTCCCGCGCCTCCCGGGGTACGGCTCCGGTCGAGCGCGTCGAGCGCCTTCGCCGGACCTCGTGAGGGAGCCGGACGCGCCGCGGGGTGCGCCAGCCGGCGGGCGACAGCGCCGCCGCATCGTGGTGGCGATCAGCGGCGCCTCCGCGCCGGTCTACGGGATCCGGCTCCTCGAGGTGATGCGGTCCCATCCCGAGGTGGAGACGCACGCGATCGTGTCATCCGGCGCGAAGGCCACCATCGAGTACGAGACGGCCTGGAAGGTCGCCGACGTGCTGGCGCTGGCGGACGTCGTCCATGACGAGAAGGACCTCTCGGCGCCCCTTGCGAGCGGGACGTTCCTGACCGACGGGATGATCGTCGCGCCCTGCAGCATGCGGACGCTCGGGATGATCGCGCACTCGCTGAACGAGAACCTGATCGTCCGAGCGGCGGACGTGCACCTCAAGGAGCGCCGGAAGCTGGTGCTCATGGTGCGCGAGACCCCGCTCCACGCGGGACACCTCAAGGCGATGTACGACCTCTCGCTGTACGGCGCGGTGATCCTCCCTCCGGTGCCCGCCTTCTACCACCTGCCGAAGACGATGGAGGCCCTCATCGATCACAGCGTCGGGAAGGCGCTCGACCAGCTCGGCGTCGAGCACGAGCTCTTCCGGCGCTGGAGCGGCCCGCTGCCGGCCGACGAGCGCTGAAGAGGGATACGGCGACGCACGAGCGGACGCGCCTGGCCGTGCTCGTCGCGCGCGCCTGCCGGGCCCTGGCCGTGGCGGGCCTGTTCGACATGCACGGGCACATCAGCGTGCGCGAGGGCGACGTTATCCACATCAACGACCGGCGCTCCAGCCGCGCGACCCTCCGGCCGGAGCAGGTCGCGGTGGTCCGCATCGCCGACGGCGAGGCGATCCACGGCGAGCCTCCCAGCGAGACCGCCATGCACCTCGCCTGCTACCGCGCCCGCCGCGACGTCGGCAGCGTCGCCCACTTCCACCCACTGTTCGCGACCGCGTTCGCGACCGCGGGGCGCCCGCTCATCTGCGCCTTCAACGCGGGCGTGCCCTTCGGCCGCGAGGTCCCCGTCTTCGACGATCCGGACCTGGTGCGGACGGATGAGCAGGGCCGCGGCGTAGCGGCTGCGCTCGCGGACCATCGCGCGGCGCTGCTGCGCGGGCACGGGGCGGTGGTCGTCGGCGACGACGTGCCGGGCTGCGTGACCGCGTCGCTGTTCCTCGAGGAGAGCGCGCGGCGGCTCGCGGCGACGATCCCCCTCGGCGACCCGCGCCCATACACGGACGACGAGCTCGCGCGCGTGACCGCCAGCCTGTGGCAGCCCTCGGTCGTGGAGAAGACCTGGACCGACGCGCTGGAGCGCGCGCGGCTGGCCGGCGTGCTCGGCGACCTCGACGGCGCCGGTGCGTAGCGCGCTCCGCCGGGAGTTCCCGCCCGGCGTCATCTCGGTCTACCTGCTGATGATGCTCATGACGACCACGGAGGGGACGGCGCAGCTCCTCCTGCCTCCGTATCTCGACGGCTACGGCTATGCGCTCCCCGTGATCGGCGCGCTCGTCTCGCTCCTGTCCGTCACGCGGCTCGCGTCGCGGATCCCGGTCGGCGCGGCGTACGGAGCGCAGCGGGCGAAGCGCATGGCCATCGCCGCGATGGCCGGACTGAGCGTCGCCACCGGCGGCTTCGCGCTCGCGGACGGGCAGCTGGTTCCGGTGGCCGCGCTCACGCTCGCGCACGGGTTCGCCTTCGGGAGCCTGGGGACGCTGCTCCTCGCGGCGATCATCGACATGACCGGCGGCCATCGCGCCGGCTCGATCATGGCGTGGTACACGGCGGCGCTCTCGACCGGGTACTCGCTCGGCGCCTTCGCGGGCGGAGCCATCGCGGACACGTACGGCATAGGCACGGCCTTCCTGATCGCGGGCGCCCTCCCCCTTGCTGGCGTCGCGGTCGTGCTCCGGGTACCCGCGTTCCACGGACCGCCGCCCGTCGAGGGCGAGGCGGCGGTCGCCGGCCTCCGGGGCGTGCTCGGGGGCATCAAGCGGCTGGATCCGCGGGTATGGCTCGCGTTCGTGATCGTCCTCTACGTGAACCTCATCTCCGACGCGGTCGACGCGTTCTTCCCGATCTTCGGTCTCGCCATCGGCCTGAGCCTCTCCGAGCTCGGCGTGCTCAAGGGCCTGAAGTCCGCGGCCGCGACGGTCATCCGTTTCGGCAGCCTCGCGCTCTTCCGCTGGGTGCAGCCCGCCGTCGTGAACTTCTGGGGCGTGGTCGTCATGGCGGTCGCCACGCTGGCCCTGCCGCTGGTCAGCGCGTTCGGCGCGTTCGTCGGCCTCTTCGTCGTGCTCGGCTTCTGCCGCGGGCTGCTGCGCGTCACGACCGCCGCGTCGGTGGCCGAGCTGCGGCGCGAGGGCCGCGGCGTCGGGCTCGCCTCCGGCGTCTACAACGCCGGCCTCGACGTCGGCGCGATCATCGGCCCGACCGTGGGCGGGCTCGTCGCGAATTCCGTAGGCATCCCGCTGATGTTCCAGCTCATGGCGGCCCTGAGCCTGGCCGTGTACTTCGCCGTAGCGTTCTCGACGGCCTCGGGGCGCGCGTCGATCGCGCTGCGGCCGCAGCCGGGTCCCCCGGCCTAGACGGGTCCCAGCACCAGCGTCTTGACCACGACCGGTACGACGCCGGCGGGCCGCAGGACGCCGCCGACGTCGATGTAGTCGAGCTCCGAGAGCTCGAGGCCGTCGAGGACGACGATGCCGCCGGAGACACCGAGCTCGTCCTCGAGGATGCGTCCCACCGAGTGCGCCACGTCACCGGTCAGCGCGGCGACGAGGGGCCGGCGCTCCCCCGCGCCGCGCGCGATGCCCACTGCGACGTCGCGGAGCCGCGCATACCGCGGCTCCGACCCGAACGGCAGCGCGACGGCGACCGCGCCGGCGTGCCCGGATCGCTCGATCGCGCCGCGCACGCGCCGCTCGACCTCGTGCGCGGACCCGTCCCCGGCCGTCGAGACGACGACCGGCACGTTCCGGAGCGGGAGGATCCGCTCGTCCGATACGAAGAACGTGCTCCCGGACAGGTGGACCGAGAACTGCGAGGCGCCGATCACCGTCGCCCGGATCCCTTCGCGCGGGCGGTCGAGGATGCCGGGGAGCTCCGCCGCCCGTTCGCGTATGGCCGCCGCGAGGTCGAGACCGAGGTCGCCGTGGTCGGCCGCGTCCCAGCCGTACACGTGCTCCGCGACGCCGCCGGACAGGGTGACGACGCTCGGCAGGGGTACGGCGGGCAGCGGGTCCAGGAGGTCCAGCCCGTGCAGCGCCTCCCCGCGCGCGGCCCGCACGATCGCGCCGGCGAGCTCGCGGGCGAGAGCACGCCGCCCGGCGCCGTCGAGCCCGGACGCGTCGTGCGACCGCGCGCCGACGCGGATCGCCGACGTCGCCACGACCTCGCCGCCATCGATGAGCGCGAGCTTCGTCGTGCCGCCGCCCACGTCAACGTTCAGCAGGACCGCGCCCTCGCGCCGCGAGCGCGCCATCGCTCCGGAGCCGTGCGCCGCGAGGATCGCCTCGAGCCGGTGGCCGGCGGTCGCGCGGACGAACTTGCCGCCGTGCGCGGCGAACAGCTCGGCGATCTCCGCGGCGCTGTGGCTCTCCAGCGCGTTCCCGGTGAGGATGACCGCGCCCGTGTCGACGTCGTCGTGCCCGAGACCGGCGTCGGCGTAGGCGCGGTCGATGAACGCGCCGAGCGTCCCCGCGTCGATCGAGCCGTCGGCCCGGTACGGCGTGAGCAGGATCGGTGAGCGGTGAAGGACCTCGCGCTCGACCGGCACGAAGCGGCTCGAGAACGACGCGATCCGCTGGAGGCGGAGCCGGCTGAACATGCAATGCGACGTCGTGGATCCGATGTCGATGCCGACGGTCGTGAGGACCACGTCGTCGGGCTGCCAGGCCTCTTCGGGCTCGACCTCGTCGCGCGGCGGCTCCGCGGCGTCGTGGTCGCGGAAATGGATCGTCAGGCCGGGACGACCTCGTGCATGCGCGAGGGGATGCCGCGCTTGCGCAGCTCCCCCTCATAGATCTCGCGGATGAGCGGGTCCTCGTCCTCGTACTCGATCTGCCGGCCGCCCTCCTTCACGCTCACGTCCATGCCCATCCAGGTGGCGAGCTTGTCCGCGACGGTCGGGTAGCGCAGGCTGCCGAAGGCGATCGCCAGGT
>Ga0209751_10006618_pt1 | contig 10712 bp, 10 predicted proteins | sample RifCSP13_1_FD_184019 | JGI IMG/M metagenome (GOLD analysis project Ga0209751, IMG submission 184019) | Soil microbial communities from Rifle, Colorado - Rifle CSP2_sed 13_1 (SPAdes) (version 2) | ecosystem: Environmental > Terrestrial > Deep subsurface > Rock core/Sediment | place: Rifle...
ACGAAGCCAATTTCCTCGGCATGCTCCAACTCGGCTGCCTCATCATCCTCTTGAGGCATTTATGAGATGCGCTCTAGGTATTCCGTGCAGTCATCCAAGGTAAGCAACTTGGGGTAGTCCGTTTCCGGTATCTCGATCTTCAACTCCTTGTGTATGGCGATCATAAAATTCAGCATATCCATGGAATCGATGTCCAATTGATCGCGGATCCTGAGATGCGGCTTGATCTGCGCCAAGTCAGCTTCCGGCGCGATCTGGCTCAGAGCCCGGAGGACGGTTTCTCTGATCTTCTCTTTCGTCACAGTGTTTCCGGTTCCTGCAGTTTGCGCTCGATCGCAGCGAGAAAGAGCCCGCCGCGATGCCCGTCGCTGACCCGATGGTCCGCCGAAAGTGTGGCCGTAATGACCGGCCTCGACACAATTTGCCCCTGGGACGACCACGGACGCTCGACCAGCTTGCCGAATCCCACCAGCGCCACCTGAGGAGGGTAGATGATGCCGAAAACGGTCTCTACCCCCTGCTCTCCAAGGCTGGTGACCGTGATGGTCGGGTCGCTCAGCTCCGAGCTCCGCAGGGAGCCAGCGCGCGCGCGCTGAACTAAATCGCGAAAAGCTTTCATGAGTTCATCGAGACTCTGGCGATCCGTATGGTGCAGCGCCGGCGCCACCAGTCCTCCGCCTCTCAAGGAAATCGCCACTCCCACATGCACATCAGCGCTCAGGACTGCTTTCCCCTCGATCCATGCGGAGTTCAACTCGGGAGTCTCACGCAGGGCCAGGGCCACCGCTTTGAGCAAGAGCACGCCATAGACGAGCCTGTCTTCGATTGGCCTCTTTAGGTTCGCTTGCGCCATCCAAGCCATGGCTCGGTTCATGTCAATTGTCGTGCTCAAGTAGTAGTGCGGAATCTCTCGCTTCGATCGAGCCATCGCCCCGGCAATCGCTTGTCGCATGCGAGTTTGCCGGTCCACTCCCGCTTCAGCCGCCGGCTGGGCCGTTTTGACCTGCACCGCCCGCTGAACATCTTCCAGAGTGATCCGCCCACCGGGGCCCGTGCCCGTAACCGATGCAGGGTCAATGCCATGGTCCGCAGCAAATGCTTTCGCTGCGGGAGAGATATGCAGCCGGGCAGCCATTGGCGGAATGACAGGCGGGGACACTGGAGCAGCGGGCGCGGGGAGCGTCGCGGCCGAAGGCCGCCCCGCCTGCGCTCCGGGCGATACCGAAAGCATCTCCGTTTCACCCTCCTCACGAATGATCGCGAGAGGAGTGCCGACCGGAACTCTTTCTCCCGGCTGGACGAGGATCTTTTCAATCACCCCGCTGGTGAAGACCTCGACCTCGATATCTGCTTTGTCGGTTTCAACGTCAGCGATAATGTCGCCTCGTTTCACCGAGTCTCCGGCCTTCTTGCGCCAGCCCAGGAGCTTGCCGGCACTCATGTCGGCCCCGAGCTGCGGCATCACGAACTCAGCCATTATGAAACGATCCGCTTCGCCGCGCCGACAATGCCGTTCACCTGTGGAAGTGCGGCCTCTTCGAGGTGCTTGGCGTACGGCATCGGCACTTCCTCGCTACACACTCGCAGGACGGGCGCGTCCAGTTCATCAAATGCTTTCTCCATGATCTGCGTGCTAATTTCGGCAGCGAAGCTGCCCGTGCGCCAGGCTTCGTCCACGACCACGGCACGGTGCGTCCTTGCTACGGAATCAAGAATCGTTGGCGTATCCAGTGGGCGAAGACTCCTCAAGTCGATCACCTCTGCCTCGATGCCATCCTTAGCCAAAAGGCTCGCGGCCTCCATCGTCTTACCCAGCGATCCGCCATACGTGATGAGCGTGACATCGCGGCCCGGGCGGCGCACGGCCGCCTGCGTGATATCCATCAATCCCGTGTCTTCCTCCATTTCGCCCTCCAGCGGATACAGCGTCGCGTGTTCGAAAATGAAGACGGGATCGGGCTCGCGAAGTGCGGCCAGTAACATTCCATAGGCATCGGGCACGGTTGCAGGGGTCAGAACCTTGATTCCGGGAACGTGGGCGTACCACCCCTCGAGACTGTGGGAATGTTGCGCTGCAAGCTGCCGGCCTCCTCCAGTGGCCATGCGCACGACAAGCGGTACATTGAACTGCCCGCCCGACATGTGCCGTATCGTTGCTGCATTGTTCACAATCTGGTCCAACGCCAGCAAACTGAAGTTGACCGTCATGATTTCCACGATTGGACGCATTCCGCCCAGGGCAGCCCCGATTCCGGCGCCCACGAACGTGGATTCCGAGAGCGGCGTATCGCGGATGCGCTCTGCTCCAAACTCCTCCAACAGACCGTGGCTTACGGCAAAGGCCCCGCCGTAGCGACCCACGTCCTCTCCCATCAAGAAGACGCGAGGATCGCTTTGCAGCGCTTTGCGCAAGGCCGCCCGCACCGCTTCGCGATAGGTCATCTTGGTCACGACGCGACGCGCCCTTGGACGTCGTTCAGCAATTGCTCGACAGGCTCCCAAGGCCCTGCCTCTGCAAACCGAACAGCCTCGTCAATTTCAGCGGTGACCTCTGCCTCGATGCGGGCGGCATCTGTGTCTGTTAGCAGCTTCCATTCTCTCAACTGAGACTGAAACAACAATATGGGGTCGCGCTTCTTCCATTCCTCGATCTCCTGCTTCGTTCTGTAGAGATCGGGATCGGCCATCGAGTGGGCGCGGAAGCGATAGGTCCGGAGTTCCAGCAGATAAGGACCGTTCCCTCCGCGCACGAAATCGGCGGCCTGCCGTGCCGCTGCCTCGACGGCAAGAACATCCATGCCATCCATGGCACTGGAAGCCACGCCATAGGATTCGGCCTTCAAACTGATATCGGTTTGTGCCTGATGGCGCGCCAACGCTGTACCCATGGCGTACAGGTTGTTCTCACAAAGGAAAACGACAGGGAGCTTCCAAAGAGCGGCCAGATTCATCGATTCGTGGAACTCGCCTTCGGCCACCGCGCCATCTCCAAAGAAGCAGGTCGTGACGGCTGGCCGTTTCTGGAGTTTGTCAGCAAGGGCGAGGCCCACGGCGATCGGCAAGCCGCCCCCGACGATTGCGTATCCGCCATAGAAGCGCCGGCTCTTGTCAAAAAAGTGCATCGAGCCGCCGTGGCCGTGGCTGCATCCAGTGGCCCTTCCAAACATCTCGGCCATTAAAGAACCGGTGGGGATGCCCCGTGCCAGAGCGTGCCCGTGTTCGCGGTATGTGGCCACAATAGCGTCCTCCGGCGTAAAGGCCTGCATGGCCCCCACGCCTGTGGCCTCCTCCCCGATATACAGGTGCAGGAATCCGCGAATCTTTTGCAGGCTGTACATTTCAGCAGCCTTCTCTTCGAATCGCCGGATTCGCAGCATTTCGCGAAGCAGGAAAAGGGCGTGCTCGCGGTCCACCGGCAGACGTTCCGAGATCCTCGGCGTCGACATTTATTGCGCTTCCAACGTGGAGGTGTCCCCTTCAGGCAGACCAAGTTCGCGCGCCTTGAGCAGGCGGCGCATGATCTTGCCGCTGCGTGTCCTGGGCAACGATGTCACAAATTCTATCTCTTTGGGGGCGACGGCGGCCCCCAATCGCGTCCGTGCAAACGCCAGCAACTCACGCTGCAAAACCTGGCTCGGCTCGTAGCCTCCACGGAGCACCACGAAGGCCTTCACAATCTCCAGAGCTACTGGATCCGGCTTGCCAATCACTCCTGATTCGGCAACTGCCTGGTGTTCCATCAAGGCGCTCTCTACCTCGAAGGGGCCGATCAGGTGACCGGACGTCTTTATCACGTCATCCTTGCGTCCAACGAACCAGAAATAGCCGTCCGGGTCTCGTTTGGCGAGATCACCCGTCAGATAAGAGCCATCGGCGAAGCACTTCTTGTAGCGCTCGGGCTCATTCCAGTAGGCCCGAAACATGGAAGGCCAGCCCGGACGAAGAGCCAGCTCGCCTTGGATATCCGCCTCAAGGATCTCTTCAACTGAGCCATCCTTTCCCGTTCGCACAATCGCGGCTTCGATTCCCGGCAAGGGACGGCCCATAGACCCGGGCCGAATATCCATCGCCGCGAAATTGGCGATCATAATGCCGCCTGTTTCCGTCTGCCACCAGTTATCGTGGAAGGGCCGCCCGAACGCTTCCTGGCTCCATACGACCGCTTCGGGATTCAGCGGCTCTCCAACGCTCGAAAGAAAGCGGAGCGAGCGAAGATCATATTGGCGAACGATGCCAGAGCCGCTCTTCATGAGCATGCGGATCGCCGTAGGCGCTGAATACCAGACCGTGACCTTCTGTGATTGAAGAATCCCGTACCAGCGCTCTGCGTCAAAATCACCTTCGTCAATGATGCTGGTGATCCCGTTCGTGAGCGGGGCAATAATGCCATAGGACGTGCCCGTTACCCACCCCGGATCGGCGGTGCACCAGAAGATATCGTCCGGATGGAAGTCCAGCGCGAACTTTCCGGTGATGTGATGGGCGATCACGGCGCCGTGGACGTGCACGGCGCCCTTGGGCGTTCCCGTCGTGCCACTCGTGAAGTGCAGAAGGGCCGTATCTTCCGGGTCGGTAGGCTGGATAGTATAGGCATCCTCGGCTTGTTCCATTGAACGGTGAAAATCAACTGTGCCGGGAACGGATGTGGGCTTGTGGTCGTCTCCAACCAGCAGAATGTGATCCAGAAACGGCATAGATGACCGGATCGCTTTCACCTTGCGTTCATAGAGCGACTGCGTAGTCACAAGAACCTTGGCGCCACCGATGGTGAGCCGCGCGCGGATGGGCTCCGGGCCAAACGCCGAAAAAAGGGGGCACAAGACACTCCGGTGCTTCAGCGTGCCCAGGGCGGCGATGTACAGCTCAGGAATTCGGCCCGCCAGGACGTATACCCGGTCTCCTTTGTTCGCCCCGAGACATTGCAATACGTTCGCGAACCGGTTTGTCAGACCTCGCAATTCAGCATAGGTATAATCTTGCACCTCGCCGTTCTTGCCGAGCCATCGAATGGCCAGATGGTCGCGACGAGCGCCATTCGCGTGGCGATCCACGGCTTCGTGGGCAATATTAAGTCCCTGCCCCCCGGGAAGTCCGTCAAGGTCCCGACGGGCATCCTCCCAGCAGAATACCCTTCTAGCCTCCTCATAGTTCGTCAGGTTGGGAGTGATGGCCCAGTCCCGACTCGACTTGGTGATGATCTTCCAGTCCATCTGATCCTCAGCGCCACCGTACGACAACAAGCAATCTGACTGGGCCGACATGCAAGTGCGGTGATCCAAGTCACCAACGAAGTGAACATCTTACATCCTTCGTTTGCGCAGGCGCACTGTAGTAAGAAACTTTTCGATAGACGCGCGTTCGCGCACCGTATAGCATCGGCGCTATGAACTGTGCGATCGCAGGTTGTTCACACAAGGCGCAAGAGCAATGCTCGGAATGTTCCCGATCCTTCTGCAGCTCTCATATTGAGACATGCAGTTGGTGCCAAGCGGCTGTGTGCTTCGAGTGCCGCGAGGCTCACGAGGCGAATAATCCCCTGCACGACGAAGACTCGCGTAATTCTTGAAGGGCGCGCGCTTGTTTCCAATCGGGTGATGGGCAAAGGCAGCCCGAACCGATGCTGCTGCCGGCTCCCCCAGCGAATCGCTAGGCGGCTACTAAGTTCTGCAGGGCCGGGCGATTGTGAATAAGTAGGGTCGAGCCCTGGATCATCCCAAGGTTCTGGTTCTTGGACTCGCCGGGTGTCCGCGTAACGGTCTCGCGAGTTGTGCCAATCAATTCTACAAGCTCTTCCTGGCTCAACGGCAACTTGGCTCGCCTGTCCTGTTTCCTTTCTTGGCCTGCGGAGGAAAACTCCAACAGAAGCTTGCATAGGTGTTCCTGCATGGATGTGGAAATCTTTCCAAGCTGCTCATTCTCACAGGTGTTGGTGATAACGGTCACTGTTCGTTCACCTGCTCCTTGAGATGGTGTAGGTGGAATGCAGCCTAGCCTTCACAAGCCCCGCAGAACGAGGCGCGAGAAGCGTCCGGGAAATATGGTAAGGCGGGTTGATCGAATGGGGGTAAAAACATGGCCGCAACGCCCGTAGCTGTACAACGCGCTAAGGAACAAACTTTGCCACAGCAGAAGTCCACATCGGAGAGTCTCCAGGATCGGATGGATGCTGTCTTTGACGAGATTGCTCAGAGGGCCTTTCAAATTTTCGAAGGCAACGGCCGGCTGTTCGGACGCGACCTCGAAAATTGGTTCAAGGCGGAGAGAGAGCTGTTTCGTCCCGTCCACACGGAGCTTACCGAGTCAGATGAGTCGTTCGAGATCAAGGCAGAAGTGCCTGGTTTCAGCGAGAAGGAGCTGGAAATCAGTGTGCAGCCTCGCCGGGTAGTAATTACCGGTAAGCACGAATCCACCGACAAAGAACAGACGAAGGGCAAGGTAGTTCGTTCCGAGACTTTTTCGGATCAGATCTTGCGCATCGTGGATCTGCCGGTGGACGTCGAAACGGATAAAGTGACGGCAACCCTGAAGAACGGAGTCCTGGTTCTGGCGATGCCGAAGGTCGCCAAAGCTCGGAGTGTCCGCATCACGCCTACGGCTGCCTAGCCTTGTCGCGTGTCCCGGCCGGGCAGGCGGATTGTCTCTACTATTGAAAAGGCACTCCTCCTGTCCGACCAGGTCCCTGGGGTTGGATTTTGGCGCTGAATCGTGCTTAGCTTTGGGATGCCTCCTTTGGGCATGCAACGGAGAAGCCGGCCATGATCGTGAAAGTAAAGAATGGCTACCAAGTATTGTCGAGCAAAGGTAAGAATCTCGGCGGACCCTACAGGACGTTTGAAGAGGCGAAGAAGCGCCTGCGTCAGGTGGAATTCTTCAAGCACCGCAAGTCTTGAACTCCGGGGTCGGTGGCCTGATGCCAGACAGGGGACTGAGAATGACAGCGCGACTCTTGCTGGGTCTTGCACTGATCTGCCTGTCCCTTGACGCGGGGAGCGCTCACGCTCAGGCAACGCAAGATTCGGGGCAGACATTCCAACAACTGATTCGTTCGCTTGAAGGCCCCGACTTGTTTCGGGCCTATTGCGCCCCTTGCCATGGTCTTGACGCCAAAGGCCGCGGCCCTGCAGCGTCGGCCTTGAAGACTCGAGTTCCCGACCTAACCATCCTGGCAAGAAACAATGGAGGGCAGTTCCCGTCGAATCGAGTGCGCAGAACCATTCTGGGTGACGAAGTAAGGATGTCCCATGGCTCCCGAGAGATGCCAATTTGGGGGCCCATCTTCCATCAGATTGAGGCCGACGTGGACTGGGGAAATGTGAGGCTGGAGAACCTCGTGAATTACCTGGAGTCAATTCAGCCTAGTCGCTCTTCTGGCGCGGAACTGTACAAACAATATTGCGCGGTCTGCCACGGAAACGATCTAAAGGGAACCGGCCCTGCCCCTGAGCCATATCGATCACCGCCCGACCTGACTACGCTGGCTCGGCGTCACGCTGGCCGATTTCCTGACGCCTACGTCATGGACGTGCTGCACAATGGTGTCGTAATGCCCGCCCACGGTCCCGCTCAAATGCCCGTCTGGGGAACCGATTCGAGGATGACCAACCGACTGGATGCGACCCAGGTCGCGGTGCGTATTGCCAACCTGACCGACTACATCAAGTCCCTCCAGACGAAATAGGACGGTGATAAAAAAGAGTGGAGGATCTGGAGTCCCTCGGGCGTAGCATTGCGTCGTGAGCAGCGCTGGTTCATCCGAACGGAATCTGCCGGGGCAGCCAAATGGGGCAGGTCATCCCGACCCAGTCTTTCACATTCGGGGGATCACCAAGACCTACCGTATGGGAGACGTGGAAATCCATGCGTTGCGCGGCGTGGATCTCGACCTCTTTCCTGGTGAATTTGTGGTCTTGCTCGGACCATCGGGGAGCGGTAAGTCCACCCTGCTCAATATCCTCGGCGGCCTCGATGTTCCCACCTCCGGCCAGGTCTGGTATCTGGATCACAACCTCACGGAGGCCAGCCCGGCGGAACTGACACGTTATCGCCGCGAGCACGTGGGCTTTGTATTCCAGTTTTACAATCTGATTCCAAGCCTCACGGCGTTGGAAAACACGGCGCTCGTCACAAAGATCGCGGAACATCCTCTCGATCCGCGAGAATGTTTGCGATTGGTGGGTCTCGAGGAAAGGCTGCATCACTTTCCCGCGCAGATGGCTGGCGGTGAGCAGCAGCGAGTGGCCATTGCGCGGGCGGTGGCCAAGCGACCCGAGGTGCTGCTCTGCGATGAGCCCACCGGAGCGCTTGATTACCCAACCGGCAAAGTCGTGCTGGAAGTCCTGGAGCGCGTGAACCGGGAATTGGGAACCATCACCGTGGTGATCACTCACAACGCAGCGATTGCGGGCATGGCGGACCGCGTGATTCGCATCAGCAGCGGTCAGATCGTGGAAATTCGGCGAAACGAGCGGAAGGTCACGCCAGCAGAATTGGCATGGTGAACCAGCGATGATGGTACTCGACAAGAAACTGGTTCGCGATCTCTGGCGCTTGCGTGGCCAGGTGGTGACGGTCGCTCTGGTGGTTGCCTCGGGCATCGCCGCGTACGTAGCCATGCGCAGCTCTTACGAATCATTCGCTCGCGCCCAGCAAACGTATTACGCGCGCTATCGGTTCGCCGACGTATTCGTTCATCTCAAGAGGGTGCCCAACTCAATATCCACGCAGATCGCAGCCATCCCCGGGGTCGCTTCGGTCCAGACCCGGGTGGTGGTTGAGGTCAATCTGGACGTTCCCAGCCTGCCGGAGCCTGCGCAGGGCCGGTTGATTTCGATTCCGGAGCGCCGCATCCCGATCCTAAACGATCTGTTCCTTCGGCAAGGCCGTTACATCGAGCCGGGCCAGCGCGACGAAGTGCTTGTCAGCGAAGCCTTCGCCACGGCCAATGGCCTGCGCGTCGGTGAAACCATCGGCGCCGTCATCAATGGCCGCTGGGAGCCGCTGCATATCGTGGGCATCGCGCTCTCGCCGGAATATGTTTACGAAATTCGCGGTGCAGAAGCCTTCCCGGACAACAAACGCTTCGGCGTATTCTGGATGAGCCGCGATGCGCTGGGACCTTCCTTCAACATGGAAGGCGCATTCAACGATGTCGCCATATCTCTTGCTCCGGGTGCCAGCGAAGCGGAAGTAATTTCGCGACTCGATTCCTTGCTGGAGCCATACGGTGGGCTTGGCGCGTATGGCCGGGCGGACCAAATCTCCAATCGGTTCCTCTCTAACGAGATCGTCCATCAACGAGCGCTCGGAATCTTCGTTCCACCGATTTTCCTGGGCGTGGCGGCGTTCCTCATCCATATCGTGCTCTCCCGGCTGATCCACACGCAACGGGCCGCGATTGGGCTCTTCAAGGCTTTTGGATATGGCAATCTCTCTATCGCACTGCACTATCTGAAATTTGCCCTCGCTGCCGTTTTCCTGGGAACACTGGCCGGGGCTCCGTTGGGTGTTTGGATGGGCCGGGGGCTGGCCCGCATCCATGAAGAGTATTATCGGTTCCCGGAACTGCTTTTTGCGCCCACCTGGCAACTCATCCTCTCGGCGGTCGGGATCAGCAGTGGGGCCGCATGCCTCGGCGCGCTGAGCGCATTGCGATCCGTCGAGGCTCTGCCCCCCGCGGAGGCCATGCAACCGGAAGCGCCGGCGCGCTTCCGGCCGGGTCTGATCGAAAGGTCCGGGCTCTCCCGCCACATCTCCCTTGTAATGCGGATGATCGTACGCAGCCTGGAGCGGCGGCCGTGGAAGGCAGCTCTGTCCACTCTAGGAATGGCCCTGGCGAGCGCACTCCTGGTGGTGGGGCTCTTCATCTACGATGGCATCGCCTACCTGGTACGCGTGGAATTCGAGACGGCGGCGCGTGACGATATCGCTGTCGCGCTCAACGAGCCGCTTGGTTCTTCCGCCCGCCATGCCATTCTGCATCTCCCCGGCGTCCTGCGGGTTGAACCGTTTCGCGCGTCACCCGCTCGGCTACGATTCGGACACCGCTCCCGTCGTGTCGGCATCCTCGGTCTCGGCACGGAGCGAGAACTGCGCCGCCTGATCGATCGAAACCTCCGGACGGTTGATCTGCCGCTGGAAGGAATGCTGCTCTCCTCCAGCTTGGCCCGGCTCCTGGGTGTCTCGCCGGGAGATACGCTCACGGCCGAGATCCTGGAGGGCAAGCGGCCCGTGCGCCAGGTCTTGGTGACTGGCGTGCTGGACGATCTGATCGGCACTTCGGCGTATATGGACATTTATGCCTTGAACCGCCTATTGCAGGAGGGGCCGACAATTTCCGGAGCCTATCTGGCGGTTGATTCCCAGGTGGCTCCTCAGTTGTACTCGTCCCTGAAACGCACCCCGGCGGTGAGCGGAGTCGCTGTTCGTGAGGCGATGCTGGCGAGCTTTTACTCGACCATTGCGCGGAGCTTGAACATCTCGACCGCCGCGCTCGTCGCTTTCGCCTGTGTGATCGCCTTTGGCATCGTTTACAATGGCGCTCGGATTTCTTTGTCCGAGCGAGCCCATGAGCTGGCTTCCCTGCGCGTGCTGGGCTTCACGCAGCGTGAAATTGGAGTCATGCTTCTGGGCGAACAGGGGCTCCTGACCGGCGCGTCCATTCCGCTGGGATTGTTGATCGGTTATGGAATCTGCGCCTGGCTCACATACATCAT
>Ga0209751_10006619_pt1 | contig 10712 bp, 12 predicted proteins | sample RifCSP13_1_FD_184019 | JGI IMG/M metagenome (GOLD analysis project Ga0209751, IMG submission 184019) | Soil microbial communities from Rifle, Colorado - Rifle CSP2_sed 13_1 (SPAdes) (version 2) | ecosystem: Environmental > Terrestrial > Deep subsurface > Rock core/Sediment | place: Rifle...
CGACTCGCCCGCCGCGCGGAGGTGATCGTCTCGGTGGCGCCGCCCCACGCGGCCGTGGACGTGGCGCGCGCGGTCGCCGCCCTCCGGTTCACGGGCCTCTTCGTGGACGCCAACGCGGTCTCACCCGAAACGGCGCGCGAGATCGGTCGCATCGTCGAGCGCGGCGGCGCCCGCTTCGTCGACGGCGGCATCATCGGGCCCGCCAACCGCAGGCCCGGTGCGGCGCGCATCTACCTCTCGGGTCCCGAGGCGGCGCGGGCGGCCCTCCTCTTCGCCGCCGGCCCGGTGAACGCCGTGGCGCTCGACGGGCCGGTCGGCGCGGCCTCGGCGCTCAAAATGGCCTTCGCCGGCTGGAACAAGGGGATGCAGGCGCTCCTCATGGCGATCCGCGCCCTCGCCGTGGCCGAAGGGGTGGACGAGGCCCTCCTCGCGGAGTGGCGCATCTCCATGCCCGAGGTCCCCGCGCGCTCGGAGCGCACCATCCACGACAATGCCCGGAAGGCCTGGCGCTTCGTGGGCGAGATGGAGCAGATCGCCCGGACGTTCGCCCAGGCCGGGCTCCCCCCGGGGTTCCACGACGCGGCCGGCGAGGTCTATCGCCGTTTGGCCGGCTACAAGGACACCCCGACACCGCCTTCCGTGGAAGAGGCGATCGCCGCTCTGCTCAAGCGCGTCACGCGCGAGGGCAGCTGAGCCTCGGTCCCGGGAGACCAGGTCGGCAACCCCCGGAGAACATGCCAGGCCGTTTCACAACGCGTCTTTCACGAGTTCGTGATCCCTCATTTTTTGACCAGCTCCTCGAAGGAAGAGGTGCGAATGACTTGGTTGAACTGCGTGCGATAGTTGCCGACCAGGCCGACGTTCTCGACCAGCACGTCGTAGATCAGCCAGCGATCGCCCTGACGCATCATTCGATAGTCGATCGATACTTCCTTCCCTTGCTTCGTGAGGAACTTCGTCCGCACGATCGCCTGGGCGCAATGACCGATCGGACACCAGCGGGCCTCCGCACTATCAGCTGACCGTTGAATTCCGGTATCCTGTATATTGGAGAGTGAGATCGCATACTCTCAATTTCCTGGCAAAGGTATGTCCCTCATGCCGCATCGAATCTTCGTCGTAGACGACGACGCGACCTCTCGGAAAGGTCTTCAGGATCTCGTCGCCGCCTGGGGGTATGACGTGAGCGCCGCCGCCGACGGCCGGGAGGCTCTGGAGCAGGCGGCCGAGCGACCTCCCTCCGTGGTGATCAGCGACCTCGTCATGCCGGGACTGGACGGGATGGGCTTGTTGGCCGCGCTCCAGCGCGACTATCCCGGCGCAGCGGTGATCATCCTGACCGGCCAGGGGACCATCGAGAGCGCCGTGCAGGCCATGAAGGACGGCGCCTATGACTACCTCACAAAGCCCGTGGACCCGACCCGGTTGCGTCTGGTGCTGGACAAAGCGTTGGAGCGCACTGAGACGGTCCGAGAGGTCCAGCTCCTGCGCCGGCAGCTCCGCCAGCGGGGCGCATTCGGTCGACTCGTGGGGGGCTCCGCAGCTATGCAGGAGATCATGCGCCAGCTCGAGCTGGCGGCTCCGACCGATGCCACGCTCCTCTTTGTCGGCGAGAGCGGGACCGGCAAGGAACTGGTGGCGCGCACGGTTCACGAGCTCTCCCCGCGCCGAAAGGGGTCGTTTGTGGCCGTCAATTGCGCCGCCATTCCGGAGACCCTCCTGGAAAGCGAGATCTTCGGACACGAGAGGGGAGCCTTCACCGGCGCATTGGAGCGGCGCCAGGGCTGCTTCGAGCTGGCCGACGGAGGGACGCTGTTCCTGGACGAAGTGGCCGAAATGCGACCAGCAACGCAGGTGAAGTTCCTTCGCGTCCTGCAGGAGGGGCAATTTCGGCGCCTGGGCGGGAAGACGGAACTTCAGGTGGACGTTCGGGTCCTCGCGGCCACCAACCGGGATCCGCTTGAGGCGGTCCGGGAAGGGGTCCTACGCGAGGATCTCTACTACCGTCTCAATGTCTTCGCGATCGTCCTGCCGCCACTCCGAGAGCGCATGGAGGATCTCCCCGAGCTCATTCAAACGTTCGTCCAGGAGTTCAATGAACGCCATGGGCGCAGCAGCCGCGGCGTGGACGAGGGGGCACTGGAGCTTCTCCGGCGGCACCGCTGGCCGGGAAACGTACGCGAGCTGCGGAATGTGATGGAGCGCGCGGTGATTGTGTGCCCGGGCGACCTTATCCGCGCCGAGCACCTCCCGGCGCCCCTGGGATCGGCCCCCGCCGCGACTCCGTCGGCGGAGGGCGGCGCACTGCTCCCCGTCGGCACCAGCCTCGAAGAAGCGGAACGCCAGCTCATCCTGCGCACGCTGGCGCACACCGGGAACAACAAAACCCGGGCGGCCGAGATCCTCGGCATCAGCCTGAAGACCTTGCACAACAAGCTCAACAAATACAACGCGTGATGCGCCTGACGGTCCGCGCCCGAGAAGTCGTGGCGATCACGACGGTCGTGCTGCTCGTGGTGGCGGTGTCTACCGTCGCCCACCTGGCCAGCGTCGCCCGCATCACACTTCGCGCCGGGGCGGCGGAGGGCGAACTGCTCGCGAGGCAACTCTACCATCAGAGCTCGCGGGTCATCGCGGCGTCTCCCGCACCGTCGCTCGCCGCCCTCCGGCGGGACCGCGGGATCCGCGCCCTGCTGGAGGGGATGGTGGGATACTCCCAGACCGTCGTCTACGCCGCCATCGTGGACCCGTCCGGCCAGGTCGTCGTCCATAGCAATCCGGCGTTCGAGGGGAAGCCTCTGCCGGCGCGCGAAAGCCTTGAGACCGTGCTGACCTGGGGGACGCTCCGGACCGTCGTCTCCATGGTGGGCGAGCCTCAGGTCTACGACGCCCAGCTGCCCATGCGGATGGGGGAGCGCCCCTTCGGAACGGTACGGGTCGGAGTCTCCACGAGCCTTCTCCGGCAAGAGGTTGCCCGCGCGGTGGTTCGCAGCCTGGCTCTCGCGCTCGGCGCGCTGGTCATCGCGGTCGCCGTCGGTCTCGGCGCGGGGCAAGTCCTGCTCCAATCCCTCAGGAAGATCGCCCAGGGGATGGAGCGCCTGGCCCGTGGGGAATACGGCGCCACCGTTGATCTGACTCGAGACGACGAGCTGGGGGAACTGGCGGCGCGCGTGAACCAACTGGGAGAGCGGGTGCAGGCCGACCAGTCCCAGTGGCAGAGCGAGAAGGCGCGGATGGAGGGCATTCTCAACAGCCTCGAGGATGCCGTGATCTTCCTGAACGGGAAGCGCGAGGTGGTGTTCTGCAATCAGGCGGCGGAGGCGGTACTCGGACGGCGGCTGGACGCGATGGTGGGACTGCCACTCGACGCACTTCTGCCGGGAGAGCACCCGCTCGTTTCCGTGGTGGGGAAGCTGTTCGAGAGCGGAGCCGAGTGCCGCAACGCGGCGATGAAGGTCCCGTACCCCGGCGGGGAGACTCGGGAGCTGGCCGTGTCGACCTACCGCATCCCGGATGGGGAGCAGGCCGGGGGCGGGATGCTGGCCCTCAAGGACCTCGATCCAGTCCGCGCCGTCCAATCCCTGGTGACCTACTCCCAGAAGCTCGCAGCGCTAGGCCGACTGACCTCGGGCGTGGCTCACGAGGTCAAAAATCCCCTCAATGCCATGCGCATCCATCTCGAGATCCTGAAGACGCGGCTCGAGGGGAGACAACCCGAGGTTCGGGAGAATGTGGAAGTGATCGCCCAGGAAATCCAGCGGCTGGACCGCGTGGTGCAGGGCTTCCTGAAGTTCGTGCGTCCCCAGGAGTTGCGCCTGAAACCCGTGGACGTCAACGCCCTGCTCCAAGAGGTCGCGCAACTCATGGCCCCCGAGGCGGCTCAGGCCGGTGCGCGCATGGCCCTGGACCTCACCCCGGATCTTCCCCTGGTCGCGGGTGACGCCGAGCTCCTCCAGCAGGCGTGCACCAACCTGGTGACCAACGCCATTCAGGCGATGCCCAAGGGCGGCACGGTGGCGCTGGCCTCCCGGCGCGGTCCCGACGGGGCGGTCGAGGCGCGCGTCAGCGACCAGGGCGTCGGCATCCCGCCGGAAGATCTTGACAAGATCTTCCGGCTCTACTACACGACGAAGCCGAGTGGCTCTGGCATCGGGCTCTCCCTCGTTTACCGCATCACGCAGATGCACGACGGCCGGATCGACGTGGAATCGGTGGTGGGTCGGGGCACGACCGTGATCCTGACGCTGCCCGTGGCGCCGGCTCGGGCCGCCCCATGAAGCGGGGCGTCCTTCTGGCGGTGGTCCTCATCCTTCTGTCCGCCTGCGCCCAGATCGAAGCCATTTTCAAGCGTCCGGCCTCACCGCCCGAGCGAGCCGCGCCTTCCGCCCCGCCGCCCGCGCCTTCCGCCTCGCCCCCAGCCCCGCCGGCTCCGCCGGTCAGGCCCCAATTGTCGGCGGAGGAAGAGCAGCGCCTTATTGAGGACGCGAGGCGAAAGATCGGCGAGGTGGATCGCCTGCTGCGGGGATTGGAAGGGCGGCAGATGAAGCCGCAGCAGAAAGAGATGTTCCTCACGGCGAAAGACTTTCTGGACCAGGCCCGGAGCGCCCTCGGAGCGCGGGACTACCAGCGCGCGGTCAACTTGGCGAGCAAGGCGCAGGCCCTGAGCGACGATCTCGCCGCCGTGACAAAGTAAAAAGTACTCTGTAAATCTTACTTTCCTTCCGCCTGGGACCGATCCCGTCCTCATATTTTCCCAGCAGTTAGCGCCTGCCGTCCCGTGGGCACGAGGGTTGCTCTTCCCCGTTTGGCAAGGGGGAGACAAATGAGATGCGCATCCTGCTAGTCGTGCCCGAACGTCATGCCCGGGAGGGCCTGCGCGCCATCCTCTCCGCCGAGGGGCACGAAGTCAGCGTGGCCGAAGACATCCCGGCAGGATTCGCGCGTCTCTCTTCCGAGCCCTTTAGTGTCCTGCTGCTCGATGCGGACCTTCCGCCCAGCAGGAACGTCATGGTGAGCGTGCTGGACCTGCTTCGCCTCGCGCGGCGGGGCGACCCGGGGGTGTTCGGGATCCTCATCGCCAGCTGCGTGGAAGACGTGCCGGGGGACTTGGCCGCTCAGGGTGTCCTGGCGGTTCTGGAAAAACCCGTGGAACTCTCCCGGCTACGCCTGGCGCTGGAGGCCGCCGCTCGTCCGGGACAGCGATCCGCCGTCTGAAAGGAGGAAGGCCTATGTCGGAGGGCAATTGGAACCCGTGGAGGATGACCGCAATCGGGATGGCCCTCGTGATCGTCACGGGGCTGGTGACCGGTCTGGTCGTGGCGAACTGGAGCGGCAAAGAGCCGGCTACGCCGGCCGGAATGGCCTCCGGGGCGCGTCACGTCGCGGTCACGCCCACCGCGGCGGACGTTGACGCCTGTAACCGGTACGCCAAGTCCACTTCCGGTGACAAGACGACCCAGCTGCTGAAGGACGCGGTCATCGGCGGCGTGGTCGGGGCCGGCGTCGGCGCCGCGGGTGGCGCGATCGCCGGCGGTGGCAAGGGCGCCGGGAAGGGCGCGGCCATCGGTGGAATCGTGGGCGCGACCGCGGGAACGCTCTACGGCATCAATGAGAACAACAAGAACGACACCCGCTCCGTTGAGGCCTATCGCGCCTGCATGCGGGGGCGTGGGTACAGCAGTTGATGTCGCGCTGGGTGCCGGTCGGGTTGGCGGTCATGACCCTGGTCGGTGCCGCGGGTTGCGCCGCCGCCGGGCTTACCCTGTTGGGCGTCGGGGCCGGGGTCAGCGCGGGCACGGGGGTCTCCTACACCCTGGACAGCATCGCCTACAAGACCTTCACCGGGCCCGAGGAGGGCCTCCGCGCGGCGACGCTGAAGACGCTGAAGAGGATGGATATTGAAGTGGAGGAGAACCAACCGACCGAGTCCGGACGGAAGATCGTCGCGGTGGCCGGTGACCGCGCGATCGAGATCGAACTCGATCGGCTGACGTCGCAGACAACCCGGATGCGCGTCAACGTCAAGCAGGGATGGTTCTTCAAGGATCGCGCCACGGCCACGGAGATCATCATCCAGACGGAGCGCACGCTCGACGACGAACCGGTACTCGCTCGAGGGAGGACCTCGCCCACGGGCGCGCCGGCGACAAAAAAGTAGCCAAGGAGGGACCCGGTCATGCTGAAACTCCTGGTCCTCACGCTTCTGGCGCTCGCGGTCGCCGTCGGGGCCGCCGGGGCCCAGACCGCGACCCAGTACGACAAGCTCTCCCCGGGCAACCAGAAGATTGTGGACGCGCTTTACAACGCTCAGCCCAAGTCGACTACCACCTCGACTGGCTCCACTTCCACAACGACACCGACGTACCTGTCGAAGGACGAGATCGCTGCCATGCACCAGGACGGCAAGGGGTGGGGCGTGATCTTCAAGGACATGAAGGCCAACGGCCAGCTGCCGCCCGATGTCAGGAACCTGGGCCAGCTCGTTAGCGGCCGGTACCACCCGCAGGCCACCACGAGCGGGAGTACGACGATCACGAGCGCCAGCGGCAAGAGCCAGGTCGTCGGGAAGCCTGACCTGGCCGGCAAGTCCGGCAAGGGTCATTTCGATGACGAGGGCTCGTCGCGTGCCCAGGGCTCCACCTACCGCGACAACTCCGGCCGCGGCAGCTTCTCCGGCGGGCCGGGCCGAGGGAACGCCGACGGTCAGGGCGGCTCCGGAGCCAGCGCGGGCGCGGGCGGCCGCGGAGTCGGTCGCGGCAAGTAAGGCGCCATGGCATTGGCGAGAAAGCTGAGGAAGCGGGGGTTCACGGCCTTGGCTGACCTGCTGGCGGCCCTCCAGGCCACCCCTTCGTCTGCGAGGGTCGTACTAACACAGGAGCTCCTGGAGAACCTGAGGGCCGAGGACTCCAAGACCTTGACGCGCGTCCTGGCCTGGTGCAGCGCTCGCGGCGTCAATCTTATCGAAGTCCCGGCGGGGACTGTATTGGCCCCTTCGGACCTTTTCGGACCTCGCTGGGATCCCCACACGTGAAAGGATTCTGGGCTCGTGCGCGGGAGCTCAGCGGTCGGATTGATTGGTGGGTCGCGACGAAGATGCTCGTGATTTTGTTGCTGGGCCTCGGCGTCCTCGTCTGGGTGATTCGCTGGTTGGGGGGCACATGAGAGGCATCGTGGCACTCGGCCTTGGGTTGGTCCCCATCGGACAGAACGCGACGTCTCAGAGCCCGCCCAGGCAATAGTCCGAGGAGTGACTACAGAAAGGAGCATCCGATGATGAGAGAGCCTTTCCGAATGACAGTCCTGGTGGTGAGTTTGGTATTGGTGGTGACGGGGTGCGCCTCGAAGAACTGGGTCCAGCAGCTACTGGGCAAGAAGGAAGCCGAGACCAACCAGCGTTTCGGCACGGTGGAGGGGCAGGTGAGCGAGGGGAGCCAGCGGGTCCAGCGGCTGGAAACCTCGGTGGGGGAGGTCGGCGGGACGGCGACGTCGGCCCGGCAGCGATCGGAGGAGGCATTCGGGAGGGCGGACGCGGCCCACGTCCGGGCGGAGGAGGTGAACGGCCGAGTCACGAGGCTCTGGAATAACCGCAATGCGCGGGATCTTGCGGAGACGCTGCATATCCAGTTCGGCTTCGATCGGTGGGATCTGAACGACACCGCCCAGACCGCGCTCCTCTCCCTGGTCAAGGAGCTCAAGGAGAATCCCAGGCTGACCGTGGACCTGGCGGGATATACGGACTCGGTCGGGCCGCGCGAGTACAACGTCCAGCTCAGCCAGCGCCGTGTGGAGGCGGTTCGCCGGTACTTGGTGGAAAAGGGCGTCGAGCTCCCCCGAGTCCATTCGATCGGGTTCGGCTCCCTGCGTGATAACGGGAAGCCCCAGGAGCAAGAAAAGAACCGGCGGGTGACGATCAAACTGATGGTCGCCAAAGAGTAGCGATCGCCTATGCTCCTACGCCTACTCCCGGGTCCGCTCGCGAACATTTTCTCGAACGACCTCGCCGTGGATCTGGGCACCGCTAACACCCTTGTGTACGTCCGGGGACGAGGGATCGTCCTCAAGGAGCCATCCATCGCCGCCCTCCATCAGGCCGACAACTCGCTCCTGGCCGTGGGGGAGGAGGCCAAGGCCATGCTGGGCCGCGCTCCGGGGACCATACGGGTCATTCGCCCCTTGAAGGATGGGGTCATTGCTGATTTCGATGTTACCGAAAAGATGCTCCATTATTTCATCACGAAGGTCCGCGAGAGACGGAGCCTCGTCCAGCCCCGGGTTGTCGTGAGCGTCCCGTCCGGTATCACGCAAGTGGAGAAGAGAGCGGTCAGGGACTCCGCCACGCAGGCCGGGGCGCGGGAGGTCTTTTTGATTGAGGAGCCGATGGCGGCGGCCCTGGGGGCGGGCTTACCCATCGAGGAGCCCGGTGGCAACCTGATCGTGGACATCGGGGGAGGGACCACGGAGGTGGCCGTCCTCTCTCTGGCCGGGATCGTGCACTGCAAGTCCGTGCGGATTGCTGGCGATGAGATGGACGAGGCCATCGTCCAGTACATGCGAAAGCATCACAACCTGCTGATCGGCGAGCGACAGGCCGAAGAGATCAAGATCAAGTTGGGGTCCGCCTACCCCATGGAAACAGAGCGCCACACGATGCAGGTCAAAGGGCGTGATCTCATCGAGGGGCTCCCGAACACCGTCACCGTCACAGAAGAGGAAATCCGTGAGGCCCTCCGAGAGCCAGTCATGACTATCGTGGAGGCGGTCCGCACCTGCCTGGAGCAGACGCCCCCGGAGCTGGCCGCCGATATCGTCGACAAGGGCATCGTCCTCACGGGAGGCGGCTCGCTGCTCCAGGGGCTGGATATTCTGATCCGCGAGGAGACCCATCTACCGGTCACTGTGAGCGATGAGCCCCTCGACTGCGTGGCCCTCGGAGCCGGCAAGGTGCTGGATGAGCTGGCTCTCCTCAGGAGGGTGGCCATCTCCGCCTAGTGGGCAGGGGGCGTGCTCTCTTCCCCCTCTCGATTCCGATTCGCCGTCGTGCCATCTTCTGCTAACTACTTCCGCCCCTGAGCCACGATTTCCTCAAGCTTCGTGCGGCGATCTCGCTCCGTGCGGAGCTCCTCTTCCAGCCCCATGAGTTTCGCCCGGGCACCGACCAGTAATCCTACGATTGCCACGATCGCGCTCAGCCTGTTCAACGTGCTAAGGTTCACAAGATCACCTCAGACATACTGATAAGGAGGGATTGCGGAATGGTCAGGCCGAGCGCGCTCCCTATCTCCAGGTTGATGACCAGGCTTCCGGGGTTCTACATCGCCTTGCTGGCGCTCTCCATCATCGTCCCGTCCCCGCCAACCGCTGTCGCCGCGCCGGCCGATGACGCCTACATTGCAGGATATGCCGCCGCAGTGCTCCAGCGCGAGTTCAAGCTCATCGGCCGTTCGTTGCAGGTGAAAGACGGTGTGATCACCGTCGGCAGCGAGGAGGTGGCCGACGTGGACCGAGCGAGAATCATCGCGGTACTGTCCAGCATTCGGGGTGTCATGCGAGTCGAAGTTCGCGAGGCCCAGCCCCAACCAAACATCGTGCAGACAGCGAGCCTGCCGACCGGCGTTCTCCCCGGGGGCGAGCTATTCAAACCGTTGCTTGCCGACCCCCGCTGGCCGCATTTCTCGGCGATATACCGCTACTACATCAACGACCGGGACCTGCAAGACGTCGTCACGGTGAGCTTCGGTGAAACCCTCTCTCTCTTCAGGGGGAATGTCCCGAGCGCCGGTCAGTGGGAGCTAGGGCTTCAGGCGGCGGTGTTTTCCGTATTCGATCTCGATGCGGACTCCAAGGATCTCATCAACACGGATTTCTTCGTCGCCGCGTTCGTTGCCCACCGCACCGGCGATTTCTCCGCGCTCGGTCGACTCTTTCACCAGAGCTCTCATGTCGGAGACGAGCTGCTCCTACGCACGCGGCTGCAACGCATCAACCTCAGTTACGAGAGCGTAGATGCCAAACTATCGTACGACCTTCCCTACGGATTCCGGGTCTACGGGGGCGGTGGGTACCTCTTCGACCAGGAGCCGTCGGACCTCAGGCCCTGGTCGACCCAGGCGGGTATCGAGTTCCGGAGCCCATGGCCTCAGCAGGCCGGAGCGATTCGGCCGATCGCAGCCCTCGACCTCCAGAATCGTGAAGAGAACGATTGGAGCACGGATCTGTCCCTGCGGGCCGGCCTCCAGTTCGACAGCGTCCAGGTCTTAGGCCGTAACCTCCAGCTGATGCTGGAGTACTTCCACGGCCATTCCTCCGACGGCCAGTCCTACAAGCGAAAGGTCGAATACATCGGTCTGGGGGTTCACTTTCATTTTTGAGCGCCGAATCGCGCAGCGCCTCGTCGCAATCGTGGCCTTGACAGGTCCGTCATCCCCGCCGTACCCTCCGGATGCTTGAACGACAGGAGGAACCACATGCCCAGCGTGGACTACCAGCGGCTCGTCATGCCGCTCGGCGAGGCGATCTTCACCCAGCGGTCGATCCGCCGCTTCCGCCCCACCCCGATCCCCATGGAGGACCTCCGGCTCGTCGTGGAGGCGGCGGTGCGTGCGCCGAACGGCGGCAACCGGCAGATCGCCCGCTTCCTGGTCGTGACGGACCGCGCGCGCATCCGGGAGTTCGGCGCGCTCTACCGCGAGGCGTGGTGGGCCAAGCGCCGGGAC
>Ga0209751_10006621_pt1 | contig 10710 bp, 8 predicted proteins | sample RifCSP13_1_FD_184019 | JGI IMG/M metagenome (GOLD analysis project Ga0209751, IMG submission 184019) | Soil microbial communities from Rifle, Colorado - Rifle CSP2_sed 13_1 (SPAdes) (version 2) | ecosystem: Environmental > Terrestrial > Deep subsurface > Rock core/Sediment | place: Rifle...
TCGCCAGCGTCAGTACCTCAAGGAACCCCATCGCGTGCTCGCGGAATGGTGCCGAATGCCGCTCTAAAAGAACCCTAGCGCCTTTGGGCTATAGCTCACCAGCATGTTCTTGGTCTGCTGGTAGTGGTCGAGCATCATCTTGTGCGTCTCGCGGCCGATGCCCGACTGCTTGTAGCCTCCGAACGCCGCGTGCGCGGGGTAGAGGTGGAAGCAATTGGTCCACACGCGGCCAGCCTGGATGGCGCGGCCGAACCGGTAGGCGCGGGTGCCGTTGCGCGTCCACACGCCGGCGCCGAGCCCGTAGAGCGTGTCGTTGGCGATCTTGAGCGCCTCGTCGTCGCCCTTGAAGCGCGTCACGGAGACGACGGGTCCGAAGATCTCCTCCTGGAACACGCGCATCTTGTTGTGGCCCTCGAGGATCGTCGGCTCGACGTAGTAGCCGTCCGCGAGCTCGCCATTGAGGATCGAGCGCCCGCCGCCGGTCAGCACGCGCGCGCCCTCGTCGCGGCCGATCTTGATGTAGGACAGGATCTTCTCGAGCTGGTCGTTCGAGGCCTGGGCGCCGATCATGGTCGCGGGATCGAGCGGATGGCCCTGCTTGACCTTTTTCGTGCGCTCGATCGCGCGCGCGATGAACTTGTCGTAGATCTTGTCCTCGACGAGCGCCCGCGAGGGGCAGGTGCAGACCTCGCCCTGATTGAACGCGAACATCGTGAAGCCCTCGAGCGCCTTGTCGAGGAACTCGTCGTCGGCGTCGGCCACGTCGGCGAAGAAGATGTTGGGCGACTTGCCGCCGAGCTCGAGCGTGCACGGGATGATGTTCTCGGACGCATACTGCATGATGAGCCGGCCCGTGGTCGTCTCGCCCGTGAACGCCACCTTGGCGATGCGCTTGTTCTGCGCGAGGGGTTTGCCGGCCTCGATGCCGAAGCCGTTGACGACGTTGAGCACGCCCGGGGGCAGAAGGTCGCCGATCAGGTCCATCAGCACCATGATGCCCATCGGGGTCTGCTCGGCGGGCTTCAGGATGACGCAATTCCCGGCCGCGATCGCGGGCGCGAGCTTCCAACACGCCATCAGGATCGGGAAGTTCCAGGGAATGATCTGGCCGACGACGCCCAACGGCTCGTGGAAGTGATACGCGACCGTGTCGTGGTCGATCTCGGCAATCGAGCCCTCCTGCGCCCTCACACAAGCCGCGAAGTAGCGGAAGTGATCGACGGCGAGCGGCATGTCGGCGGCGGTGGTCTCGCGGATCGGCTTGCCGTTGTCGAGCGTCTCGACCATGGCCAAGAGCTTGAGGTTGGCCTCCATGCGGTCCGCGATCTTGTTCAGGACCAGTGCACGCTCGGCCGGCGCCGTCTTGCCCCAGGCGTCCTTGGCCTTGTGGGCGGCATCGAGCGCGACCTCGATGTCCTCGGCCGTCGAGCGGGCCACCTCGCACAGCGGCTTGCCCGTCACGGGGGTGAGGTTGGTGAAATATTGGCCTTTGACGGGGGCCACCCACTGGCCGCCGATAAAGTTGTCGTAGCGCGGGCGGATGCGGATCTGCTGCGAAAGCTCGTTCAATGCCTGTTGTATCATGGCGTCGTCCTCCGCGAGGATCGCTGGTCGGGCGCAGGCTGCACCCGGCGCCGGATCGTAATATTATAGCCCCTCTCTCTCTAATTGAGCAAAACGCGGGAGTCTATTCGCCTATGGTCCGAGCGCGAGCCCCGCTCCGCGCGGGCGCTCGCGGCAAGCTCTGGAGCTTGTCCCGGCTCCGGATCACGGGTCAAATCGGGGTCTCATGGACGGCACCAGACACCCCTATGCGCAGCCAGCGCGCGGGGCCGGGCGCGAGGCCGGCGGCCTCGGCGGCCATCCGTCCGGGCTCGCCACCCTGTTCTTCACCGAGCTTTGGGAGCGCTTCTCCTATTACGGCATGAGAGCGCTGCTCGCGCTCTTCATGGTGGCTCCGGGGGCTGCCGGCGGGCTTGGCCTCGACACGGCCGAGGCCGCCCGCATCTACGGTAACTATACAATGGCCGTCTACATGTTGGCGATCCCGGGCGGGTTCATCGCCGACAATCTCATCGGCGCGCGCCGGGCGGTCGTGATCGGGGGCCTCGTCATCGCGTGCGGCCACTTCACGCTGGCGATCCATTCGCTCACGGCTTTCTATGCCGGCCTCGTTCTGATCGCCGTGGGCACCGGCCTTTTCAAGCCCAACATCAGTGCTCTCGTCGGTGGCCTCTATGGGCAAGGAGACGAGCGGCGCGACGCCGGATTTTCGATTTTCTACATGGGCATCAACATCGGGGCATTCTTCGCGCCCCTGGTCACGGGCTTCCTTGCGCAAAGCGCAGCCATGAAGTCCTGGCTTGCCGCCTCTGGCTTCGATCCGGCCTTGAGCTGGCACTGGGGCTTTGCCGCCGCCGGCGTGGGAATGACGCTCGGTCTGGCGGTTTTGTCCCGGCAGCACGCGCGCCTGGGGAGTCTGGGCAATCCCCCATCCGCCGGCGGCCGGATGTGGGGACACGCTGGCCTCGTTGTCGCGGCGACCGGGGCTCTGATGGCCCTTGTCGTGCTGTCCGACGCGCCAGGGTTCGAAGGATTGCGCTATGTGTTTCTGGCCTTGCCCGTTGCCGCGGCCCTGTGGCTGGGGTTTACGGGGGATCTCGAGGGCAAGCGGCTGGCGGCGGTGTTCGTCTTCTTCATCGCGGCGATGTTGTTCTGGGCCATCTTCGAGCAGGCAGGGATTACCATTGCGCTGTTTGCCGATCGGCTGACTGAAGCCGAGATCCTGGGCGTGAGCTTCCCGACCGCTTGGTTCCAGTCGCTCAATGCGCTGTTCGTCATCGCCTTGGCGCCCGTCTTCGCGTGGGCGTGGGTGCGGCTCGGGCCGCGCCAGCCGTCGGCCCCGGTCAAATTCGCGCTCGGCCTGGTCTTTCTTGCGCTGTCGTTCCTGCTCATGGTGCCGGCCGCGGCGCTCACCGCCGCGGGCAAGGTCAGTCCGCTGTGGCTGGTCGGCCTGTTCTTCGTGCAGACGGTGGGCGAGCTGTTCCTGAGCCCGGTCGGGCTCAGCACCATGACCAAGCTCGCGCCCGCACGCCTCGTCGGCCTCGTGCTCGGCGTATGGTTCCTCGGCGCCGCGCTGGGAAACAAGCTCGCCGGCGTGCTCGGCAGCGCCTTTACCACCACCGACGCGCCGGGGCTCGCGACCTATTTCTTGCAGCAAGCCGCTTTCGTGGGGGTGGCCGCGCTTCTTCTTTTCGCCTTGGTCCCTTGGATCAAGAGGCTGATGGGCGGCGTGCGCTGAGCCGGCTCTCAGGCTGCACCCCCAAAGCGTGATCGTCTTTGATTGAATCAATCAAAGACGATCACGCTCTAAATCTGAAGTTCAGACCATGATCGACGCGCCGGACTGATAAGGTCCGACGCGATCATGGTCTGAGGCGCGCGAAACCGGCTTCCAAATCCGCGATGAGGTCTGCCGGGTCGTCGAGCCCGATGTGCAGGCGCAGCGCCGGCCCCTCGGCCGCCCAGCGGGTTGCGGTGCGGTAGGAGCTCGGATCGAAGGGGACGATGAGACTCTCGTAGCCGCCCCACGAGTAGCCCATGCCGAACAGCTCGAGCCCATCCAGCATGGCGGCGATGGCTCCCTCGGAAACGGGCTTCAAGACGATCGAGAACAATCCGCTTGCGCCCATGAAGTCGCGCTTCCACAGCGCGTGGCCGGGATCGCCGGGCAGCGCCGGGTGCAGCACGCGGGCAACCTCCGGGCGCTTCTCGAGCCAGCGCGCGATCTCGAGCCCCGAGCGCTGGTGGCGCTCGAGCCGCACGGCGAGCGTCCGCAAGCCTCTGAGCCCCAGATAGGTCTCCTCCGAGCCCGGGCAGACGCCGAGCGCCTCCTTGGCGCGCTCGATGCTTTTTTCCGCGCGCGCGTTCGCGGTCAGCGCGCCGAGCATCGCGTCCGCATGACCGACGATGTACTTGGTCGCCGCTTGGATCGACACGTCGACCCCGTGCGCGATCGGCTTGAAAAAGAGCGGAGTCGCCCATGTGTTGTCCATGAGCAGCCAGAGGTTGCGCTCGCGCGTGACCGCCGCGATCGCCGGTATGTCCTGCACCTCGAATGTCTGCGAGCCGGGGCTTTCGGTGAAGATCAGCCTGGTGTTCGGCTGCACGAGGCCGGAGATCCGGGCGCCGAGCAGCGGATCGTAGTAGGTTGTGGCGACGCCCAGCTTCGACAGCATATAGTCGCAGAACTTCCGCGTCGGCTGATAGACGCTGTCGACCATGAGGATGTGATCCCCCGCCTCGACAAAGGCGAGGATGGCGGTCGACACGGCTTGATAGCCCGAGGGCGTAAGAACGGTTCTCGCCCCGCCCTCGAGACGCGCAATGGCGTCCTCGAGCGCCCTGACCGTCGGCGTGCCCCGGCGGCCATAAGTGTACGCCTGGTCGTACTTCTTGAGCTCCTCGAGCGTCGGAAACAGGACCGTCGAGCCGCGGTAGACGGGCGGATTGACGAAGCCGTGCTGCGTCGCCGGGTCGCGGCCGCTGTGCAGGATCTCGGTGGCCGGGCGGCGGGAGCGACGGGAGCCTTCGTCGGAATCTGTCATTGATCGGATCCTCCACGTCTGGGATCGCCGTTTGGCGCAACTGCGCCCCGCGGTCAAGGCCTTGACCGGCAGCTCTCGAAGCGGGATGTCTCCACAGGGTTGGGCAGTTGGGGCGGTTCGATGGCTTCGCGACGGGAAAGTGCTGCGTTCCCTCCTCGTCGAGGGCAGGAGGGAAGATGCCGGCTCGCGGCCCTCGTGACGGGCCTGGCGCTGACGGCCGGTGTGCCGGCGCATGGCGCTACGCTCGATGACGTCCGGACGCGGGGCCACCTTGTATGCGGGGTGAGCGAGGGCATGACCGGCTTTTCGCGGGCCGACGAGCGCGGGGAGTGGTCGGGTCTCGATGTCGATTTCTGCGCCGCGGTCGCCGTGGCCGTTTTCGGCCGCAAGGATGCTGTGACGTACCGTCCACTCAGCGCTGCGGATCATTTTCGCGCCTTGAGAGCCGGCGAGATCGACCTTCTCTCGCCCGCAACGACGTGGACGCTGAGCCGCGATACCGAGCTCGGCATTCGCTTCGTCGGTGTCCTCTTCTATGACGGGCAGGGGTTCCTGGTGCGGCGCGGGCAAGCCGTGACGAGCGTGCTCGAGCTGTCCGGGTCCTCGATCTGCGTGCTCGCCGGCACCGGTGCCGAGCAGGGGCTCGTCGATTTCTTCCGGACCCGCCAGATGCGCTACAAGGCCGTCGCAGCCGAGCGCTGGGCGGATCTGATCAAGGCCTATGCCACGGGCGGCTGCACTCTTCTGACCGGCGACAGCTCGCTCTTAGCGCTCGAGCGCAGCCGCTTCGCCGCTCCCGCCGATCACATGCTGCTGCCGGAGCTGGTCACGAAAGAGCCTTACGGGCCCGTGGTCCGCCAGGGAGACGACCAATGGTTCGCCATTGTGAGATGGACCCTGATGGCGCTGATCGCGGCCGAGGAGCTCGGCCTCACAAGTCAGAATGTCGACGGCGCGGGCGCGTCCCAACTGCAGGAGGTTCGCCGCTTTTCGGGAGCCAACGGCAATCTCGGGCACGGCATGGGGCTGCAGCCGGACTGGGCGCTCGAGGTCGTAAAGCAGGTCGGCAATTATGGCGAGGCGTTCGATCGCAACGTGGGCGCAAAATCGATCCTGAAACTCGAGCGCGGCATCAACAACCTGTGGACCAAAGGTGGCCTCATGTATGCGGCCCCATTTCGTTGACGCAAGGGGGTCGATGCTGCGCCGGGGACGAATGGACAAGGCTCGTGCATCAAGGGGGGACGAGCAATGAGCTACGGCCTCGAGCTGACGGGGCCTCTGGCCACGGTCGTGCTGCTGCTGCCGCTGGCGGCTCTCGTGATCGTGATGGCGCTCGCCGCCCGGAAGCGGCCGTCCCCATCGGGCGGCCGAAGAGTTGTGGGGAGGGGCCGCTATGGTGAGCCGCTCGTTTGCGAGCGCGCCGGTCCCGCGTCCCCGGCGTCCGGTCCGGGTGCGCGCGAGCCTCCGGCCGGTACCGGCTTGCCGGGGGCTGGCGCCGATCTCGTGGCCCGCATCGGTCTCGTCGAAGCGAGAGGTTCCGAGGGCGAGCTGCCCGGGCTTCATCTGGCGCTGGCGCGCGTGTGCCTGGACTCGGGGAGGATGGAGGACGCGTCCGATCAGCTGCGCAAGAGCATCCGCATTGCGGCACGGCTCGGGAACAAGGAGGCGCACGCGCGCGCGCGCCTCGAGCTCGGCGACATTGCGCGCCGAAGCGGCGATCTGACGACGGCATGCGAGCACTGGCAGATCGCGCGCGGACTGTTCCACGAGCTCGAGCGGGCGAGCGATCTCAAGGCGGTTGAGACGCGCATGCGCCAGCATGGCTGCCCAACCGACTGGGTGCTGAACGATTTTTAGAGGGATCGGCGCTTCTGCGAGGAGCGCGACCGGGAGGAGCAGCGGGGTGGGGCGAGCGAACTGGAATAAGCTCGAAGGTCTGAGGCGGGCTACTCCTTGATGACCTCGACCTGCGTGATCTCCCCGTCGGTAAGCGTGAAGGCGCGCTGGAAGGCCTTGCCGCGGGACTTGGCGACGACCTTGTAGGTGCCGGGAGCGAGGATGTGGGCGGGGAGCGCGCCGGCACTCTCCTTCACGATCTCGCCCTGCTCCGTCTGGATGGTCCACTGCGTGTCGGGCAGCGCTTCGCCGCCAGCGCGGGCGACGAGCTTGAAGGTCGCTCTAGCGGCGGTATGCACCACTGCCGCTTCGGTGAGCTTTCCCGCCTCGACGGTGACGTCGCTGCGCACGATGGCGTTGGCGTCGCCGTACGTCGAGACGATGTAATAGATGCCGGCGTTGAGACGTATGACGAGGCCGGGCTTTGCCGCGGTCATGATGAGCTTGCGGTTGTCGGACTGGTCGCGGTCCGAATAGATGTTGTAGCTGATGGAATTTGCGGGAGCCTCGGCGCTGCCCAGCAAGGCCTTCACCCTCAAGCCTCCGGCATTGAGCACGAACTGCTCGACGGCGGGCTCGCCGCTGCCCGGCTTGATGCTGACCCTGCGCGTCAAGTGGGCGCGCCCGAACGCGGCGTTAATCACGTAATCGCCCGGCTGGAGCTTGAGCGTGGGGCTCGCCTCGCGCGACGTGCTGACGAGCTTGCTCTTGCCGTCGGCCTCGACATTGCCCTGGAACACACGCCAAACGACGCCTTGATCGATGCGCTGGCCGTCGGCGGTGAGGAGCGCGACGAGACGCACCTGGCCAGCCGCGCGATCTTGATCGCCAGCCGCTTCGCCCGGTGTCCGCGGAACGACTGTGATGTTGGCGTCCGGCGAAGCCGATGGAGAGGGTGGTGCGGTCGTGTCCGCCGGCGGCCCGGTCGGACTGGCTGGTCCGGGGCGCGGATCCCAGCCGGCCGGAACGTCCTCGGCCCGGGCAGGCGCCGCGAGGGCGAGGGCGAGAGCAGCGACTTGCACCACCACCCTCATGGGGTGCGGCAGAGTCTGAGAGCTCGCGGTCGTGGTGCTCATGGCGTTCGGAGTTGGGTGCGCCGGTTTCTCGAACAATCCCAAGTCCAGTATCCCAAGACGAGATTGGTTGAAGTGTGGCCGATCTTCGGCAGGAGCAGCGCGTTACGCACGTCTCACAGCCGCGGAAGCTCGACCGTGCGCTGCTCGCCGGGCTTGATCTCGAACGTAGTCTCGACCTGCGGTTGCCCCTTGTGAGATCGCACGACGTAGCTCCCGGGAGCAAGCAGCGCCGTTCGCTGCTCTCCCTGACCGGAGCGAAGGACGATCGTGCCGTGGCCGTCCGTCACCTCCCACGGGCCGTCGCTCGAGCCGGCGGCGGCATCGCTCGAGCGCTTTATCGTGACTTGGCCGGCTTCGAGCTTGAGCGCGATCTTCGCCTCTTTGCCGGGGACCAGATCGACATCCGTGGCCGATTTGATGTTGGCGGCAACCTGGGCCTCGACGCGGTAGCGTCCCTGGGGAAGCAGGAATTCGGGCGCAGCCGCCGTGCTGCGTGCGATCTCCTGCGCCCCGCCCTCGAGCCGAAGCACGCGAAACGTCGTGGGCTGGTCTTGAGGCAGGGGCGGGGTATCCAGCACGGCGGTAAGGGAGAGGCGCCCCACCTCGAGCACGAGAGCACGCTTGACGATGTCGCCGGTGCCGATGGCGACCAGCTCCTTGGCCTCCGCAGTGCCGAGCCGCGCGGCGACGTAGTAGGTGCCTGCGGTCAGAGTGAAGGCGGCCGGCACGGCCGCCGATCGCGCGACCTCGCGACGGCCAGAGGGTGCGTCGGGATCGTCCTCGGCGATCACGAACGTCACGTCCTTGAGGCTCTCGCCCCCCTGGGAGGCGACGGCGTCGAGCTCGAGGCGGCCGGTGCCGAGCACGAGCGCGACATCGGCGCGGCCGCCGGCCGCAACGGTCACGCTCACGTCCCGGCGGGCCAGCCCATCGGCGACGCGGACCACGTAGCTGCCGGCGGGCACAATCAGCTCGGCATCCGGGTCGCGGCCGATCCAGATCGGCTCAGCGGCTCGCGGCGCGGCGGCGTCCTCGCCGGCGCTTGCGATCGTGATCAGGGGCAGGGCGAGCGCGTCGCCGTTCTTGTTGGCCTTGGCCGCGAGCTTGATTGTGCCGGCTTGCAGCGTGAAGCGCGCAACGGTCGGGCCCTTGCGGGCCACCTCGACCGTCGCTTGAGCCGAGACCAGCCCATAGCGAGCCAGGACGACGTAGCTGCCCGCCGGAAGGTTTTCGGACACCTCGGCGGCCGATTTTTCGAGCGCCACCTCGCCCTCTGCATCGGCCCTCTTGATCCGCCAGGCGACCGGTGCCGTGAGGACCGGCCCGCCGGATGCGAGTTCCGCCGAAAGACGGAGCCGCGAAGGCCCGGTTGCGGCCGCGGGCTCGCCGGCCGGCGCCGGCGGAGGCGGCCCCCCAGGCTTGGCTCGAGTCGAGGGGGTCGACCGGTCGAGATTTGCCAGTCTCACGGCTTCCGCCACCGACGCGCTGAGCGATAGGGCGTCGCTCACCTCGAACATCTTGCCCCGCGTCGCCTTGGCCACGCAGCTCATCCGTTGCGCCTCGGCCGGCTCGAGGCCGACCGAAATGACGTGAATGGCCAATCCCGGGTTCGCTTTCGCGATTTCGGCCGCTGCCGCGCACGGGTCCTGCTGGCAGTTGTCGGGGCCGTCGTGGACGAGGATGAGGCTGCCGGGGGCGCCCGGCGGCACGGCCTTGGCGGCCTCGCGCAGGGCCAATACGAGCGGCCCCTTGCCCCTGGGGTTGAGCTTGTCGATGAGAGGCGGGAGCCGCTCGGCAGCGCCCACATCCGGCGCCGCGATCACCTCGACGTCGCTGCAGTCGCTCTTGCGCCGGTGGCCGAATGAGACCAGCCCGACGCGGGCCTCCCGGCTCACGTTTGCGAACGACTGGCGAAAAGCCTCGCGCGCGAGGTCGAATTTGGAGCCCCGCTCCGTTCCGAGGTTGCCCCACATGGAGCCCGAGCCGTCGAAGACGACGACGGCGGCCGGGCTCGATTGCGCGCCGGCGGGGGCTTGGGCCGTGACGGGAAACAATACCAGGGGCAGGGAGGCGCGCAGGACGAGCCGGACAAGACGCATAAGGATCGAGGCCAGTTGCCGAAAGTCTCTCCTTTTATTGTACCAGAGGCGGATTTGCGATAGCGAGGGCCGAATCGCGGGGACGGGAATGGATCAACACCTCTTGAAGGCCGAGTTGCTCGAGCTGCTCGCCACGCGCCGTTCCGTGAAGCCGGATCTGCTCGTGGCGCCGGGCCCGGCCGGCGGCGAACTCGATCGAATCCTGACCATCGCCGCGCGCGTGCCTGACCACAAGAAGCTCGTCCCCTGGCGCTTCATCGTGTTCGAGGGCGAGGCGCGCGCGCGCATGGGCGAGGCGATCGCCGCCGCGTGCCAGGCCGAGGAGCAGACGCCGCCGTCCCTCGTGCGTCTCGAAACCGAGCGCAAGCGCTTGCTGCGCGCGCCCGTGGTGATTGCCGTCGTGTCGCGGGTCGTGCCGAGGCCCGGTGCGCCCGAATGGGAGCAGATCCTGTCGGCGGGGGCATCGGCCTTCAGCTTGTGCCTCGCCGCCAACGCGCTCGGCTATGCGACGAGCTGGGTCACGGAGTGGATCGCCTACAGCCCGCGCGTGCGCGCCGCGCTCGGCCTCGCCGAGAACGAGCGCATCGCTGGCTTCGTCTACATCGGGACGGCCAAGGAGAAGCCCGAGGAGCGCGAGCGGCCGCGGCTCTCGGAAATCGTGACGCGATGGCAGGTGTAGACGGTCTTGGTCCGGCTCCGCGCCCTCAGACATCGAGGCCGGCCAGGCGCGCCCGCGCCAGGATGCGCTGCGCACGCGTGACGTGCGGCCGGTCCAGCATCTCGCCACGGTAGGCGACGACGCCCATTCCTTCGTGCTCGGCGAACAGGCGCACAATGTCGGCGGCACGTGCGATCTCCTCGGGGCTCGGCGTGAAGGCGGCATTGATGGTCTCGATCTGGCCGGGATGAACGGCCATCTTGCCCGCAAAGCCGTCGCGCGCGGCTTGGTGCGCCTCGCGGGCGAGGCCTTCATGATCGCGAATGTCGGCGAACACTTGATCCAAGGCTGCGACGCCGGCGGCCGCCAGT
>Ga0209751_10006625_pt1 | contig 10706 bp, 10 predicted proteins | sample RifCSP13_1_FD_184019 | JGI IMG/M metagenome (GOLD analysis project Ga0209751, IMG submission 184019) | Soil microbial communities from Rifle, Colorado - Rifle CSP2_sed 13_1 (SPAdes) (version 2) | ecosystem: Environmental > Terrestrial > Deep subsurface > Rock core/Sediment | place: Rifle...
CATTGACCACGGGCGCAAGGCCCGCCCCTGTTGGAGCATCTTATGTAAAGAAGCGTTAGGGACACTACACAAGCTGCGGCAAGGATTACGATTGAGACGAGAGGCAAGAGGCCCGGACGCGAGAGCACCGGGCCTCTTTGTTTTGCGCCGAGGGTATTTCATCTTGGAGGCATGGGTCCTCATGAAAAAATTCACTTGTGGCAGGCCTGTTCTATGGCCGGGATGAGACAGATCGCCCAAGTGCTGCTTTTTGACCGGAACGGTCGGCTGCTGATCTATCTGCGCGATAACAAGTCCGATATTCCCTTTCCCGATCACTGGGATTTTTTCGGCGGCCATCTGGAGAGCGAGGAAACACCGGATCGAGCTCTGGTTCGCGAGGTGGAAGAAGAATTGGGCTTGGAGCTGAAGGATTGGAGATTCTTTCGCACCTACGGCTGCTTCGAAGGCGATGCCTACCCGAACGTCAAGTATATTTACTGGACGCGGATCGACCAGGCGGTGGATGAATTGACGCTACGGGAAGGCCAGATGTTGAAGAGCAACGAGCCCGAGGAGCGATCGCAGTTCCAATTTGCCAACATCCTCGGCCGAATCTTGGAGGATTTCGTCGCTCGCGGGCTAGGGCCACGGTCTGCGGATAACTCATGAGCGAAACATCGGAAAAGAGAATTGAGAGAAAGAAGTCTTTGTGCTAATGAATGAATAGCTCCATGGAACATTCCCGTTTCGTTCATCTTCACTGCCACACCGAATACAGCCTGCTCGACGGCGCCAATAAAGTCGATAAACTGCTCCAGCGCATCAAGGCGCTCAAGCAACCGGCGGTGGCCATGACCGATCATGGCAACATGTTCGGCGCCATCGAATTCTACCGCGAAGCGATGAGCCACGGCATCAAGCCGATCATCGGCTGCGAGATTTACGTCGCGCCGAATAGCCGGTTCGAGAGAAAAGGCATCGACAAGGGTCCCAAGGAGTACAACAATCATCTGATTCTTCTGGCGATGAACCAGGAGGGCTACCGTAATCTCTGCAAGCTCGTCTCCCGCGGCTACATGGAAGGCTTCTACTACAAGCCGCGGGTGGACAAAGAACTGCTCAGAGAATTCAACGGCGGGCTGATGGCGTTGAGCGCCTGCCTGCAAGGCGAAGTCTCGCAAGCCCTTTGCGCGGGCAACGTCGAAAAGGCCAAGGCAGCCGCGGAAACCTACGCGTCGATTTTCAGCGGCCGATACTACATCGAGATTCAGGACAACAAACTGCCGGAGCAAGAAAGGGTCAACCCGCTGCTGGTCGAGCTGGCCAAGGATTTGTCGCTTCCCGTGGTCGCCACCAACGACTGCCATTACGGCGAGCGCGATGATTATCCTGCCCACGATGTTTTGCTCTGCGTGCAGACCGGCAAGACGGTCAGCGAAACGAACCGCCTCAAGATGGAGACCGACGAGCTGTTCCTCAAATCGGCCGAGGAGATGAAAGCAGGTTTCGCGTACTGCCCGCAGGCGGTGGAAAGGACCCTCGAGGTCGCCGACCGCTGCAACGTCGAGATCGAGTTTGGCAAATATCATTTCCCGGCGTTTACCCCGCCCAAGAAAATAACGCTCGACGGTTACCTCGATGAGCTGGCGCATCAGGGCTTGGAAGAACGGCTCCAGGGCGTGACCGATCCGGAGACGCGAAAGGCTTACCTCGAACGGCTCGAATACGAGCTGAACGTCATCAAGCGCATGCAGTTTCCCGGGTACTTCCTGGTGGTCGCGGACTTTATCAATTACGCCAAGCGCAGCGGCATTCCAGTAGGTCCGGGCCGGGGATCGTCGGCCGGAAGCCTGGTCGCCTATGCGCTCAATATCACCGACCTCGATCCGATTCGCCATGTGCTGTTGTTCGAGCGTTTTCTCAATCCCGAGCGGCGCTCCATGCCAGATATCGACGTCGATTTTTGCATTCGCGGCCGGGCCCAGGTCATTCAATACGTCAAGGACAAATACGGCGCCGACCGGGTCGCCCAGATCGCCACGTTCGGAACTCTAAAAGCCAAGGCCGCCATCAAGGACGTCGGGCGCGCTTTGGGTTTTTCCTTTGCGGAAACCGATGCCATCGCCAAGCTCATCCCCGCGCCCAAACAGGGCTTCGATCATACGTTGACCGACTCGATCAAGATGGAGCCGCGGCTCCAGGAGTTGATCAAAGGCGATGCGCGGATCAAAAATCTCATCGACCATGCCCTGCGCCTCGAAGGCTTGGTGCGCCATGCCTCCACGCACGCGGCAGGCGTGGTCCTGTCGAATCTGCCGCTGGTGGATCATCTGCCGCTGTTCGTCGATAAGGAAGGGGGCATCGTCACCCAGTTCGACATGGGCAGCGTGGAGAAAATCGGCCTGGTGAAGTTCGATTTTCTCGGGCTCAAGACCCTGTCGCTGATTCACGATTGCTTGGGTCTGATCGAGATGACTCGGCGCGAAAAGATCGATTTGAACCGTTTGACCCTGGACGACAAGAAGACCTATCGGCTTCTCTGCGACGGCAACACCACGGGAGTGTTCCAACTGGAAAGCACGGGCATCCGCGAGATGACCGTGAAAATTCGCCCCAACTGCTTTGAAGATCTGGTGGCGATCCTGGCGCTGTACCGGCCGGGGCCGCTCGACAGCGGCATGGCCGAGGAGTACATCAAGCGCAAGAACGGCAAAGAAAAGAGCAAGTACCTCCATCCTCTGCTGGAAACGATTCTCAATGATACCCACGGCGTGATCGTTTACCAGGAGCAGGTCATGCAGATCGCCCAGGTGCTCGGCGGCTACAGCATGGGCGACGCGGATATTCTGCGGCGCGCCATGGGCAAGAAGGATCCCGAAGAGATGGCGGCGCAGCGCGAGCGCTTCGTCGAGGGCGCCAAGAAGAAGAAAATCGACGAGAAGAGAGCAACCGAGATCTTCGACCAGATGGAGACCTTCGCGCGCTATGGATTCAACAAGTCCCACTCCGCGGCTTACGCCTTGGTCTCCTATCAAACCGCTTACCTCAAGGCCCATTATCCGGTGGAGTTCATGTCGGCGCTGATGACGTGGGAAATGGGCGACACCGACAAGGTGATCAAGAATCTCGCCGAGTGCCGCGGCAAAAAGATCGAAGTGCTCGCTCCCGATATCAACGAGAGCCTCTCGGATTTTACCCCGGTGGGCGACAAGATTCGCTTTGGCTTGGCCGCGGTCAAGAACGTCGGAGAGAAAGGCGTCGAAGTCATCTTGCAAAGCCGCCAGAAAAACGGCGCATTCGAGTCGTTGTTCGATTTCTGCCGGCGGGTCGATTTGACCGCGGTGAACCGGCGCGTGATCGAGAGCTTGATCAAGTGCGGCGCCTTCGACTCCACCGAGGTTCCCCGGGCGCGCATGCTCGCCGCTGTGGACGAAGCCATGAAGGCGGGCCAGGGGCACCAACGGGATGAGCAGAGCAACCAGATCGATATCTTCGCCATGCTGGACGCTCCGTCCAAAGGAGGTAAAAAACCAGGCGATGTTTATCCGCCGGTCGAAGAATGGCCGCAGTCCGAATCGCTGGCCTTCGAAAAGGAAGCGTTGGGTTTCTACATTACGGGCCACCCCCTGGACAAGTACGACAGGATGATCAAACGAATCGCCAGCGGGACGATTTCGGCATTAAAAGAGAAAGCCGCCGCGGGGGAAGTTAAGTTGACCGGTATCGTCTCGGCTCTTCGGCTTCGCAACACGAAAAAGGGCGAGCGTTACGGCAGCTTTAACCTGGAAGATAAAACGGGCTTCATCGAGGTGATCGCCTGGCCGGATGTCTACCGCAAGTGCGCGGAGCTGATCGGCGCGGATGATCCGATCTTCGTCAAGGGGCGGATGGAAGTCGGCGAGGAGCGTATCCAGGTCATCGCCAATGAGATCCGTCCGCTTTCCGAGGTCGCCGCCAAGGCGCGCTCGAACGGCAATGGCCATGAAAAGGCCAATGGGAACGGCGATAAAGTGCACCTCTACCTTCGGGAATCGGAAGTATCGTCTGCTGAGCTGGTGCGGCTGCGCGATACACTCCTCGACTTTCCCGGCCACAGCGCCGTCTTTCTCCATCTGCACTCCAAAGCGAACCAGGAAACGATCATCGAGCTGCCGGAGCAGGTGCGGGTCGGGTTAACTCCCGAGCTCGAAGCGAGCGTGGAGCAGCTCTTCGGCGCGCGCGTCAGCTTCCACACTTAGGACTCTTGAAACAAGTCAATTCCAATCGGCAGCATCTGAAGGAAAACGCCGTCCTGGTGGGGGTTGTGTTGCCGTCGCAAAATCATGACCTACCCCTGGAGTATAACCTCGAAGAGCTCGAACGCTTGGCCGAGACCGCCGGCGCCCGCGTGCTGCAAAAATATTCGCAACAGCTCAAAAGCATCACGCCGGCGACCTTGATCGGGCGCGGCAAGGTCGAGGAAATCCTGGCCGGAGTGCGCGAGCTTCATCCCGATCTGGTCATCGTCGACGAGGATTTGAGCCCCGCCCAGCAGCGCAATTTGGAAACGGCGTTCAAGATTCGCGTGATCGACCGAAGTCAATTGATCCTCGATATCTTTGCGCGCCGGGCGCGCAGCAACGAAGGCAAGCTGCAGGTCGAGCTGGCCCAACTCGAGTACCTGTTGCCTCGCCTGACGCGCCAATGGACGCACCTTTCCCGCCTCGGCGGCGGCATCGGCACCCGCGGCCCCGGCGAGACCCAGTTGGAAGTGGACCGGCGCAGGATTCGCGAACGGATCGGCCACTTGAAAAAGAGGCTGAAAACCGTCGAGCGAACCCGCACGCTGCAGCGCAAAGAGCGCGATGAAGTTCCTTTCGCGAGCGTTGCGTTGGTTGGATACACCAACGCGGGAAAGTCGACGTTGATGAACACGCTCACCCGGGCCGGAGTTTTCGTCGAAGACAAGCTCTTTGCGACGTTGGATCCGACGACGCGCGCCTTGCGCTTGCCCAACGGCGATAAGGTGATGCTGGTGGACACCGTCGGTTTCATCAATAAGATACCCCATTCTCTCGTCGAAGCGTTCAAGAGCACGTTGGAAGAGGTGCGTAGCGCCGATCTGCTTTTGCATCTCGTCGATATGACGAATCCGCTTTTCGAGGAGCAAGTCCAGGTTATCGAGGAAGTTCTCAAGGAAATCGGCGCTGGCGAAATCCCGGTGGTCCTGGCGCCGAACAAGATCGACGCGGTTGCGACGGTGCCGGTGCAAAAACTTAAGAATAGGGGAGTGGCAGGAGTCTGTCCGATCTCGGCGCTGAATCGAACCGGCATCGCCGAGCTGCTGGAAACGATCGGCGCCATTCTGGAGCATGGGAAAGAGCGGTTTCATGCCTGCTTCAGCGCGTCCCAGGGCGGATTATTGTCATTGCTGCGCGAACGCGGCCGGATCGTCGAAGAGAGCTATGAAGGCGACCAAGTTTACGTGACCGCCATCGTGACGCCGAAATTGGCCGGGCAGATACGCAAGCTGCTGCGCACCGACCGGGATCGCGGCCAAGCGCCGGCACTGAATTAAAATGCTCAACCTCCCCAATTTTCTTACTCTGATCAGGATTCTGACTATACCTTTTTTCCTCGTGTATCTGGCATATCACCGCTACGGCGAAGCCTTGATCGTCTTCATCATCGGCGGCGTGACGGATTTTTTGGACGGGCTTGCGGCGCGGTTGATGAATCAACAGACGGCATTGGGCGCCTATTTAGACCCGGTGGCGGATAAATTGCTCGTTTTCGCGTCGTTCGTCATGCTCGGTTTAATCGATGGCATCCCCATGTGGCTCGCCGTCGTGGTGGTGAGCAGGGATGCTTTAATCCTCTTGGGGTACGCGATCATCTATTTATTGGTTGAAGAGCGCTTTCCGGCGAAGCCGAGTTATATCGGGAAGTGCAGTACTTTTTTGCAACTGATGACATTGGGTGTTGCGCTGCTAGCGCTGCACGATGCCCGGCTGCTCGACGCGCGGTTCTTGGACATGCTCTTCGCCGCGACGACATTAGCTACCGTCGTGTCCGGCCTCCAGTACGTCTACCGGGGCCTCATCTGGTTGCAGAGCCGGGCTCCTTCGATCACCCGTATAGGTTGACATGTCACGGAAAAATTGATAATAAAATCGATCTCTTGCACTATTCTAACCCAAGTGAATCGGCGCCGCTGCATTACGGTAAAGCAATCTACCAACCGCATTGAACGCATGAACGGTCCTGTCATCCGGCAAAAGACCTTTGACGGTCGATCTTGGCCAAGTTTACAGGCACGTAGCTCAGTGGGAGAGCGCTTCCTTGACACGGAAGAGGTCGGCAGTTCAATCCTGCCCGTGCCTACCATTCTTCTTTAGCTGGGTGGGATGGAAAATATTCAAGTGACACTGCCGGGCGGTGAATCGATGGAGGTCCGTCGCGGCATCCGGATCGACGAATTGATGTCGCCGACGGACGGCAAGAAAAAGGACGTTGTCGCTGCCAAAGTCGATGGCCATCTCGTGGATTTGAGCCGCGCACTCGAAAACAATTGCGCGGTGGAATGGATATCGGTGGACAGCCCGGAAGGCCTCGATGTTTTGCGCCATTCCACCGCTCATCTGATGGCACAGGCGGTTCAGAGTTTATTTCCCGGCACCCAGGTAACGATCGGCCCGACCATCGAAAACGGATTTTACTATGATTTCAAAAGAGCCGAGGCGTTCTCGCAAGAGGAACTGGAGAAGATCGAGAAACGCATGGCGGAGCTGGCGCAGGCGAAATTGAAAATTACCCGGGAAGAAGTTGCGCGCGGCGAGGCGATCGAAATGTTCCGCAAAATGGGGGAGGACTATAAAGTCGAGATCATCGAAGGCATCCCGGAAGATACCGTTTCGCTTTACCGACAGGGCGATTGGGTCGATCTATGCCGGGGTCCCCATGTGCCTTCTACGAACGCAGTGCGCGCGTTCAAGCTCACCAGCGTCGCCGGCGCCTATTGGCGCGGCAACGAACAGAATGAAATGTTGCAGCGGATTTACGGCACGGCGTGGCACTCCAAGGAAGCCTTAAAAGAACATCTAAGATTGCTCGAAGAAGCAAAGAAGCGTGATCACCGAAAGCTGGGCCAGGAACTTGGTCTGTTTATGATTTCAGATGCCATAGGTCCAGGGCTTCCTCTCTGGCTTCCAAAAGGAGCTATGGTCAGATCCATCCTTGAGCGGTATATCGTCGATATTGAGCGGAGCTTGGGATATCAGCATGTAAACACGCCTCAGCTCGCGCGCGTCGACCTTTACAAACGGTCGGGCCATTGGGATCATTTTAAAGCCAATATGTATCCGATTATGGAGTTTGAAAATAAGGAAGAGTTAGTGCTCCGACCGATGAATTGCCCGCACCATATAACTATCTACAAACATGGACTGCACAGCTACCGTGATTTACCGATCCGGCTGGCCGAGCTCGGGACGATGTATCGATACGAGCGATCAGGCGTGCTTTCGGGGCTTTCCCGCGTGCGCGCAATGACCTTAAACGACGCGCACATTTTTTGTACGCCCGAGCAAATCCAAGCCGAAGCCGTCGGCGTCCTGCGGCTTATCGAACGAGTTTACAAGGACTTTGGGTTTAAGGATTATTGGTATCGGCTTTCGTTGCGCAACCCAAACGACAAGGGGAATTTTGTCGCTAACGACGCTATGTGGGATACAGCCGAAGCGCACCTGCGGCAGGCTTTGGGTGAGGTCGGCGTATCTTATAAAGAAGCGCCGGGCGAAGCTGCATACTACGGACCGAAGATCGATGTTCAATTGAACGATGTCCTCGGCCACAGCGAGACCCTGTCCACGGTGCAGCTTGATTTTTATCTTCCCGAACGGTTTGAGCTCGAGTATGTAGACAAGGATGGACAATACAAGCGGCCCGTCATGATCCACCGCGGGGTCATCAGTACGATGGAACGGATGATGGCGTTTTTGATTGAACACTATGCGGGCAACTTCCCATTATGGCTGGCGCCGGTGCAGGTACGGATTCTGACCGTTACCGATGATCACAAGGAATATGGTAAGAAGGTATTCGAGCAATTGAGGGATCAGGGCTGGCGGGTCGAATTGGACGGGCGAAACGAAAAGCTCGGCTACAAGATTCGCGAAGCGCAGATGGCAAAGATTCCTTACGCCGTCGTCATCGGTGACAAGGAGGTCGCGGCGGAGACGCTGGCACCGCGCCGGCGCGGCGGGGAAAACCTGCCGCCGACACCGCTGGTTGATTTCATCCGGCGCCTCGAGTCCGAGGTTGCACAAGAAATGGGGGCGGCATAAGAATATGGCAGGCCTATTACAAACGGAGGTGTTTTATCGCTAGAGAAGCGAGGATCAATCATCAAATTCGCGCCCGTGAGGTCCGGGTCATCGGCGCGGAAGGGGAACAACTGGGGGTCATGGCGCTGTACGAAGCCCTAAAGCAGGTAGAGGCGCTGGAACTGGACTTGGTTGAGGTGGCGCCGGAAGCGCAGCCGCCGGTATGCCGTATGATGGATTACGGCAAATTCCGTTACGAGCAAAAGAAGAAAGCGCACGGGCCGAAAAAACACACCGTGGTCGAAATCAAGGAAGTCAAAATGGGATCGCGCACCGACCGGCATGACGTAGTGCATAAGGTGAGAAACATTCGTCAGTTTATCGAGCGCGGCCAACGGGTCAAAGTCTCGGTTTTCTTTCGCGGGCGGGAAATTACCCACCCAGAATTAGGCAGGCAAATGCTCAGCGGAGTGGTTGAGCAGGTTCAGGACATCGCCAAGGTTGACATCGCACCGCGCTTGGAAGGGCGGAGCATGGCGATGCTCTTGACTCCCAAATAGTCATGTCGATATCAACAAGAATAATAAAGGAGACCATAGTGCCCAAAATTAAGACCAACCGAGCGGCAGCCAAGAGATTCAGGGTGACGGCGAGCGGGAAGATCAAGAGAAACAAAGGATTCAAGAGCCACCTGCTTTCGAGCAAGGGTAAGAAACGCAAGCGGCACCTGCGCCAAGGTGCCCTGGTGTCGGCTGTCGAAACTAAAAATATCCGAAGATTAATACCGTATCTGTAAAAGTCCTGAGTGCTGAGTAATGAGTGCCGAGGTCTGAGACCGGACATTCACTCAGCACTCAGGACTCGTTACTCAGTACAACTATAAGGAAGGAGTTCCAAACGTGCCAAGAGCCAAGGGTGGAAGCAAATCGAGACAAAGACGCAAGAAGATCATGAAACTCGCCAAGGGGTACGTCGGGGGCCGCGGCCGACTCTACCGGTCCGCGCGCGAGACCGTCGAGCGCTCCCTGGCGTTCGCTTACCGGGACCGTCGGGTCAAGAAACGGACCTTTCGCGGGTTGTGGATCACGCGTATCGGGGCGGCGGCCAAGCTTAACGGCCTTTCCTACAGCCAGCTCATGAACGGTCTTAAGCAAGCCCATGTTGAGCTGGACCGAAAAGTCCTGTCGGAGATCGCGATGTTCGATCTGCCGGGGTTCGGACAGTTGGCCCAAGCGGCGAAATCTCATCTCGGCGCCTGAGCGCTTCGCCACTAAACACCGATGAGTGATTCCCTGGAAGCTCTCCGAGGAGAGGTTCTGGAGCGCATCCAGAAATCCGACTCCGAAAAGGAGCTCGAAGAGTTGCGGGTAGGAGTTTTGGGACGGAGCGGAAAAGTTACGCTCCTCCTGCGCGGCTTAAAGGACCTGCCGGCGGAGGAGCGTCCGCGCGCGGGCGAACAGCTCAACCAGTTGCGCCGGTTCGTCGAAGAGCGGATGGCCGCGCGTCTCGTTGCGATTAAAGAACAATCCAGGGAGCACGCCCTCAAAGAAGAGCAAATCGACATCACTCTTCCGGGCACGCGCTGGGAGCGGGGGCGGGCGCATCCTCTGACGCTGGTCATCGATGAAATCGTCGATGTTTTTCTGGGAATGGGCTTCGAGATCGCGCGCGGGCCGGATATCGAGGACGACTATCATAACTTCGAGGCGCTGAACATTCCCAAGGATCACCCGGCGCGGGACATGCAGGACACCTTCTTCGTATCCAACGGGAAGCTGCTCCGCACCCATACCTCCCCGGTGCAGATTCGCACGATGGAAAAGCACAAGCCGCCGCTGCAAGTCATCGTTCCCGGCGCGGTTTATCGTCACGACGACGACGCGACCCACTCGCCGATGTTCCATCAGGTCGAAGGGTTCATGGTGGACGGCAACATCGCCTTTTCCGATCTTAAGGGCGTGCTGAGCCATTTTCTGCGGCAGATTTTCAGCCAAGAAACGGGTGTGAGGTTTCGCCCTAGTTTTTTTCCGTTTACGGAGCCGAGTGCGGAGATCGATATCCAGTGTTTGATTTGCGGTGGCGCATCCAGCGCTGCCCGTCAATCCTGCCGCGTGTGCAAAGGAAGTGGCTGGTTCGAAATCATGGGTGCGGGGATGATCGATCCCCAGGTGTTTAAATTCGTGCGCTATGATCCGGAAAAAGTTTCAGGTTTCGCCTTCGGCATGGGCGTCGAGCGTATCGCGATGCTGAAATACGGCATCGACGACATCCGGCTGTTTTTCCAGAACGATCTTAGATTTTTGCGGCAATTCAGCTAGGCGGAGAGAAAAATGACGTGTTGGAGTAGTGCCCAATCGGAGTACTGGGTAAGAGAAGCCTTTCTCCATCACTCGATTACCCTCCTTCGCAGAAAGCCACGGG
>Ga0209751_10006626_pt1 | contig 10705 bp, 7 predicted proteins | sample RifCSP13_1_FD_184019 | JGI IMG/M metagenome (GOLD analysis project Ga0209751, IMG submission 184019) | Soil microbial communities from Rifle, Colorado - Rifle CSP2_sed 13_1 (SPAdes) (version 2) | ecosystem: Environmental > Terrestrial > Deep subsurface > Rock core/Sediment | place: Rifle...
AGCCGATCTCCTCGTCGGGGTTGCAGATGTACGTGACCCGACCGAACCCATCGAACCCCGCCTCCTGCAGCACCTCGATGGCGAAGAACCCGAGCAAGAGCCCGCCCTTCATGTCCGAGACGCCGGGGCCCATCGCCCGGTCACCCTCGATCCGGAACGGCCGCTCGGCCACCGTCCCCGGGTCGAACACCGTGTCCGTGTGCCCGATCATCAGCACCCGCGACCCTCCCGAGCCCCGCAGCCGCCCGATCAAAAGGTCGCCGAGCCGCTCCTCGCCCTCGGCGGGCTCGTGCGCGTGCCGCTCGACGGCCCATCCCACGGCCTCCATGCGCTGCGCGCACAGGTCGGCGATCCGGTTCACGCCGTCGGGCGTGTAGGACCCGCAGTCCACGTTCACCATCTCGCGCAACGCCTCTAAGAAGTCCTCGTAACGATGCGAGGCGATCTCCTGCAGGCGGCCCGAATCCACGTCGGCAAGTATAGGGAGGGACCGCGGCGGAACCGCTATCGCAACGCGACGTCGGCAGACCAGACATCGGCATCGGTCGAGTCGCCGCGGTCGGTCTCGCCGAATCCAAGGATGGAGAAACCCGGACCGGCGAAGGCGAGGAGCGATGAGATCTGCTGACTTCCGGGACCGCCCAGGGCGCCGACCGCAACCTCCTCGCTCGGCCGCTGCCAGTTCCGGCCGTCAGACGACGTCCACACGGCTCCATCAAGACCGCCGGGTCGTCCGGATACGAACCCGGCACCTATGAATCCACCTTGGACCGCGGCGACCGTCAGCATCGATTGCGCCCCGGGACCGGCGAACGAGTTCCCGCTGGGCGACAGACGTTCCCAGCCGCGCCCATCGGCCGAGATCCATACGGCCGCATCGTTCAGGTCACCTCTTTGGCAATCGGCGACCGCGTTCTCGCACCCGACTGCGACGAAGGGCATGCCGCCCGTGCCTCCTGCGACCGAGTACATACGCTGATTCCCGGGCTCGACGAGGGCCTCCAGACTCACCCTCTGCCAACCCTCCTCGTCCATCGACCACGCTGCTCCATCGAAGCCGCCATTCTCGGTCGTGTAACCGACAGCTACGGTCGTCGTCCCCACGTTTCGAACAGACCACATCTGCTGGTCGCGGGGGGCGGCGAGGCCGGGGGCATCGACAGGCTGCCAGTCCCTTCCGTCCACCGAGGTCCATACCGTAGCGTCGAGCGCGGCGTAGGACCCACTCGCGCCAACCGCAAGGAGTATCGAGCCGCTAGCGGCGATGTCCCGGATCCACTGCTCTCCGGGTCCCCCAAGGTCCGGGTCGTCGATCTTCTCCCACGTCGCGCCCTGGTCATCGGACACCCAGACGGCGGCGTCGTGATCCTCACCCGGCGGCCGATCCCAACCGCCTGCGACGACGTACCCCCCGAAGGACGCCACCGCGTTGATCTGCTGGTCCCCCGATCCTCCCAGGGTCGGCGACGTGAGCGCTTCCCAGCCGCTGCCGTCCGTGGAGCGCCACACCGCCCCGTCGTCGCCCTCACGACCCGCAGCCAACGGTTTCGCCCGCCCCACGACGACGATGCCCTCCGGCGTCACGGTGGTGTCCAGCATCGAGTTCATCCCGCCATCGAATACAGCAGGGACTCCCGGCACATCGCCCCAGAGCACGCGGAGTCGCTCGGACGGACCGGACACTCCCGTGGGGCCCGTATTCGTCCTCGGCGAGGGCGGGGGCGTGGATGTCGTATCGACCCCGCGCGTGAGGAGGGCAGTCGCGGCCGTCCCGATCACAAGGGCAGCGCCGACGACGATCCCGATCGTGCGCCGGCGGCGAGGAGAGAAGAGGACCTTAGTCACGCGCTGAGCGTCGGACGCCCTCGTCGATACGACGGTCGCGATGTCGCCCGTCGCCGGGGGACCCTCGCTCACGGTCGCTGCCACCCCGTCAACGCCGAGAGCGGTACGTGCCCCATCCACGAGCCCACCACAGGTCGGGTACCGATCCTCCTTCGACTTCGCGAGGGCCCGGGCCACTACGACATCGAGATCTGCCCAGGCTCCGTGCACACCTAGGAGCGACGGCGGCGGGTCGTGAACGTGGCTGTAGATCGTCGCGACCTCTATCTGCCCGGGGAACGGAACGCGCCCCGCGAGGCACTCGTACAGCACGCACCCCAGCGAGTAGACGTCGGTCCGGCGGTCCACAGGTTCGCCGGTGATCTGCTCCGGCGCCACATAGTCGACCGTGCCGACGAACTGCCCCGTCCGCGTCAGGCGTCCGGTGCCCGAGAGCCGCTTGGTCAAGCCGAAGTCCGACAGGAAGGCGCGGTCGAGCCTGGTTCCGGCCTCGGTCGACATGAGGATGTTGCCGGGCTTCACGTCCCGGTGGACGAGCCCCCGCGAGTGAGCGACATCGAGGGCGGCGGCGACCTGTGAAAGGATGGCGAGCGTTCTTTGGGCGCCCAGCGAACCCTTGGTTCGCAGCAGCGCGCCGAGGTCGCTCCCGTCCACGTATCGCATCGACAGGAACAGCACACCCTCGGCCTCGCCGGCGTCATAGACCGTGACTATGCCGGGATGGTCGAGGCTGGCGGCGATCCGTGACTCCCGGATGAAGCGCTCCCGGAACGACCCATCCTCGGCTAGGCCGGGCGCGAGGAGCTTCAGAGCCACCTTCCTTCCGAGGCGCAGATGCTCGGCGAGGTAGACGACGCTCGCGCCCCCTCGTCCGATGACCTGCTCGATCCGGTGACCCGCGAGCACCGTGCCGATGCGTGAGTCCCCTACTGCCATCGCGCGAGTTGTACCACCCGATCTCGAAGCAGGTCGAGACGCGCGATTGACCGACCCGGATGCGGGGACGACGATGACCTTCCGTCGGCCCCTGGAGGGGGAGCGGTGATCGTCGGCCGGACGCAGGAGCTCGAGCGGCTGTCGTCGTTGCTCGACGCCGCGCCCACCGGTCCTGCCATCCTGGTCTTGGAGGGCGAGCAGGGCATCGGCAAGTCAACCCTTTGGACCGCTTGCCTCGAGCTCGCACGCGAGCGTGAGATGCGTGTCCTGGCGAGCCGCCCTGCCGGGTCCGACGCGGGACTCTCGTTCCTTGCCCTCGGCGATCTCGTGGGCACCGAGCTGGACGGATCGAGCGTCGCCTTGCCCGAGCCCCAACAGCGAGCGCTCGACGTCGCGCTGCTCCGGACGGAGGCGGCCGGTCGAGAGCCGAACCCGCTCGCGATCTCGACCGCGACGCTCGGCCTCATCCGCGGACTCGCGGCCGACAACACCACGATCGTCGCGATCGACGACGCCGACCGGGTCGATGCGGGGAGCGCCCGCGTCCTCGCCTTCGTCCTGCGCAGGCTCGAGGCAGAGGCGTTGGGCTTCCTGATCGTCCGATCGGGCGAGGGGGGCTCACTTCCCCTCGGGCTCTCGGACGCCGTCCACCCCGAACGCGTCGACCGCCTCCGGCTCGGGCCGATGTCGCCCGAGGATCTCGCAACCCTCGTGCGGAGGGTCGGCATGTCGCTCCCGCCGCCCGAGGCCAGACGTCTCCACGACCTCTCCGGCGGGAACCCGTTCTTCGCTCTCGAGATCGCGCGGGCGGCGACGACGGGAGAAGAGCGTGCGACGGGGCATGCACTACCGATCCCGCGGAGCCTGCGGGAGGACCTCATCCGGAGCAGATTGGCAGGCCTCCCCGAGCCGACCATGGACCTCCTGCTCGGGGCGGCCTGTGCCACCAGGCCGACGCTGGACCTCCTGGCAGCGGTCTGCGGCTCGGAGACGGTCCGCTCGCCGCTTCAGCGAGCGATCGACGCCGGCCTTCTGCGCGTGGATGCGCCGGAGATCCGGTTCGTTCATCCCATGTATCGCTCCGTGATCTACGCCGACTCGTCGCGGGAGCGGCGTCACGCGTTCCATGCGCGGCTCGCAGACCTTGCCGTGGATCAGGAGGAGCGGGCCCGGCACCTGGCGCTCGCGGCCGAGGGTCCCGACGGAGATGTCGCAGCAGCCCTCGATGAAGCGGCGGCGAACGCACGCGAGCGCGGGGCACCGGACGGCGCCGCCGAGCTGCTGGCACACGCACTCCGCCTGACGCCTCCCTCCGATCCTGAAGCCAGGTTGCGTCGGCTGTCGCTCGCCGCCGATGCACGCTTCCTTGCCGGTGATATGGAGGGCGCGCGCAGGCTCGCATCCGAAGCCGTGAATGCTGCGAGACCGGGGCCCGAGCGCGCCCAAGCCCTCCGTAGCCTCGCCGGGATCGAGTCCGAGCGGGGAGCGATAGCGGACGCCCGCAACGCTCTCGAGGGTGCACTAGGAGAAGGGGGCACTGACACCCGGTCTCGCTCCGAGGTCAACAGCGACCTCGCGCGTATCGCTCTGCGTCGAGGCGAGCTCGCCGCCGCGGAGATCCACGCGAGAACTGCCCTCGAACTGGCTGAGGGAGCAGCCGACCCAGCTCTCACGGCTCGCGCCGTGACAGTAGCGGTCGAGGTAAACGTCATGCTGGGCAGGGGCCTCGACCACGAACTCATCCGACGGCTCGAGAAGCTGGAAACCGAAACAGAGGCCATGCCGGTCGCCGCATCCCCGGAACTCGTGACATCGGCCGCGCTGGTCTTCGCCGACGAGCACGACCGGGCCGGAGCCATCCTCGAGCGCCTGCAGACCCGAGCCGAGGAACGAGGGGACGAGCCGGGACGCAGGGCCGTCCTCACGCTACTCGCCCAACTCCACCTGCGCTCCGGCGACTGGATCGCCGCCCGCCGGGCCGGAGAGGCGTCGCGCCGCCTCGCCGAGCAACTCGACCTGGTGCCGGCGACCGAGCTCGGACTCCTCGCATACCTCGACGCAGCCGAGGGTCGCGCAGACGAGGCCCGGAGCCTGGCAGAGCTCGGCCTCGAACGGTCCGGCGACGATCGGGCGGGGCTGCTGTGGAACCTCGGCGCGCTCGGCTTCCTCGAGCTGTCGCTCGGGCGAGCGGAGCAGGCGCTCGGGTACCTGGGTCGCGCCGGGGGCCTGCTCGACTCGATGGGGGTCGCGGAGCCGGGCGCGTTCCCCTTCGTGGCCGACGAGGCCGAGACCCTCCTGGACCTCGGGGAAATCCCACAGGCGAGGCGAAGGATCGAGTGGCTCGAGGGTCGTGCCGAGGATCTCGGCAGGCCGGGCCTCGCGGCTGCAGCCCTGCGTTGTCGCGGATCGAGCCTGGCCGCGACCGGCGACCTCACCGGCGCGCTGGATGCCCTCGAGCGCGCCGTGACGCTCGTGGAACGCGCAAGCCTGCCGCTCGAGCAGGGTCGGACCTTGCTGGCACTCGGCGCCACCCGCCGCCGAGATCGCCGACAGCGCCCCGCGCGAGAAGCCCTCGAGGAGGCGCTCGCGATCTTCGAACGACTCGGTGCCGTGCTCTGGGCCGGCAAGGCCCGCGACGAACTCGGGCGGATCGGTGGGCGGAAGGCGGCGGTTGGTGAGCTGACCGAGGCGCAGCGACGTGTCGCGCAGCTCGCCGCCGGGGGCCTCACCAACCGCGAGATCGCCCAGGCGCTCTTCATGAGCGTTCGGACCGTCGAGGGCCACCTCTCTCACGTCTACGCGAAGCTGGGCTTCCGCTCGCGGACCGAGCTCGCCGCCTACTTCGAACCGCGCGACTGACCACTCGGGACCACCTACGGAGTCGCTCCACCGCAACCTGAAACACAGGTGGCGCCCCCGATCTCGCGGAACTCCGCGCTCCCTAACGTCGCCCACAGGGGCCGTTCGGCCTCGTCGAGGGGGCGGTAACGATGAACCTGAAGGGGACGGGGAACTGGCGCAGGATCGCCTCGTTCGGCCTGGTCGTGGTAACGGCTTCGAGCCTGGCCGTCATAGAAGCGGATCCACGCGCGGGAGCAACGACCGCGAAACCGAACTTCGTGTTGATAGTGACGGACGATCAGCGCGCGGACACCTTGCGCTACATGCCGATCGTCCGGCGCGAGCTCACCCGCAAGGGGATCCGGTTCAGCAACGGCTACGTCGTGAACCCCGTCTGCTGCCCGAGCAGGGCGAGCCTGCTGACCGGGGCCTACTCGCACACGACCGGCGTGTACACGAATCACCCACGGCAGCCTTACGGAGGGTTCCCGGCCTTCCGCGATGGGTCGACGATTGCGACCTGGCTCGACACCGCCGGCTACCGGACCGCGTTGCTCGGGAAGTACCTGAACGGATACGGGCGGGAACCGTACATCCCGCCTGGGTGGGACCGCTGGTTCGCCACCTATGAGGAGGGCGGGTACTACGACTACGCAGCCACAGTCGACGGCGAACAAGTGACCTACGGGACGGATCCCGACGAATACGGGACGACCGTGCTGGAGCGCGAGGCCATCACGTTCATCAGCGAGACCGACGCCGCTACGCCCCTGTTCCTCTACCTCGCCGTCCACGCGCCCCACAAGCCGGCCACCCCGGCGCCCGGCGATTCCCACGCGTACTCGGACCTCGCGCCGTGGCGGCCGAGGAGCTACGACGAGGCAGACGTCTCAGACAAGCCCGCGTGGCTGAGCGATCGTGCCCGTCTGTCGTCCACCGTCGCCCGGAGGATCGACCGCTTCCGGCTGGAGCAGATCCGGTCCCTTCAGTCGGTCGACCGCGCAGTGGGATCGATCGTCGACGCGCTCGACGCCTCTGGGCGTCTGCCCAACACCATGATCGTATTCGCCTCTGACAATGGATTGCTCTGGGGGGAGCACCGCTGGGACAGCAAAGGCGTCCCTTATGAGGAAAGCGTGAAGGTTCCCTTCGTCGTCCGGTACGACGCGCTCGTCCATTCGCCTCGTGTCGACGAACACCTCGTCCTGAACATCGACGTGGCCCCCACGTTCGCGCGGCTCGCCGGGGTCGACGCACCCAGGGCCGAAGGCCGAAGCATCGTGCCGCTGCTGTCATCGCCGGACTCGGTGTGGCGCAAGGTCTTCCTGATCGAGCACCTGTCACTCGGGGAGCACGGTGTTCCAACCTACTGCGCGGTTCACACCGTTCGATACGTGATGATCAGATACGTGACCGGTGAGAGCGAGCTGTACGATCTCGCCCGCGATCCGGCGCAGTTGTCGAACGTCGCGGGTGAACCCACATACGCCACCCGGATGTCGGACCTCAACCGCTCCCTGCGCGAGCTCTGCAGCCCGACCCCGCCCGGTTTCTCGCTCTGACGATCTTGGGCGGTGCGAGCCACGGAGCCCGGGGTGGCATCCGCGGTACAGGGCGGGCCGGACACGGAACCGCCCGCGCGTAGACAGCCCGGACGCGCGCAGGCCGGCCCCGCGTGTGATCAGGGTCGGCCTGCCGCTCGCAGCTTCTCAGCCCAAGACGTAGATCTCGCCTGTCATCCCCGGGGGGTGCGTCGAGCACACGAAGCGCCAGATCCCCGGCTCGTCGACCTGGAACCGGACCAACGTGAGCCGGCCGCGAGTGACCACGAATGGGATCTGCCTCCCTGTAGGTGACACGACCATGGCATCGTGGCGCGCTCCGTTGATCCCCGCGATCTCCAGAGCCAGCCGCTCGCCTTCGTTGGCCACGATCAGCCCCGGCTCCCAGCGGTACGACTCGACCTCCCATCGACCGGTGGCATCGGGCTCCTTGAGGATGTAGCCGGCGCCGAGGGGCGCAAGCTCCCGTGTCCCGGGCTCCTCGGCCGGTGGATACACCTCGGAGGAGACGTTCGCGCCGCCCTTGTACTCGATGGCGCTCACGTAGATCGTGCGCCGGGCGCCGCCGGCCGGCGCCTGCGTCACGCCGAGGACGACGCTCGCGATCGCCGCGAACGCCACGACGATGACGGTTCTCCTGGATCTCATCCGTGCCTCCTCTCCGCGTGCGAGCGGAAAAGCTGTCACCGACACCGTGGCTCGTCTCAGCGGTCCCGACCAGCCGTTCATCCGATCTGGCGGCACCCACCGGATGAAGGTGGCGGGTCCTAGAGCCGGCCATGCCCTTCGGCGCTCTCGCGTCGCGGCCGCGAAGGGCAGCATCGGTGGCACCCGGACGCCACTCGTCCGGCCTAGGGGCAAGGAGGTCGAACGATGGGAAGCGCGAGAGGTCGACTGCTCGCCGCCGCCATCACCGTGGTGATGGCCACGAGCGCCTTCTATCCGGCGACGATCACACAACGCGCACGAGGAGACTCAGCCGTAGTACCCCTAGGCACGATCACCACGGTGAGGGTGAGAGCGCTCGATGACCTGTTCCGACCGAGGACGGTGACGATCAGCCGCGGCTCCTCGGTCCGGTGGACCAACCGAGGCGACCACACGCACACGACGACGGGCAGCTCCTGGAGCGCCACATTGTCTCCAGGTGAGAGCTACACGAAACGCTTCCGCCGCGCCGGAACCTTCCGGTACTCGTGCACGCTGCACGCCGGGATGACCGGGCGGGTCATCGTCACATAGCACGCAGTGATGATCGGCCCGTTCCGATGGGGTCGAAGAGCCCTGCCCCCTCTCACGCGCGATGCCACGCTCCACGCACGGACAGGACCGGCAAACCGATGTCCAAGACGAGTGGCCGGCGGCTGATGGCGATCCCCAGCCGGATCCGAGCTGCGGGGCGCGTGCCTTGGCGTGCGCTCTCCCGAACGGGGCGCATCTCGGTGGCAGGCGTGATCGGGTCGGCAGCGCTCGCGGTCGCCCTCGGCATCATCATCCCCCGGGTCGTGGAGCACTACGCCCTCGCATCCCGCTTGGAATCCATCGTCTCGCTGGTGCGCATCCTGGAGCAGCAGGACCTCGTTCCGCCCGCCGGCGAGGACCTCACCAGGGAGGCCTACGACCGCTTCGACGCCACCGTGCGGGGAGGACTCCTGGGTGGCGAGAACCTACGTGTGAAGCTGTGGAACCGCGAGGGCGAGATCGTCTACTCCGACCGGCTCGAGCTGGTCGGGAGACGGTTCCCGATCGAGCCGAGCCTCGCCCTGGCGCTCTCAGGCAGGGCGACGTCCGAGCTCTCCGAGCTCTCCGCCCGCGAGAACGACCTCGACCGGGAACTGGGCGTTCAAGCGCTCGAGTTCTATGTCCCGCTCCACGGATCGCGGGGCGAGGTGATCGGCGCCTTCGAGGTGTACCAGGACGCCGCCCGCATCGCGGGACCGCTGACAGCCGTCCAGCGCGCGGTGTGGGTATCCATCGGCACCGGGCTCTCGGTCTTGCTCGTCTTCCTCGTGCTTCTGTTCGCGGCCACATCGCGGACGATGGAACGTGAGTCCGCGGCGAGGGAGCGCCTCCTGCGGCGCCTCGTTCACGCCCAGGAGGAGGAGCGCCGCCACGTCGTCGGCGATCTGCACGATGAGGTGGGGCAGACGCTTACCCGGGTCCTGTACGGGATCCGCGGCTCCCGAGCCCGGCTCGGGGCGGACGGATCCGACGTGGCGCAAGAGCTGCAGCGCCTGGAGCGCCTCGTCGACCATCTCATCCTTGTGCTCCGCCGGTTCATGGCCGAGGCCGGGCCTGCCCTGATCGACGATTTCGGGCTCGCGGCCGCCCTGCAAGCTCTGGCCCGCGAGCAGGAGGCCGAGAGCGGCGTGCTGATCGAGGTGGTCGCCGACGAGGTCCCGGAACTCGACCAGGTGACCCAGATCACGCTCCTACGAGCCGCGCGAGAGGCAGTCATCAACGCGAGGAAGCACGCCGAGCCGAACCGGATGCGCATCGTCCTCGGGCGGAGTCGCTCCGGCGTCACCCTTGCAGTGGAAGACGACGGTCGCGGCTCAGCGCGGATCCGCGACGGAGTTGGGCTCCGGTACCTCAGGGACCGTGTGGCATCGATCGGCGGACGGGTCGACGTGACGAGTCGCCCCGAGGTCGGCACGAGGCTGTACGTGCAGGCACCGATCGGAGGACGCGATGGGTCCGATCCGGATCCTCGTCGTTGACGATCACCAGGTCGTTCGGGACGGCCTGCGATGGATGCTCGGCACCGAGGCGGACATCGAGATCGTCGGCGAGGCCGACACCGGCGCCGGGGCCCTCGCGGCCATCGCGGAGATGGGCCCCGACGTGGTGCTGCTCGACGTCCACCTGCCCGACCAGAGCGGCCTTGACGTGCTGGTGGAGATGCATCGGCGGTTCCCCGAACTCCCGGCCGTGATCCTCTCCATGCACGACGAGCCCGAGTACGTCGAGGAGGCCGTGCGGGCCGGAGCCGCAGGTTACCTCGTCAAGAACGCCCCAACGGCGGAGCTCGTCCATGCGGTCCGAGCCGCCGCGGCCGGGGAAGGCTACATCCAGTCGGAGGTCACCCGACCGCTGCTCGCGCGCTTCGCCGAGGAGGTGCGCGCTCCAGGCTCGAAGCCGAAGCTCTCACCACGAGAGATCGACGTCGTCCGGCGTCTGGCCGATGGGATGGCGGACAAGCAGATCGGCGCGGACCTCGGTATCTCGGAGTCGACCGTCAAGGGATACCTCCGACAGGTCTACGAGAAGCTCGGCGCCGCGGACCGCGCTCAGGCGGTCGCCATCGCCCTCCGCACTCGACTGATCGAGTAGCCGCTCGCAAGGCCGACGCGGTGCTCCCCGATTGTCCTGACGAGGTCTATCCAGGCTCGCCGGCGCGCCTCCGGGTAGCATCCGCGCGTGGCGCGGCGGGGAGATCTCAACGGCTGGTGGCGGTTCGGCATAGCGGTCGTGGGGATCCTGTGGCGCGTGTTCTTCCGGCTGCGCGTGACGGGAGCCCG
>Ga0209751_10006627_pt1 | contig 10705 bp, 13 predicted proteins | sample RifCSP13_1_FD_184019 | JGI IMG/M metagenome (GOLD analysis project Ga0209751, IMG submission 184019) | Soil microbial communities from Rifle, Colorado - Rifle CSP2_sed 13_1 (SPAdes) (version 2) | ecosystem: Environmental > Terrestrial > Deep subsurface > Rock core/Sediment | place: Rifle...
CCGACGCCGGGTATGCGTCCGGCACGCGCGGGCTGATGACCGTGAAGAGCGACATGCTGGCGAAGATCCACGCGGGCGAGGGCCTGCTGGTGGTGCCGCGTGACGAGATGGGGCGGACCGCCTTCGCGTCGTTCCAGGAAGGCACCCCGTCTGCGTTCAAGACCGACACGAGCACAACCTTCACCGGAGACGTGTCGGAGGTGGTCACGGCCCTCAACGCGGCGGTCGCCGGGGCGTTCGGGGGGCTTCAGGCGGGGATTGAAGCGGCCATCGGGAACATCCAGCCGATGAACATCACGAACGCGCCCCAGGTGCAGATCGTCGACCAGTCGGTAGTGCGGACCGTGGAGGGCCAGAAGCGGTTCGAGGCCGAGACCGTAGGTGCCATAGAGCGCGCGCTCGACCAGAACAGCCGCGGGCTCGAGAGCCGGATCGAGCGCATCGCGCGCCGGGTGGAGTAGCGTGGGCCGGCTCTCGGCCGCGATGCGGGCTGAGCTGCAGCAGCAGGCGCCCGACGTCGCCTTCTTGCTCGCCATCACGATCGCCGGTACAACCTACCGCTGGGGCGCCGTCGGCGAGCCTGGCCGCATCCATGCAGGGACAGGACTCTACGAGCCTCGGGTGGTCTCCTGGGGAGGTTCGATCGAACGCGGGGTGTCGCCCACCGAGAGTGGACTCGACCTCTCGAACGACGTGGACGTGCTCCTCAACGACCACGACCAGGCGATCACCACGATCCTCGAAGGTGCCGCCCGCAACTCCGTCCGCGGCGCCACGGCGGTCATCTACCTCGCCTCGCGCAACGTCGGGCCCGGGGACTGGCTGACGCTCTACTCCGGGCGCATCGAGACCTACAGCCAGCCGAGCCCGCTCCTATGGTCGTTCCGCCTGGCTCCGCACGATCAGCCGCTCCGTCGCGAGTCGGTGCCGAAGCCGAAGATCCTGGTCTCCGACTGGCCGACGGCCGCGCTCGCTGCGCGGGATCTCCCGGCGCCGATCCTCTACGGACGGGTCAGCTCGTCCAACGGTACGAACGACGGCGCGGTCGCCTGCCACTACGTGGATTCGGTCGGGTTTCGGTACCTGGTGTGCGCCGGCCGCGCCAAGGCCGTGGAAACCGTCTACAAGGATGGCGTCTCCGTTGCAGCCGCGAACTACGCGATCACCTACCCGGTCGTGAACGGCCGCTTGTACACCGTGATCGACTTCACGGCAACCCAGGGCACTTCGACGATCACGTGCGACGCCCAGGGCTACGACAGTGTCGGGGACGGCTCCGGGACGCTGATCACTGACCCGGCCGCCATCGCGAAGCACCTGCTCGTGAACTGGATCTATGGGGACTGGCAGAACGGCGCCTGGCTCTCCGACTCGACCGCCCCCGTGGACGTCACGAGCTTCGGGACGACCTTCTTCTCGACCCGCGGGTATGAGGCCTCCGTCTACGTGGCGACGAAGCGCCGAGGCGTGGACGTCCTGAACGATCTGCTCAAGAGCTTCGAGGCGAAGGCGTGTTGGACGGCAGCAGGGACGATCACGCTCAAGGTGGAGGACTTCACCTCCTGGAGCTACGTGAGCGACCTCGTGCTGCGCGAGGACGAGATCAGCGGTTGGGGGCTCACCTACGCGGTGGCCCAGCTCGTGGACAAGATCGAGCTTCAGTACGCCCTTTTGCCGACCGGCGGCTACACCCGGCGACTCACGGTCAGCGACCTCGGTACGGGCGAGCAGGCGCCTGAAGGGATCGACGCGCCCTTCAGCCCCGCCTTCTTCCTCTAATGGCGATCCCGAGCGACATTCCGACCCTCTACGCCTGGTACAAGGCGAGCACGTTCACGCTCCAGGAGGGCGAGACCTGCGGAAACTGGATCGACTCGAGCGGCAACGGCCGCACCCTCGTAACGGGCGGGACGCCGGTATACAGGGCCAACGTCCTGAGCGGCTATCCATGCATCCAGTACGTTCTCAGCGAAGCTGACGTTCATTCGCTGGGCAGTTTCGGCTGGCTGGCGAACTTGGCGAACTGCACGATTTTTGCCGTCTTCGCGCCAGGTGCGCTTGGTGGCGGGAACGGAAGTATCTTCAGCTCGTTAGGCGGATCCAACCACGAGGGTATTGGCTGGAATGGTACGCAAGTCCGGATGCGAAACGGCGCCCAGAATGCCCTTGGCGGGGCCTCGAGTCAGGATGTCTGGTGCTACATGTACGGGTGCCAGACGACAGGCGTCCATGTTGGATGCTCGCTCAATGGCGGGAGCGAGGTCACGACTGCGTCGAGCGGGCGCGCAGCTCCAGACGCCGGTGGCAGCCTGGCCCTCGACGGAGGTGCCTACACGAATTGCAGAGTTGCGGAGGTCATCGTCTTCGCGAGCGACCTGAGCGCGGGCAACAAGACGCTGATGAACGAGTATCTGCGCGACAAGTTTTTCGGAGTCGCTCCCGCCCAGCAGGAGCAGATGCGCGACATGGCGTCGCGCCGGCTGTGGATGAGGCGCCGCCCCAGTGGCCTCTTCGAGGTGACGGCGCCTCTCTCGATGCTCGACGCCGACATCCTCGACCGAATCGCGGTCGAGAGTCAGGTAGGCCCTGCGCCCGCAGCTGCAGGATGGGGCGGGCGGAAGTGGCAGCGGCGGGCCTTCAGCCTGCAACGGATCACGTGCGGGCCCGGGGCCGCCAATGTGACGTTGCACCTCCTCGACCGGCGCCCGCTCGACGTGCTGCTCTGGGATTCAGCGCGCACCGACGAGAGAAACGCATCAGCGCGTCAATCCGGGGTGGCCCGTCTCAGCAAGACCGTGGCGTTCACGTTTGCGCGGCTGTCGCAGGCATGGGTCGAGAATCCGGCTGATCCTACAGCCGTTGTCGCCTGCGGTCAGAGGGAACGCGCCATCAACCGCATCGGCGAGTACCTGGAGGAGGCCCGGACGAACGAGATCACGCGCTCCTCGTTCGCCGGGGGCACCACCGGCCTGACGCTCGTCGGCACGGGGACGAACGGGTCGGCGATCGCTGTCGACGCCGCCGACCTCTTCTTCGACGCCGCCACGACGCCGAACAGCCTGAGGTTCACGGCTGGTAACCCTCATGCGGCCGAGCTGAGATGCACCTTCCCGGCCACTGCCAGCATCACGGCAAACACGGTCTGCCGGCTGAGCATCGACCACAAGACGGACAACGCCGAGGGCCTCTACTGGCGTCTCCAGCGCGGTGTGGACTCCCAGTTTTGGAACGACAGCAGCGCCGCGTGGCAGTCCGGCAGCGTCGACAACTCGATGCCGACCCACAGCGACCGCGACCCAGCCGACCGCCATCACAGCAAGAAGATCGACGTCGGGACATCAGCCACAACGCTCACGCTCTCTGTCTTCTTGCAGACGAGCGGCACGGCGAGCCGCGTCTCCCACCTGTACCACGCGCAGCTCGAGAATGGGAACTTCGCGACGGGCCGCATCGTCACGGACGGTGCGGTCGTCACACGCGTCAAGACCGAGCTGTCGCACGAGGTGACGACAGCGGCGAAGATCTACGACCCCGCGCTCGGTGCCTTCTGGTGCCAGGTGACGCCGGACTGGAGCTCGGCCGATCTCGGCTCGACGGAAGACCAGTACGTTTTCTGGATGGAGACGAACGGCGGGGCGGATCACGACGCGCTCTTCTACGACGCATCGGCCGGCTCCTGGGTCTTCGAGCGGAAGGTCGGGGGCTCCACCTACACGGCCACCAAGACCGCGAGCGTGACGCGTGGCACGACCTACTCGATCGGCTGCCGCTGGACCGGCGTCGAAGCCGAGCTGGGCCTGACCGCCTACACGATCTCCGTCTTCGTGGACGGCGTGAAGGGGACGGACGCTGTGAGCGCGGCGCCCACGTTCACGAGCCCGGAGAATCTCTACCGGGGCTCGGATGCCACCTTCGCGAAGCACATCAACGGCGCCATGCGCGAGCTCCGCATCCTGCCGTATGCGCCGACCGACGAAGAGATCGCGAGGCTTCCGTGATCACGATCAGGCAGCTCGCGGAGTGGCGGCGACAGCAGCTCGCCCGCGAACGCGCGATCGTGGGGGTGCTCCGCGTATTCGTCGAACGCGACCTGTGGCTCCGCGCCCGGCTCGTGGAGCTGCACCTACGCGTCAAGGCGCTCGACGGGATCACACCCGAGGTGCCCGAGTGGCCGCCGCTCGCGATCCCGCCGGAGCTCGAGGGCCTGATCGAGGAGGAGACGCCGCCATGATGCTCTACGCCGCAGGTCGCTACGCGAACCTCCTGGCGCGCGCGCTGTCCGTGACGCTGAGCCCGAGCGCCGACTCTCTGTTCCCGGCAGCGAACCTCTATGACGGTCGCCCCTCGCGGGCGGGGAGGCACAGCAGCAACGGCGCGAATCCTTCGATCACCTTCGACCTGGCCGCCTTCACCCCCCAGGGCGCCGGCACGCTCAACATCACGGCCCGCGCCGGCGAGCGGCGCCGGATCACCTCGAGCGGGACGACCTCGATCGCGATCCGCAACCTCGCCACGCTCAAGTACCTCACGTCGGGCGGTGCCTGGCAGGTGGGCTCGACGTCGTGTCTGACCGGCGCCGGCTCGCTCGACTACCAGGTCGAGGGCTTCACGGCCTGCCAGGCGCCGTACGTGACGCTGCAGATCGTCATCACCTCCGGGACGAGCGTATGGGACCAGCCGCGCTGGAACGCGCTCGCCGTCATCGGCCACAACCTGGACCCTGGCCTCACCTGCGAGATGCGGTCGAGCACCGACAACTTCTCGGCTTCGAACCTCCTCGAGGTGACGGGCACGATCCTCCAGCCCGGTTTCTTCATGCTGGACACAGGCGGGATCTCGAACCGGTATGGCCGGCTGCTCCTCACGGGCACGAACAGCGCGACGCCCTGGTACGGGGAGGTCCTCCCGTGCTGGTTCGAGACCGCCGTGGACGCGCCTGACATCGGGCTCGAGCTCCAGTACGACGAGCCCCAGGTGCGCAACACGGGCCCCCTGGGCGATGCCTACGTCTACAACCTGTCGCCCTGGCCGCGGCGGATCCTCCGGATGGCGTTCGACCAGTCCGCGAGTTCGGGCGCCATCGAGACCCGCCAAGAGCTGGTGCTGCGCTCGCGCGGGGGCGCCTATGCGATCCTGGTCGCCCCGGTCGACAGTGAAGGCCTGGTGCTCCACGCACGCCCGAGCGAGAAGTGGAGCGAGACCCGCCACATCTCGACGCGCTGGCGGAATGACTTGGTGCTGGCAGAGGACGCGATCGTGGCGCTGCTCGCATAGGAACGAAAGGCGCGGCCCTGACCCCCCCGGTGGGCGCCGAAGGTGCGGGCCGCGCGGTTCACCCAGGCGTAATAGTAGCACGTCTCGTTTTCAGACTCGGGCGTGTGTGCGGGGTTTTGTGCGGGGTCTTGTTTGGCGGGGACGACTTCGCCTGGCGAGGCGGGCCCTCTAAGTCGCTGATCTAGCGCCACCGGTCATCTGCCGGCACCACCCGCAACAGGCCCGGAGTGGGTTCGATTCCCACCCGCTTCCGCCATCCTGGCTAATGGAATCAACATGTTACAGAGCCAAAACGATTTTAAACGCCCCAAACCAATCCCTTTGTGATAGGTCTGCTTTGGGCGGCCACGGGGTCGCATGCCTCAAACGACCGAGAGGCACCACCAGAAGCGGACCTCGTCGTCGGGCGCCGTCTCCCCTCACGCCCCCCCCTTCGTCCTCCGAAGCCAGTTGACGGTCGTCGTCACCGCCTCGCGCACGTCCGTCTCGTCGACGATGTTATAGCGGTCGAATGTCGAGCGGGTGCGATGGCCGGAGATCTTCATGGCCACCGTGACGTCGACGCCGGCGCGGATCATGTTGCGCAGCGCCGAGCGTCGGAGGTCATAGGGCACGAGGCCGGCCGGGAGCTTGGCTGCCTTGGCGGCGGCCGCGAAGGCCCGGCGGTAGTCCCTCACCGGCTGGCCTACGCGGCCCCTGGACTCGCGGTGGAAGACGAGCGCGACCCCAAGGCGGCGCCGCGCGAGCCGCCGCTGGATGATCGCCCAGAGCGGGCCCTCCAGCGCGATGACGCGGCCCTTGCGGGTCTTCGCTGCCCGTGGATCGAGATGCAGCGTGCTGGCCTGCAGGTCCACCATCGTCCAGGTGAGCTGGCGGATCTCGCCCGGGCGCATCCCGGTCCAGCCGGCCCACTCGACGAAGTCCCGGATGTCGGGGTCGGACAGGGCCTCGAGCAGCCGCTCAATCTCGGCCCCCGACAGGAAGCCCTGCCGCGCGTTGTTCACCTTCAGCAACGGGATGTGCGGGCTGGCCGCCACCTTGGGCGGCGTGCGGCGCCCCGCGAGCCTGTAGGCCTGCCGGAGCAGCTCCAGGCGCCGGTTGACGGTGGCCGGGGCCTTCCCCTGACGTAGCCAGGATTGTTGGGCGCGCTCGATGGCTGACGTCTCCAGCTCCCGGGCGACGACGTGTCCGAGGTCCTCCCGGACCGCCTTGAGCGTCGAGCACGCCTTGGCGAGCCCGGCGGCACCCCGCACCTCCAAGTGGATGAGCAGGTCATCGAGCAGCTCGTTGACCGTCAGCCTGCGGGTGGCTGGGTCCTGATAGGTCCCGCGCTCACGCTGGCGACGAAGTGCGACGAGCCGCCGCTCCGCGAGCGTGCGATCCTCCGTGTGGAGCGACTCACGGACCAGGCGGCCGCGGTAGTAGAGCCGCGCGTACCAGACGCCCCCGCGCGCGTAGAGCCCACCGTCGCCGTAGGCGGCCATCGGGTCAGTCGGCCGCCGGCAGGTCCTTGTGGCAGTGCTTGCAGGTTGTCGCCTCGGGCTTCACCCACTCGGCGCAGAAGGGGCACTTCCTCAGTTGCTCCTTCCCGCCGGACACGAAGAACATGAGCACCGCGAGCGGCCCGAGTAGCGCGCCCCCGATAATCCCCCCGACGACCGAGAAGCCCCTGCGCTGCGCGGCAGCCACACCGATCAGAGCGCCCAAGACAATCCAAAAGAGACTGAGCATCACCGACCTCCCCTGTTTGCGCGCCCCCCCGTTCAAAAATGGAGCAAACGCATCATGTCCTTCTACTGGATCACGACCGCCTAACGAGTGTATGTTCCCCGCGCGCGGTCTGGAGCTGGGGCCCCTCCATCGGCTCATTCGCCGAGGAGGATTGCTGTGCTAGGCGCTGCGTTTCTTCTTCCGGAGGTATTCCTCCACGGCCTTTTCGAGGATCTTCTGGATCGGCACGCCGCTGCGCTTGTTCTCATCGATCAATCGCTGATAGAGAGCCGGCGAAGCCCGGAAGCCGACCTGCTTGCGCTGCACCATCAAGCCTCCCACAGGAGATCCACGCTAACAGATGTGGTCATTAGTAGTCAAGCGTCTGTAGTTGACAACACCTGTTTGCACGTGTTAGAACTGCGGCCATGAGGCCGGATAGGGTCGTGGTGAAAAAGGCTCTTCAGGACGCGGAGGGAAACCTCACCAGAACCGCCACCCGCCTAGGCTGCAGCAGACAGACGCTTTACGTCTGGATCTACCAGCTCGGCCTGGAACGACTCGCCGGAATCCGTCTAGACACACGACCCGCACTAGACAAGCGGAGGAGTGTGGACGCTCGGGACGAACAACAAGACGGCTCTGGAAAGTCGGGTGTCCAATCCGCGGGGGCGGTTCGGCCTATCTTCTCGCTCGTGGAAGCGGCGACCCAGGTGGAGACGCAAGTGCAGGCCACGGTCAAGGTACGCGAGTCGCTGTGGAAGCTCGTGAAGATCGAGGCCATCCGGCGTGACACGACGGTTGGCGCTCTCATGGAAAAGGCGCTTGAGATCGTGCTTTCGGAGAAGGTCGACAGGGCCGCGAGGTCGGAGAAGCAGTAAGGACGGGCCACGGCGTCGCCAACTCTGGCGAGGGACGGCGCCGCGACCCGCAGCACCACCCGGAGGCAATGCCGATGGCGAGTGTAGCAGCAGCAGAGATCGAGGCGCCTCCGATCACGGAGGTGCTGCGAGAGCTGGCGAGGACGCTCGCCTGCCTCGGCGTCCTCGTGCTCCACCTGGCCGACTCGGCCGAGGCCGAGCAATACCAGGCCGACGGCGACCCGCTTCTCACTGTTGCCGAGGCCTCGGCCGAGCTGCGATGCAGCGAGAGCCTGGTGCGTACCGCCTGCCAACGCGGGCATCTTCGAGCGATGAGGAACGGGGGGTGGCGCATCCGCCGGTCTGCGCTGCGCGCCTACGAGCGCCGGAGGACAACGGCATGAGTAGCGAGGTGACGCGAGGCTGGAAGGTGTTCACCCACGACTTACGGCCTCCCGTGCAAGGCGGCGGGCCGGTGTGGGACGGGAGCCTGCCTCACAGGCTGCCGGAGGTGCCGCTCGATCGCTCTGCCTCGGAGTGCGGGGTCGGGGGCGGTTGGCACTTCTGCCTTGCCCCGCAGGACGCCTTGCGGCTCGCCGGGTTCTGGCCCAGTGGGCGGCCGGCGCGTCTGTTCGTTGTCGAGGTGAGCGGCGAGGTGGTGGAGCGTGGCGACAAGTGCCGAGCGGCTGCGCTCACCATCGCCCGCGAGGCGGACGAGAGTGAAGTTGAGGTAGGCGTCCGGGCGTTCTCGGCAGTGTTTCATCCACACGTCGAGTGGATGGTGGAGGAACAGCTCGCTTGGCGTGAGGCGCTCGCGCGACCGCTGCACGACGAGAACGCGATCGAGGCTGGGCTCCGCGAGACTCTCAAGTCACGCAGGCTCGACTGGAGGCTGTGGCGCTTCGATTCGGCCATGGAGGCCTGGGCGGCCTGGGAGGCCTGGGCGGCCAGGGCGGCCAGGGAGGCCAGGGAGGCCTGGGAGGCCTGGGAGGCCTGGGAGGCCAGGGAGGCCAGGGCGGCCTGGGCGGTCAGGGCGGCCTGGGAGGCCAGGGAGGCCAGTGAGGCCTGGGCGGCCAGGGAGGCCTGGGCGGCCAGGGAGGCATTGACGCTCGGCTTCGCCTCGCGTCAAGGCTGGGTGCAGCATGACGCTCTGCTGCTGACGCGCGGCCTGCGTGACGCCTACCGGCACGGGCTAGAGATCGCGCTCCCGACAGGACCTGCCGAGCTGGGGTGGGCGGTGGCGCCGTGAGTCCATCCCCGCTCGGGAGCCACGTTCGCCCGCAGCCAGCCGAGGCGCTGCCGCGCGAGCCCGGCCCGCGCCGGCGTGCCGGCGATCAGCTCGGGGACCAGATTCGGCGCCAGGCGATCTGCGCCGTGTTCGACGGGACCGTTGACCGCGGGGAGCGGATCTCGCTGGCGACCATCGAGCGGCTGTGCCGGGAGTACGAGGCGCGCGTGCGCGCGCTCGGGGGCAGCTGGTGAAAGCCCAGCGTGGGCTCACGGTCGCGGACGTAGCTGTGGGACAGACCGCCTGGGCCTACGCGCGCCACTACTGGCGCGAGGTGCGCATCGTCTCGAAGGCGCGCACTCGCGTCACGGTGGCCTACCACCTGAGCGTCGGCGGGCGCCTGGTCCATCAGCACCTGGCCGTCTGGAACCTGAGGCTCGAGCGTCCGACGAATAGCGCCTGGGCCGTGGACGTCGCGGCGCCGGGGTTGGACAGGTGAGAGCCCCCCGGACGTCGCGCTGCCAGGGCGAAGGCTGTGGCCGCTCCCAGGCCCTTCTGCCGGATTACGCGGCCCTAGAGGGCGGGGCACAGCGTCGCGACGCTCCTCGGTGTGTGGTCTGCCGAGAGCCGGTCCCTCCGAAGCAACACCCTGGCGGCTCGCCGCGGAGGCACTGTTCGGACGCCTGCCGCCGGATCGCGTGGGAGCGGGCGCATCCGGGACGGCGTGGCTGGCAGGCGGCGCTGCCTGGGGAGTCCCGAGTCGAACGGCGGTTCCGCGATTGGATCGACACCAAGGATGGTCGCGTCGCGGAAGCCGAGGTCGTCCGCCGTGCGCGGCTACTTCGTGGTCGCGGCATCCGGCGATACGGGATCGCTGCCATCTGGGAGGTCGTCCGCTACGACAGCACGCTCGGGCTCTACTACGGAGAGGCCGGCGCGTGGAAGCTCGACAACAGCTTTCGCTCACTGCTGGCGCGGCGGGTGATGGAGTGCTGCCCCGACCTCGACGGCTTCTTCGAGACGCGCGGGCTGCGGGGGCGGCCGTGAGTTGCCCCCGGGGGATGAGGCTCCGCATCGTGCCGCCCGGGATTGGCCGGGCGGAAACCGTGAGGAGGCTTTTACAGGAGAAGTCCCGACCGCAGCCGGCAAATCTGAGCAAGGGATGGGGGGCCGGGTCGGCGTAGGGTCGGCTCGGCTCCCCTTTGTCGGACGTGAAAGAGAGTTTCCTCGGTGCGCGTACACGTGCAGCGGTGACGTGCTCGTTGAGAAGGAGGACCAGCATGATGCTGGCCTGGGCGGCATTGCGCCAACCTAAAGCAGTCATGTCCGTTCTCTGAAGGTTCGCCGCGTCGATCCCGATGGGGAAGCGAAGCACGAAGGAGCAACCCCCGCGACTGTGGCCGTGTGAAAAGGTCTCGTCGGCTGGCTTTGAGCCACGGAGCGCCGACGCCGAACGCCGGGCCAATCCAGGCGTGACAGCCGGAGAGACGGCAGATGGTGACGGCGACTGGGCGCTGCTGCTCGCTGTGACCGTGGGAGCGACGGCGCTGGCCTTCGCGATCGTGGGTATCGGCTGGGGGCTGAAGTGGCTGGCTGAGCAGCCAGGGCTGTTGCTGGAGCGGCTCGCGGCGGG
>Ga0209751_10006628_pt1 | contig 10705 bp, 13 predicted proteins | sample RifCSP13_1_FD_184019 | JGI IMG/M metagenome (GOLD analysis project Ga0209751, IMG submission 184019) | Soil microbial communities from Rifle, Colorado - Rifle CSP2_sed 13_1 (SPAdes) (version 2) | ecosystem: Environmental > Terrestrial > Deep subsurface > Rock core/Sediment | place: Rifle...
CCGATCTTTATGGTACTGGTACTCCAGGCGCGACATCCCCATCAGGCAGATTCTGCGGTCGTACTCGGGAACCGGGAAAGAGCCGGGCTCGATGCCAGTGATGCGTCCCTCCTTCACGTGCGCCACGATGCCGCAGCGGGGGTTCGCGTGGCAGTTCGGGTCGCATACCGTTCTGACAAGACGCGTTTGGGACATGGCCGGGGCCTGCTGAACGTCGAGAATATCCGACGGGGAAGGCGGGAAGTCAACCCGCACTTAAGATTGACAGGCCGTGTCGTCGTCGGATACTCTCCGCGCCAGGAACGTCAAGACTGAAGTGCGGAGAAATGCCATGGCACAGCGCCGCCAGCGAATCGCGCCCAAAAGTCATCCGCAACCCGCCTTCGCCTACTCTCCGGCGGTGAGGTTTGGCTCGTGGGTCTACACCTCTATGCAAATCGCGACGGACTACAAGAACGGCATCGTCCCTGAAGCCCGCCTTCCCTATCGAGGCACCGATACCGGGCCACAGTACCGAGCGATGCTGCATCGGTTGAGCCAACTGCTGGAGACGGCAGGATCCTCGCTGCAGCACCAGGTAAAAGTCGACACCTACTTCGCGAGCCGGCGCCACTTTGGGACGCGGGAAGTTCGTCGTCAGCTCATGCCAGACGGCCCGCCCACAAGCATGGCGCTCCACGCCAGCCGGCTGCTGGTGCCCGGGGCGCTGATGACACTCGATTCAGTAGCGGTGGCCAGCGGCGGCCCACCCAAGGAGCCGCTGCAGACTGATGCGGTTCCTCTTCCCGTGGCGGGATACTCGCAAGCCATACGCTGGGGCGACTGGGTCTTCCTGGCCGGAGACCTGGCCACGGACTTCAAGCACGCACTGGCGCCTGAGGCCGAAGTCGACACACGAACGTGGTTCCGCGAACCCATCGAGGTGCAGACTCGCTACACGCTCAAGAAGCTCGGTGCCATCCTGGAGCACGCCGGCTCCTCGCTCCAGGATGTGGTCTATGCGCGAGTGGCGATGATCGATCCGGAGGATATTCCGGGCTTGGAACGCGTCTGGCGCGAAACCTGGCCCGAACATCCACCAGCGCGCAACATCGTCTTCTCGAACAGTTTGGCTTCGGAAGCGTGCTTGACCGAGATCTTTGCCATCGGGCTGGTGCGGGGATCGAAGCTGCCTCGGGAGGAGATTCGCACGAGCAGCGCCCCGAAGCCGCTATTCCACGAGCCCCAGGCCCTCAGAGTGGGCGATTTGCTCTTTCTCTCCACGCAACTCGCGGCGAACGAGCAGGGTCTCGATCCTTCAGTTCCGCTGGACGCCCACTTCCCGTTCTTCGGGAATTCGTCCAAGCGGCAGATGGAGGTGATGCTGCGCAGCGTCAAGGCCATCTGCGAGGCGGGAGGTGCTTCCCTGGAGACCGTGCTGCGCACCCAACTGCAGTTCACAGACTTGACGGAGTTCGACGCCGTGCGAGACGTGTGGGAGGCGTACTTTGGTCCCGAGCCACCGGCCATATCCGCAGCCGAGGTGAAAGGGCCATTCCCCGTGCCCGGCTGCTCGGTGCTAATGGACGTGGTCGCAGGAGTAGTGGACTGACACACTTTTTGTCAGAGAGCCTTCGATTTGTTGACAGCGAGGCTAAATCCGGGATAAAAGCCTGGTGTCGCTGACTATAAAACACGGGCAGCGCGGAGAGGGCCATCAAAATGGCGCGCGGCTTACGCACGGATAAAACAAGGATGGACAGAATTACCGGCGGCGTGCAGCAATTAGGAATAGGAGGTGCTGAAATGCAGTTTCGTACCGCGTTGGGGAAGTTTTGTAGCTTCATTAGCGCAGTACTCGTTTTGGCTCTGTCGGGACTTGATTTCTCTCTGGCTGCGACCGCCAACACCTTGGATGAGATTACAAAAAAGGCAAATCGGGAAGGCCGGATCGTAGTGCAGATGTCGGAGCCACTTCGCGGCAGCGCTGCCGATGCCAATAGACAAATGGCCGCCGGCCTGAAGAAAACGTTCGGTGCCGACGTCAAAGTGACCATCCACCGCGCCAGGAGCTACCCGGCGGCAACGGCTCAGGTGCTGAGCGAGATCAAAGCGGGAAGCCCGCCCTCCTGGGACCTGATGTACCAAACCGACGTAACCGGCGCGCCCTTGTACCAGCAGAACGCGATTGAGCGGTTCGAATGGCCGAAGCTTTTCAACTGGCTGACGAACGACGATTTGACGTACGGCAAGCAAGGGCTCATCGCTCAAACGCGGTTCATTTTTCCGGCGTACAACACAAATGTCGTAAAGGGGGCCGACATCCCCAAAAGCTGGGACGATGTGCTGAATCCCAAATGGAAAGGGAAAATCGCCACGACACCCTACCAGGACATGTGGGCGCAACTGGCCGAGCCGCAGCAATGGGGGGAGGAGCGTGTTCTGAGCTTCGTCAAGAAGCTAGCGGCGCTGGAGCCGAAGCTGGGCGGAATTCCCACGCTGCAGCGAATGCTGGTCTCGGGCGAGGTTGCCGTTTCAGCGGTTTATGCGAGTAATTACCTGGAGGCTGATAGGGAAGCCGGTGCGCCGGTGGCGGCAGTTTCAGTCGAGCCAGAAATCGCGTTTGTGGACGTCGTCTTCGTTCCGAAAGGAGCCTCCCGCTCCAACGCTGCTGCGTTGATGGCCGCATGGCTACTCAGTGCTGAGGGACAACGTTTCTTAGAGGAATTCTACCTGGGCTCCTCCCTGTTCAAGGCCGGAACGTCGGCCGCTAAACATGCCGCCGGCACGAAAGTGGCGATCCCGAGCCTCGACTGGCAGTTGAAAAACACGATGCGATTGCAGCAAGAGTACGAGAAGATCCTCGTCAAGCGGTAGAGGTTCGCCCGGCGGAAGACGTGGGCGGCATCTGAATTTCCTGAACAGCCGATGAAGCGTCTAAAGGTCGCGGTCTCCTGGCGCCTGCTTCCTGTTCTCGGTGTCGCCCTGTTCGGGGCCGCGCTGATACTCGTCCCCCTGCTGGCGACGCTCTGGCTCAGCTTCATCGCCGACTCACCTGGCCAGGGGGAGTACACCGCAGAGAACTATGTCAAGGTTCTTTCCGATCCATTCGGATACCGCGTGCTGGCGAACACCGTCCGGTTGGCTGTCGGCTCGACGCTGATTGCCATGGCGATCGGAGCTCCGCTGGCCTGGGCCGTAGCTCGCACGGACCTCCCGCTCAAGCACTTCCTCACCCTCATGATGGGAGTCATACTGATCGTGCCAGGGTTTATTCAGGGGATCGGGTGGGCAGTCATGCTGAGCCCGACCATCGGGCTTATCAATCTGCTGTTCACCCAGGCGTTGGGTTTCGCCGCGCCGCCGTTCAACGTTTATACGCTCGCGGGGATGACGCTCGTCCAGGGTCTCGATCTCGTCCCCCCTGCGTTCTTCATGCTGCTGCCAGTGCTGATGGGGATGGATGCCAGTTTCGAGGAGGCGGCATACCTGAGCGGCGCCAGCAAAACTCGAACCTTTCTGCGGATCAATCTGCCCCTCGCATTGCCGGCCATCGTCGCCTCGAGCATCTACGTCCTCGTTTTGGCCTCCACCCTGTTCGAGGTGCCGGTCATCCTCGGATTTCCCGAGCGGATCTTCGTATTCAGCACGCTGATCTACCTGCTCATCACATCGCACGTCGGCCTTCCCTTATACGGCCTGGCCGGAGCCTACGGCAGCGTCATCATGCTCGCCAGTCTACTCATGACATCGCAATACGCGCGCGTGATGCAGAAAGGACGTAAGTACGCGACCATCATGGGCAAAGGACGGCGCGCCAAGCTACTGGCCCTGGGCAGATGGCGAACTCTCGCCCTCGCGCTGGCGCTCGCCTACCTCGGCCTGGCACTCGGGCTCCCGCTTTTGACGTTGATCTATATTTCGCTTCTCCCGTTCTTCCAGGTGCCCTCCTTGCAGGCGCTGAAAGCCATGACCTTCAAGCATTACTTGAGCCTGGTCGATCAGAGCGGCGCGGACCCGTTCATCAACACGGGGCTGCTCATCGCCCTGGTTCCGTTCGCCGTGGTCTTTCTGGCGATTCCGATTTCCTGGATCGTGGTCCGCTCCCGGCTTCCCGGCCGCTTCGTGCTCGACAACATCGCCTTCCTGCCGTTCGCGGTTCCGCGCATCGTCATCGCCGTCGCCATCCTGTACCTCGGCCTCATGACGCGGCAGCTCGTTCCCATCTACGGCACGATCCTGATCATCGCGATCGCCCATATCGTCATGTTCATGAGCTTCGCCACCCGCACGTTGAATGGCGCGATAATCCAGATTCACCCGGATCTGGAAGAGGCGGGACGAACCAGCGGCGCGTCCCTCGTCAGGGTTCTTCGCCGGGTGACCGTCCCTTTGCTCAAGCCGGCGGTATTCTTCGCCTGGTTTTGGGTAATGCTCCTCTCGCTCCGCGAGGTCACCGTGGCGGTCATGCTTTCTTCGCCCGACAACATCGTCCTTCCCGTTCTCATCTTCACGCGCTGGCAAGCAGCGCGCTCCCATGAGGCGGCCGCGGCGGCGGTCGTGTTCGTGTTGATCGCGTGCGTGCTGTTGCTCGCGCTCCGGCGCCGAATACGGCAGGTTACTCCGACCGCCACCATTCAGGGTTAGGAATCACTCAAATCATCGGCACCGTCAGCTTTCCCCCACGAGCCAGGTGCTTATTGCACCAGATCATGACCGCTCTTCGGACGACGTCACCGACGTCGTTTCCAAACCCTTGCTCCTGAAGGCTTTGAGCCTTCCTGTGCTCCGCCTGACTTAACTCGACAGGTGTGTCCTCTACTTTAATTGGATAATTCACGAACTGGGGCTTCCAGCCCGGGGTGGGCCGCAGCTCGCGATCCGCCCTGATGTCCTTGACGCGAAACTTATCGACTGTTCGCTGATTTTTGAGCCTGCCATAGCGGGCGTTCACCTGATCCACGATCGCCCTGGTATCCGCCGACGCTTCAAAGATCTGTATCCGAATGGGCTTGAAAGAAAAATTGCTGGTCCATTGGACATCCCCAGACCCGCACGTGATCGGCACGGCCAGAATGTCGAAAAACGAGACCAGATCCACATAGTCTCCGGCTCGCCCCGTATTCCGCACGATCCACCATTTACCCGTGGAATCCCATTCGGTGTTCATCCACATATTGAACGAGTCATGCACGTCGTCCGGAGTGAGCCCGTATTCGCTGATGCTCTCCGCCATCGTATCCTGGCAATTGGTGTGAAGCTCGAACCCAAACCTCATCTCGTACAGGGTCGCGTGACAGGTTCTACCCAATATGTCGGTCTGACAGGTGGGGGCCATTTCCAAGATGCCCAGCATCGGACGAAACCGCGGCGGGTTGGAAAAAATGATGTCCGCTTTCCTTGGCCGAAATCCGGTAGCCGACCGGGTCGCTCCGACGTCCATCTTTTCTTTGTAGTCGTGCAGGTTAAAAGCGTTGAAGTCCACGCACTGCTCGCCTCCAACTTCCGTGATGCGCAGCACTTCTCCGGCGTGAACGGGAACCGCCTTGCCCGATATGGGCTCCAGGACCAGGTCGAATCGCTGCTTTCCGTAGTTCATCATAACAGGCCCTCCTCCTTCAGCCACTGGGCAAAGACGGCCCGAATAACCTCGGCGTCGGTGTCACCCATCCTGGTTTCCCTTTTGATCTTCTCGAGTAGTTGGCGCTGCTGCTGGTTTAAACCCACCTGAACCTTGACCGGCTCCTCTTGCTTGGACATAGATACCTCCTTCTTCCCGCGCGGACAGTTGTTCTCGGGCCGACAGATAGCACCGGGGCTACCCCCCTGTCAATTAGCCGATAGCCATCGGGACGCAAGGTCCGGCCGCGCGGTCCGCCGCCAGGTATTTGCCGTTGCACGGTGGCCCCGGGGCAGCCTTCCACCGTATCGAACCACCTCCTTGACAAAGACCCCGCCTAAGGATATCTCGTTCCCGTATGGGGCTGGGCAAAGAATTACTTAGGATCAGGAGGATTTCGTAATGGCCGAACAAAATATCAAACAATCAAAACATGTGGTTGAAGTTGAGTTCAACCAGCAGCAGGCAGTAATTCTCAGTCGGTTACAGGAAGACGGGAAGTATGGAAAAACGGACGCCGAAATAATCCGTGCGGCTTTACGAGAATTTCTACGACAGACCCGAATTTAGCTTCGGGGAGGAGGGGAAAATGGCTTCCTATGGGCCCAAGCGCGAAGACATTACATTAGAGCCCGTTTCGGGCAAGGCTCTACCGGTTTACCGGGCAGAGGTGCTCCGCATCATCCAGGTCGAGGGCGAGCAGTGCGTAGACTTCAACGCCTTCAACTTGCGCGACTACAAAGAATATTTGGGTGTCAGCAACACCCGCTCCTATCACGGCTTCCGGCCCAAAAAGGGTGACATCGTTTGGAGCGTTCATAGTCGGAACCGCCCCATGTATGCCATCCTGGAGATGCCCGAGACTTGCGTAACTGACCTTTTAGGCGGTCGTTGTAAGGCTGCCCTTCATTACGGCGAGGGTTTTACTCCCGATCGTTATGGAACCCACACCAACTGCCAGGACACCTTGGCCGCCTCTATCGGAGAATACGGCTTAACGCCCGACGATGTCCACGATTCGTTCAATATGTGGATGAACACCGAATGGGATTCCACCGGGCAGTACTGGATCACTCAGAACACTGGCCGTAAAGGAGACTACGTCGACCTTTTGGCCATATTTGACACTCTCGCAGTCCCCATCGTTTGTGGATCCGGCGATACCGGAATAACGAGCAATTACGCCTTTAAGCCGCTGCAGATCCAGGTGTTCGAGAAATCGGACGAGACCGAAAGGCTGGTGAGCTTTTACGAAGCCAAATACGGCGACCTCCAGCGAAGACCCGAGCAGTTCAAGGTAAACGGGATCAAGCAAGAGCGCGGGCTCCGACGGGATCCAAACTACGTGCCCGAATTCGTCAACTTCCCGATCAAGAAGCGACGGATTCCGGTCGAGTTAACCGAAGAAGAATACGACGCGCTGCAACAGCTCAAAGAGTGTGGCTTCGGCAATACAGACGGCGAAGCGCTTCGGATGGCTTTTTTTAAATGGTACCACAGGAACCACCGCCCGATCACCTTGGGAGGAAGAGTCCGCCTAAGCTAGCCTGCCTTAAAAGCTTCTTATTTCGACACCAAGGAGATGGTTCCGCTGAACCTCAGAGGAGGTGCTTATGTCTAAACAAGAAGAGTCTGTAAAGGTTAAGGTGGGGTTAAACCAGCAGCAGCGTCAACTGCTCGAAAAGGTCAAAAAAGAAAGAAACATGGGTAAGACGGACGCTGAGGTTATCCGAGCCGTCTTTGCCCAGTGGCTCAAGGAAGAGGGGCTTTTATGATGACTTACGGGAAACAGCGATTCGACCTCGTCCTGCGGCCCATATCGGGTAAAGCGGTTCCCGTTCACGCCGGAGAAGTGCTGCGTATCATTCAGGTGGGTGGCGAGCAGTGTGTAGACTTCAATGCCCTCAACCTCCACGACTATAAGGAAAGGATGGATGTCGGGTCTAGCCGCGGCTCCACCGGCTTTCGTCCGAAGAAAGGAGACATCATCTTCTCCAATCCACCCAGATACCGTCCTATGATAGGCGTTTTGGAAATGTCCCCTTCCTGCCAAACAGACGTCTTGGGTAGGACGTGCCACGCTACCCTATATGAAATGGCGTTCGGGCTTGATCTCCATACAAGCTGTCAGGATACGATTGCCGAGAGCATCAGCGAATACGGGCTGACTCCGGACGACGTGCATGACTCATTCAATATGTGGATGAACACAGAGTGGGATTCGACCGGAAGATGGTGGACAGTAGCGAATACAGGAAGAAAAGGCGATTGCGTCGACATCGTTCCGTTTTTTGATATCCTCGCGGTGCCGGTCACTTGTGGTTCGGGTGACATCAGGTGGACAAGTAACTTTTCATTCAAGCCCATTCAGATACAGATTTTCGAGCCATCATCGGATACGAAGGCCATAGTGGACCAGGTGAACACCCGCTACGGTGGTTTCAAAAATCAGAGGACGGTAGATAAGTTCAGAGTGAAGGAGATCAAGGCAGATCGCGAGCTGCGGCCCACCCCGGGCTGGAAGCCCCAGTTCGTCAATTTTCCAATTCAGGTAGAAAATATTCCCGTCGAACTAAATCAGACGGAGTACGGGAAGGCCCAAAGCCTTCAAGAGCAAGGGTTCGGAAAAGACGTAGGCGACGTTATTCGGCGGGCGGTTATGATCTGGTGTAATAAACACCTGGCGGCCCGTCGACAAATGAAAATTACCTTTCCCTAGTCATTGAAATGACCGATTCGATCCTTGAGGTTATCTAATGTGAGCATACAGAAACTTGACAAGGCGTCTCCCCTCTGCGATACAAGACTCGGAAGTTCCTGGTTAAGATGAGAAAGTATCGGCTGCGTATAGCTACCCTCGCTTCTTTGCTCCTACTGACAGGCTGCGGTTATAACAGGCTCCAAGCGCTCGACGAGGATGTAAAAGCGGCCTGGAGCGAGGTGCAGAACCAATATCAGCGCCGCGCGGATCTGGTGCCGAATCTGGTCGCGGTAGTCAAAGGCGCTGCCAAGTTCGAGCAGGATACGCTCACTCAAGTGGTCGAGGCGCGCTCCAGGGCTACAGCCGTAAAGGTAAACGCCGGCGACCTCAGCAACGCAGAAGCTTTCAAGCGCTTTGAAGAGGCGCAAACAGGTCTCTCCAGCGCTCTATCTCGCCTCCTAGTGGTTGTGGAGCGTTACCCCGAGCTTAAGGCAAACCAGAACTTCCGCGATCTGCAGGCGCAACTCGAGGGGACCGAAAACCGTATTGCGGTAGCGCGGAAACGGTACATAGAAAAGGTCGCCGAGTATAATAAGGGAGTGCGGTTTTTCCCAACCAACTTGACGGCCCGTTATCTCCTGGGACTTGAGGCACGTGCAACTTTTAGCGCGGATGAAAAGGCAGCGCGGCCACCTGAAGTCAAGCTCTAGCCAGGAGATGAAAGCGATCCCCCCGGGAAGAGAGCCTTCTCTTTCGACGGTCCTGACACTAAATACTTCAGCCCTATTTCTGTTGCTCTTCATTATCCGCCTATTCTCAGCGCCGCTTCTGAACGCCCTCGAGGTGCCGCCCTTACGCGGCCGCGTTAACGACCTGGCCGGGCTGATGCCCGCCGAGCGCGCCATCGCCTTGGAAAAACGCCTGGCGCGCTTCGAACAAGAAACCGGCCACCAAATAGCGGTGCTCACCGTTGCCAGACTTGAGGGAGAAGATATGGAAGGCTTCAGCATCAAAGTGGCCGAGACCTGGAAGATAGGGAAAAAGGGCTTTGATAATGGCGTCATCCTGCTTATCGCCAGAGATGACCGAAAGCTTCGGATCGAGGTCGGCTACGGCCTTGAGGGCGTTCTCCCCGACGCGCTGGCGAGCCGGATCATCCGTGAAGTTGTCGTTCCCCGCTTCCGTGCCAGCGATTACGCGGGCGGTATTGAGGCGGGAGTGGAGGCGATCCAAAAAACGATCCGCGGCGAGAATATCCCTGAGACGGCAAGACCCCGGACCGGGTCGAAAAATAACCTTTTCTTCTCCACCTTGTTCATTCTTTTTTTGCCGCTCCTTATGGTTTTCATGATGGTCCTCGAGGGTCGCCGCCACGCAAGGAGAGCCGGCTTCTGGAGCGGCAGAGGGCGGCGCCCGGCTTATTGGGACAGTGGTTTCGGTGGCGGAGGGTCCGGGGGGGAAGGCGGCTTCGGCGGCGGTGGATTTAGCGGAGGTGGCGGCGGATTCGGCGGAGGCGGCGCCTCGGGGAGCTGGTGAGAGAATGCGCGCGGAGAATATCTTCACAGCGGACGAAAAGAAACGCATCGAACAAGCGGTCGCGGCGGCGGAGCAACGCACATCGGGAGAGATTGTCCCCATGATTGCGGGCGCGAGCAGCCGCTACGGCGAGGTGGAGCTGGCTGGGCTGGTCATCGGACTCGTTGTCGGCACTGCAGGCGCGCTCGCCTTTGGCCACCGCTGGGGAATACCGCAAACGGAATTAGCGTGGCCGCTGATTGGTGCGGTATTGGGTCTATTTCTTTGCCATATTCCGGCGATCAAGGGTCGCCTGGTTCCGAAAAGGGATATCGTCCATGCGGTGCACCTGCGTGCCCTTGCAGCTTTTACGGCTCATGGCCTGCATCACACGCGGGCACACAACGGTATCTTAATCTTTGTCTCCTTGTTAGAACGCCGGGTCGAAATCCTGGCCGACCAGGCTATCAACGAAAGGGTCGAGCCCGGCACGTGGGATGAAATCGTAAAGCTGCTCACTCTGGCTCTGAAATCAGGAGATGCCTGCGCGGGCCTTTGTGCCGCAATCGAGCGTTGCGGCGATATCCTGGGGTCGCACTTTCCTCGTACCGCTGCCGACCGCAATGAACTGGAAGACAAGCTGGTTACTGAGGAGTAGAAATTGCCCCAGCGATTCGCCCTGACAGAACCGGGCCCCCGTGAGGCTTATTCGTCGAATGGAGTAAACTCTCCCCGGAAATTGGCGCGCTTTTTTGCTTCCCCATCCCAATTTTTGTCCTGTATTACAATTTCTGTTACTGAAGGGCGTCACTTGCTGCGGCCTTTCTTCACTGCCAGCTACCTGGCATGAGCCTTGCTACTCCATCGCGATAGTCGAATCCACTTTCGGA
>Ga0209751_10006629_pt1 | contig 10705 bp, 11 predicted proteins | sample RifCSP13_1_FD_184019 | JGI IMG/M metagenome (GOLD analysis project Ga0209751, IMG submission 184019) | Soil microbial communities from Rifle, Colorado - Rifle CSP2_sed 13_1 (SPAdes) (version 2) | ecosystem: Environmental > Terrestrial > Deep subsurface > Rock core/Sediment | place: Rifle...
TCGCGCATCGCCCATTGCGCCCGGTTCTGGCGAATTGCGAATTGCGAATTGCGGGAGGGCCGCAGGCCCGACCTTCTGCGGTACACTCATTGCTTCCCGTCCCCTTCCGAGGCATGACCGCGAAGAAGCTTTCCGCGTCGAAACAGAAGCGCACGACGGCGCGCTCCACGGCCGCCGGGAAGAAGCAGGCCTCCCGGAAGTCCACCGCCCGCGCCGTAGCAGCGGCGAAGAGGGCGCCGGCGCGCACCACAAAGGCACCTGCCAAGCGATCCGCGCCGGCGAAGAGGGCCGGCCGGTCGAGGAAGGCTGCTCCGTCGAGGAAGGCCACCCCTGCCAGGCGATCCGCCTCGGCGAGGAAGGCCACCCCTGCCAGGCGATCCGCCTCGGCGAGGAAGGCCACCCCTGCCAGGCGATCCGCCTCGGCGAAGAAGGCCACCCCTGCCAGGCGATCCGCCTCGGCGAAGAAGGCCGGCCCGTCGAGGAAGGCTGCTCCGTCGAGGAAGGCGGCCCCTGCCAAGCGATCCGGCCCGGCGAAGAAGGCCGGCCCGTCGAGGAAGGCCGCCCCGGCGAAGAGGGGGTCGGCTCGCACCGCAAGAACCCCGGCCGGGCGACCCCTTCCGGCGAAGCGCACCGCACCGACGAAACGGGTGGCACCCGCCCCGGCCGCCCCGGCGCGTCGACTGCCGTCTCCCTTCAAGAGGGGGGACAAGGTCGTCTATCCCCACCACGGTGCGGCCACGATCGTCGCCACCGAGAAGCGGGAGTTCGACGGCAAGAGGCAGCAGTTCTTCGTCCTCCAGGTGGCCATCGACCAGCTGATCCTCCGGGTGCCCGCAAGCCGCGCCGTCGACCTCGGCGTTCGGCCGGTCATATCCAAGACGGCAGCCCGACGGGTGCTCGCGGTATTCCGCACCGAACCCGAGGAAGCGGGCGCGAACTGGAGCCGCTGGTACAAGCTCCTCACCGAGAAGATCAACAGCGGTGACATCTATCAGGTCGCAGAGGTGGTTCGTGACCTGACCTTCGCCCAGCAGACCAAGGGAATCTCCCCGGCACTGAAGCGAATGCTGTCGAAAGCCCGCCTGATCCTCGCATCCGAGCTTCGGTTTGCACTCGAACTGTCCGAAGAAGACGCTATGAAGCGCCTCGACAAGTCTCTCCCGAGGGTGGATAGCGACGAGGAGGAGTGAGCACGGCATGGTCATCGAAGCCGTACGCCTCGTCGTAACCCTCGCCGCCACCGCCGCCGGATTCTCGATCGGGCGCGCCGCGCCCGGCTGGACCGAGGCGGCAACCGACCCCGAAAGCGCCGCCGTCTTCGGAGCGATGCTCGGCGCCGGGATCGGCTACGTCGCCGGGGGCCTCATCGGCCGGCTGATCCGGCGAGGGATCGATCGCGTTCCCGCCGTCGCCGATCGCACCACGGGAGCGCAACTGTTCGCCGGGGCTTTCGGTTTCGTCGCCGGCCTGCTCGTCGGCGCGGTTGCTGCGATTCCCGCAATCTTCCTGCTCCCCGAGGTGCTGGGATGGCCGCTGGGGGCATTGTTCGTCATCGTGCTGGCATCGGTCGGAGCCAGGGTCTTCACCGCGCGGTCCGAAGATCTCCTCGCCGCGGCCGGTCTCGCCACCCGCCGTCCGACGCGTCCCACGGAGACGGGCGGTCGCCGCTACGTCGTCGACACCTCCGCGGCAATCGATGGGAGGATCCTCGAACTCGCCCGGGGCGGACTGCTCCGCGGAGAGATCATCCTTCCTGGCTTTGTGGTCGACGAGCTGCAGGGCATCGCCGACAGCGGGCAGGTGCACCGGCGGAGAAGGGGGCGGCGCGGCCTCGATGTCCTCGACGCACTGTCCGCGGTGACGGGTGTCCACACGACCGTCGACGAACGCACGTTTCCCGGCCACCCCGAGGTCGACGCCAAACTGCTCGCCCTCGCCGAGGACCAGGGCGCCACGCTGGTCACCACCGATCACAATCTCGCCAAGGCCGCCGGATTGCGCGGCATCGAGATCCTCGACCCGCAGGCGATCGGCGAGTCGCTGCGCAGCGGGCCGATGGCCGGGGATGTGGTGTCCCTCGTGGTTGAGAAGACCGGAACCGAACCCGGCCAGGGGGTTGGGTACCTCGACGACGGCACCATGGTGGTGATCGAAGACGCGGCATCGCTGGTGGGCCGGACCATCGAGATCGAGATCGCCGGGGCGCTGCGCACCTCGATCGGTCGCCTGTTGTTCGCCAAACGGGCGGCGTGAACCTCTTCGGCATCGTCGTTGCCGCCGGGCGGGGAGAGCGCTTCGGTGGTCCCAAGGCCGGTCTCGTCCTCGGCGGCGTCCCCCTGTGGAAGTGGGCGGCCGACGCCCTCATCGGCGGGGGCGCGATCGCGGTCGTCGTCGTCGGGCCGGTGCCCGGCGGGATTCCCGGAGGCCTCCGCCGCCGCGACTCGGTCGCCGCCGGTCTGGCGGCGCTTCCGGCTGAGGCCACCCACGTTCTCGTGCACGACGCGGCGCGGCCTCTGGCCACCGCGGGGTTGGTGCGGGCGGTGGCGGCGCGGCTCGCCGTCGGCGACGTCGACGCGGTGATCCCGGCCATCGCCGTCGGCGACACGCTCAAGCGGATCGCCGGGGAGCGGGTGGTGGAGACCGTGTCCCGGGACGGCCTGGTTGCCGTGCAGACGCCACAGGGGTTCTCGGTCGCCGTACTCCGTGCTGCCCACACCGCCGACGATGAGGAGGCGACCGACGATGCCCAACTCGTCGAACGCCACGGCGGTAGCGTCGTGGTCGTGGCCGGAGAGAGCGGCAATCTGAAGATCACCCATCCGGAGGATCTCGCCCTCGCGGAAGCACTGCTGCGATGAGGGTGGGCTGGGGCGTCGACGCCCACCGGTTCGCCGAACATGGCTTTGTCCTGCTCGGAGGGGTCATCGTGGACGAGACCCGTGGTGTCGCCGCCACCTCCGACGGAGACGTCGCCGCACACGCTCTCACCGATGCGGTTCTCGGCGGTTCCGCTCTGGGTGACCTCGGTGAGTTCTACCCGTCGAGCGATCCGCGGTGGGACGGCGTCGACAGCATTCTGATCCTGCGGGACGCGGTGGCACGCGCCGCCGCAGCGGGCTTCCATCCCACCAGCGCCGACGTGACGATCATCGCCGAGTTGATCCGCATCGCCCCGCATCGCGACGCCGTCCGCACGGCCCTCGCCGCCGCCCTGGGCATTCCGGTGCGGGCCATCTCCGTAAAGGCGACGACCACCGATTCGATGGGCTTCATCGGGCGCGACGAGGGCATCGCCGCGATCGCAGTGGTGGTGCTGGAGGAGGCACCCGTTGGCCTGAGGAAGTCGCCCGTCGCCCGTCGCCCGTCGCCCGCCTGAGAAAATCGTCCGTCGCCCTGAGGAAGTTGCCCGTCGCCCGCTCGCATCGCGGGCTGAGGTTGCCTATTACCAGTTGCCCGTTGCTCATGCATGTTCGGGATCGAGACCTCGATCTGGGGTCTTGCGGGCGTCGGGCGTCGGGCTCGCTGGTCTCTTGCGGGAGTCGGGCGTCGGTCGGGCCCTTCGGGCCTGACCTCTCCATCCGGCCTCTTGCGGGCGTCGGGCGACGGGCGTCGAGGTCGGGCCCGCAGGGCCCGACCTCTACTATCGCCGCCGATGCAGATCTACAACACGCTGGGCAGAGCGCGGCAGGAACTCGTCACCCGCCTTCCCGGCGAAGTGTCGCTCTACGTGTGCGGACCAACGGTGCAATCGGCGCCCCATGTCGGCCACGGACGGCAGGCGGTCGCCTTCGACGTCATCCGCCGCTATCTGGCGTGGACCGGGCTGCGGGTGCGTTACGTGACCAACGTCACCGACGTCGAGGACAAGATCATCGCTGCCGCGCTCGCCGAAGGGGTGACGGTCGCAGAGATCGCCCGCCGTGCCACCGCCCAGTTCTTCGATGCCTACCGGCGGCTCAGGGTGGCTCCTCCGGACGTCCTCGCCATTGCCACCGAGCACATTCCGGAGATGATCGATCTGATCGGCCGGCTGATCGCACGCAGCCACGCCTACCCGGCCGGCGGCGACGTGTACTTCTCGGTGCGGTCGCTTCCCGGGTACGGCAAGTTGAGCGGGCGCAACGTCGACGAGCTCCTGGCGGGGTCCCGGATCGAACCCGGGGAGCACAAGAGGGATTCGCTCGACTTTGCGTTGTGGAAGGCGTCGAAGCCGGGGGAGCCGGTGTGGGAGTCGCCGTGGGGCCCGGGCCGGCCCGGTTGGCACATCGAGTGTTCTGCGATGGCGGAGAAAGAACTCGGCTTCGGCTTCGACATCCACGGCGGCGGCCTCGATCTCGTCTTCCCCCACCACGAGAACGAGATCGCCCAGTCCGAGGCGGCGGCGGGCGCCGCCCCCTTCGCGCGGGTGTGGCTGCACAACGGGATGGTCACGCTGCGCGGGGAGAAGATGTCCAAGTCCGAGGGCAACGTGGTCGGTCTGGTCGATCTCCTGGATCGGTACCGGCCCGAGGCGGTCCGGCTGTTCTACCTCCGCGCGCAGTACCGACAGCCGATCGAGTACGCCGCCGAACTGCTCGTTGAGGCCGATGCCGCCCTCGACCGCCTGTGGTCGTTCCGCCGCCGCCTCGGCGCGGTCGCGGTCGCTCCCGACGCCGGCGTGATCGTTGCGTTCCGCGCGGCGATGGACGACGACTTCAACACGGCGGCAGCGCTCGGCGTTTTGTTCGATGCGGTGCGGGAAGGTAACCGCCTCCTCGACTCCGGTGAGGATGCCGGGCCCGTCGCTGCCGCCTACGACGTGATCAGCGGAGTGCTCGCGATCGGTGAACCCGCGGTCTCGCTCGACGATGTCGCCGATGAAGTCGCCCGGATCGCGGCCCGGATCGGGGTATCCGGGGATGCGGCCGACCGGTTGATGGCAGGTCTGATCGAGCATCGCGCCACGGCTCGGGCGGCGCGCGACTTTGCGACCGCCGACCTCATCCGGGAACAACTCGCAGCAATCGGGATCGTGCTCGAGGATGGTGCCGATGGTACGACCTGGCATCGGGCATAGCGTCGAAGGCATCCACGCGGTCACCGCGGCCCTCGCCGCAGGCCGCGTGGAACGGCTCACTGTGGAGCGGAGTCGGCTCGAGTCGTTGCAGACGATGCTCGCCACCGCCCGCGGTCTCGGGGTGGACGTCGAGATCGTTGCCGATGTGCGGCGCGACGCAGCGACGGATGCTCCGCAGGGGGTGGTGGCGCTGTGCCGACCGATCGCGTTCGTCTCAGTGGAGGCTGCGGTTGCCGCCACCGCGCCGGCCGCGGTGCTGGTCCTGGACCACCTCGAGGACCCGCGCAACGTCGGGGCGCTCGCCCGTTCGGCGGTGGCGGCCGGCATCGGCGGGCTGGTGATACCCGAGCACCGGGCGGCACCGCTCGAGGCGACCGCCTTCAAGGCCGCCGCCGGCGCCTTCGAACACCTCGCCGTTGCCGCGGTCTCCTCGGTCGCCAACGCGGTCGACGCGCTCAAGAAGCTCCAGGTGTGGACCGTGGGCCTCGACGCCGGCGGTCGTCAATCCCTCTTCGGCCTCGCTCTACTCGCCGAACCCGTCGCGATCGTCGTCGGTGCCGAGGGATCCGGGTTGAGCCGCCTCGTCCGCGAGCGGGTCGACGTGGTGGCATCGATCCCGATCCGGGGGCCGGTGGAGAGCCTCAACGCCTCGGTGGCGGCAGCGCTGGCGGTGTATGAGCTCGCACGGGTGCGCGCGGGTACCTGAGGGTCCGGCCGGGGTCGAACATGGGCGGCCGAGATGGCAGATGGCAGATGGCAGAAGTCGAGGCTCTGATGTCTGCCATCTGATATCTCTCTTTGCGAGCCGGGTGCCGGAGTCGAACCGGCGACATCCTCTTTACAAGAGAGGTGCTCTGCCAACTGAGCTAACCCGGCAGGAGGCTCAGGGTAGGCAGCAAGCCCGGGTCAGGGCATCACATCGCGGGCGGCCTCGAAGAGGCCGAGGACCCCCCCGCCGAAGGCCTGCACCGCGAGGAAGGCGACGGCGAGGATCAGAGAAATCAGGGCGGCGTACTCGACGAGTACGGCCCCGGCGTCGTCTCGTTGTTCCGGCATCTTGGAGGATTCATCGGCCGGCGCCCGGGAGAATCTTGAGCGGTCGAGGTGGGGAAATCCCTGGTTCACCCGGGGTCCACCCGTACCATCGCCTCGCCATGCTCAGCGAGAGCGACCGCACGATCCTCGAGTTCGAGGGGGCCTGGTGGCTCTATCCGGGCCCGAAGGACCGCGCCATCCGTGAGTACCTCGACATCAGCGCCACCCGCTACTACCAGGTGCTGCGCAGGCTGGTCGACGATCCGGACGCGGAGCGCGTCGCCCCGATGCCCATTCGCCGGCTGCGCCGGGTCCGTGAAGAGGCCAAGCGCCGCAGCGTCGAGCGGAGGCTCGGCGACGACAAATCCGGATGAAGGAGGGGCGTCTCCGGGCCCTCGGGGTGGCGTCGTGGAGCCTGCTCGGCACCCTGCTCCTGGTGGTGGCCCTGTTGTGGACGCTCACCCGGGTGTGGATCGTGGTGCCACCGGTGGTGATCGCCATCGCCATCCTCTACCTCCTCAATCCGGTGGTGACCCGTCTCCACGCAAGGGGGATGGCCCGCTGGATGGGTTCGTGCCTCTCCTACCTCATTCTGATGGGGTTCCTCACCCTGATCGGGTTTCTGGTCTTTCCCTCTCTGGCCGATCAGGGCCGGGACTTGGCCGACGACTTTCCGACGATCTACGACAAGCTGGTGGCCGACCTCGAGGATTTCGCCTCCGGCCTCGGGATCGGCGACCTCGACCTTCCCTCGTATGAGGAGCTGCGTGACAATCTGACCGGGGGAGAGGGCGACTTCTTCGCCGAGCAGTTCCGCCGCCTCACCGACGTGACGCTGAGCGTCCTCGAAGCGGCGTTCCTGCTCCTGCTCGCTCCCGTGATCGCCTTCTACTTGCTGCTCGATCTCCCCAAGGTGCGCAGCAAGGTGATTTCCCTCGTCCCGGAGCGACACCGCGTCGAGGTGGTCTTTGTCGCCCGCGAACTGGGGTTGGCGGTCGGTGGATTCCTCCGCGGCCAGCTTCTGGTGGCGTTGATCGTCGGGGTGATGACCAGCGTCGGGTTCTGGGCGGTCGGTCTGCCGTTCTGGCTTCTCATCGGGATGATCGCCGGGCTCCTCAACATCATCCCGTTCATCGGGCCATGGGTGGGCGGCACCCTCGGGGTCCTGGTCGCTCTCGCCACCCGGGATCTCCAGACGGCAGCGTGGGCCGGTCTGGTGGCCCTCATCGTGCAGCAGATCGACAACCATTTCGTCAGCCCGACGGTGCTGCGGGCCACGGTCCGGATCCATCCGGCGATGATCATCCTCGGCCTCGTGCTCGGCGCCTCGCTCGGCGGATTCTGGGGGGTGGTGCTGGCGGTACCGGTGATGGCGTCGGTGAAGATCGTCGGTGGTCACCTGTGGCGCACCCGGGTGCTCGGGGAGTCGTGGGCCGAGGCCTCCGAGGCGCTCATCGAGGAGAACCCGCTCGGCGAGTCTCCCATCGAGCGGATCCTGCATCACCTCGATGACGGATCCCCGGAAACGGCCCAAGGCGAAGCACCACCCCCGGCCTCTTAGACTCGCCGGATTCGCATCGGTCACCGCACACTCACCTCCGCGGGCGGTCTCGCCCTCTGGGCGTCGCTGCTGGTCGCCGCTCCCGCGGGGGCGCAGGAGGCCGAGGTGTTCCTCACCGTCGATGGCGTCGCACCCGGAAGCTGTTTTCCGGCGGTGGTCCTGACCGGCCAGCTCGTCGACTGCCGCTTCCCGATCCCCGAGGGATCGGTGCTCGATCCGTGGGGGCCGCACTACGCCGACGTGGACGTGACCCACGACGAGGACGACGACGACCACCCCTCCTGCACGGTGACCGGCGACGAACTGGTGTGCCGCGACGTGTTCGCCTACTACGCGCCGGGCGACCGCGAGGTCTCGGTCGTGATCTCGGGAGTGCGCTCGGGAACACGGGCGTCGTTTCGGGTGATCGACGCCTGGACCCAGCAGGTGTATTTCACCTCCGAGTGGGGCGGGGAGCCTTACGTCTTCCCCGGCCATCCCTTGTCGGTGTGGGTCGATGGACCGGATCGCACCGCAGCGCGCTTCGCCGCCATTCGGTCGCGAGAGAACGGTCGGCTGCTGCCCATCGTGGCGGTGCCCGGCGTCGACGCTTCCACCTTCGCAACGATGGCCATCGACCCGGGGGCGCTTCCTCCGGGGCGTTACCTGATCACCCCGTGTACCGGTGCCACCTCGTTCGATTGCACCGAGGTGTCCGGGGGTGTCGGCTTCCAGGTTGGTTCCGGACGGCTGGTCGAGGTGATCCCCGGCTGGAACCTGGAGGAGGCCGACCGGATCAACGTGGTGTTCGCTCCCGCCGGGAACACCACGCCGCAGTCGGCGCTGGCGACGATTCGTTCCGTTCTCGGCTGGGAGGGGCCGCTTCCCATTGGTGCGGAGGACACGGTCGTCGAAGACCCGGAGCCGGGCGAGACGTGGTGGGTGCAGTTCGGCCCCTTCGCAATGGAGCCACTACGTTCGGCTCGCCACCGGTTCAATCTCTGGATGATCGACGACGTGCTCGTCGACGCCCGTGCCCTGGACCACACCGCTCCGCCCCTCGGATGGGATCGTCCTCCCCCCGACTTCGGGCTGCCCGACGTCGCAGTGACCGCATTCGACGTGCAGTACCCCGGCGAATTCGCCCGTTCCGAGGCGTTGTGGCCGTCGTTCACCACTCCCGACGGCCCTGCGGCCATCGAGCGCGAGGGGTTGGTGTTCTCGTCCGCCTACCTGTCCGTCTCGGGCACATATCCCAGAGCCCAGGCGGCGACGCTCGCCCACGAGTGGGGGCATGCCCTGTTCGATCTGCGCGACGAGTACGTCGAGTACGAGCGCACGGTGACCTACGGGTACCCGAATTGCGCCCCCGACGAGACCACCGCCCGCGCCTGGTGGGGTGATCTCCTCGGTGAGGTGGATCCGTGGGTCGACGAGTACCTCGCGGTGATGGATTCCTTCGGGATGGCGGTCGACGCGTTGTTCCGGGATCGGGTGAGGGTCGATCTGGTCACCGGGGGGTGCTATTCACCCGACGACGACGCGGTCCGCCCCTCGCAGGACTCGATGATGAACTCGGAGATCCCGACCTTCGGTTCGGTCAACCGGCGCCGCGTCGAGGAGGTGCTCGCCCTCTGGTCCGGGAGGGCGCCGTTCACTCCGGGGTCGGCGACCGTCGCATGCGACCTCGTCGTGCGGCGGGAACGGGTCGGGTTCTGCTCGCTGGTGCTCGCTCCGTACATCGATGCCCCGGAGAGCCCCGTCGCCCTCGTCGCCGGTGATGAGCGTTCCCGGTGCGGGACTGCGGAAGCGGACGGTGACTCCGTCCGTATCCACTGCGGGGTGGTGCGGTTCACCGATGGCATCCCGCAAACGTTCGGCATCGAGGTCGGGGGAGCCGTTGTGGCCGAGCGCCCCGTTCTCCTCACCCCTTGGGGTAAGGTGAGTTTTCGCGACCTGGAGGACGTGTGACCGAGGAACTCGCCGCCCGGGATGCATACCTACGGGAGACCCCGGCGACGGTGGTGGCCGTGACCCCGGAAGGGGTGGTGCTCGACCGCACCGTCTTCTACGCACGGGGAGGGGGCCAGCCGGGTGACACGGGGACGCTCACCTGGGAGGGGGGTGCGGTTCGGGTCACCGACACCTTCAAGCGCGACGGGCTGGTGGTGCATACCGTCGCCGGCGAGGCCCCGGCTGTGGGCACCGCGGTGACGGCGAGCATCGATTGGGACCGCCGCCATCTCCTCATGCGGACCCACTCCGCGCTCCACGTGCTGTCTGCCGTGATCTGGCACGACTTCGGGGCCAAGGTGACCGGGGGGAACATGGAACCGGGTGAGGCGCGCATGGACTTCGAACTCGAGGGGATCAGCGTCGAGTTCGGGAGGGACGTCGAGGGCCGCCTCAATGCCGCCCTCGCCGCCGGGCACGAGGTGACGGTCCACTTCATGCCCCGCATTGCCGCCCTCGCCGACCCCGATCTGATCCGCACGAAAGTCAACCTCATCCCCGAAGGGGTCGATCCGATCCGGGTGATCGAGATCGGCACCATCGACAAGCAGGCCGACGGGGGAACCCACGTCGCCAACACCCGTGAGGTGGGGTCGGTCAGGGTCACTCGGACGGAGAGCAAGGGCAAGGGCAACAAGCGGATGCGTATTGAGCTCGATGTCTGACCGATGATCGACGTCGTCGCCCTGCTCCTCCTCGGCGTGTTGCTGGTGCGCGGCTGGTTGCGGGGATTCGTCCGGGAGGGGATGGACCTGGCCGGGCTCGTCGTCGGCACCGTGCTCGCCTTTCGGCTTGCGCCCGCGGTCGGATCGGTGGTGGCTGCGCTGTCCGGCGTGTCCGAGGAGGCAGCCCGGCTGATCGGGGGCGCCCTGATCCTCATTGCCGTCGGGGTGGCCGCAGCGCTGGTCACCCGGATGATCGAGGGGCGGTTCCGGCTTCCCGGGCTCAACCTGGTGAACCGGGCCGGCGGCGCCGGACTCGCCGCGGCCTGGGGAGTCTTCCTGGCGACGCTGGTGCTCACGGTGGGCGTCGTCCTCCCGATGCCGGCCGCGGTCGCAGCA
>Ga0209751_10006631_pt1 | contig 10703 bp, 11 predicted proteins | sample RifCSP13_1_FD_184019 | JGI IMG/M metagenome (GOLD analysis project Ga0209751, IMG submission 184019) | Soil microbial communities from Rifle, Colorado - Rifle CSP2_sed 13_1 (SPAdes) (version 2) | ecosystem: Environmental > Terrestrial > Deep subsurface > Rock core/Sediment | place: Rifle...
CCTCTCCTCACGACTCTTGACGACGTCTTGTGCGCCCGAGCAATTCGATCCAGATGCCGTCCGGGTCGCTCACGAACGCGAACTCGTAGCTTCCTTCCCCGAACGGCTCCACCTCCGGGCGAGCCCCGTTCGCGACGAGCTCGCGGAACGTCCGAGGGACGTCGGTCACACGGAACGCCAGGTGGTCCAGCTCCTCGCCCTTCCGATACTTCGTGTGGAACCGGGTGCCCTCGGGATACCAATTGAGTTCCAGCCGTTGGTGCGCTCCCGGGCTCCGTAACTCGACCCAGACGCCGCCGTGGCTCATCGTCCCCCGTCGTGTCACGCGCATCCCCATCACCTTGCGGTAGAATCGGATCGAGCGGTCGAGGTCGCGGACCCGGATGCCCGTGTAGAAGTACTTCGGCGGATTCCTCGCCATCAGACCGTCCTCCGCACAAGGACGTTGCTCTTGCCAAGCGGGGACACCGTCCGGAATCCCTCGCGCTCGAACATCCCCACGCTGCCGAACCAGGTCGGCACCGCGCGCTTCGATGTAACGGGATACGCCTCGACGGTGCCGCCGCCTTTCTCCTCGATGGATGCTAGGACGGCGCGGAGCGCACGGGCTCCCACTCCCTTCCGGCGGTGCTGGGGGTCCACGAAGAAGCAGGTGATCCGCCAGAGCGGTTTCTCCTCCTCCTGCACGGACAGCCCTCGGTAGAAGCGTCCCGCGTCGATCCGGGGCAACTCCCCCCTCGGCCCGTACTGGCACCAGCCCACCGCATGCGTGCCTGCGTACACGAGGATCCCGTGAGACCCTCCCCGCTCGACGAGTTCCTGCTTGTCTCGCCGGTTCCTCGATCTGCGAGCCTCTCCATCGCGTGTCTCGCGCCCGATTGGACGGGCACGGTGGTAGAACATGCACCAGCATCCCGCCTGGGCGCCCCCGTGCTTCGCGAACAACCCCTCGAAGTCCGGCCAGGTCCTCGGGGACAGCTCGCGGACCGTGTATCCATCATCCCCGCGACCCATGCAGCGCCCGAACCGCTCCCTCCCGCATGGACTTTCGCCCGCAGGCCTAGGGGACGAGCACCGTGGAGGAATTCCCCGGTGCGGGTCGCGCCCTGGCGATTCCCGGGGTTATCCAGGGCTGCGGGGACTCTCCGTCGGCATCTCGCCATATTCCGGAGGAGGCGGCCCTGGCAAGCCGCTCGGCTACGGAGTCTTCGGCGCGGGGAGGGCTGCCCACTCCGCGCGCATGACGAGCACGGCGGAGTGAACCGCCGCCAGAATGACCCCCTGGCGGTACGAAACGCTGGGGTTTCTTAGAGGGCGCAAGCGCGCGTTTGATTCTTTAGGGAGGACGCGTTGTCGAGCGGGGGAAGGCCGTGGATCGGAAGGCGAAGAAAGCCGTGCTCCAGAAGGTGCCGTACGGAGCCTACGTGGTGGGGACGAAGTCGCGGGACGGAAAGGACCATCTCATGTTCGGGACGTGGCTCATGCAGACCTCCTTCAAGCCACCCCTCGTCGCGTTCGCGTTCTCGGAGGACAGCCGGACGCTCGCGAACGTTCGCCGGGGAGAGGCGTTCGCCGTTTCCTTCCTCGCGAAAGGGATGAACGAAGTCGCGGAGAGCGTCCTCGACGGCTCGTTCGACCGCGTGAAGACGGAGTCGACGCCCTCGGGTCTCCCGGTGGTCCGTGGCGGCGCCGGCTGGATCGAATGCAAGTCCCTCGAGGTCCTCAATCGCGGAGATCACCGCATCGTCCTCGCGGAGGTCGTTGACGCGGGCGCGGGGAAGGGCAAGCTACTCCCGCTCGACGCGCTTGGATGGCACTACGGCGGCTGAGCGGCTTCGTCCGGGGACGTGCCCGCCGGTTCGGTTTCTTTTCCCTTCACGATGGCGAGGAAGAACAGGACGAGGATCGTGAGCGTGATCCCGGAGGAGATGATGTCGTTGTACGGCGGGCCGAACGGTCCGGCCAGCGTGTCGTCGAGGAACTCGAAGACGATCTGGACGGCGAACAGCCCGAACGCCGTGGCGGCGATCAGCAGGCGACGGAGGGAGGTCCGCCGGTACGCGGAGAGGGACAGGGTGAGGAGGAGGACGGACAGGGCCGCAATGACAATCCGAAGGACGTCCACGACGCCCTCGTACGGGCTCGTCTGCGAGAGGAGCCCGCCTCCCGACCCGAAGGTGATCCACAGCGCACCCGTTGCCATCATTGCTTCTCACCCGGAGAGAGGGAGAGGAAAATCTCCGCGAGGCGGTTGCTCCACCGGTCCCAGAGCGAGGGGTAGTAGCTCCTCATCAGCGACACGAGCGACTTCGGGTCGCCACGGAGCTGAACCCTCTTGTACTTTCCTTCGCGGACCTCCGTGATGACCTTGCGCTCCGCGAGCCTCCGGACGTGCCAGCTCACGGACGGCGCGGAGACGCCGATCCGGGCGACGATGTCGGATTGCGTAGGGCTGCCGCGCTCGATGATGAACATCAGGATGTCCCGCGCGGTCTCCTGGCTCAGGACCTCGAGCAGGTTCTTCTCGTTGTCCTGGAAGATCCCCGCAGGGAAGTAGTGCTTGAAGAGGCCGTGCCGGTTCGAGACGACGGCCCGCGATCGCTCGAGAAGGCTGAGATGGTATTGCACCGTGCCCATGGAGATCCCGAGCTCCTTGCGGACTTGGCGGAGGTGGCAGGCGGGGTGTTCCCGAATGAACTGAAGAATCCGTTTCGCGTTGCCCTCGCGGTCCTCGGACCCCACGAACGACCTCGGCGCGGGTCAAGGCGGGGGTGACGGTATATCTTCGCACGCTTCCAGCCACTCGTCTCGGACTCTCTTGATGCGTGTGGTGCGAGTGGCTAAGTGAGCCCGCACTCCCGATTCCGGGAACGCGGCTATGGCTTAAAGAGCCGTATCACATCCGCTATAAGCCCCGGAATCTCCGTCGTCGTCATGAACACGCGGACGAAGAACGTGCTGCTGCTGATGGCGGCCGTCATCGCGGTGGTGCTTGCAGGGTTTGCGGGCCGACAGCTCGCACCAGCGGGAGCGGGAACGACGTCGGCACCCGAACCAGGGTTTACGGACCGGTTTCTGATTGAATCGTGCACCTTTTCGACGACGGGTTCGAATCCCTTCTTTATCCTCGAACCGAATTATCGCCTCACGCTGAGGGGCGACGAGGACGGCACGGTCGTCGAGCACATCGCGACCGTGCTCAACGAGACGCGCGTGGTCGACGGCGTCGAGACGCGTGTCGTCGAGGAACGAGGCGTCGAGGGCGGTCAGGTCGTCGAAGTCGCGAGGAACTATTTCGCGATCTGCACGCAGACGAACAGCGTCTTCTACTTCGGCGAGGACGTCGACATGTACGCGGACGGTCAGCTCGTCAGCCACAACGGATCTTGGCTTGCAGGCGTCGGCGGCGCTCGGCCGGGGCTGTTCATGCCCGGAGTCGTGACGCTCGGCTCGCGGTACTTCCACGAGATCGCGCCGAACGTGGCGATGGACCGCGCGGAGATCCTCAGCGTGGGCGAGGAGGTGGACACGCCCGCCGGCACCTTCGCGAACGTGCTGATGACGAAGGAGACCACGCCCCTCGAGCCGAGCCTGATCGAATACAAGTATTACACGGCCGGGATCGGGCTGATCCAGGACGGCGCTCCGGTGCTCGTGGAGTACGGATACATCTGAGGAGGCATGTTCAACTCGCGATGAACGAGGGAGAGGCCCACGCGACACCCCATTCGCCCCCGGAAATCCCTCTCCCTCTAACCCCAACGGTCTTCGCGGATTCCCGAGGGTCGGCTTGAGGTCGCCGTGGCGGACCACGGGGGCATGCGCGCCCCGCGAATTAGCCGGGGTTCGGGCAGAATCGGACCGGCCTCTCGAAAGACCCATCGGGTCCGCATGCCGGCGATAGGATCGTTTGCGGCGTGGGGATTCAGGTCGGAGGACGAGGACGAACACCAATCCGTCCGGAAAGACTAGGGGCGGGGGCCAGGCGCGACGCGCTGCGTGCCGGCCTCCCGCTCCATGGCGTCGATGGATCGTCGGAGGGCGTCGAGGATGACCTCCGCCCGGGATCGATAGAGGCCGGTGCGTACGAGAGCGTCGATCCGAGCGAGCAGTGGCGCGGGTGCTCGGACCCCAACGCTTGTAGAACTTCGATGCGAACCGATCCGCCGAGGCACATGCTGTAGTGGTCGGACTGGCTAATAAATACTATGGTGTATATAAAAATGTCCTGGAAAATCTACCCTTTAAACGTGCCACGTTTGTTCTCCCATTTGATATTCAGATAGGAATCGTCATTACTTGATATCAAACGTCGCCCCTTCGCGGCAATCGTCCGCAAGGCAGGCCAAGTGTCGAGCATCGAAGTTGCCATGATCGGGACCGCATACCCCGCGCCCCCGGTCGGTTTAGGCCGTCCAGGCCTGCCTCTTTCCTGTCCCGAATCCCCGATTCCTGCCCGAGGCTCGATGCGCTCCGCTGCCCAGGCCGCTGCTTCGGCGGGGTTCCCCCGACCGCAGAGATGGGCGGACGGACAGGAGGAGACCTAGATGCTTCGATTCGACCGCACGTTCCGATGCCCAGAGTGCTCCGGAGATCTTCAGCCCCTCTCGGTCTGTCGAGAGTGCAAGTCCACGACGGTCGCAGACCTCCTCAACCAGGCCGGTCCCGAGATCACCTGCGCAATGTGCGGTTCGACGAACGCAACTCGGTTCGTCTGCACGGCGATGCCGCGGCCGGGTTCCACGTTCGGGGATGCTCCCACCGCGGCGTGCTCTCGATGGTACACGTATGACCAAGTCACCCGCAGCGGCACCCCGTTGGAAGGGCCGCAAGGGCCCCCATCGCTCTCCGGGGTTGGGCACCCCTCTGCGCAACTCCCCCCCACCGCCAGGGGGATGCGGCCGGAACGAGCGGCCTCGCCTCGCCGCGGCCTGCTCAGCGAGTCCCCGACCTGGTCCCGACCGAGGATGCCCGCACGCCGGCCGACCCCGTCGAAACGGAACGGCGGGGGTCGCGAGAACGCCACGGGGCGTGTCAATGGGCTGGTGAACGGCCACGGACCTGCGAAGGGGGACGGACGGGTCAACGGGCTCGTCAACGGTCATGGACCGGCGAAGGGCATGGGCCGAGTGAACGGGTTGGTCAATGGACGGGGCGTCGCCAACGAAACGGGCCGCACGAACGGGCTTGTCAACGGAAACGGACCCAACGGAGGCTCTCGGTCCCTCAATGGGCTGGTCAACGGAATCGGAATCCCGATGGGGGCTCCTCCCCGAGGGATTCGTCCCGTTCCCGGGCGATTCGACCCTCGGTACCTCATGATCGCGGCGGCACTTCTGATGGCCGCGGCCATCGTGTTCCAGCTCGTGTCGCCTCCGGCGCGCGCGCCCGAGATGACGATCGACGGATCCTTCTCGGATTGGACCTCGGTCCCCGCGTATGCGGAGGGAACGTTCACGACGAGTCCGAACGTGCGCATCCGGTCCGCCTCTCTCAAGCTCGTCGAATCCTCCCTGTTCTTCCGAGTCGAGGTCGCCGGATCCGCCTTTGCAGACCCCGCGGACTACGACAGCATCTACGCGTTTCTCGACGTGGACGGCAACCTGACGTCGGGCTACGACCTGGGGGAACTCGGCGCGGACTACCTGGCACGCGCGTCCGGCTCTGCTGGCGCTGTCGAGCACGCCGTCCTGCTGCGGTTCGAAGGGGACGATCCCACGGACTGGAATGCATGGAGGACGGTCGTCGACCTGAAGGCGGCGGCGACGGGACGGGAACTCGAGGTGGAGGTGCCGACCCGCCTCCTCACGGATTTCGAGCGAACCTCGTTGCGCACGAGGTTTGCCTCGGAAGACAATGGCGGAGAGACCAGCCACACCGTCGTTCCCATCGGACTCGCCCTTGGCGCGCTCCGTGTGACGCAGCAGGTCCTCGCGACGACGCTGCACGGCGGCCCGCAGCCATTCCTCTCGCTCCGGTTCGATGCGATCGGTACTGGGGCCCGCGTCTTCGTGGAACGGGTCGAGTTGCGCGCAAGCGCGGGCTCCGCGTTCGCGTCGATTCCGGAGGGCTTCGAAGTCGCCGAAGGTACCCCCGTGACCCGCGTTGTCACGGCGGACCCTCTGGGGCTGCCTGCAGGGTCGTCCGTTTCCGCTGGGGTCGCATTCGTCGCAGCCGACCGGCCGTACGCGATACTCGGGACCGAGGCCCGGGCGTACGTCGGGCAGCCTCCCCCTGAGGACGCCAAGCGGATCGACGGGTTGTTCGCGGACTGGCCCAACCCGACGGCGGACCCCGCAGAATTCCCGCGGGTCAAGCGCTCCTCGATGGACATCGTGAGCTGGGACGCGTCCGCGGCCGACGACGAGGTCTTCCTCTACGCGAGATTCCTTGGGCCCGCGTTGGAGGGCAGCCCCGTCCCGGACCGAGTCGTGCGACATCGGCAGGAGGAGGAGGGGGTCTCCGGGAGCGCCGCATCCCCACGGCCTCCGCCGCCGCGTGTCGGACGCGACTATGTGCGGTTCTACCTCGGCACGGACGAGCCGAACGGCGGCGTCACGATGGGCGGGCGTTCGTTCGACCGTCTCATCGACGTCCAAGGCCGGTGGGGCCGGGTCGACAACGCGAGCGCCTATCGGTGGTCCGGGGCACAGTGGAGATGGGAGGCGACCGTATCGACGGGCCTTGGGGCGGAGGAGATCGAGGCGGGCGCGTTCATCCCCGATCCCGAGCTGAACGCGACGTGGTCGATCCTTGTCACGGCGGACTGGTCCGGGATCGCGGATTCGACGGAACCGGAGGACCGGGAGGGGACCCGCGGGAGTCCCGGATTGATCCCTCTGCACGGGACGAACGCACTCACGGCGCTGGCGAACGCCCTCACGAACCTGCCGACCGTGGACGGGAACTGCGGCACGAGTTCCAACGAGTATCAGGGCGCCGATGAGCGGAGCAACGCGAACCTGAAGTTCTTCGTTGGTCGACGGTCCGCGACCTCTCGAGTCTATCTGTGCCTCGAGGTGACCGCAGACACGACGGACGACGGCACATTCGACTCGGGCCGATTGATGTTCGACCGAAACCACGACGGCGGGTCTCTGCCCCAGAGCGACGATCGGCGGTTCCGAGTGACGAGCGGCGGCTCCCTCACATCCGAGAAGGGGAACGGGGCCGCTTGGGTGTCCTGCGGCGGTTCCTGCTACTCCCCATCGGCCACGGGCGCGTTCAACAACTCCCGGCAGGTCTACGAGTTCAGCATCTCCTTCTGGGACGTTTGGGCGACGAACTCCACGACCGCAGGCCAGGTTGCGGGTTTCGCCGTCCTGGCGTTCGACGACACAACGTTCACAACCTACACGTGGGGCTCGGACAACGTCAACCAGAACAACCCGGGCACGTGGGGCCATCTGCAAATCGCGGAATTCCCCGCCTTCGCTCTCCCCGTCGCCCTCGCGGTGGCCGCGGTCCTCGCGTGCAAGCGCCCCCTCGACCGCCGAACGGGGAAGGTCGCCCGTGCGCGAGAGTCCGATCGCGCCCGGGAAAGTACGCCGTGGCCGGGCGGAGAAGCCGCAACAGGAGGGAGGTGAAGGTGGCCGTTCCGAGTCCGGTGCGTGGGGAGGTCATGAAGGCCAAGGTGTGCCTCGTCGGCGAGCCTGCCGTGGGGAAGTCGAGCCTCGTCCGGCGGTTCGTCTACGATCAATTCGGGGACATCTACCATCCGAGCCTCGGGGCGAAGGTGTCGAAGAAGGAACTCGATCTTCGCGTTGGCGATCGTCCCGTCCACGCTATCCTGACGATCTGGGACATCATGGGCGAGCCCGCGTTCCGGGAGCTCCTCAAGGACGCATACTTCTCGCACCTGCAAGGGATCCTGGCGGTCGGTGACCTGACTCGCTCGCAGACGATCGGGGCGACCACCGCGTGGATCGACGCCGCGTGCGGAGTCTCCGGGCATGTCCCAATAGTCGTCCTCGGGGCGAAGAACGACCTCCACCCGGAGTCGGATGCCCCGGCCCTGATCGAAGAGGTGGCGGACCAGTTCGCCGCTCCCAGCTGGCTCACGAGCGCGAAGACGGGCACCAACGTCGACCGTGCCTTTTTCTCCCTCGCCGACAGGATTGCTCGCATAGGGATTCGAAGGGGGGCGCCGCCAGCGGACCCGCTGTGAGGCGATGGCGCTGGGGGGGTCGAGAATCACCATAGAATCCGTGGTCGAATCCCTGCCAAGTCACTATTCGATCCTTCTGGTCGGGCCCCCGGGAGTCGGCAAGTTCGAGTGGTTGCTCACGTCCGCGCTGACGTTTCTCCGGCGGAACGAACGTGTGGTCCTCGTGACCTTGGATGTCCACCCCCGCGAGGTTCGACGGCGAGCGGAGGCGATCGGACTCGAGCTCGGCAAGGCCGAAGGAACACGGTTTGCCTTCATCGACTGCTTCTCGTCGAGCGCCCAACCCGCCTCGGAGGATGCGGACAATCCGAAGGTGTGGACGGTCAGCAGCTACTCCAATCTCGAGGCGTTGGGCATGGCGATCTCGCGCGCCTCGGTCGCCTTGGGCCTGCCGGTCCGCGTCCTCTTCTATAGCGTGTCCACGCTCTTCCTCCACAACTCCCCCCAGTCCATCGCGAAATTCCTTCAAATGGTGACGAATCGGGTGAGGACGGAACTCGGCTTCATCGCGTACGCGGTCCAGGAGGGCGTCCACGACCCTCAGACGTTGAACCTTCTGCGCTCTCTCGTCGATGGCGTGTTGGAGATGCGCTTCACGGAGTCCATGGAGAGTGAGTTTCGGACCCATCACCTGCGCGGCTTGGCGGCGACTCCGAAGTGGGAGACGTTCCGGATTGCGGGGGTGACGTGAACGGCGCGCGCCCGGACGGGAATCCAAGTCCTCGATTCGTGGTTGGGCGGTGGATTCGAGAAGCCTTCGACGATTTTGTTCTTCAGCGACCACCCCACGGAACGCCGACTGTTTGCCGAGCAATTCGTCGCGACCGGCCTCAAGGAGGGAGAATGCTGTCTCTACGTCGACTTCTACCGAGCGCCCGCCCTCGCCCGCAGGGACTTCCGTAAGTTCGGCTCGTTCCCGGAGGATCGCCTGCTCTTCGTGGACGGGACGAGCTCGCAGTTCCTCATCCCATCCACAGAGCGCTACGTCGTGCACGGCCTCGACACCTTCGATCCCATCATGGACACGATCGAAGAGGCGGTGAGGGATGCGAAGCCTGGAAGGATCGTGATCGACTCGATGGAATTCCTTGCCGATCGCTTCCCCATGGAAGGCGTCTTCGAGCGTTGGCGGCAACTGTCCGAGGTGGCCAAGTCGACGGGCGCAGTGGTCTGCTACCTGTTCCTCAACTGGATCTACGGGCGAAAGGAAGTTCAGCGGATGAACGACACGAACGACTACACGTTGGAGTTCCAGTCGAAGCTGACGACCGGAATCCTGGAACATTACCTGCGGATCCGAGACCATCGGCTCGCGACGCGCTCCACGAACTGGATTCCGTTGTCGTTCCGGGAAGTGGTCGGGCTCAGCGTGTACTTCCCGCGCATCCTCGTCACCGGTCCCCCGGACGCCGGCAAGTCCACCGTGGTGCAGAGGCTCTGTCAGAGCGCAATCAGCGTCGATCGCATGGGGACCACGGTGGCCTTCGACTACGGAAACGTCCAAGTCTCCGGCCTCGAGGCCGAGATCATCGGCACGCCGGGCCAGGAGAGGTTCGAGTTCATCTTCCAAGTCTTCGCCCGCCAGATGAACGGGGTCCTCTTCGTCCTCGATGCTACAAAGGAGGAGGATCTGGTGCGCGCGAAACAGATCCTGGCGATCCTCGGGTCGGACGTGCCCCTCGTCGTGTTGGCGAACAAGGCGGACTTGGCGGGCGTGATGGATGCGGATGAGATTCGCAGCCGTCTGTCCCTGAGTCCTTCCGTCCCCGTCGTCGCCACCGTGGCGATCGAGGGGAAGGGCTTGCTCGAGGGTCTCACCGTCCTCGCAGAGCAGATCATAGGTGCTCGATGATTTCCGGATTCGATCGAAGCGGTCCCATAGCAGGCATCGAGGGCGACCTCGCCACCGCCATGGAGAGCCTCCGCCGACTCGTCGACGTCCTCGCGGTCGCGGTCGCGAGACGGGATGGACTCATCATCGCCCACCTCCTCCCGATCGGATCCGATCCCAAGAAGGTGGCCGCGATGTGCGCGGCCCTCGTGGGGACGAGCGAGGTCGTTGCGCGGGAGCTCCAACAGGGCCGATTCCTCCAGTCCATCGTCGAGGCGGAGCAGGGAAAGGTGATCAGCACGGGGGCCGGCGAGCGGGCGCTCCTCGTGACGATCGTCCGCCCCGATGCGAACATGGGTCTCGTGCTCCTCAGCATCGAGCGGGCCGCGAAGGAAGTCGAAGTCATCCTTTCCGGGATCTGAAACGATGGCGCGCGAACGGATCCGAACGTACGTGGATGGGCTGGACGACATCATGCGTGGTGGAATCCCCCAGGGGCACGTGGTCCTAATCTCGGGGCTGCCGGGGACCATGAAATCGTCCCTCAGCTACTCCATCCTGCACCACAACGCGGTTCATGAAGGCAGGCCCGCCGTGTACGTCAGCCTCGAACAGGCAAAGGCGAGCCTCGAAGGTCAGATGGAAGGGATGGGGTTCGGCGGGGGCCTCGAGGACGCGCGCGTGAACGTCGCGGACCTGGCGGCG
>Ga0209751_10006632_pt1 | contig 10703 bp, 10 predicted proteins | sample RifCSP13_1_FD_184019 | JGI IMG/M metagenome (GOLD analysis project Ga0209751, IMG submission 184019) | Soil microbial communities from Rifle, Colorado - Rifle CSP2_sed 13_1 (SPAdes) (version 2) | ecosystem: Environmental > Terrestrial > Deep subsurface > Rock core/Sediment | place: Rifle...
CCGGTGAGATCGGAGACACCGCCGCCCCTGACCTTACTACGGTTGTGCTGCCTATGTGTCTTCTGGAACGAACACGTGTGCGCTCGCGTTGCACTCCACATGAGGGCGCTAGACGCGCGGGCCGGCAGCGGCGACGCCGGGCGCGACATTCTCGAAACGCTCGAAGTTGTCGCGGAACATCCGCGCGAGCTCGCGCGCCTTCACGTCGTAGGCCTCGGGGTCGGCCCAGGTCGAGCGCGGGTCGAGGAGCGAGGAGTCGACACCCGGAACCTCGACGGGCACCTCGAAACCGAATAGCTCATCGGTGCGGTACTCGACGCTGTCGAGCTTGCCGGAGAGCGCGGCGTGCAGGAGGTCGCGAGTCGCCTTGATGGGCATGCGATGGCCTTCGCCGTAGGAGCCGCCCGTCCACCCTGTGTTGACGAGCCAGACCTCGACATGGGGATGCTCGTCGAGCTTCCGTCCGAGGAGCCCCGCGTAGACGGAAGGAGGCTGCGGCAGGAAGGGCGCGCCGAAGCAGGTCGAGAACGTGGGTTGCGGCTCCTTGACGCCGATCTCGGTGCCGGCGAGTTTGGAGGTGAAACCGGAGAGGAACCAGTACATCGCCTGGTTGCGGTCGAGCCGCGCGATCGGCGGCAGCACGCCGAACGCGTCTGCGGTCAGCATCACCACTGCGCTCGGATGTCCCGCCCGCTTCGCCGGAAGGGCATTTGCGATCTGCTCCAGCTTGTACGCAGCGCGCGTGTTCTCCGTCTTCGAGTCGTCGTCGAGGTCGAGGACGCCCTGCTTGTCCATGACGACGTTCTCGAGCACGGTTCCGAACGTTCTGGTCGTCCGGTAGATCTCGGGCTCGGCTTCGGGCGAGAGTCGGATCACCTTCGCGTAACAGCCGCCCTCGAAATTGAAGACGCCGTCGTCGCCCCAGCCGTGCTCGTCGTCCCCGATGAGGGCGCGCTCGGGATCGGCCGAGAGCGTCGTCTTGCCCGTCCCCGAGAGCCCGAAGAAGACGGCCACCTGCGCTTTCGCGCCCACGTTGGCCGAGCAGTGCATCGGGAAGACGCCCTCGAGCGGAAGCCGGTCGTTCATCAGCGTGAAGATCGACTTCTTGATCTCGCCGGCGTAGTACGTGCCGCCGATCAGTACCTCGGAGTGGGTAGGGTGGAGGACGACGAACGTGCCACTTCGGGTGCCGTCCTCGTCCGGAACGGCGCTGACCGACGGCGCGTGGAGGACGAGGGCCTGGGTCTCCATCTGCTCGAGCTCGTCCGGCGTCGGGTCGATGAAGAGCGTCTTGGCGAAGAGGGCGTGCCATGGACTCTCAGTGATCACGCGGACCGCGATCCGGTGCGCGGGGTCGGCCCCGGCGAACGCGTCCACGACGTACACGTCGCCCTCCCCGAGACGTGCGATGACCTTCTCGCGCAGCCCCTCGAAGGACGATTCCGAGATCTCGGCATTGACGTCGCCCCACCAGATCCGGCCCTCGGAGCCCGGCTCGCGAACGACGAACTTGTCCTTCGGGGAGCGGCCCGTGTGGACGCCGGTGTCAACGACGAGCGGTCCGCCCTCGGCCAGCCGCGCCTCGCCGCGCGCGAGGGAGTACATGTACAGCTGCGAGGTCGTCGGGTGCCAGTGGATACGGCCGCGGACGTCGATCCCGTGCTCCGCGAGCCCGCCCCGGCCCGGAGCTGTCGCGATCATCGGAGATTCCCGCCCGTCCTCAAAGCGGCCGTATGGTACGCCGCCTCTGCCTTGTTCGCTCGCCTATGCCGTGAAGCGCTCCAGCGCGGCGGTCGTGGGCGCGAGCCAGTGCCCGGCTGCAGGGAGGGTGACCAGCCTGCCGCGGCGCCTGAACGCCACGCCGTGCAGCCCACGAGGGACGAGTGTGTACGTCCCCTCGGCTCCCGCCGCCCGCGCGCGCTCGAAGCCGGCACGCGAGTGCCCCGGGCTCACCCCGGGGACCCCGGGGAACCACCGGTCCCAGGCCCCGTGCACGACGTCGAGGCGCTTTCCGGCGAGTCCGTCGACTGGCAGCTGCGGGGGGATCCAGGGCGCGAGCCCGAGGACGGCACGCACCCGGGAGTCGCCGGACACGCCGATCGCGACCGCGCCGCCCATGGAGAACCCAACGAGGATGGCCGGATTAGCCATGGCATCGAGCGCGGCTGACGCGTCCTCCAGGCACGAGTCGAGCTCGTGCCAGCTCTTGACCCGGTAGCGCACCTCGACGAAGGCGATCGCGGGAAAGCGAGGTCCAAGGCGGTCGGCGAGCCATTCGCTCGTTGCGCTCCACGTGCCGGGAAGGCGTCTTGCGGTGCCGCCGTTCACGAGCACCGCAGCGAGAGGAGCGTCCGGATTTCGAACTCTCGCCTCGGCTCCCGTCGCGAGCCTGAGTGCCTGCATCAGGCGATGTCCGCCTCGACGGGGACCAGGTCGTCCCGCGCGGCGAGCTCCGCGAACCGACCCCCGCGGGCGAGCAGCTCACCGTACGTTCCGATCTCGACGACCCGGCCTCCGTCGAGAACGACGATCTGGTCGGCGTCGCGGACGGTGGAGAGCCGGTGCGCGATCGCGATCGTCGTCCGGCCCTCGGAGAGCCGCTCGAGCGCGTCCTGCACCAGTCGCTCGGTTTGCGTGTCGAGCGACGACGTTGCCTCGTCGAGAACGAGCACCGGCGGGTTCCGTAGGATCGTCCGCGCGATGGCGATCCGCTGCTTCTCCCCGCCCGAGAAGCGGTAGCCCCGCTCGCCCACGACGGTGTCGTACCCGTCGGGCAGCGTCGCGATCAGCTCGTGGATCTGGGCGGCGCGCGCGGCCTCCTCGATCTCTTCGTCGGTCGCGTCGGGCTTCGCGAAGCGCAGGTTTTCGCGGACGGTCGCATGGAAGAGGTACGTCTCCTGCGAGACGACGCCCACCGCAGCGGCGAGCGCTTCGAAAGTGAGCTCACGAACGTCGACGCCGTCGATCGCGACGGCCCCTTCCGTCGCGTCGTACAGTCGCGCGACGAGATACGCGCAGGTCGTCTTCCCCGAGCCGGTCTCACCGACGAGAGCGGTCTTCGTCCCCGGGGGAACCGAGAACGAGACGTCCGCGAGCGTCCAAGCCGCGTCGTCGTAGCGGAACCAGACGGAGTCGAGTAGCACCTCGCCGCGCGAGTCCTCGAGGGTCCGAGTCCCCTCGACGATGTCGACCCGGTGGTCGAGGTACTCGAAGATCCGGTCGAAGAGGGCGAGTGAGCTCTGCACCTCGAGCTGGACGCCGAGCAGGCTGCCGATGGGGAAGAAGAGCCTTGCCTGCAGCGTCGTGAACGCGACGAGCGTCCCGATCGTGATCGTCTCCGACCCCTGCGCGATGGTGAAGCCGGCGAACCAGTAGACGAGCGCGGGCATCACCGCGAAGGTCGTCTGGATCGCCGCCATCATCCAGCGCCCGGTCATGCGGCTGCGGACCTCCAGGTCCGCGAGGCGCGCAGACTCCGTCTGGAAACGCTCGGCCAGGTCGTCCGTTCGACCCATCGTCTTCCCGAGCAGGATCCCGGAGACCGAGAGCGACTCCTGCACGATCGAGGAGACGTCCGCGAGCGACGCCTGCCGCTCGGCCGTGACCTTCCTCCGCTGCGCGCCGACGCGCTTCGTTAGCCAGACGAAGAGCGGCAAGAGCGCGAGCGCGAAGACGGCGAGCCGCCAGTCGAGCAGCATCATGGCGACGACGCTCGCCAGCACTGTCGTCACGTTCGCGAGCACGGACGTCGCCGTCGAGGTGACGACGTTCTCGATGCCGCCGATGTCGTTCGCGATCCGGCTCTGCACCTCGCCGGTGCGCGTGCGCGTGAAGAAGGCGAGCGACAGGCGCTGCAGGTGCCGGTAGACCTGTGTCCGCAGGTCGTGCATGACGCTCTGGCCCACCTGGTTCGAGAGCAGCGTCTGCCATACGCCGAGCACGCCGGTCACGATCGGGATGGCGACCATGCCTGCGACGAGCGCCGTCAGCAGCGCCATGTTCTGCTCCGGAATCGCGACGTCCAGCACCTCGCGGAGCAGGAACGGGGAGATGACGCCGATCCCGGCCGAGAAGACGATGAGCGCGCACACGGCGCCGAGCCGTGCCCGGTACGGACCGAACAGGCGGATGATCCGCCGGAGGTTCGCCTTGCGAACGGCAGGGTCGGCCGGCCGCTCGGGCGGGGTGTCTGGGACGAAGGCGTCGAAGCGGCGGCCGGGCACGCCCTAAGCCTGCCTCAAGGCGGTCAGTCGAGGCCGAGCGCGATCGCGAGCGCGTGGTTCAGCCGCTGCGTCGCCTCGGGTCCGAGGGAACCTCTGTAACGGCCGAACCCGGACTTCGGCAGCGTGAAGAGGTTGTCGCAGCTCACGACGCTCTCGTGCGCGAGTCCTTCGGCTCGACCGACGGGCACCTCGGTCGAGACCCCGCGTATCCTGCTCGTGATCCCCGCGACGGTCACGTTTCGCAGCGCCGGAATCGCCTCGTCCCGCGTGACGATCACTGCGGGATGACGCCCGCCCGGAATCGCGACGTCGTGGATGTCGCCGCGGTTCAGAGCGGTTCCTGACCTTTCTCCTCGGCTTCAACCCAAGCGGCGAAGAGAGCCAACCCGTTCTCGCCGACCCACTCCTCCTGCGGGTACTTCTCGTATGCGAGCCTGTACTGCTCGGCGATCTCGCGGTCGCGCTCCTCGCGAAGAAGAAGCGCGAGGCCCTCGCGGAGCGCAGCGCTGCGGCTCTCGAAGCGACCGCGAGCCACCGCCTCGTCGAGCTTGAATGCATCCTCGTCTGGGATGCGCACTGGGATCTGAACTGTCATGCGCTCAGAGTACGGGCGTGGCGCGGGATTCGCAAGGTGGCCGGAGCGGACGTGGCTCGTGGCAGGCCCCGCGTGCCGCAGGCCGAATCCGACACCGTGGACACCGACGCGGCGATCGACCGCTTCCTCGAGAGCGGCGGGCTCTCGAACGCCACGCGTCGCGCGTACGGCTCCGACCTGAGCGCGTTCGCGGTGTGGCTCGAGGATCGCCGGCTCGAGCTAGACGACGTCGACACGCGTGTCCTCGCCGACTACGTCGCGGAGCTCGGCACCGGACGGCGGCGGCTGGCGCCTGCGACCATCTCGCGCAGGCTCGCCGCGATCCGCTCCTGCCTCCGCTTCACCTTCGGCCCCGCCCGCGTTCCCGACGCGGCGCTGGCGCCCCGAAGGCCGCGCCGGCTCCCCGACGCGCCGAAGGCCGCCGAGATCGAAACCCTGCTCGAGCTCGCGGACGGCGACTCGCCACTGGCACTCCGAAATCGCGCGCTGCTCGAGGTCCTCTACTCCGGCGGGCTTCGCAGCGCCGAGGCCGTGGGGCTCGACCTCGCCGACGTCGACTTCGAGCGCGAGGCGCTGCACATCCACGGCAAGGGCGGCAAAGAGCGCGTCGTCCCGCTCGGGGAGGAGGCCGCGCACTACCTCGCCCGCTACCTGCGCGACGGTCGGCCCGAGCTCGTTCGCAGCGCGGTTGACGCGGTGTTTCTCTCCGCGCGCGGGCGACGGCTCGACACGAGCACCGTGCGGCGGCTCGTCCGTCACCCGCACCGCCTACGCCACGCGTTCGCAACGCATCTCCTCGAGGGCGGCGCCGATCTGCGGACAATCCAGGAGCTGCTCGGCCATTCCTCACTCTCGACGACGCAGGTCTACAGCCACGTGGACGCGCGGCGCCTCCGGCGCGTCTACGACCGCTCGCACCCGCGCTCGTAGTAACAAAGGAGCTTCCTACGTATGGCAGGGCTTCGAGCCGCGGGCGAGCTCCTGCTGAAGCGCGTTCATCCGGTCCTCGCGCGCGCGGTCTCCAGCGTCCGACGGCCGGAAGTCGTTCAGGCCACGGCCGTGCCAGACGACATCGGGCGTGACCCCGGGGCCACTGACCGAGATCCGGTAATGCCGCCCGTGGCCCGGTGGACGCATGCCCTGGTAGCGGGCGGGAACGCTCGCCGGGCTCCGGTGCGGGTAGAAGCCGTAGCAGAACGTCCCGTCCGGACGGCGGGAGACGAAGGCGTTCTCCCTCCGCCACCCCCGTCCGTACGCGGAGTCGTACGTGTCGAGGGAGAGGACCCGGCCGTACCGGTCGAGCGGCCGGCCCTCTCTCGTCGTCGCGAATCCGTGGACGGGCCGCCCCCGGTACGTGAGGCGTCCGAACAGATGGTGGAACCGCCCGCCGTAGCTCCAGTCGAGCCACACCTGGAGGCGGGCGAGCGGCCCGCTCCAGTGAGAGAGCCGAAGCTCCCAGGCGCCGTGGCCGGCCCTCCACGGCGGCAATCCGAAGTTGGCGCGCGACCTCCGCCAGCGCTGGAGCCCCCAGTGCGAGCCGTCGGGTGCCGTGCACGCCGTGACGAGGTACGCGAGCCGCGGCCCTCGGTAGGGGCCGCAGGCGTTCCGAAGCGTCTTCCAGACCGGTCGTCCGAACGTGCCCCAGCCGCCCGAGTAGTCGAGCCTGAAAGCGACCTGGCTTCGGCTTTCGGTCGGAAACCGCGCATTGACCGCTCCCCACGCGAGCACGCGGTGCAGGCTTCCCCCGGCGCGGTAGGTGATCAGCGCCTTGCCGTCCCGTGAGACGTCGAGCCGCTCCATCGTCGTCGATCTGGCGACGAGCTGCGAGGCGGACGCCGGCGTCGCGAGCGCAGCTTCGGCGAGCACGGCGAGCAGACCTGTGGCGAGGACGACGGCCGGTCGGCGCAAGCGAGCGAGGATAGCGGCGGAGAGGAGCCGCCGCCCTCCCGCCGAATCCGGGGGCGCGCCGTGACCGCCTCCGACCCCGACGTCGAGCGCTTCCTCCTGCTCCTTGCCGCCCGGCGCTCGCCGCGGACCGTGGACGCCTACCGGCGGGACCTCGCCGCGCTCGCCGCGTTCCGCGGAGGCCACGTGGGGGACGCGACCGTGGAGGAGCTCGAGCGCTGGCTCGCCGCGATGCGTGCGGACGGGCTCGCGCCCTCGACCGTCGCGAGGCGCGTCTCCGCGGTCCGGTCGTGCTTCCGTCACCTGATCCTTATCGGCACGCGCCAGGACAACCCCGCAGCCGGGCTGCAGCTTCCGCGGCGCGGACGCCGCCTGCCCCGGGCGCTCTCCCCGGCCGAGACCGAGCGCCTCATCGAGGCGGCGGACGGGACGACGCCGCGTTCCCGGCGCGACCGGGCGCTGGTCGAGCTTCTTTACGGTGCCGGGCTACGGGTCTCGGAGGCGGTCGGGCTGGACAGGAGCGCCGTGGACGTCGACGAGCGAATCGTCCGGGTGCTCGGCAAGGGCGGGAAGGAGCGCCTCGTTCCACTCGGGCGGCCGGCTGCGGAAGCGGTACGGAAGTACCTCGCCCTCGGACGCCCCCACCTCGACCGACGCTACCGTCCCGAGCTCTTCCTCAACGCCCGCGGTGGCCCGCTGACTCGCGCCGGGGCGTTCCTCATCCTGCGCAAGCTGGCCGGCAAGGCGGGGCTCGAACCCGAGCGCGTCCACCCCCACCTCCTCCGCCACTCGTTCGCGACGCACCTGCTCGAGGGCGGCGCCGACCTCCGCAGCGTGCAGGAGATGCTAGGGCACGCCGACCTCGGGACGACGGAGCGCTACACGCACGTCTCGGACCGCCGCCGGCGCGAGGTCTACTTCCAGTCGCATCCCCATGCGAAGCGGAAGTCCCCTCGCTCCGACACGTCGGCGTAAACATTCTGCAACAGGCTCGGGGGACGTTCGACGCGCCCCCTATACTGGCCCGCCTGACGGACCTGACCACGCCTCTCCGCGAGCTCTTCGGCTTCGACGCGTTCCGCCCAGGGCAGGAGCAGGTCGTTCGCGCGGCCGTTGAGGATCGGGACACCCTGGCACTGATGCCGACCGGATCGGGCAAGTCGCTCACGTACCAGCTCGCCGCGATGCTGCGCTCCGAGCCGACGCTGGTGCTCTCGCCGCTGATCGCACTCATGAAGGATCAGGTCGACAAGCTGCCGCCGGCGATCGCGCTCACGGCGACCTTCGTCAACTCCTCGCTCTCCACGACGGAGACCTCGTCACGCCTCGCGGAGGTTGCCGCGGGCAGAACGCGGCTCGTCTACGCGGCGCCCGAGCGGCTACGCCAGGCGGGATTCGTCGAGACGCTTCGTGCGCTCGGGATCGGCCTCGTGGTCGTCGACGAGGTGCATTGCGTGAGCATGTGGGGGCACGACTTCCGTCCCGACTACCTCTTCATCCGACGCGCGCTCGCGGAGCTCGGTGACCCGACGCTGCTCGGAATGACCGCCACGGCGACCCCCGAGACCGCGCTCGACATCCGCGAGGCCCTGGGTCGAGAGCTCGAAGTCGTCCATACGAGTGTCGTTCGCCCGAACCTCCACTATGACGTCGAGAGGGTCGAGAACGCCGAGGACCGTCTGGAGATCCTCGTCGAGCGGCTCGGAGGCGCCCCCAGCGGCTCGGCGATCGTCTATGCACGGTCGCGCCGTTCGACAGAGGAGCTCGCGCGCGTGCTGCGCAGTCACGGCGTTCGCGCGGAGCACTACCACGCAGGCATGGAGCCTCCGGACCGCACACGCGTTCAGAACGATTTCGTCACCGGGCATGTGCAGACGGTCGTGGCGACGACTGCGTTCGGGATGGGCATCGACAAGCCCAACGTACGGCTCGTCTGTCTTGTCAATTTCCCGGACTCTCTCGAGAGCTACGTGCAGCAGGTCGGCCGAGCAGGACGCGACGGGGCGCCGAGCGATACGCTTCTGTTGGCGAGCCCGAGCGACGCGGTCGCGCTTCGGCGATTCGCCGTCTCGGACGTCCCCGCCGCACAGGAGCTCCGAGCCGTATATCGCGCTCTCCGCGATGCCGAGGAGACCGTCGATCCGGACGAGCTCGCGGCCGCCGCTCCAGACCGCGATCCGCGCGTGCTCGTCGGAATGCTCGAGCAGGCCGGCCTTGTCCACCGCGGGTTCGACGAGGGCCGCCGCATACGGGTGGAGCTTCCGCCTGCGGCCGGCGACGCAGCCGAGCGGGTCGAACTCCTGCTCACGCGCGCCCGACTCGCCGCGGAGTCCCGCGCAGACCGGATCATCGCGTTCGCCGAGAACGACTCGTGCCGGCACGCGCAGGTCGCCGAGCACTTCGGCGAGGAGTTCAGCGCGCCATGTGGCGCATGCGACGTCTGCTCGCCGCGCCCCTCGGCGCCGCGTGGGCGCGCTTCCGTCCCCCCGCTTCCCGACGACGTCGCGGCAGCGATCGTGCGAGTTGTCGAGGCGCTCCAGTGGCCCCTCGGACGCCGCAGCCTCGTCGCAACGCTTCGCGGATCGTTGAAGGCCCCGCCGTCGGCGCGCCGTTCCGCGGCGTACGGGATCCTCGCCGCCGCTTCGGACGCCGAGGTCCGACGCTGGGTACATGCCCTCGAGGGCTCGGGAGCGCTCGCGGAGACGACGACCCCGGACGGATATCGCATCCTCCTCGCATACGCCGACGCACCGCGCCCCCGGCTCGTACCTGGCGCAAGAGCGGAATCCGCTCACGCGGATTCCGCTCGCGCGAAGATCCCTGAAGGCGGCCGCTTCGCGGCCGCAGCGCTCGTCTCTCACATCAAGCCTCTAGGCCCCGTGTCGGTCGCTGACGCAGACCACGGACTCGTCGAACGCCTGCGGCAGTGGCGCCTGGAGCGTTCGAGAGAGGACGGCGTTCCCGCCTTCGTGGTGCTCCACGATTCGACGCTGCGCGAGCTCGCGGCCGCTCAGCCCCGCTCGCACGGCGAGCTCGCATCGATCAAAGGCCTGGGCCCGGCCAAGCTCGAGCGGTACGGGGAGGGCCTGCTCGCGGTCATCGAAGCGGCGTCGTGAGCCCAGGCGTAGAGAGCCGAGCCGCTCCAATCGTCGCACCGGGCGAGTGGCGCCCAGCTCGCTTGCTTACGCGCTCGGGTCGCCCACGTCGAGGACAGCCTCGGTCTGCTCCTCGCGGTAGCGCCGCAGGCGAGACTCGAGCTCCTCGTCCGAGCGCGCGAGGATCGCCGCCGCGAGCAGTGCCGCGTTGACAGCCCCCGCGCGTCCGATTGCGAGGGTCCCGACCGGGATCCCCGCCGGCATCTGGACGGTCGAGAGGAGCGAGTCGAGCCCGCCGAGCTGCGTCCCCATGGGCACGCCGAGTACAGGGAGAAGCGTCTTCGACGCTACGACGCCGGCGAGGTGGGCCGCACCGCCCGCCGCCGCGATAAAGACCTCAGCACCTCGCGACTCCGCGTCACTCACGTAGGACTCGAGCGCCTCGGGCGTGCGGTGAGCGGAGAGGACACGAACCTCATGAGGGATCCCGAGCTTGTGCAGCGTCTCGACGGCGTGCTCCATCGTCTCCCAGTCGGAGCGCGAGCCCATGATCACCGCGACGAGCGGGCCCTCGGTCATCGCGCGATCGCCTTCTTCTTCAGCGCAGAGTGGACGACGCGCGCCGTCTTGCGCAGCTCGGCCTCGGCGTCGTCCGACTCCGCGATCCCCTCGAGCAGCTGGATCGTGGCCGGCTGCGGCGTCCCGTTCTTGAGGCAGATGACGGCGAGCCTGCGCACTGCGACGTTCGGGTCGCGCGCGGCGAGCTCGTGCAGGAGCGGGCGGAAGGAGTTGACGTCGCCCGGGTGGCCGCGCGAGAGCCCCTCGAGAGCGATTAGCGCGGAGCCGCGGGCAGCCGGACTCTCGTCCTCGAGCCCGCGGCGAAGG
>Ga0209751_10006635_pt1 | contig 10700 bp, 8 predicted proteins | sample RifCSP13_1_FD_184019 | JGI IMG/M metagenome (GOLD analysis project Ga0209751, IMG submission 184019) | Soil microbial communities from Rifle, Colorado - Rifle CSP2_sed 13_1 (SPAdes) (version 2) | ecosystem: Environmental > Terrestrial > Deep subsurface > Rock core/Sediment | place: Rifle...
TTCTTCACGAACTGCGGGAACTTGGGGGTGATCTCCTGACCTATCATCTTGGAGGCCTTCTCCACAGCAGCCAGGTAGGTCTCGGCATCTCGAGATCTGGAGGCCTCATGCAGCAGCTCTCTGGCTTTGTCGATGTTCTTGATCTTGTCGGCCTGGGGCTTGAAAATGATGACGCGACGGCCCTCGACTTCGATGGTCTCGGTCTGGTCTCTGGTGAAGGATTGCCAGTTCATGCCAGTGATGCGGGATAAGAATTCAACAGGAGTCCCAGGTCCGAGGTGAGTCGGGATCATCACTCCGATGTCCTTGTCGATTCCCATCTTCTCGAGCTGCTCATCGTTGATGGCTATGCCGACCATCGTGGCATTGCGATATCGTCTGATGTACGGACGGACCAGATCGATGGGCAGTCCAATATGGGGGTGCATCCCGACGGAGATGTTGAACTTGAAGCCAACATCGCCGAAGATCTCAAGGATGTTCAGGCTCTTCGAGTAGAACCCAATTGTCATGCCCTGCTCGCCAAGATCTATGCCGAGCGCGATCAGTGATGCGATATCGGAGGCCGTGAAGTCTCCGGTCCCATAGGCCCGCAGGATCCCGCCATTTTCCCTGATGTCTTTGAGATGTGCCTCGTTGTCGCCAGGGTGGTAGAGCTTCTGGCCGAGAGAGAGAGGCTTCGCAGAGTAGCCGATGAGCTGCTTCTCGGTAGTGTAGCACTGGAGACACGGGGTTTCGATCCCAAGAGCCACGCCGACAGCGAGCAGTTTCCTGGCCGCTGCCGTCTTGATAGCTGCCAGTTCCTCTGGGGACACTTTTCCACGGAAGGCATCATCCAAGAAATCGCGCAACAGCAGCATTCTGATCGTGAAGGCCAACCCCTTGGGGCAGTTATTCGTGGGCGTGAAGGTCGGGCCGTAGTCAACATTGGGCCTGATTGACGACCCCGCTATGATCGGGAAGATCTCTGGGTTGGATGCCATGGTGTCGCGCATCCATTGCTCCACGGATCTTACGACCAGGATGTCGGACTTCACAGGAGATGGGATCTTGCCGGCCCCGCGAGACTGAGGAATCACCGGGGATATTTTCTTGACCGACTTGGAGACATCCTTCGAGACATCGTAGGTTGTTTTCAAGATCTCTGGCCCCGTCTTCTGCAGCATGACTGTCTGCCCGCCAAGATCAAGGGATTCCCCCAGTTTGTTGATGGCATCGATCCACTTGGGATCCGGATCCTTGCCAGTGAGCAACGCCATGCGCTGAATGAACCTGGACAGTGACCTATAAACCATCTTGCGGCCGGCCTCCGCTCCCTGCATGGCCTTGTCGATCCATTCCAGAACTGGCTTATGGATACCAAGCTGGTCCTGCGCTACAGCGTCCATGGCCTGCTCTTGGGTCATGCCCTCCGCTGTCTTGGCGGCAAGCATCTTCCTGACTTCTTCGACTATTTTTACTGTACTTGGAGATGCTCCAAAAAGGGTATTGACATTTCGGACATTAGCCCTTATACTATCAGGGTATGAAGCCAAGCTTCGCGGATGAACTGAAAGCTCTCCTTGCTCAGAAAGGATTCGAGGCTCTCCCTTTAGAGGAGCAGGACCGGCAGCTGGACGCTCTGCTGCTGGCTCGATACCAGGGGCTGAAGGCCTCCGCAGCTCTTCGGTCCTCCCAGCGGCTACCCGAGGTTCCCGCTTCAGGGACTCGGCCACAGGGATCCTCTCCCTCTGAGCCGTCCTGACGGCCATCGCCGCAGCCAGAGTCGCATCCCGCTTGACGAGCTGCTTGTATTCCGCGCTGGTCATCCCCTCGGGCTTCGGGATTGCTGACCGCGCCTCGGTGAAGTGCTGCAGCGCCAGCTGGAAGCCGGCCTCCAGATCCGCGCTCTCCTTCAGCTCTGGCTCCAGCTCCTTGACCGCAGCCTCGGCCTCTACGCCAGCCTGGGCCAGGTATTCCTGCTTCTCCTGCTCTGCCTCGTTGAAAGTCTTGTCGTTTGGTCCGTTGCCGAGCTTAATGTCGGCAGAGAGCTTCTGGTAGAGGCCCATGTCGATGAGCTGAGTCATCTGGGCGATCGGTATCTTGATCGGCTCTCCGTTCTCAAGGGACATCAGGTATGAGTCTACGGCCCCCAGCTTCTCCATGGTCTCCGAGACATCGATCCTGCTCTCCTGCAGCAGGGCCTCCATGGCCTTCCTGGTCACATAGACATCTGAGACGGGCCCGTTCTTGGTGGCCTTCTCTACGAAGGCGCGATACTCGGCCGACAGGCGCTGCCGCACTTTCGAGGCCTCTGCAGTCTGGCCGAGCGCCTCGTAGAAATCCTTGGTCATCTGCGCCTGGCGAGAGGATTCGGCAATGATCTCAGACTGAATCCTTCTTGACTTAGCGCTCTGCAGTCCGATGGTAAGTGAGGCTGGCCCGCCGGCCACGAATCCAGCTGCTCCACCATAGATCGCAGCGTCTGCGACATCCTTGAAGAAGGCATCGTAGCCGCGCCACGGCGCGATCCCCATCATGGTGTCGGTCATGCTGGAGAGGGCCTGGTTGCCGGCCTCTTCCACGGCCTCCTGGCTGAAGTTGGCCGCGAAGGCCTTGGCCACATTCTTCACGATCTGTCTGGCCGTGTCCTTGCCGAAGGATTCGGCAAGAGCCCGCGACCATTTCGTGATGGCATTGATGGAGATCTTCTCGGAGAGTGCCTCGTAGGATCCCGTCAGGTATGCATTGACCAAAGCATTTGGCTGCTTGACTCCAGCCTCCGTGCTGCGCTGGTATTTGGCCGCAGCAGACTGCAGGCCCATGAAGGCGAGGTAGGAATTCTGGATGATGGTCGCAGATCCACCGGAAGCGTAGGCCGTGGCGATCGACATCCCAAGGTTGGGAGCGTTGGCCAGCACATTGTGGATCAGCGCATTCGGCAGCTCGGAAAACTTCGCCTTCCCCACCAGCTCGACCGGAGACTTCTTGGCCTCCTCAGTCTCAGAGATCTTCATCTGGTCCTGCCAGTACTTGACGGCATCTTTCCCTACTGGGATGCCAAGGAACTGGGGGACGCTAGCCAGGCTCATGTTGAACGAGGAGAGGCCGAAGTTCAGGGCCCTGTAGTAGCCCTCTAGCATCGAGTATTTCTGCAGCTGCTCCTCGTGCTTGGTGATGTTGTCGATGTCGTCGTGGGAAGCGGCCATCACCCTGCGATCCATCAGCAGGCTGCTGGAGTTCGGGTAGCGCTGCATGATGTCGGCGAAATATTGGGAGGTCGGCCGGCGAGCATTCATCTCCGAGACGGGAAGGTTATTGGAGACGAAGTCATCTGGCTGGCCAGTCTTGTTGGCCACGCCTATGATCTTCGCTGCCTGTGCAGCGTCACCCTTGGCCGAGTCCAGGTAGGATTGCTCGAGAGGGGAGATGCCCCTGTCGGCGTATATCTTGTCGATCTCCGCTTCTACTTCGGGAGCGGAGCCGAGGAAATTATCTGCCAATGCTCACACCCACTGGAGAGTCGAGGAGAGCCTTGATCTCGACGGGGCTCGGCTGGATCCCCCTGCGGCTCTTGATCAAAGTCTCCGCAGCCCTGACCCTGGCCGGCCCATAGAGAGGATCTGCCTCGAGCTTGGCCATGGCGGCATCTTTGGCGACACGCTGCTCATAGCTGGCCTCGAAGCCATACTGCTTGCTGAACCATGTCCCAGGCTTCGGCATCTTCTCCAGAGACTTGTTCGCGGTGTCCAGCATCATGGTCGGGCTCATTCCGATGACGCTGTGCTTCATCTCGAGCAGGAAGGCATCCGAGGCCTTCACCCAGTCGTCGCTGCCAGGCATCTTGATCTGGTCGTCCCCGAGCTTTGACTTGGCCATGATCTGGATCTGCTCCCAGGCCAGCTTCTGCCGACTGTCCATCTTCGTCAAGGCATCGTCGTAGTAGGATTCATCCCTGGCGTAGAGCTTCTGGAGATTCGTCAGCCGGCCCAGAGCCTCGGTGTCCGTGATCCCCCTGGAATATCCCTGGACCTGGAAGAGCTGGTGCTTGGCCTGCTCGAAAGGAACTCCGCGCTGCTGCAGCTCAACTGACCGCTCGAAGAAGGACTTGTCGTCAGCCTCCTTCCTGGCCGTGTTCTGGGCATCTGAGATCCTGGCGTGGCTCATGGTCGAAGCGATGGCCATGTCGGTCTGGATCGCATCAAGACCCATCTTCTTCGCTTCTGAGTTCGTATGCTCCACAGCCTTCGGGAGATCTACCATTCCGTCTTCTTGGCGATTGGCAGGATTTGACACCGAAGCCATGGCCATGCTGCTCACCTTGAATTCGAGCGCGGCCCTGCTGACCTTGGTCTGCAGCTGGTCGGTATCGACGATCTGATCGCGATGCTCTTTAAAATACTTCTCGGCGACCAGTGGACTATTGTCTGCCAGCATCGCCTCCACTACTGAGGAATGGATGTTGCTGGTGGACTTGGCCATGAGGTTCTTGGTGACGGCCTCATCCAGGCCGGCGTTGACGCTGAGAGCAGCGATGGCAGCGTTGGCGTTCTCGATCTCGCTGTCGATTCTGCCGATCTCGTAGCGGCCGGCCACGGCCAACTGCCTGGCAGATTCGGCCTTGGCGTTCCCCACATCGACGGCCCAGGCCCGTCTCTCGACTGCCATGTGCTGCTGCAGCGCCCGATCGATGGAGAGCCTGCGCTTCTCGGCTATGATCTTGAACGAGTCTGCCTGGATCTTGTTGGCCGCTCCGGAGACCAATTTCTCAGTCCCCTTTCTGTATGCCTCCATCGTGGAATCGTAGGTGGCCATGGCGTTCTTGCCCTTCGTGTTCATAGCACCGTGTTCGGGGTGATAGAGCAGATCCGTCTCGAGCTGTGCGACCTTGTTGTCGAAATCGACGGCAGCGACATCGTTGGCCTTGCGGGCCTCCTCGATGAAGATGCCTGCCACTGCATCTCCGAGACCGCGCATGGCCTCGCCCTGTCTGGAAATAGCCGGTGCTGCCGACCCAGGAAGTTCGCCTGACATCTGGGGCTGCTGGATGGGCTGCAGCTGCGGCCCCTCTACGCTTCTCCTCGGGACGGTAGGCATTATCTTCCCCTCCTCATCCCGTAGTACATGGCGTAGTCCCGCAGTGCGCCAGCGGCGAACTGCATCCCTCCGGTGGCGATAGTGGCCTGCTGCGCGAACTGCGACTGGATCCCCAGCATGGAACTCTGGGCCCCGTATCCGTAGGCCTGCATCCTGAGCCCGAAGGCCTCGCGGTAAGCGTTATTGCGGATCGTCAGGATGTCGCCGGCAGCGAGCGCGGCCGTATCGGCCTGGACATCGACTGCTGATCCGGTGCCGATATCGATTCCCTGCGCGGCCATGGCAGCTCGCTGGGATCCGATCAGAAGCCTGGTCTTCTCCCTGGTCTGCTTGATGGTCTTCTCGCTGCGCTTCATCACATCCTCGATAGCGAACTCTGCCATCTCCTTGTTGATCTGCAGCATATGGCGCTTGTAGTCGGTCTCCATTTTCTGCGCCACGATCTGGGTATAGATGCTGCCGACGGATCCGATGAGCTGCATTCCCATGGCCCCAAGTAAGAGCGCACCGCTAGAATCCATGGGCTTAGTTTGGACTGCGGCCGATCTGGGTTGCATGGAGGGAGTCAATGACGAGCTGGCTGGATAGTTGGTGTAGCCAAGATTTAGAGATGGCATATTACCCCCTGATCGGAACCAGGCCGGCCGGCGCTACGGCCAGCACCGAGAGCGGGATTGGGTCCGTCTGCCTGATGAAAACGCGCCCGTTGTTGTTCCAGCGTGGCTCGATGTTGAGGTCCACCACTCCAGTGGCGAGCGCAACCGGATCATCATAGCCTTCCTCATTGCGGATCTTCAGCTCGGTCAGTCCATTAAAATCGGAATCAGAAGCAGGCGGCTGAATGCCGGCCCAGATCCCTCGCGAGGATTCCACGAAGATTGTCATCTTGGAGACGAACTTCTTCTTGTCCACGATCGTCTCCGCTTGAGCGGTATCGATGTCAAGGGTCTCGATCTCAGCCGTGATCGGAAGGCCGGCATGGATCACGGAGTAGGGCTTGTCCAAGGCAACTGATCCATTCGTCACGGTGCGCTCTACATAGGCCTCGTTGTTGGGATTGGCCACGACAAAGCCGTCTCCGAAGATCGAGATCTTCTTGCCCTCGAGATGCCAGAGCCCCCCGATCTCATCCACTGCGCGATCCCAACTCGAGGTGGCAGCAGAACGCAGCTCGACTGGGACCGTCTTGTGGGCCCTGACATCCACTATGGTAGGGCTGGTGTAGGAGATGATCCTGCAGCGAATCTGTTCGCCAGCGGTGGTGATCAACCTGATCTCGTTGCCGATGTCTGCGGCTGAGAATAAGGAGAAGCTGGAGGTCAAAATCAGGTCTTCATCATAGGCCCAGGTCGTGCCGCCACTAAGGGTCATTGTTTTACCGGCATCGGTATTTCTCCCGTCGTAGGAGAGAGCGCTGTCTAGACCGACATAGTTCACGATGTCGATGACTCTGCGTGTCTTCATCCTCTCCACATACCTGACCGACCGACCGTTCACCGTGCGCTGGATCAGAAGATATAGAAAGTCCTCCGACCCCTCCGGAACCGAAACCACCGACTCCACCAGGCCGTCGAAATCGTGACGATGCCATCCCCATACCTGATGCTCCCGCACATAGGTTAACCCCAGCAGCACCCCGTCGTCCCGCACCACCCAGACTATGGAGTGGGGAATCTGCTGGAATGTCCAGTCCTTGATGGTGTAGTTGTCGAAAAGGTGGGCCGCGAATATCGTCAGGTCATTGCCTTTGTAGTTGTCGACCTGATAGTCGAAGCCCAGATCGCGGATGATGGACCCTCGGCTCTGGATGTAGAGGGCCGTATTGCTGATGATGATGGGAGCTACTGATCCGGACCCATTGTAGGAAACCTGCTGCGGGTTCACTTCTCCTGGCCGTAGGATCCCAGCGGCATCTCCCTTGATGGCCCATTCGCCACCAGAGGTAAAGACGACTAGACCGCCGAGGTCGATCATGTGCTTGACGGAATTGACCTGCCTGCCGGCCAGCTCGAAGCTCACCGAATCGTCATCCTGCAGCGGGGTGCTGATGGTGAAATTGGTGAAGCTGCCAGTCCGAGATCCCCAGACCTTCTCTGGGAATTCATCCGTGTTGGCGTACATCTTGCGCTGCTGAAAATAGGTCACCGTCGAAGGATACTTCCCAGGCTCTCCGAAGACATCGCGCTCAGAAGGAGGGGTGTCGGTGTTGTCCTGGGTCAGGCCAGTGTCCCTGTAGAGCGGCCCGCCAGAGACTCCCAGGAATCCGTAGATCCCATCTAACTCGCGATAGATGTTATACTGGGTGGCTCCTGGGACCGATGAGATGTCCAGGGTGATCGGAGTACTCGTCGAAGGAGCCGCAGCACTATCCACCCTAAGATAGGTGCGGGCCGCTGTGCCGCCAGAAGTATATGCCGTGTGGCCGGTCCCATCCTCTCCATCGAGCGTGAAGGTGTCGGCTCCGGTCTTGGTGATGATGAAAATGCGAGCATTCAGCTCGACCATGCCTCCGACGCTCTCTATGTAGACTTCGTCACCAGTCGAATAGCCATGCCCAACCGAAGTGATCTCGACGGGATTGGCCTGGGTCGCTCCCGTGATGATCCTGGTCTTCTCTCGACAGGGCAACGACTCCTCCAGAGATTCCTCTTTCAGGGCCGTGACCCGATACCGGTAGGTGTTAGCACCGGCAGAAAAAGCCGTGACGAAGCTCCCGTGAGGAGGGTTGATGGTGGGCAGGAAGTTGATCACGCTCAAGGTCCAGCTGGTATCCCCTGTCCTCGACAGATTCCTTGGAGCATAGCCAGGATGCACCAGCGTGATCACATCGGCCGACTGGACATATTGGATGTCGAACAGATCGTCTTCCAGGTAGGGACCGGTGATCTCGTAGATCCTCTGGCAGCTGCCACCAGACACATAGGCAGAAAACCCAGTGCTGTCGACGGCAGATCCATCCAGATATTTCAGCGTGAACTCGGTGGCAGAGACATAGACCACCTTGAAGTTGCGGCCGTTCAGCTCGGTCATCCCAGAGATGCCGCTGATGTAAATCTCATCTCCGGTCGAGTATCCGTGGCCTGCGGCCGTGACCTTACAGGGGTTGGCCTGGGTGATAGCGGAGATGGCCTTCGCGGTCTCGATGACCTGGGATCCGTTCTTATGGAAGCGGAAATAGCCATCCCCCATCTCGATCACATAGGTCTGGCTGGCGTTGAATACGAATGGAATCAGACGGACCTTCTTGGTGGAGTCCTTGACCTCCCCCACGAAGCCGGTGCCTGGTCTGCTTGCCACACCACCATGGCGCATGACCAGGAAGTTCCTGCAGCGCCTTAGGCCGGCCGTATACTTGGACTGATCCACGCGCCCATAGACCGATGGGGCGATCTCGCCGCCAGAAAATGATCGCTGGATCCAGGTTCCCATTATGGAATGAATGGTCTCCCATTGCCCTGGCCAGGAGGCAGGAAGTCGCCTTCCCTGGCCCTGATGACTTCTGCATCTGGAGCAGCGTCAGGCACCAGCTCATTGCCGGCCGAAGCTTGGGCTCCGGAGATCTCGTATTGATAGAACCTGGCAGCGCGGTCGCCGAGCTTGAACGGATCCCCTCCGGTCAGCCTGGGGGCCACATAGGCTGCGAGCCTGAAACTCATGGCCAACTGGAAGTCGGCGGGGTAGCGCTGTGGATCCTCCTCGCGGAAGGTGTATTCGACCTTCGCCAGGGCCTCGTCACAGTAGACCAGCTGCCCCTGGTCGTCCCTGCCGAGCTTGAAGCGGATCCTGCTGTCCTGGTTGTCCTGTCTGATCCCAGTCTGGATCCTGCGGATCGTGAGGCAGTCGATCGGGTAGCGGTAGCTGAAGGCCCACTCTGTGGTCTCTGTTGGAGGATCTGCCACGAGCGCCAGGACCGCGAACTTGGTGGCGAATGGCCACGGGAAATCGCGCAGGACCGCATCCCTGGTGGTAGGATAAAAGCGTCGGCAGGCCGTGGCCTCTTGGCTCTTCTCGGTCTCGAGGTTGGCGATCTCCTTGCCTATCCCGAGATGGGACAGGGCGAGGTTGGCGATCTCTGTCTCTGTGGCCATGGCTGGCTCCTAGCGGCCGTTGGCTGGGTGGGCCCGCTTCCTTCCGGATCCCCTGTAGCCATGGGCATAGGCCGCTCTGCCCTGCGCTGCGGCCTTGGCGCGAGCGCCAGACCCGTAGTAGATCTTCCCGTGGCTACCCCACTGGTAGCCGCTGCCTGTCTTGTGAACTGGCATCGGATTGCCCCTAGTAGCGCGGCTTGCGCGGCTTCTTGCGCCTGGCCATATCAGTTGTCCTCCGTGTATACGATCTGCTCTGGGCTCTTCTTTTCCGACATTCCTTCCAGCTCCATGTCCGTGATCTGGAGGGAGACGCTGCGGCGAACACCCTGGCCCTCGGAGGTGTGGCTGCTGACGGCCTTGACCACCACCCTGGCCTCAAGCTCTAGGATGGCCCCGATCTCAGGCAGCTTGCCGATGTTGAGCAGTTTGAGGGCATCCTCATCCAGCTCAATGCGAAGCCCATATGGAAATTCCGACTCCATGGGCATGGCCTCATGCCCACCGAGAACCGTACCACCAGCAGGCTTCCTCATGCTTTTCATCATGGGAACCCCCTAGTTCAGTCTGCCAATGACGACGACGCTGACTCCAGCTCCGGTAGTGACCTTCCAGCCAGGGGTGGTGGCATTCTTCGCCGCCATGCCTACCTCGACCGAGTAGACTCCGATCGGGGTGTTCGCGGCGACCACTGGGATGGCGCTGCCGTTTCCGTCCTTGATGCTGACCGCAGAGGTGGCTGCAGCCGTGACCGTGACCAGCAGCCTGGCGATCACCGTGCCGACCTTGGCGCTGCCTACGGCCTGGTCGGTCTGGCCGGCCGCGACCGTCTCATAGCCTTGCTCGAAATTCATGGGCCCTCCAGTGCTGGCCCTGGGGGAGAGGCCGGCTTAACCGACCTCTCCCCCGAGGGCTTTAGATGACTTCCTGGGTCTTGTCTTTCGACTTGACTTCAGATGTCTTGCTCGGCTTCGGAACGGCCGCAGACTCCGGAGCCTTCTCCATCCAGCTCTTGGTGAAGTGCTTCTCATCAGAGAGGACGAAGACGGTCCCAGGCTTTCTGCGAAGGTTGCCGTAGTACCCGAGCCTCGTAGCGATGACCTTCATGGCCGCTCCTTCACCCCTCCGTTAGGAGATGGTGATGTTGTCCGGATACGCCTTGTACTGATCCACCATGTTCGCGGGCTGGAGTTCAGCCGTGACCGTGATGGTCGGGTTGGTCCCACCGAGGGTGTAGCTCAGTCTCACGAACTGTTCCACATCCAGCTCGGCCGGCACGGGGATCGTATGCTTCGATCCCGCAGTCAGCAGAGCCTTGTCGATGGAGCGGCTCGCCAGAGTCGCCGCCGAGCCGAAGGTGTCGGCATCGTCGGTCAGGAGAGCGAAGGCATAGGTCTCGTTGCCGTCGCTGACCTTCGCCGCGACATCGACCGTGATGAGGACCACCATGGGCTCTCCGGTGAAGAGCTTGCTGGAAGCCGCCTTCAGGTCGATGGTGCTGGTAGACGCTGCCGTGACGGTGAGAGCCTGCGCGTCCGA
>Ga0209751_10006636_pt1 | contig 10697 bp, 9 predicted proteins | sample RifCSP13_1_FD_184019 | JGI IMG/M metagenome (GOLD analysis project Ga0209751, IMG submission 184019) | Soil microbial communities from Rifle, Colorado - Rifle CSP2_sed 13_1 (SPAdes) (version 2) | ecosystem: Environmental > Terrestrial > Deep subsurface > Rock core/Sediment | place: Rifle...
CCATGTTCGGCTCCACGAATGCGAGCCGGCCGCGGGCGGTGGCGGCGGCGGCTAGCAGCGCGATGTCGTACTGGCCCAGGACCTTGCGCCCCAGGAAGGCAAGCAGAAGCCCAAGCTGCTGGTTGCCGAGCGATCGGTTCAGGATGCGGGCCAGAGCCCGCCCCGGGGTGTCGGCCGGTCCGGAGCCGGCCATCACGCGGTGCTCGACCCGATCGAAGAGCGCCTCGAAGGTGGCCAGGTTGAGATCGATCCATTGCCGGCGATCGAGAACGACCGGCGTCTCGAGAGCGGCCGGCAGGGGCGATCCGAATTCGGCCGCGATCAGCGGCTCGATTCGACGCAGGGCCTTGGTGTAGAACGTCTCGGCATCGGCCCGGACCGCTGCGTCCAGCGGCGCTCCCGCGGCCCCCAGCCGGCGACGCGCGATCTCGCGCACCGCGGTCCAGTCGAGCAGGCGGGTGCCGGCACGACGCACGATGGCGCGCTGGGCGATGCCGACCCCGGCCGCCAGCAGGCTGCCGACGACGATCCCCAGGCCGATCCGACCCGCGCTGCGTGCCATGGCCCGAGTCTAGTCGGGGCGCAGGGTGGCCGCCTCGATGACCGGCAGGCGCTCCCCGAAGATGCGCTCTGCCACCGCGGTGAACGCCGCCACGTCGCCAGTGGTCGCGACGCGGTGGCGCGCGGGCTGCCCGCCGGGCGCGCGTGCCATCAGCGCATCGAGCAGGTCCTCGGCGGCGACGGCGGTGGTGAAGGCCGAATCGACCACCGCCACGCCCGGGCCGACCACGTCACGGATCACGCTCCGGAGGAGTGGGTAATGGGTGCAGCCCAGGAGCAGGGTGTCGATCAATGGGTCGTCGGCCAGCAACGGGCGCAGGTACCCCGCCACCTCCCGTTGGGCAATGGGCCCGTCCAGCTCCCCGGCCTCGACCAGGGGGACCAGGCTGGGGCAGGCCTGCTGCGACACCCGGACCCGCGGATCGGCCTCACCGATGGCCGCGGGGTACGCGCCCGACGAAACGGTGCCCGCGGTCGCGATCACGCCGACGTGCGCGCTGCGCGTCGCGGCTGCCGCTGCCACCGCCCCGGGGCGGACCACGCCGAGCACCGGCACGCTCGACCGCTCCCTGACCTGGGGCAGGGCCTGCGAGCTCGCCGTGTTGCAGGCCAGCAGCAGCAGCTTGATCTGCTGGCCGAGCAGCCAGCCCACGCACTCGAGGGTGAAGGCGCGGACCTCGTCCGCGCCGCGCGGGCCATACGGCGCCCGCGCGTTATCCCCGAGGTACACGGTCGACTCGCCGGGCAGCCGTCGCCGCAGCTCGGAGAGCACCGTCAGGCCGCCGACGCCGGAGTCGAAGACCCCGATCGGCCGGGGATCGACGCGATCGACCACCGCCGCGGTCAGCGTCGCGCCAGCGCGGGACGACGCGCGCCAAGGCGCGCCGCGAGGGCATCGGCCATCCGACGGACGCCAACCGAGACCTCCGCATCTGGGCTGCCGGTCACGAACGGGACGCCTTCGTTGTTGGCGGCCACCACCAGCCGGCCGTCGGACACGATCTCGTGCTCGATCCGGCTGCCGATCGCCGCCTCCAGCTCGCTCCGGGACAGGCCGCCGGCCGAATCGGCGCGGTTGAGGACGGTCATCAGCTTCTCAGCGGGGTACCCGATGGCGGCAAACGCCTCGCGGGCCATGGCCGTGCTGCGAATCGCCATCGAGTCGTAGGTCAGGACCTGGAGGATCAGGTCAGCCGCGTCAAGGAAGACGAGCACGTCATCGGTCAGGCCGGCGCGGGTGTCGATGATCACGTAGTCGTACACCTGGCGCAGGATGCTGACCGCCTTCTCCAGGTCGTTGACCGTGATCATCTCGGCCATCTCGATCCGGGGCGGGGCGAGCAGGACATCAACCCCTGCCGGATCACGCCACATCACCTCGGCGAGATCGGACTCGCGGATCCGATCGATGGGCAGGCTGGCGATCGACGGCGCGCTGGCAGGGACCCGCAGCAGGCCGCGCAGATCGCTGAACTGGAGAGCGCCGTCGAGCAGGCACACCCGATGTCCGGCGACGAGCGCGACCGCCGTGTTGTAGGCCAGGGTGGTGCGCCCGACCCCGCCCTTGGGCGAGAATAGCGTGATCACCGACGACGAGGAGCGCGAGGGCTCGCCGGCACGCGACTCGTGCACGCGTCGCACCAAGGTCGTCAGGTCGAATCCCGAGAACGGCATGCGCAGCACCGCGTCGACGCCGCGCCGGGGATCTACGGAGACCGGGTGCTGGGGGACGGTCAGCATGACCACCGATACGGTCGGATCGGCATTCCGGATCTGGGCCGCGACGTCGAGGCCGCCGGTTCGCCCCTGCAGCAGGGCGTCGACGATGACCACGTCGGGGCGGAACTCGGAGACCCCGGCCAGCGCCTGGTCGCCCGACGACACCACGTCGAGCATCCGGATCTGGCTCTGCGCCTGCAGGAGCGACCGCATGTGGGACGCCACCTGCGGCACGTCCTCGATCACCAGCAGCCGGATCTGTTCAGCCACGCGTCGTCATTCCTGTCGCCCTACCACGTAGATGCTTCGCTCGCTACTGGCCCCGAGCGGCTCGAGGTCATGCGATCCGTGCGTTCGTTCAATCGTCAGGCCGGCCCGTGTCAGGAGCTCGACCAGGGTCGATGCTGATGGGTACCACAGCCGATGGCTGGCCGGAAGCCGAGCAATCGTACCATCGGCCTCCGTCACCTCTGCCACGGTCGAGAACGCGACCCAGGTCCCGCCGGACTCCTCGTGACGCACCAGCTGGGAGCGGCGCACGACCCGACGATCTCCCCATCGGCGCCGCCAATCGACCGACCAGCCGAGGTCGCGCGTCGGCAGCAGCGCCGGGCCCAGGTCATCGAGGACCAGCCTGCCGCCAGGGGCCAGTCGGGACCGCGCGCTGCGAAGCATGCGCACGACGCCGGTGGGGCCATCCAGGTGCGGCAGCACGCCGGCCGCCACCACCAGGCCGAATCGGCCAAGCCGCAGCGATCCGAGGCGTCGGACGTCGCCCAGGCGGAGGGTGAGCCGGCCGTCGCGGGCCGCCGCGGCCAGGCTGGACTGGCCAGCCACCCGGTCGCGGGCACGGTGCAGCAGGGTCGCGGAGCCGTCGACGCCAACGTACCTGGCCGGCCCGAACGGCAGCAGGCTGGCCACCAGCCGGCCCGAGCCGCAGCCCAGCTCGAGGATGTCCCCGTCCGCGCGCTGTGCCAGATCGTGGTAGAAGGGCAGGTCCTCGGTAACGGCATCGTGCTCAAGGTCGTACAGGGCGGCGAGGATCGACGGGTCGGCCGCCTGTCCGGCGAAGATGTCCTGCGAGCCCACCGCCGTCAGGCCTGATCGAATCGGCGGATGGAAAGCCACTCGACCGCGCCGACGAGCGCCGTGAAGAAGGCGGCGACCGGCAGCGAGAGCGCGTCACCCAGGCGCAGGGCGGCGAGGATCGCCAGCAGCACCCCGGCCAGGCATCCGCGTCGCGCGGCCCGTGCCCACGCTCCGCGATACACGATCCGCCGGCGCAGCGCGAACTCGGCCAGGAGTGCGAATGGAGTGAGCAGCGCCGCGGCGGCAACCGACGCGAGGGCGACCACCGCGGCCTGGTGGGTGGCCGCCAGCGGACAGGGTTGGCCGGGCAGCGCTGTCGGGCAGGCGCGAGCCGCGAACGCCACCAACACGACGACGGCCAGGATGGCCACCAGGACCAGCCCGATGACGACCAGCCTCGCGCGCGGCGTCAGCGCATCGCCTCCGGGCAGATCTCGCGGAACGGGCAGCCCGAGCAGCGCGCGACCGAGGGGGTGGCGTCGAACTTCCCGGCGCGGATGCCATCGGCGACGGCGACGATCTTCTCGCGGGCACGGTCGAGGCGGGCCGAGGTGCTGGGCGTGCGGCCGACCAATCCGGAATCAAGGAAGTGCAGCGCCAGCTCATCTGGCGCGCGGCCCGACTGCGCCTCCCAGGCGAGGGCGTAGATCCCCAGCTGAAGCGATTCGCGGGCCCGGCGCGTGGCGGTGGCCGGATCGCGGACGTCGCTCGACTTGTAGTCGGTGATGACGACCCGGCCGTCAGCCTCGACATCCACCCGGTCCCAGCGTCCCCGAACGCGGTCGCGGCCGACCATCACCGCGAAGTCCTGCTCCACGGCGGTCGGCCGCGCCGGGTCACGCTGCTGCTCATCCCAAAAGCGCGCCAGGGCAGTGCGCGCCGCCTCGCGTCGCGCTTCTTCGTGCGCGCGGGTCAGGAAGCCCGCGGACTCCCAGGCGGCGTCGAGCTCGTGCCACAACTCCTCGCGGGTCATCGGCTGACCGGCCATCTGCCGCCGGTGGAACGCCTGCACCGCCGCGTGCAGCGCGCGCCCGACGACCAGGTGGTGCGAGACCGGGGTCGGAATGCGGACGAGGTGCGCATAGCGGTAGCGCGCCGGACACTCCAGGTAATCGCTCACTTGGCCGTAGCTGAGCGACAGGGGCCGCTCGCGGGCAGCAGCCGTGGCCGGCAGCGGGGTGGCGGTCGGTGCCTGGTCGTTACGCACCAGTCGCTCCGTGACGCTTGGGCGGAGCCACTCGACCGGCGCCGCGGGTGCGAGGTCGAGTGCCTCGGCGACGAACTGGCTCATCCGGCGGGCCTGGCGGCCGCCGTAATCGCGGGCCCAGGTCAGGACCAGCTCGTCGCGGGCCCGGGTCATGCCCACGTAGAAGAGCCGCCGTTCCTCGGCCAGGTGATGATCGCCCGGTGGCAGTGGCTCGCGGATCAGGGCGTCGGGCATCGCCAGCGCATCTCCGCGGGACCGGGTCGGGAACCGATCGTCGACGAGGCCGACCATGATCACCACCCCGAACTCCAGGCCCTTGGCCTTGTGGTAGGTGAGGACGTGAACCGCGTCGGCAGCATCGGGCTCCGCTTCGGCCGTGGCGGGGTCATCGCCGGCCGCCAGCAGCGTGTCCAGCTGGTGGACCAGGAACGGCAGGCGATCGTCGCGCAGCAGCGAGGCCTGGCGGCGAACGATCTCGAAGAAGCGAGCCACGTTCATCAGGCGCTCGTCACCGCTGACCCGCGCCTCCGCGCTGAGGCGGGCGAGCCAGCCCGACGCGGTGACGAAGTGATACAGCAGCTCTCCGGCGCCGCGCTCGGTGCTCAGCGAACGGTGCTGGTCGAGGCTCGCCAGCAGCCGCTGCACGACCTCCAGCCCGCGCCGGCCGAAGGGTGCCGTCTCGGGGTGCGCCGCCGCGTCGCGCAGCGCCGCCTCGAGGCTGCCGCGTCGCCGGGTTGCGGCATTCAGCGCCAGGGTGACGTCGCGCGGGTCGAGGCCGAAGAGGTCGGAGGTGGCCAGGTCGTAACAGCTGACCGAGTCCGACGGATCGTTGACCGCGCGCAGGAAACTGATCATGAGCCGGACCTCGGGCTGGCGGTACAGGCCCGCCGTCCCAGAGAAGCGCCACGGCACGCGAGCCATGTTCAGGGCGCGCAGGAACGGGTCCGCGTCGCGGTTGGCGCGCACCAGGATGGCGTGGTCGCCCGCGCGCCGGCCAGCCCGGATGGCGTCCGCGATCCGGATCGCCACCGCGTCCGCCTCGTCGGAACCGGTGTCGTACGCGAGCACTCGGATCGGACCGGCTTCGGGTGGCGGGGCGGCGAACCGGGTGCGAGCCACCAGGCGTTTGTCGATCCCCTCCTGGGATTCGAGCCGATACGGGTCGTTGTGCTGAATCAGGCGATGGGCCGCATCCAGGATCGGCTGGCGGCTGCGGAAGTTATCGGTCAGGACCACCCGGGCCGCGGCAGGAAACGCGGCGCGGAAGCCCAGGATGTTGCTCAGCGCAGCCCCGCGGAAGCGGTAGATGCTCTGGTCGTCGTCCCCGACGACCGTGACGTTGGCCGTGGGCGAACCACCGATCAGCTTCACCAGCTCGAACTGCGCGTGGTTGGTGTCCTGGAACTCGTCCACCAGGATGTAGCGGAAGCGGCGCTGCTCGACCTCCCGGACGGCCGGATGCTCCCGGAGCAGGCGCAGCGCGAGGCTCACCTGGTCGCCGAAGTCCAGCCGATCCTTCTGCCGGAGCAACCGCTCGTATCCGGCGAGCAGGCCGGCCAGCTCCGCCTGTCGACCTGCCTCCTCGACCCCTGCGGGATCGGTTCCCCGCCCGGCGGTGGTGGCCAGCGCCTCGGCGGCGCGGGCGTAGTCGGCCGGCGTGACGTCCTCGTCCCGCGCGCGGCTGATGAGGGTGACCAGCGCCTCGCAGAAGCGGGTGGGGTCGCCCAGGGGCCGGAAGCGCTCCAGGGGGAGGTCGAACAGGTGCTCGCGCAGGAAGATCACTTGTTCGGCCCGCGACAGGACCGTCGAACGGTCGGACAGGCCAGCCTCCAGGGCGTGGTCGCGCAGCAGGCGATCCCCGAAGGCGTGGAAGGTACTGATCACGGTGTCGGTGAATCCGTACGGCACCAGGCGGTCCACCCGTTCGGTCATCTCCAGGGCCGCCCGATCGGTGAAGGTCAGCGCCAGGATCTCGGCGGGCCGCGCCTTCTTCTCGGCGATCAGCCACGCGATCCGTCGGGTGATGACGGTAGTCTTGCCGGTGCCCGCGCCGGCCACGATCAGCAGCGGCCCGCGGCCGTGGGTCACGGCGCGCCGCTGGCGCGGAGTGAGGTCGTCCAGCAGCGGCGGCTGCACGCGCAGGTGACGCCGCGGGACCGGTGGCGCCGTCAGCTCCTCGAAGATCGGGATCTGGTTCGGTGACGGGGCCACGGGCACGTCCTCGATGGTAGCCGACGTCGCCTGCATGCCGCCGTTATCGGCGGTCGGTGTGACAGCTCGGCTGTCGAAATCGAGGAACCCCTTGCCGCCGGCCGGCAGCCACGCGTAGAGTCCACCCAACGCCCAACTCCGAGGGGATTCCGCGCAACGGTCGACCCCGCAGAACTGATCGCCTACGGCGTGGCCGCGATCCTGGCCGTCTGGCTCGGCCTGACCGTGGTGACCCGCGCCCGCAATCGCCCCGGCGCCCCCGTCTTCGTCCTGCTGACGGCGTGGCTGGCCGGCTGGACCCTGCCGGTGATCGTGCTCCGGTTGACCACCGATACCCTGGTCGCCGACATCGCATCCGCGCTGGCCGACGGCTTCGCCGACCTGCTCCCGGTCGGGACGCTACACGTCGTGCTGGCGATCACGGCCGAGGGGCGCCGCGGCCGATTGCAGCAGGTCGTGCTCGTCGCCAGCTACGCCGCGTCGGTGACGCTGGCGGTGGGCGCCATATTCTTCCCCGATCAGCAGTTCAGCCTGGCGCCACCGCGCTTTGACCCCCCGGGGATCGGCGGCGACCTCTTCGGTTGGGGCTGGGTCACGGCTCGCCTGGCGATGTTCGCCGCCGCCCTGGCCTGGATCGCCGACGGGCTGCGCGGCGCTGGCGCCGACGATGCTCGACGCCGCCAGCTCCTGGCCGTGGCAGCCACCGTGGGAGTGGGCGTGGCGGGCGGCGTCCTGCTGGTGCTGTCCGACGCGGTGCCGAGTCCGCCGTTCCTGGGGGTGTCGCTGGTGGCGCTCGGCCTGGTGCTGGCCAGTTACGCCGTCTTCGCCCAGGGCCTCTTCCTGTCGCCCGGCGTGGCCGCCGAGGCCTTCCGCTACACCCTGCTCTCGGGCCTGCTGCTGGCGGTCCTGGTCGCGGCCCTGGTCGGGCTGGAGCCGTGGGTCCGGCATACCTTGGGGGTGGATTTCCCGATCCTCACCGGCCTGTCGGTGGTGGTGGCGGTGGCGCTGTTTGACCCGATCTCGACCCGGGTCCGGGGGCTGGTGCGCGGGTCCGCCGTCGACATCGGCCTGCTGCGTGTCATGCGCGCCCTCGGGCGCGACAGCATCGCCGACCAGCCGCCCGACCAGGCGGTGCCCCCGGCTCTCGCCCGCCTGGTCCGCACCTTCGGGCTAACGGGCGCATGGCTGACCGATGCATCGGGCGCCATCCGGTTCAGTCATGGGCTCGCCGACCCGCAGGGCCCCGCCGGCCTGCGTCTGCCGTTGCTGGTCGACGATGCGCCGATCGGCAGCGTCGTATTCGGGCCAAAGCAATCGGGCCTGCCGGTCACCCCGCACGAGTCTCGGCTCATGCAGCGGGCCGCCGGCTTCTTGGCCGGGTCGGTCGGCCTGGCCGAGGAGCATCGACGCCAGGGCGACGCCCTGTCACGGCTTTCCGAACGGGGCGCCGAGATCGAGAGCGCCGGCACCGAACTGGCCGCAGCCCTCGGTCGGGGCAGCCCGCCGAGCACCGGCCTGCACGTCTTCGCGCTCGGCCCGTTGCGCATTCAGCGTGGCGGCGAGCTGATCCGGCGCTGGGGTGGCCCAAAGGCCGGTTCACGCCAGGCCGAGGCGATCTTTGCGTTCCTGTTCGATCGTGGCGAGCGCGGCCTTGACAAAGAGGACGCCATCGAGCTGATCTGGCCGGACACCGATCTCGAGCGGGCAGACCTCGCCTTCCACCGCACCCTGGGCGGGCTGCGTCGCACGCTCGAGCCGGGCCGCAGTGGCTCAGCCGCGATCACCTTCCGGCACGATCGCTACCAGCTCGCCGGCGAGGTGGTGGACTGGAGCGACGTCGCCGCCTTCGATGAGGAGCTGGTCGCCGCCGGGAACGCGGTGGACGATGGATCGGCCCTTGCCCACCTCGAGCGAGCCCGCGGCCTGTACCGCGGCGACTATCTCGACGATTGCCCGTTCTTCGGTGACTCGGCCTGGGTCGAGGAACGTCGCGAGCAGCTTCGCGGGCGGTATGTGGACCTGCTGGTCGCCCTTGGCGAGCGCTACGAGCGCCGAGGCGATCGACCCGCGGCGGCAGACTGCTACCGCGAGGCGCGCAGCGTGGCGGGCGGTGACCTACCCCTGGCGGACGTCGCCCTCGATCGGCTCCACGGGGCCGCCTGACGCGGTCGCACCCCGAGGACGCTCCGCGGCGTCGCGCCGGCGGGCGTCGAGGATGGCGTTGGCGATCCGGCGCGAGGTCCCCAGCGCGTCACGCACCGCCGCGACGCTCAGGCTGACCTCGGGCCCAAGCTGATCCAGTCGGCGGTTGAGGGCTGCCAGGGCCGGGGCGGGAAGGTCGATGCCGGGCGCGAGACGGCGCAGCAGGCCGGCATCGCGCAACTGGTCGAGCACCCCGCGCGGCACCCCCAGCTCAGCAGCGAGGCGACGCAGCGGGGGAGGAGCGGCGCCGGCGGCGGTCAGCTGATCCAGCAGGCGTTCCACCCGGCCCGCCATTTCGGGGTCGAGCGCCTCCTCGTTCGTCGCGAGCCCAAGCCGATGACCGCGCCGGCTGATCCGGCCATCGGCGACCATGAGGTCCAGGATCGAGCGCAGCTGCGCGGCCGAAAGGCCCAGTCCGCCGGAACCGCGATGGCTGACCGGTCGGCGATCGAGCGTGACGAGGAGCCCGTCCACGACCACGTCCTGGCGGACTCCGTCGCGCAGCGGGGAGCGGCGCTGCAGACGGCGCAGTTCGGCCAGCAGCCGGCGCTCGGCACGCTGCCGGACGGCAGCCGGGATGGGCGGCAGGGTGTCCACGGGGTGGTTGGTATGATACCGGCCCGTCCGCGACCGGCCCCACGGCCGCCGGGTCAAGCCGCAATCATCCGCACCGGAGGTCCACGCGCAGATGGGTCGTCGAGTTGGGAAGGCAGCCGAGCGCAGTCGTCGGCGCAAGGTTCAGCGCGCCGCGGCGCGACCTGCCGGGCCCCCGAGCTCGGCCGCGTCGGCCACGCCCCAGCTGAGCAGCCCGGCACCCCCTCCCATCGTCGCCCGGCCTGCGCGCCCGATCCCGGGCAACGTGATCGGCATCTCACGACTCACCGAGCGCGCGGCCGCGGAATACCACTACGTGTTGCGCGACCTGCGCAACATCGGTGTCCTGGTGGGGCTGATGGCGGTGGTCATGGCCGCCGCGGTGGTCGCGTTCAACCTGGCGGGGATCGGCCCCCACTAGTCGTCTCCGGCCCCGCCACAGCCGAGACCCGCTACGCCGGCTTGTCGGCGGCCTGCAGACCCACTCCGCCGATCATCAGCCAGCGAATGGGCTTGCGCGGACGCAGGCCGGTGCTGAGCAGCCAATCGCGCACCTCTTCGAATGTCCACGTTCCCGCGGCGCTGATGAGCGCGAAATAGAGGTCCCAGAAGCTGCGCATCTGGTCCGCCCGACGCCCTGCCTCGACCCGGGGGGCGGAGGCCCGACTACAGTTGTTGGACAATCCCGCGGACACGCTACGGAGGATCGGGACCGCAATGGCTGAGGTGCTGCTGTTCCATCACGCACTGGGTCAGACGCCAGGGTTCCACGCATTCGCCGACGACCTGCGCCGGGCCGGACACACGGTGCACGCTCCGGACCTCTACGACGGCCGCACCTTCGACAGTATCGATGCGGGACTGGCGTACGCCAGGGAGATTGGCTTCGGGGAGATCATCGAGCGCGGGGTGCGTGCCGCGGAGACCCTCCCCGCCGAGCTTGTCTACGCCGGTTTCTCGCTGGGGGTCCTGCCGGCGCAGAAGCTCGCCCAAACCCGCCCCGGAGCGCGCGGTGCGCTGCTGTTCTACTCGTGTGTGCCGGCCTCCGAATTCGGGCCTTCGTGGCCGGCGGGCGATTCCTTCTTCTCGACGAGCTTCATGTTGCACTTCGGGC
>Ga0209751_10006637_pt1 | contig 10697 bp, 12 predicted proteins | sample RifCSP13_1_FD_184019 | JGI IMG/M metagenome (GOLD analysis project Ga0209751, IMG submission 184019) | Soil microbial communities from Rifle, Colorado - Rifle CSP2_sed 13_1 (SPAdes) (version 2) | ecosystem: Environmental > Terrestrial > Deep subsurface > Rock core/Sediment | place: Rifle...
CGGCGAGCGGTAGCTGCGTGCCGCCGGCCCGCCCGAGGAACGCGGCGCCCATGCGTGCGAGCGGTCCGGTCACCCGGCCCATCGGGCGCCGGCGGAGCGAGGCGTCGCCGGTCAGCGTCGCGCAGAACGGCTGGCCCGCGAGCACCCCGAGCAGCAGCCGGGCCGTCGTCCCCGAGTTGCCGCACTCGAGCACGTCCTCGGGCTCCCGCAGCCCCGCGAGCCCGGCGCCCACGATCCGGTAGTGGCCGGGCCCCTTGCGGGTCACGTCGGCGCCCAGGGCCTGCACCGCGGCGATCGTGCGCAGGCAGTCCTCGGCCTCGAGGTAGCCGTGGACCTCGGTCGGGCCCTCGGCGAGCGCGCCGAGCAGCGCCGCCCGGTGCGAGATGGACTTGTCGCCCGGCACCACGGCGGCGCCCGCCAGGCGCGTCACGGGCCGCACGCGGAACCTCACCGGAGCCCCTCCCGCGCGGCGCGCGCGCGCTCGAGCGCGGCCCGCAGCGGCTCGGGCACTCCCGCCGCGATCAGGCGCTCGAGCTCGTCGAGCGCGCCGCGGAAGCGCCCGAGGCTCGCGAGCACCGCGGCGCGGTTCGCGACGAAGATCTCCGTCCACACGTCGGGGTCCGAGGCGGCGATGCGGGTGGTGTCCCGGAAGCCGCGCGCGGCGAACTCGAGCGCCTCGGGCTCGCGCCGCGCGACCGCGTCCACGAGCGCGGAGACGACCGCGTGCGGCACGTGGCTGATCGCTGCGACGATCCGGTCGTGGCTCTCGGGGTCGAGCGCGCGCACGCGCGCGCCGAGCGCCTCCCACAGCCCCGTCACCGCCTTCGCGGCGCGGGGCTCCGTCCGGTCGGTCGGGGTGACGATCACGGTCGCGCCGCGGAAGAGGTCGGCGCGGGCGACGGCGTACCCGCTCTGCTCGGAGCCGGCCATCGGATGGCTGCCGACGAACGCGAGCGGCCGCGCGGCGGCCAGGCGCTCCGCGGCGCGCACGATGCCGCCCTTCGTCGAGCCCACGTCGGTCACGATCGCGCCGTCGGGCGCCGCGCGCCAGACGCGCCCGAGCAGGCCCTCGATCGCCAGCACCGGCGCCGCGAGCAGCACGAAGTCGGCCTCCCGCACCCCGGCCTCGAGGTCCGTCGTCGCCCGGTCGAGCACGCCCTCCCGCAGCGCCGGCTGGAGCCGGCCGGCGTCGCGGCCGACCCCCACGATCTCGCGCGCCAGGCGCTCGGCGCGCGCCGCCTTGGCGGCGGAGCCGCCGAGCAGGCCGACGCCGACGATCGCCAGCCGCTGGATCACGCGGACGGCTTCCCCAGCACGGCGCGGAACGCCCTCACCAGCTTGCGGTTCTCCTCCGGCGTGCCGACCGTCACCCGGAGCGCGGTCTCCATCCCGAACGGCGTCATCGGGCGGACGATCACGCCCTCCTTCAGGAGCCGCTGGTAGATGTCCGCGGCGCTGCGGCCGGCGTCCACGAGGATGAAGTTGGCGCGGGACGGCACGTACTGCAGGCCGAGCGCCTTGAACTCCTCGTAGAGGAAGTGGCGGCCGGCCTCGATCGTCCGGACGCACTCGAGCACGTGCGGCTCGTCGTCCAGCGCGGCGAGGGCCGCGGCCTGCGCGAGCGAGTTCACGTTGAACGGCTGCCGGATGCGGTTCATCAGCGCGATCGCGTCGGCGTCGGCGATGCCGTAGCCCACCCGTAGCCCGGCGAGGCTCGCGGCCTTCGAGAAGGTGCGCAGGACGATGACCTTCCGGCCCTGCTTCACGTACGCGAGCGTCTCGGGGAAGTCCGGCCCCATCGCGAACTCGATGTACGCCTCGTCGAACACCACGATCGTGCGCTCCGGCACGCGCGCCATGAAGTGCTCGACCTCCTCGGCCGTCACGATGGTCGCGGTCGGGTTGTTCGGGTTGGCGATGAACACCAGCTTGGTGAGCGGCGTGAGCGCCCGCGCCATCGCCTCCAGGTCCAGCCGGTAGTCCTTCAGCATCACCATGACCCGGACGCCGCCGGCGGCCTGCACGATCATCGGGTAGACGACGAACGACGGGTGCGGCACGATCGCCTCGTCGCCCGGGCGGAGGAAGGCGCGCACGAGCAGCTCGATCAGCTCGTTCGAGCCGTTGCCGAGGACGATCTGCTCCGGCGAGACCCCGTGCTTCTTGGCGAGGGCCTGGCGCAGGTAGAAGCCGCTGCCGTCCGGATAGCGGTTGAGCGCGGCGAGCGCCGTGACGATGGCCTGCCGGACCCGGTCCGACGGCGGGAGCGGGTTCTCGTTGGAGGCGAGCTTGATCGCGTCGTGGATGCCGAACTCGCGCTCGAGCTCCTCGATCGGCTTGCCCGGCTCGTAGGGCGCGATGCCCAGGATGTGCTCGTTGGCCAGTGATTCCCACTGCGTTGGCATGGGCTCTCCTTATGCCGCGGGATAGGACCCGAGGATCTTGAGGTACAGGGTCCGCTCCCCGATCTCAGCCAGTACCGGTGCGACCTCGGGCGTGTCCCGGTGCCCCTCGAGGTCGACGAAGATGACGTACTCCCACGGGCCGTGCTTGGCCGGGCGCGACTCGATCTTGGTCAGGTTGAGCTTCGCCCGGGCCAGCGGCTCCAGGATGCGGTACAGCGAGCCGGGCTCGTTCCGCATCGCGAACAGGATCGACGTCTTGTCGCGGCCGGTCGGCCCGACCGGCCGCCGGCCGATCACGAGGAACCGCGTCGAGTTGTGCGGGTTGTCCTCGATCCGCGCCCGCAGCACCGGCACCCCGTACAGCTCGCCGGCGAGCGCGGAGGCGATCGCGGCGAGCGCCACGTCCGCCCCCGCGAGCTCCGCGGCCGCCGCCGTGGAGGCCACCTCCTCGGTCGGGACGTCCGCCAGGTGCGTGGCGAGCCAGCCGCGGCACTGTGCGAGCGCCTGCGGGTGCGAGAGCACGCGCTTGACGGCGCCGAGCTCGCCCGCCCGCGACAGGAGCTGCTGGGCGATCTCCAGGCGCAGCTCGCCGCAGATCACCGCGTCCGACGCGATCAGCCGGTCGAGCGTGACGTTCACGGCGCCCTCGGTGCTGTTCTCCACCGGGACGACGCCGACGTCGGCGAGCTCCCGCTCGACCTCGTCGAACACCTCGGCGATCGAGCGCGACGGCCGGTAGCTCGCGGCGCTCCCGAAGCGCTCCCGCGCCGCCTGGTGCGTGAACGTCGCCTGCGGGCCGAGGTAGGCGACCGTGGGCGTCGCCTCGAGGGCCCGGCACCCGGACAGGATCTCCCGCCAGACGGCGGCGATGGCCTCCGCGGGCAGCGGCCCCGGATTCGACGCCGTCAGCCGGCGCAGGATCTCCGCCTCGCGCTCCGGCACGTAGACGGGCGCGTCCTCGCGTCGTTTGAGGTCTCCGATCTGGAGGGCGGCCTCTGCGCGTTGGGTGAGGAGCTGGAGAATTTGATTGTCGAGTTCGTTGATCCTGAGACGCCAATCGTCCCAGTTCATAGAAACTCCTGGCGGCCTGGAACTCGTCGACGTTCGGTCATTATAGGCTCGGCCTTCGTCGGAGGGCAAGGTGCAGCGCCCGGAGCGCCCCCGCCCGCCGGCGGCGCCGCCACGGCGGCGCGGAGCGCCCGCACCTCGTCCGGCGTGAGGCGGCGCGAGACGCCCGGTCGGAGCGCGCCCAGCCGGATCGGCCCGAACGCCACCCGGCGCAGCGCGGTCACGCGGTGGCCGAGCGCCTGGCAGTAGCGCTTGACCTCGTGCTTGCGGCCCTCCGCGAACACGAGCCGCAGCCGGCTCTCCCGCGCGCCGGTGCGGGTGAGCTCGACGGCGCGCGGCCGGGCCGGGCCGTCCTCGAGCGTCACGCCGCGGCGCCACCGGGCCAGATCCGCCCGCGCCACGCGCCCCTGCACACGCGCCTCGTACACCCGCGGCAGCGCGTAGCGGGGGTGCAGGAGCCGGTGCGTCAGGGCCCCGTCGTTCGTCAGCAGCAGCACGCCCTCCACGTCCCAGTCCAGGCGCCCGACCGGGTAGAGCCGCACGTCCTCGGCGACGAGGTCCGTGACGACCGGGCGCCCGTGCGGGTCGGCGAGGGTGGTGACGTAGCCGCGCGGCTTGTTGAGGACCACGTAGCGCGTGGCCTCGGCCGGCGGGAGCGGGCGGCCGTCGACCGCGATCGTGTCGGCGTCGGGGTCGGCGAGCGTCGCCGGGCCCGCGGCGGCGCCATTCACCGCGACGCGGCCCTCGGCGATGAGGCGGTCAGCCCCCCGCCGGGACGTCAGGCCCGCCTGCGCCAGGATCTTGTTGAGCCGGAGCTTCGCCATGCTCGCCCACGCCCGCGAGCTCGGGCACGACGAGCTCGCCCTCCACCCGGGGCAGGTCACCGAGGTCGCGCAGCCCGAACGCGACCAGGAACTCGCGGGTCGTCTCGTAGAGGAACGGCCGCCCGGGCGCGTCCTTGCGTCCGGTGATCCGGACGAGTCGCCGCTCGAGCAGGTTCTCGAGCACGCCCTCGGAGTTCACGCCGCGGATCGCGTCCACCTCGGGGCGCGAGACGGGCTGCTTGTAGGCGACGATCGCCAGGGTCTCGAGCGCCGGCCGCGACAGGCGCACGCGTGTCCGTGCGCGGGCCAGGCGGACGAGCCACGGCGCCACCTCGGGCCGCGTGACGAGCCGGAAGCCGCCGCCCACCTCGACGATCTGCAGGGCCCCGCTCGCCGCCTCGTACCGGGCGCGCAGCTCGTCGACGAGCGCGCGCGCCGCCGGCGCGTCGGCCAGCTCGAGCACGTCGCGGATCCGCTCCGCCTCGAGCGGCGTGTCGGAGGCGAACAGGAGGGCTTCGACGATCTCAGCCGGCGTCGGCACGCGTGGCGTCCCCGGTCGGTGCGGCGGTCTGACGTTCGATGACGATCTCGCCGAACAGCTCGGTCTGCTGGGCCCGGATGCGGCCGAGCCGGACCAGCTCCAGCACGGCGAGCAGGGTGACGACGATCTCGGAGCGCCGGCGCTCGCCGCCGGTCAGCGACGAGAACAGGAGCGACCACGTGTCCCGCAGGAGCGCGAGGATCTCGGTCATCCGCTCGAGGATCGAGGGCGGGTTCGGCTCGATCTCGCGCGGCTTCTGGCGGAGCTGCTCCTCGATGAGCCGCCGGAGCGCCCGCTCGAGCCAGTGCACGCTCAGGTCCTCGAGCGGGACCTCCTCCGCGGGCGGCAGCCCGCTCCCCGGGCGCCCCCAGCGCAGCGCCTGCTCGGCCTCGCGCGCCGCGAGCCAGGCGCCGAGCGCCTTGACGCGCGCGTACTCACGCAGGCGCTCCTCGAGCTCGAGCTTGAGCGCCTCGGCCTCCTCGTCGAGCGGCTCCTCGGCCTCGTCCGGCGGCACGAGCAGCTTGGACTTGAGGTAGATCAGCGTCGCCGCCATCACAAGGTAGGCGCCCGCGGTCTCGAGGTCGCGGAACTCCATGGCCTCGAGGTGGGCGAGGTACTGGTCGGTGATCCTGCGCAGGGGCAGCGCGGCCAGGTCGATCTCGTTCGTGCGGCAGAGGTGCAGCAGCAGGTCGAAGGGGCCCTCGAAGCTCCCCACGCGCAGCGTGAGGTCGCGCGCGGACTCGGCCACACTCATGGCGTCAGGTTCACCGCGGCGCGCACCTCGTCCATCGTCCGCCGCGCGACGGCCTGGGCGCGCTTCGAGCCCTCGCGCAGGATGTCGATGATGACCTCGGGCTTCTCGGCGAACTTCTGCCGGCGCTCGCGGATCCCGTCGAGCCTCGGCACGAGGTGCCCGAGCAGCACCTCCTTGCAGTCGAGGCAGCCGATCCCCGCGGTGCGGCAGCCGGTCGCGCACTGCTCCCGCTCCACGGGGGGCGTGAAGATCTTGTGCAGGTCGAACACCGGGCAGATGTCGGGGTTGCCCGGGTCCGAGCGCCGCTTGCGCGCGGGATCGGTCACCATCGGCCTGACCTTGCGCACGATGGCCTCGGGGGTGTCCGACAGGTAGATCGCGTTGTCGTAGGACTTCGACATCTTGCGGCCGTCGGTCCCCGGGACCTTCGGGATCTCGGTCAGCTTGGCGTCCGGCTCCGGGAAGACCGGCCGGAACGCGTTGTTGAAGCGGCGCGCGACCTCCCGCGTGAGCTCCACATGGGGCACCTGGTCCACGCCGACCGGGACCCACGTGGGCTTGTACATGAGGATGTCCGCCGCCTGGAGCAGCGGGTAGCCGAGCAGGCCGTACGAGGGCGACGCGATCCCCTGCTGCTCGATCCGCTCCTTGTACGTGGGCACGCGCTCGAGCCAGCCGACCGGCGTGACCATCGAGAACAGCAGGTGAAGCTCGGCGTGCTCGGGCACCAGCGACTGGATGAAGAGCGTGGAGCGCTCCGGGTCGAGGCCGGCGCCGAGCCAGTCGGCGAGCATCTCGATCGTGTCGCGCGGGACCTCCGACGTGTCGTAGTCGTCGGTGAGCGCGTGCCAGTTCGCGACGAAGTAGAAGCAGTCGTACGCGTCCTGCATGCGCACCCAGTTGTCGAGCGCGCCGAGGTGGTTGCCGAGGTGGACCTTCCCGGTCGGGCGCATGCCCGACAGCACGCGTTCCCTGCCCTGCGCCATCACTGCCTCGCTCTCTCCCAGATCTTGGCCGAACGGATGAAGACATAGTACGCGTAGAGGCACGCCAGAAGGAAGCCCGGCCAGCCGTCGAGGAAGCCGCCCCGCGCGACGTACATCCCGAGGAAGCGGCCGGCCGGTCGCAGGACCAGGTCGCCCAGGCCGGCCCGGCGCCCGCTCCGGACCCACTCCGCCGCGGCGAGCGTCGAGTAGCGGTCGGCGCGCGCGAGGAAGTCGGCGACGCCGCGGTAGCTGCGGTGGATCAGCGGGTGCCGCAGCCGGCTCACCGCGCCCTCGACCTGCACGGACTCGTGGACGTCGCGCTCGACGAACCGGCCGCGCCCGCGGCGGAAGAGGCGGAGCTGCCAGTCGGGGTAGAGGCCGCCGTGCCGGATCCAGCGCCCCCAGAAGATGTTCCGCCGCGGCACGCGGAAGCCGTCCTGCGGCGGCGCCGCGGCGAGGACCGCCGCGATCTCGAGGCGCAGATCGCGCGAGACCTCCTCGTCGGCGTCGAGCGACAGGATCCAGTCGCCGGTCGCCTGCGCGAGCGCGAAGTTCTTCTGCGCCGCGAACCCCGCCCACGGGCGCACGAGCACGTGGTCGGTGAACTCGCGTGCGATCTGCACGGTCTTGTCCTGCGACTCGGCGTCCACGACGATCAGCTCGTCGGCCCAGGCGACGCTCTCGAGGCAGGCGCGCAGCCGCTCTTCTTCATTCAGCGTGATCACCACCGCCGCCAGCCGCGCCCGACCGCTCACCGCCCTCCCCCCCGCCCCGCTCGCCTCGCCCGCCGGGCGGCCTCGACTCGCCCTGCCACATTCAGCGTGATCACCCCCGCCGCCAGCCGCGCCCGGCTCATCCGGCGAGCTCCGCGACGGCGCGGTACACGCGCGCGACGTCGAGCGACCCGAGCGTGCCGTCCGGGCCGGCGAGCGCGCGCCCGCCCTGGCCCCACGGCCCGTTTCGCTCGATCGAGGTCGGCCCGTAGAGCCCCACGCACGGCGTGCCGAGCGCCGCCGCGAGGTGGAGCGGGCCCGTGTCGCCGGCGACGACGACCGAGGCGCGCCGCAGCACCGCGCAGAGCTCCCCGAGCCCCGTCGGCGGCGCCGCCAGGGCGCCCCGCGGCGCCGCCGCGACGATCGCGCGCGCCGCCGGCTCCTCGCTCGGCCCCCAGACGACCAGCACCGTCGCGCCCGCCTCCTCGACGAGCCGCGCGGCCAGCCGGGCGAAACGCTCGACCGGCCAGCGCTTGTCGGGCCGCCCGGCGCCGGGATTCAGCACGACGAGCCGCCGGCGCGGCTTGATCCCGGCGCCCGCGAGGACGTCGTCCACCCGCGCCTCGGCCCCGGCGTCGACGGGCAGCGGAAACTCGACGGCGGCGGGACGCACGCCGAGCGGCGCCAGGAGCGCGAGGCACTGCTCGACGACGTGGCGCGCCTCGGGCGGCGGGGCGACGCGGTGGTTCGTGAACAGGGCGTTGAGCGGCTCCCGGCAGCGCGCCGCGACGAAGCCGATCCGGAGTGGCGCGCCCGTCAGGGCCGTGAGGACGCCGCTCTTGGCCAGGCCCTGCAGGTCGACCGCCACGTCGAAGCGCGCCGCCCGCAGGTGGCGCGTGAGCTCGCTGATCTCGCCGCCCGCGTGCACCGCAGCGAGGGGCCGCCCGAGCGCCCGGAGGTCGAGGGCGCGGCGCCAGCCCCGCGTGTCCACGGGCACCACCGCGTCGACCGCCGGGTTGTCCCGGAGGATCGCGGCCTCGCGCCGCTCCGCCAGCCAGACGATCCGCGCCTGCGGGAGGCCCCGGCGCAGAGCGGCGGCGACCGGCAGGCGGCGGCGACCGGCAGCGCGTGCACCACGTCGCCGAGTGACGAGAGCTTGACCAGGGCGACGTTCACCGGAACCGCTCCAGCACGCGCGCGATCAGGTCGCGGGTCGAGTGGTCCTTCGGGTCGCCGACCACGGCGACCCGGCCGCCGTGCGCGCGGACGCTCGCGGCCTCCGGCACGGCGTCGGGGGCGTAGTCGGTCCCCTTGGCGTGGACGTGGGGCCGGAGCGCGGCGACCAGGCCGTCGGCCGTGTCCTCTGCGAACACCACGACGTGGTCCACGGCGCGCAGCGCGCGGAGGATCTCGACGCGCTCGCCCACGGGCATCAGCGGCCGGCCCGGCCCCTTGAGCCGCGCGACCGCGGCGTCGTCGTTGACGCCCACGAAGAGGACGTCGCCCAGGCGGCGCGCCGCCTCGAGGTAGCGGACGTGCCCGACGTGCAGGAGGTCGAAGCAGCCGTTGGCCAGGACGATACGCTTGCGCTCGGCCCGCAGCCGCTCGGCGAGCGCCGCGGCGTCGGCGATGTTCACGAGGCGGCGCTGGAGCCGAGCGCCTGCCGCAGCTCCGTCGCCGTCACCGTCGCGGTGCCGCGCTTCATCACGACGATCCCGCCCGCCACGTTCGCGAGCGACGCGGCCGCGAGCGGCGAGGCCCCGGCCGCGAGCCCGAGCGTGAACGCGCTGATCACCGTGTCGCCGGCGCCAGTCACGTCGGCGATCTCGTCGGTGCCGTGGATCGGCACGAACGTCGTCGCCCCGTCGCGCTCGAGCAGCGCCATCCCCCGGCTGCCGCGGGTGACGAGGAGCAGCCGGGCGTCGAGCCGCTCCAGGAGCTGGCGCCCCGCCTTCTCGACCGTCCGCTCGTCGTCCACGTCCAGGCCGGTGAGCTGGGCGAGCTCCGCCTCGTTCGGCGTCGCGGCCGTCACGCCGGTGAAGCGCGGCAGCTGGTAGCGGCTGTCCACCGTGACGATCGCGCCGCTGCGCCGCGCGAGCGCGCGCACGCGCTCGAAGACGCGCGGGGTGACGGTCCCGTAGCCGTAGTCGGACACGAGGAAGGCGTCCGCGCGCGCGCCGAGCGCCGTGAGCCGCGAGAGCAGCGCGTCCTCGGTCATCGGCTGGAGCTCCCCCGACGGCTCCCGGTCGAGGCGCACGACCTGCTGGCGGGTCGCCTGGTAGCCGCCCGCCATGATGCGCGTCTTCACCGTGGTCGTCCGGCCCGTCTCGGCGACGAGCCCGTCGGTCGCGATCCCGCGCGCGTGGAACAGCGCGACGAGCTCGTCACCGGCGGGGTCGCGCCCGAGCACGCCGATCGGCACCACGCGGCCGCCGAGCGCGGCCACGTTGTGCGCGGCGTTCGCGGCGCCGCCGAGCAGCGCCTCGCGCTCGGTGAACCGGAGGATCAGCACGGGCGCCTCGCGCGAGATGCGCGCGGGCTTGCCGAACAGGTACTCGTCGGCGATCACGTCGCCGACGACGACGACCGTCCGGCCGCCGAAGACGTCCACGCTCGCGCGCACCCGCGCCGTCACCTCGCTCATCGACGCCCGCCCGCCAGCACCCACTCGACGGCGTCGAGCAGGTCCTCGGCCACGTGATCCGGCGCCACCGCGAAGCCGGCCCGCCGGTACTCCCACTCGCCCAGGCCGTAGCCCGTGAGCACGAGGACGCCGCGCGCGCCGACCGCGCGCGCGGTCGCGAGGTCCGAGGCCTTGTCGCCCACCAGCGTCGAGCGCCCGAGGCTGAGGTCGAGCTCGGCCGCGGCGCGGAGCAGCAGCCCGGGGCGCGGCTTGCGGCAGTCGCAGTCCGTGCGGAAGGGCGGCTCGCCCTCCGTGGGGTGGTGCGGGCACACGTAGAGGCCGTCGAGGTGCGCGCCCTCGTCCTTGAGCTGCGCGACCAGCGCGGCGTTCACGGCGGCGAGCACGTCCTCGGAGAAGTAGCCGCGGGCGACGCCGGCCTGGTTCGTCGTGACCACCGCCGCCACGCCCGCCCGGTTCAGCCGGCGGATCGCCTCGGCCGAGCGCGGCAGCAGGCGGAGCCGGCGCGGGGCCTCGGCCGAGCGCGGCAGCAGGCGGAGCCGGCGCGGGTGGTTGACGTACCCGACTTCCTCGGTGAGCGTCCCGTCGCGATCGATGAAGACAGCCCCCCTCGGACCCACGCGGCGAGTGTACGCGCGGCCCGGAGATTTCTCAAGGAAAATCGGGCGTTGCGGCCCCCAACCGGCGATACACCTTCGCGAATCCAGCGACCTGCCGGGCGAACGTGTAGGGCTCGGCCGAGCGGCGCGCCGCGGCCGAGAGCTC
>Ga0209751_10006638_pt1 | contig 10696 bp, 10 predicted proteins | sample RifCSP13_1_FD_184019 | JGI IMG/M metagenome (GOLD analysis project Ga0209751, IMG submission 184019) | Soil microbial communities from Rifle, Colorado - Rifle CSP2_sed 13_1 (SPAdes) (version 2) | ecosystem: Environmental > Terrestrial > Deep subsurface > Rock core/Sediment | place: Rifle...
CCATTCCGAAAAATGATATTGCTGCGATCCCACTGGCCAGCGTTGCGAAAGACTGTCATCAATCCCGGTTTACCGCTGACAAGGAAGGCTTGCTCGACGGCAGTGTAATTGCATTGCAGGTATGAGTCGCCGTAGAGGACGAAAAAAGCCTCGCCCAGTAGCGGCAAAGCCTGCCGCAGCGCACCGCCTGTCCCCAGCAGGGCGGGACCATCGAAAGAATAACTCACCTCCATCCCCCAGCGATGACCGTCGTCCAAAGTCTCTTGCACCATCTCACCCAAATGCCCCACACATAAGACCACACGGGTCAGGCGGTGCTGGCGCAAGAGTTCCAGTTGGCGGACGACAAACGGCTGGCCGTCCACATCCACAAGGGCCTTGGGTATCTCTTCCGTGAGCGGCCTCAGGCGCGTGGCTAGCCCGCCCGCCAAAATCGCCACCGGCAGGCTCATCCGAACAGCACCTTCGTTCCTTCAAAATCGAAGCGGAAGCGGACCTCTTCCAAACCCGCATGAGTCATAGCCTGTCGCAAACGCCCTCGGTCCTCAGCGTAGAACATGAGAAAGCCGCCACCGCCCGCGCCGACGAGTTTGCCGCCAATTGCGCCGTTGGTCCGGCCTAGCTCATACCACTTATCAATCTGAGGGTTACTCATCCCAGCAGTACGTTTCTTCTTGTGTAACCAATGTTCGTGCATGATCTCACCAAACTCAGCCGGGCGGCCCGCTTCTAGCGTCTGTTGGCTGCGCAGGCCCAATTTTTTGACATAATGCAGATTCTGGAGCATTTCCTGATCTGACTGCTGACTGCGGACGTTTTGATCTCTCAGAATGCTCCCGGCACTACGCGAGAAGCCAGTGAAAAACAGCAGGAGGTTATCCTCCAAGTCAAACATAGTATCCATGCTGATCTTTAGGGGAGCGGCCTCCACTTCATCGTCAGGACGAAACTGGAAGCAAGTAATGCCGCCGTAGGCTGCAATATACTGATCTTGTTTGCCAACTGGCTCACCAAGGCGATTGATTTCGATATGACAGGCCAGCCGCGCCAGTTCGCTCGCGTGCAACAACCGTCGCCGATGGGCGTATAACGCCTTCAATAGTGCAGTCGTGAAACTGCCTGAGGACCCCAGCCCCGTACCTGCCGGAATATCGGCCAGAGTAGTGATCTCCAGTTGCGGTGTTTTGAAATCCAACATCCGGATTGATTCGCGGATGATCGGATGCTGGACATTGTCCACGCTCTCGATGTGCTCTAATTTGGAGTACTTGAGAAAGATGCCCGGCGTGAAGGGACGCATAACCGTGACGTATACGTACTTGTCAATGGCCGCAGCGATGACGAAGCCCCCATAGTTGCGATAGTATGAGGGCAAATCAGTCCCACCGCCGCCAAGCGTGATGCGTAGAGGACTACGCGTAATGATCATAGCCCGACTCCCGGTAGATTTTTTTAACGATGACCAATGCGGCCTGCGCGTCGTATAGGTTAGACGACGGAGTACGTCCCAACCGGATGTCTTCGAGAAATTCAGTAAACTCGGCCTGCCAGGAAGTATCCCCCATTGGGTATTCCCAAATAGTGGTTTCGGGCGGTCCCATCTGCGGCAACATTTTATAATAAGCCAACCGCTCCACGCCATAACTGCCGCCCAGCCCCTCGATGTGCAGCTTGGCATCGCGCCCGTAGATCTCTAGCGAGAACAGATTTTTCCACTCCGTGCAACTAACGTGCAAAAAGGCAACTTGCTGACGAGGCGTTTTGAGTAACATGAAGCCGTTGTCGTCTACCGGCATCTGCCAATAATAGGTGTGAACGAACCCGGTCACCTCGCTGAAATCGCCGAGGAACCAGCGGGCCAGGTCAATCAGGTGAACACCCTGATCTATCAGTTCGCCCCCGCCGGAGAGGGTGGGGTCTGCGCGCCATTCTTTGTCGTATCCGGCTCGCCCGCCGTGCCCATAGCGCCCGCGGACGAACATCAGTTCTCCTAATGCACCCAACTCAAACAATTCACGCGCCTTGAGCAGAGCCGGATGGTAGCGGTGATTGAATCCTACCCGCACCTGTACGCCCGCTTGTTGCGCTACCTCGATCACGGGGTCCAGTTCAAGCGCGCTCCGGGCCGCCGGCTTTTCGACCAGTACGTGCTTTCCAGCTTGCGCAGCAGCCAGTGTCACTTCGGCCAGCGCATTGTTCGTCGTGGCGACGATCACCACTTGCACATCGTCGCACTGGAGAACCTCGCGCCAGTTGTCAGTGGCCACTGCGCCAGGGGCAGTCTTCGCCAGAGCTTGCGCCCGCTCTAACGCCACATCCGCGCACGCCATCAGCCGAGCCGGGCCCAAGGCTTTGGCGCGTTTCTGTCCGATCAACCCGCACCCGACAATAGCCACGCCAATCAGGTTAATCAAGTTGTTCCTACCTCCCACCTGCAGGTCGCTCAGCCGGCAGAGGGTTCATATGCTTCTCAGCGTTCACCCCACCCCAATCCACGATCCTTTGGCATAATCCGGCGCAGAGTGTAAATATCCGATTGTCGCAACTCGTCTCGATGCTCCGGCAAAGTCTCCCACGGATCCCACACCGCGCTGATGAGCTTGCCGGTGATGCCATCACTGGCCGCCGAGGCAAGAAACACGGCGAGGTCGGCCCCCTTCTCCAACGGCGTGCCGCCTTCCGCCTTTAGTTTCTTCATGCGGTTGTAAAAGGCCTGCCCCACTTTCGCCGGTCCGGCCTCCAGCACCTCGTCCAGCAAGCGCGTGTTCAATGCCCCGGGCGCAATCGAGTTCACATCAATCCCATCGGTGCGCGTTTCTTCAGCCAGCGTCTCAGCAAAGCGGACAATGGCGGCCTTCGACGCAGCATAAGCACTGATGCGCGGCAAGGGATTGGTCGCGCCGCCGCCCGACAGTTGAATAATTTTACCGTAGCGGTTGGCCTTGAAATGAGGTAGGAGCGCGCGGCACATGAGCACTGAGCCATAGAGATTGATTTCCACAGCACGCACCCACTCGTCCCACTCTAAGTCTTCGATAAGTCCCTTCGGGCCATACACCCCCGCGTTGTTGACGAGAATGTGCAATTGCGGAAAAGCGCTTAAGGCCTCTGCGGCCAGCCGCTCAACGTCGGCCCGTTGCGCGACATCGGCCACATGCGCAAGCACTCGCTGATCGAGCGCAGCCAACTCGGCCAATTCACCGCGCGCCTGCTCAAGCGTTTCAGAATCACGCGCGCACAGCATGACACTAGCCCCGGAGCGGACGAAGGCTCGCGCAATCGCCAACCCCAACCCCTGACTCGCTCCCGTGATGAGGGTTGTGCGGCCTGCTAGAACCCGGTTCATCCTGCCGCCCTCCCGACTACCGCGTAGCGCACACGCGCATCATCACTCAATTGCTTGGCGAGAAAACGGTTGGCGTCAATCACCACTGGCGTTTTCATACGCGTCGCAATCACATCCACATCGCACGTGAGATAATCGGGCCATTCAGTTGCCACGACTAGCGCCTCCGCGCCAGAGAGAGCGGCTTCGGGTGTGGGGTGCAAATCAATCGTCTGCGCCAGTTCATTGGGCAGAGCCTTCACTGCCGGATCGTGCGCCTGCACATGAGCGCCTTGTCCCACCAGCCATTCGCACAACTCTACGGCGGCAGAACGGCGGAGCGTGTCGGTTCCCGGCTTGTACGTCAGTCCCCACACAGCCACCGTGCGCCCCCTCAACTCGCCGAGCAAAGCCGAGAGTTTGCGGCGCGCCCATTGTTTGTGCTCCTCATTGCTCCCCTGTACTGCCGCGAACAGGCGCGCAGGCAATTGATGCTCTGCGCCGATCTGTGCGAGGAAATTCACGTCGCGTGCGAGTGTGCCGCCCGCAAAAGCTGCCCCGGGCGAGAGATAGGCTTTCGGCCCGATGCGCGTCTCGCTCTTAAGTCCACGCTCCACGTCTTTCGCGTCAGCGCCCACGTGCTCACACAGCACGGCGACTTCGTTGATGAACACCACCGAAGTCGCCAGCCATGCATTCAGCGCGTGCTTTGTCATCTCCGCCGACTCCACCGACATCCACTCGATGCGCTCGGTGAATGGGCGAAGCAAAGCAGCCACGCGCTCACGGTCGGCCTCTGAGCGCAAGCCGACCACGACACGATCGGGCTGAGTAAAAACGCTAATCGCTTTACCTAGACGCAAATTTTCAGGCAAGTATCCAAATGTTACTGGCTTCTCGGGATGTGCGGCGGCATAGTCCTGCTCCAATCGTCGCGTGGCGCCGACAGGGACTTGAGAGGAGATGATAACCAGCGCCCCCTTGGGGAGATGCGGAAACAGTCGGGCCACGCGGCTAGTCACAAATGCCACATCGGCGCGGTCGGCCTCGTCCACGGGGGTATCGTAGGTCACCCAAACGATCTCTGCACCCGCGAGGGCCTCGGCAGTTTCGACAGTGAACTTCAACTGGCCTGCTACGAGACCCTGCTTCACTAGGTCTTCGAGTCCCGGCTCAAACAACGGCGGCACCCCGGCGCGCAGGCGGGTCACCGTTTCCGGGTCAAATTCCAGCCCTGTCACCTCGTGGCCGCCTGAGGCTAGGCAAGCCGCAGTCACCGTCCCCAAATGCCACAACCCAACTACTGTGACTTTCATGCGCGCGCCTCCAGCACCCACGAATTGCCTTGCAGATATTCCAAAGTCTGGATGACACCTTCTCGAATAGAAAGCTTCGGCGCCCAGCCCAGACCACGAATCTTTCGGCAGTCAAGGAAGATGAACGGGCTATCACCGATCCAGCCGCGCTCGCCGCCTGTGTACGCGAGGCGAGGCTTAAGCCCTAGATGCTCGGTGATCCAGCCTATCGAGTCGTTCACCTCGCAGTATTCGTCAGTGCCCAGATTGAAGATGTTGACCTTGTCTTGCGCTTTCTCAATCGCGAACAGCATCGCGTCAATGCAGTCTTGCACATACAGGTACGACTTCCGCTGATGGCCGTTCCCTAGCACGCGCAGTTCGTCAGGGTTCTGGCGCAAGCTTTTGTAAAAATCGAAGATGTGGCCATGTGTGTATCGTTCGCCGAGAATGGAAACAAAGCGGAAGATGTAGCCTTGAAAGCCGAAGCCCTCGCAATACGCCTGGATCAAGCCCTCACCCGCCAGTTTCGAAGCGCCGTAGAGCGAGGTTTGCACAGGGAACGGCGCAGTTTCGGGTGTGGGAAAGATTTCCGGCTCGCCGTAGATGGAGCCGGTAGACGCGAAGGCGATGCGCCCCATCCCGTTGGCGCGCATGGCTTCCAGCACGTTGAACGTGGCGATGGCATTTTGTTCCAAATCTTTGCGCGGGTGCTGAGTGCCAAAGCGCACATCCGCGTTGGCGGCGAGATGGAAGACAAACTCACAACCGCGCATGGCTTGCGTGAGTGTCTCCAAATCCAGCGTGTCGCCGCGCCAGAGAGCGAAGCAGGGAGAGGCGGCGGCCCCTTCTAAAAAACGCCCCTGCCCGGTCGAGAAGTTGTCATACACTGTCACCCTATGTCCGGCCTGCAAAAGCCGGTCCACCACATGGCTGCCAATAAACCCGGCGCCGCCCGTCACGAAACAATGCATGTTATGACCCCGTCCCCATGATCACGACCCAGACTGTCCAGATGAGGATTTTGAAGTCCAGCCACAAAGACCAATTGTCAATATATTCGAGGTCCATCCGCACCCAATTGTCGAAGTCGTTGATTTTGTTCCTGCCCCGCACTTGCCATAGACAAGTGATACCGGGGCGGATGCTCAATTTGCGCTTGTGCCAGAACTCATAGCGCGCCAGTTCCTGCTGAAAGGCCGGGCGCGGGCCGACCAGACTCATATCGCCTTTGAGGACGCTCCACAATTGCGGCAGCTCGTTGAGGCTGTACTTGCGGAGGAAACGCCCCAGCGGTGTAGCGCGCGGATCGTCTTTGATCTTGAAGACCGGCCCGGTCATTTCATTCTGCGGCATCAGTTCAGTCTTGCGCTCGTCGGCGTCGGCAACCATCGTAGTGAATTTGTAACCTGTGAAAGGCTTGCCGTTCTGCCCGATCACCCGCCAGGGGTAAAAGACTGGCAGGTTCGGCGTCGTCGCTTTAATGGCCAGCGCAATTAGGAGGAAGAGCGGCGACAACATGATCAGCAGGATCGCGGAAGCCACGACGTCAATCAACCGCTTAACAAAGAGGGCTTCAGAGTCCAGATGCCTTGGCTTGAGCACGACAGCCGGCAAATGCAACGGCTCGGCGCGATAGCGAATCTGCAGGTCACGTAGCTCGCCAATAAGCAGGGCTTCCGGCACAATCCGTAGGGTGACGCGTAAATAATCGCAATCGCGGATGACGCTCTGAAGCCAGGCGCCGTCCGCCGAAGGTTGAATCGCAATGACTTCGTGGATCGGGTGGTGAATCAACAGCTCCCCTAAGTCACTGACCTCCCCGAGCAGGGGTACCGTCTGGCCTGCTAATCGGGTCCCGCCGGCCAGCGACATCGTGGGCAGGGGTTGATCAGGGTACATGCTCATATACCCCAACAGACGATATTGCTCAGAAGCAACATGCTCAGCAAAATAACGGATTATCCACTCCAAGGCAGGCGTCAGACCAGCCAGGACCACGTTTTTAGCATAGTAACCCGCGTTCAGGCGACGGAGGAAATAGCTACGTAGCGTCAGTCGGTAGGCCCCCAACGACAAACCGCTTAAGGTCATGAGTGAAAAAACAAACAAGCGGCTCCAGCCTGGGCTTTTGAGCACGAACAAAACCAGCGTGACGAGGCTCACCCCCCCCAGAGGTGCCAGCAGACTGCTAGTAATGACGCGCGTCCGAGACTGCCAGAGCAGGGGATGATAACCTCCGAACACTTCCATAAATAAGAGCGTGGCAGGTATCATCATTAAGAGAATCCAGAGCAATTCCATCAACGGTGGGAACTGACCGATCCAATCCGGCAGTGGGGGGGATAGTACTTCAAGCCAGGACAGATGGAGAAACCCGCCAGGGGCAACAAGAATCTGGATCCGTGGTGCAAGGACGTAAGCCCCTAGGAAGGCCAGGCCGAGGCCAATGAGGTCAAAGAGCCAGAAGAAGCGACGCGGAATCAAAGCCGACCTTCCTGGTCCAGCGATTGGAGAGAAAGCCACTGACGCAACAAGCCTTCTTCCATCGAAATTTCAGGTTTCCAATTGAACACGGCTGCCGCCAGAGATGAGTCCAAGACATTAACGGGCGGATCAATTGACCGCTTAGGCAGGTACTGAACATTGACCGGTCTACGGGTGATTTTCGAGATGCATGCCACCAGTTCATTGATTGAAAACCCACGCCCGTGATGCGCATCGCCTCCCGCACCAGCTCGTGTCGCAGATCTCCGACGCGCTCGACGATCTCCTTTTGCGAATAATTGACGTAGATTTTTTCGTCGAAGCGCTCTTTGGCGATTACGTAGACATACTTGTCAATCGCCGTCGAGATGACGACTCCCCCCTGTTCGTGATAGTAATCGGGGAAATCGGTGCCGCCGCCGAGGAAACTGAGGCGGAGGAGGGTGCGAACGACGATCATTGGTGTTCAGCCCTCTAGTGAATTCAGTCATCACCTCTATTACTTGAAGGGATGTATACACATTCCTCTCTGCGACGTAACGGCAGGTGTCGCGAAAATCATACCTTCAGAGGCTCAGCGGTCTTGATATACCATTCAACCGTCTTCTGTAAGCCTGGATCGAAGTCGGTCACAGCCTTAAAGCCGAAAAGCCGTTCAGCCCGAGTCGTATCTAATTTGCGGCGAGGTTGGCCATTGGGCTTAGTCGTGTCCCAAATAATACGTCCTCGAAAACCGGTTAGATCAACGATTTTCTGGACGAGGTCCCTGATCGAAATCTCAAACCCCGAACCCAAGTTCACCGGATCACTCTGGTTATAACGCTCCGTCGCCAGGATGACGCCCTCGGCTGCATCCTCAACATAGAGAAACTCCCTGGTCGGAGACCCATCCCCCCAAACCGAAATTTCAGGCGCGCCAGTTTGCACGGCCTCGACGCACTTTTTGATCAAGGCCGGAATCACATGGGACGATTTCGGGTCAAAATTATCGCGAGGGCCATAAAGATTGACTGGCATCAGATAAATGCTGTTGAAGCCATACTGTTAGCGATAAGCTTGAGATTGTACCAAAAGCATTTTCTTAGCCAACCCGTAAGGTGCATTGGTTTCCTCAGGGTACCCATTCCAAAGGTCCTCCTCCCGAAATGGTGTGGGAGCAAACTTTGGATAAGCGCAAATGGTTCCGATCGCCACGAACTTTTCTAGACCTCGCCGCCATCCCTCATGTAGAAGCTGGACCCCCATCATTAGGTTATCGTAAAAAAATTCAGCCGGGCGCTCACGATTAGCGCCAATTCCTCCTACAATGGCCGCTAAATGAATCACCACATCAGGATTCATAACTTCGTACATACGCCGGATATCTGCGATATGACGCAAGTCATAGTCCCCGTGCTGTGGAACCAGAGCCTCTCGACAACCACGTTGCTGTAATCTCTCCACCAAATATGATCCCAGGAAACCGCTCCCTCCTGTAACTACAATGCGTCGTTTTGACCAAAATTGGCTATCCATCGTTCTTACCCTCTTATCAGCCTATATAATTTTTCCAATTGCCCGACGAGCAGGGGCCAAGCCAAGAGATCGCGCGACACGCGAAGCGCTTGCCTTTCACACTGCACCTGCAATGCCGGATCATTAATCAGAGTCATAACCCTCTCGGCGATCTCCTTGGGTTGACAATCAGTCATAACCGCCGCGCTTTCTCGTTCCAGCAAATGAGCTAAATCCCCTACCCGGGTTATCACGACAGCACGTCCGGCAGTCAGAAAGGGGTTAACTTTGGAGGGCCAACGGGCTTGGCTGGCTAAAGAATCTGCTAAAGGTATCAAGAGTGCATCACAGGCCGATATATATAGTTGGAATATTGTATCAGAAATGAAGCCTGTCTCAAAAAATTGCGGCGCGCTTTTTATGTCCGCTGGAATCTGGGCGCCGTGCTTACCAATCATGACAAATCTGCAGTTCGGCAGCCGGTCGAAGAGTTCACGCAATGTCGCAAACAGCAGATTCGCTTCAGAAGTGGTCAAGGCACCCACGCTGAGCAAGAGCGGCTGGGAGGCTGACACACCAAGTTGCCGGCGCGCCGTTGCCCTGTCACCATTCGCAGTGGCCTTTACCTCACAACCTTGCAATAATATGTGGATGGTTTCCGGCTTGACCCCAAGACTAAGCGCTCGTTGATAAAGAGCCTGCGAAATCACCGTGGTAGCATCCGCTCTGGTTCGAAAAGCCTCTTCAAAATAAGTCTCAACCGGCCCATATAAGAGTTTTAACCATCGCCCCGGACGCTCCGCTTGTGTGCCTCCCCGCCCCCACCAATCACACCAATCAATCACCAATTTACCGCCACTTGACCGCGATTGGTAACGTGCATATAAGGCGGGCAAAATCACCACTGGCCGGCAATCCCAGGCGTGAATAATATCCCACTGCTTTCCGCGCAGATACGCGATGCGATTAACGACATCCCATGGATCCCACCCGGTGCGGGCCAGGCTACATAGCAAGTCAGGTGTGTGAACGATTGTGACCCCCTCGCTTTCTTCCACCTCGAATCCCCAGCGGCGATCGGCCGAGATCGTTAGGAGGGTGATCTCATGTCCACGGCGCACCAAGTAACGGGCAATGTCAAAGGCGCGATAGAACGTGCCGCCTCGCCGGGCGACGTTGTGGTTCAGGAACAAAATGCGCATATCAAGTCCGTGCCGCTGATTCTAAGAGCTCCAACACGCGCGCCGCGGATCTGGTCCACGTGTATTGCGCCACGCGTCGGCGTCCGCGCTCAACCAGCGTCTGGCGCAGATTGGGCTCGTCCAGCACCCTAGCCATGGCGTCGGCGATGGCCACCTCGTCATGCGGGTCCACCAGGATCGCCGCGTCGCTGGCCAACTCCGACATACTGCCGAAGTTGGAAGTGACGACCGGGCACCCGCAGGCCATCGCCTCTAGGGCCGGGTAGCCAAACGTCTCGTACAGGGTGGGGATGACCGACAGGTCAGCCCCAAGATAGGTGGCCACGGCGCGATCATGGTCCAGACGACCGGCCAAGATGACATCGGGCAGGACGCCGGACTGCCCCGCCACCGAGCGCAACTCGTCGAATGTGACGGCCATTTCGCTCCCCACGAGGAGCAACACATGAGGAAGTTGCTGGCGCTGCTTCAGCCAGCCAAAGGCGCGGATCAGGCGGGCGTGATTCTTGTAGCCGTAGGTTGACGACACATACAGTATATAGGGGCGGCCGCCCGTGAGCGTCTTTCCCACCTGCCATTCCGGCGCGCCGGGGGGCAGGGCAGCCAGGCGCCAGATGTTGGCAGACAGGCCGTGGGGCACCACGTGGACCTTGTCTGGGTCAGCACCAGTGTACCGGATCAGGTCGCGCCGGGATGTTTCGGAGAAAATGAAGGCATGCCTGGCCTTTCGAAGCGACAGCGGCAGGAAACGGCGCAGGTAAGCGGTGCGCAAGTGCCCGTAGGCTTCCGGCATCTCGTAGAATTGGATGAACTGCACCGCCAGCACCACTGGGACCCGGCTGAGGAGCGGCGCCACGGTGGCCATCGCAAAGAAGGCATCCAAGCGCTGGCGC
>Ga0209751_10006640_pt1 | contig 10694 bp, 11 predicted proteins | sample RifCSP13_1_FD_184019 | JGI IMG/M metagenome (GOLD analysis project Ga0209751, IMG submission 184019) | Soil microbial communities from Rifle, Colorado - Rifle CSP2_sed 13_1 (SPAdes) (version 2) | ecosystem: Environmental > Terrestrial > Deep subsurface > Rock core/Sediment | place: Rifle...
TCGTCCCGGTGATCAGTGCAACCCGCTCCGGGTCCCCAAGATCAGGTTCCATCGGAGAGTCCACGCTCGGCTGGATAGATATACTCTGGCGTTTACAAATTCTACGAAGGCTCCGGCTCGAATCACGGGATGGAGAAGTCGAGTCGATCCACCTCGACCTTGCGCCCGTACTCCGCGATGATCGTGTAGTTGCCGGCCGCCAAGCTGTGCATCCGGACGTAGTCGCCGGCGTCCAGGAATCCGCCCTCGCCGAAATCCTTGAAATCCATGTACGCTCCCCGGGGCCCCGTGTCGAGCCTCACCACGTCGATGCCGTAGCCCTCGCGAAAGAGGACGAACCGGAAGTGGACCGTCGCGACGTGGCGCGACACGCTCGCGATCCCGACCGCGTGCTGCGCATCGGGGATCGTCGTGTTCACCATAGAGACTTCGGGAGGGCCGACCCAATGCGCACCGGCCAAGCGCCATACCAAGAACTCGAAGGCCGGGTAGAATGAATCGCGCTCCTTCGAACCGAGGAGGTGGACCCGGTCCCCCGGCGCGAGCTCGCCGATGTCCCCGCGTACCGATCCCGGCGCCCTCTCGGCACGGTTGTACAGGGACCACTTTCCCCCATGATACGGGAACCAAAGCGTGGTCGTGTTCCAGCCGAAGGGGTCCGAGTACTCGATGGACAAGATCTCGTCCTCAATCTCCAAGGTCTCGTCGAATCGGATGGACGGGAATGCGTTCGGAACGTCCCAGCCGAGGGGATCCTCTCCCCGGTCGAGGATTTCCTGATAGGTGGGGAGCCGCGGCGGCGAGGTCGGGTTCGACGGCCAAAGCAACGTCAGGAGCACGATTGAGGCAACCACGGCCGTGGCAAGGACGATCCATGGCCTTTGCTGGATCCGGCCTAGTGGGCCCGGCGTTGGACGGGGCGCGGCAGATTCCGCGGCTCCCTCTTCGAGCATCCAGATCTCCGAAAAATTGCATCGTCGGCCCTCCCGAAAGGAGTTATGCATATACCGACTGTCGTGAACGCGTTACCGCAGGAGCCCGAGTTCCCCGAGCTTCTCCGGCAAGTAGCGGTCCGTCACGAAGTCCAGCCCGTACTTCGCGAGCGCCTGCTGCTCCGCCTTCTTGTTCAGCTTCAGCATGAGTTCGATCTCGTTCTTCCAGAACTCGTCGTTGAACCGCGGGTCCGACTTCTCTGCGTTGAGCGCGCCGATGTCCCGGGGCGTAAGCGTGTCCGTGGGCAGCTCGTAGTTCACGATGTCGCTGGCGGTGATCCCGACGAACTCCGCCGTCGGCGTCGCCAAGAACTCCGAGATGTGCGCGGTCTTGATCGCGCCGAACGCGACGGACGCGTGGATCCGGAACGACCACGGGTCGCCGTCGACGAAAACCCCGCATGGGAGTTTCAGGTCCTCGTTCAACCGCTTCAGCAAGCGACGCGTGCTCCGCGACGGCTGTCCCTTCAGGTGCACGAGGATCGCCTTCCCGTCCTCGTCGAACCCGTTCTCCACGAGCCGGTCGAACATGCCGCCCGTCTCGATCGCGAGGACGAACTTCGCATCGTGGTCCACGAACTTGACCTTCTCCTTCTCCACGTTGTACGGGATCGTGTAGCCCGCGTCCCCGATGTCGTCCTGGCAGTGGATTCGCCGCCGCTCGCCGTTCCGCGTGATCTCCTCGATCGTAATGGGCCCGACGACGGACGCGCCGGACTCCTCCGGCCGGAGCTTGAAGTCCTCCCGCATGCACTCCGTGATGATCTCGAGGTCCTCCGCCAGGAGGTTCGACTCGTCCTGCGAGTGGAACTTCGCAAGGTCCCAGCCCTCGGAGATGTAGTACATCTCTCGCAGGGTCGAGGACTTGCTCTGGTCGATCATGTCCTTGATGAAGTCCAGCACGTACATCGTCCGCAGGAGCATGAGCGCGCCCTTCAGCTTCTTCGCGGACCGCACGCCCTTCAGCTGCCCGTACTTCCACACCGCCGACCGCGTGTCGAACCGGATGTTCGCCTTCGTGCGGAGCGGGAGGGTCATCTTCGGGACCTGGCCGTCCGCGAGCTCGTCGTAGATCTCCGTCGCGATCGTGTGCAGCTCCTCGACCGCCTTCGTCGCGCCCTGCGCGCCGCCGGACGGCTTCTTCGCGGCCTGCTTCCTACTCATCGCCGAGCTCCTCCTCCGTCTCGTCGTAGTCGATCTCCTCTTCCTCTTCCTCGGTCGGCGGCGCCTCCTCCTGCTCGAACTCCTTGTAGTTCAGCTCCCAGTCCCCGGGCAACGGCTCCGCCCCGATCACGAGTTCCGGCGGGATCCCGGAGACGTACAGGTCGGACTCGTCGTACTCGCCCTTCTCGAGCCCGAGGAGTTCGAACGTTACGGTCGCCTTCTCGACGCTCCCGATCCGCTTCAGCTCCCACGTGATCTTCCCGTCGTCTCGGACGTCCGTCGGCTTCGGGTCGACCTTCCCGAGCTTCCAGCCGTTCCGCGGGAGGAGCGCGTGGAGGTTCAGCTTCTTCCCCGCGGGCGTGAAGTTGTGGACATCGATCGTGACCGTGTGCGTCCCCTTGTCGAACGCGACGGCCTCCTCGATCCACACGACGCCCATGATCTTCGTGATCGTCGCATCGAGGCTCGGGACCTTCTTCCCGACGATGTTGGCGCTCTTGGCGGCGATCTGCGGGAGGATCTTTTGCACGATCTCGAACTTCTCCCGCGTCTTCTCGCGGCGCGCCTTCTTCGAGAGGTGCGTCTTCAGGCGGCGCCCGGACTCCTTGAGCGCGAGGTCGAGCTCCGTCATGATCTCCGGGATCGTGGCGGCGGCCTCCTTCGCCTCGCTCGTGTACGGGACCTTCGTGGAGCACACGTGGACGAGGATGATCGCGGGGCCGAACGGGACGCCGGAGCCCCCGCGCTGCTCGAGCCCGTACCGCCGCCAATCCACGGCTGCGACCGACTGCGTCGTCGCGCACGCGCCCGCCTGGTACAGAAGCGGGACGCGATTCGTATACCGCAGGACCTCCACGGGCTGGTCCGGCGGGAGGTCGCCGCCAAAGACGATGCCGACCTCGACCTGGAACGGATTCCCCTGCCACACCGCCGGGTCGCGCGTCACGGGCGGGGAGTAGAACTCAGGACGCAGGTTCCCGAGGACGTTCTTGAGGCCCTTCTTGATCAGCCGCTCGCCAATCGGTGCGAGGCAGTCCGTCGGCGGCGCCATGATCTTGACGTTCGGGATCGCGTCGACGATCGCCTTCGCCTGCTCCAGGGAAAGGCTCTTCGGCCTGGCGTCCGCGTCCACGCCCGCGGCCTCGCAGATTTCCTTCGCCACGCGGGAAGAAATGCGGGAGAACTCCTCCTCGAGAAACGCGCTGAGCTTGTACGACTTCGTCTCCTTCGCCATCGCGAGGAGCGTTCCGATCTCGATCCCGTACGGGTGCGGCTTGATCTCGACCGTCTTTGGCGGCAGCTCCGTCGTCGCGCGCTCCCAGACGACTCGGTCGCCCTCCGGCGGCTGGAACGTGATCCGCGCGTGCGGGTTCACGATCGCGGACCCCTTGAGGTACTCGACGACCGACTGCTTGCCTCCGATGTACCGCCCCTTGAGAGGAATCTCGATCCGCGTTCCCTGCGCCTTCTCCCAGATCACGAACTCCTCCCGCTGGCGCGAGGGCATGTTCTTGCGGGTGTCCACGATGAGGTCGATCTCGTACGCCGTGTCCATCTCCGCCGTCTTCGTGCGAATCGTGGCGGGCTTCCCCGTTGTGATCTGACCGTACATGATTGCGCCGGAAATCCCGAGGCCTTGGGCGCCTCTTGCTTGGCGGCGAGCGTGGAAACGGGAGCCGTACAACAGGCGGCCGAAGACGTTCGCGACCTCCTTCTTGAGGATGCCCGGCCCGTTGTCCTCGACCGCGATGACGAACTCGTCCTTGCCCTCCCCTTTCCGAACCTCGACGGAGATCTCCGGGAGAATCTCGGCCTCCTCGCACGCGTCGAGGCCGTTGTCCACACCCTCTTTCACCGCGGTCAGCAGCGCTTTCGTCGGCGAGTCGTACCCGAGAATCTGCTTGTTCCGCTCGAAGAACTCGGAGATGGAGATTTCGCGCTGTTTCTTCGCCAGCTCTTCCGCTATGGACATGGAAGGCACGAGGGTTCCCGTCCCATCTGACGGCCGCTCGAATGATGGCGACTTCTTATAAAGATTCCCCGTGCAGGTAGCGTCACGCAGGCTTCGAAGAGCTACGAGGACGCGCGACGATCCACGCGAGGATCACCGCCAACAGGAGGCCGACGACATCCATCGCGAAGTCCGTCGCGTCGCCGAACCGTCCTGGGACCGTGGTCTGGAACGATTCGTCGAACGCCGCGTAGGCGATCCCCACCGCCAGCGAGAGGGCGCGCCCCCGCCACCCCAGGTCCCACGTCGGAATCAGGAGCAGCAACCCGTACACGAAGTACTCCGCCACGTGGAGGAGCTTGTCCCCCGCGGGGACGCCGACGGCGGGGATCTCGGTCCCCGGTCGGCTCGACAGGTAGAGGATCAGCGCCGCGTACCCCACCGCCGGCAGCGCGAGGAGCAGCCTACTTCGGGTGGACCGGCTCGGCGGACTCACGCTCCGCCTCCGGCTCGAACACCGCGCCGCACTTCGGGCACTTCGCGGCCGTCTCCGCGACGTCCGCGCCGCAGTTCGTGCACGTGAACTCGCCGCCGCCCTCCGCCCGCTTCGCCTCCGGGGGCGCCATCGTCCCGCGGACCTGGCGGGCGCGCCGCGTCCACCAGTACAGCATGAGCATGAGGTAGAACCCGAAGAGGATGAACACGGAGAAGAACAAGGCGCGGAGCCAGATTGTGGCTAGGTGGACGTCGTAGCCCGCGTTGAACGGTCCCGCGCTCCCGAACGTGCCCTCGACCGGCGCGCCCGAGGCGTTCACGATGTTGAAGTTGAAGATGTGGAACGCGGGAGGGAGGGTCGTGTTCAGGTAGAACGTCTCCCCGTTCGACAGGTTCCGGTCCTCGAGCGGGATCATCGTCAACGTCTGGCCTCGGACGTCGATGCCGACGAGGTCGAGGACCACGAGCTCGACGCTCTGGTCCGTGAATCCGGCGTCCGTCGACGTGACGTTCACCGTGAAGTTGAACGCGGTGTTCGCGGGGCACGGGACGTCCCCGCACCGGAACGGGGTCACGAGGCCCGCCGCGAAGTCGGCGCGGACGCCGTCGAACGCTTGCGGCGCCTGGGGCCGCGTCACCACGTCCGAGGTCGCGAGCGGCGCGTACAGCGCGGTGCTCAGGGCGATCACGAAGATCACGTTCACCGCGTGGCTGCGGAGCCGCCGCTCCCCGAACGCGTGTGGCACGAGGAGGATGAGGACCGGGATCAGGAGGAGGGCGAAGCACGTCGAGAAGCTCATCAGGAGGAGCATCCCGATCAGCGCGACCAAGGTCAGGTAGGCGAGGCGGAAGTACACGGTCGTCCGGAACTTGCCCCAGAACGCCTTCGCGTCCATTCCCGCGCGCGTAGCCGGGTGCCGGATAAATACCCTCGCACCGAGCCCTTAAGTATCCTGGGGCGCATCGAACGCGCCTCCGGTCGATCCCATGCGTTCTCTCGTCGTCGCCCTCGGGGGCAACGCCCTTCTTCCGCCCGGGGAGGTCGACCTCGGCGCGATGCACCGCCGGGTGCGGGAGACCGCGAAGGTCCTCGCGGACGCCGCGGACGGGTCCGTCCACCTCGTCGTGACGCACGGGAACGGGCCGCAGGTCGGCCACCTGCTGGCGGCGACGGAGGAGGCACGCGGCCGGGCCCCCGCCGCCACGCTCGACGTCCTCGTCGCGGAAACGCAGGCGCAGATCGGGTACATCCTCCAGCGGGAGCTTCGGAACGAGTTCGCGCTCCGGGGCCGGGCGACGGGCGTCGCGACAATCGTCACGCAGGTCGTCGTGGACCCGAAGGACCCTGCGTTCCACGAGCCCTCAAAGCCCGTGGGGCCGATAATTGCGACGGAGACGGAGGCGATGCTGAAGCGCGCGCGGGGCTGGCGGCTCGCCCCGGACCCCCGCGGCGGGTGGCGGCGCGTCGTCCCCTCCCCGCGCCCCCTCGCAGTCATCGAGGTCCCCGAGATCCGTGCCCTGCTCCACGGCGGTCACGTCGTGATCGCGGCGGGCGGGGGCGGTGTGCCCGTCGTCCGACATGGCACCTCGCTCGAGGGCGTCGAGGCGGTGATCGACAAGGACCTCGCCTCGGCGGTCTTGGGCCGGGAACTCGGGGCGGAGCGGCTCGTGATGGCGACGGACGTGGACCGCGTCGCGCTGGACTTCAACAAGCCCACACAGCGGTTCGTGGACGCGATGTCCGTCGCGGAGGCGCGGGCGCACCTCAAGGACGGACAGTTCCCGCCCGGTTCCATGGGCCCGAAAGTGGAGGCAGCCGTGGAGTTCGTGGAGGGCGGCGGCAAGGAGGCGGTGATCGCGAGCCTCGCGAAGCTCCGCGACGCAATCGCGGGAACGGCCGGCACGCGGGTGACCGCCTAGCGACGCGAAAGGGCGAAAGGGATTTGGATACCGGCGCGTATCTGAGACGCGTGGCGCGCGGGAAACCCTCCAGCCCCCTTGCGGCTGCGAGCCTCACCGAGGTCTTCCTGTGGGCGCGTGATTTCCCGAGATTGCGAGATTTCTATCATGAAGTGATGGGCCTACCAATCGGATACGAGAATCCGCACTTTTGCAGGCTGAAGGCAGGGAAAGGCGCCATCGACCTGCACGCCGAGCGGGAGCCCCATCGGGTCGGGGACAACTGGTTCCTTCACTTCGAAGTCGCGGACCTCGACGCGGTGGTCAGGGGACTGAAGGCCCGGGGCGTCTCCGTCGGCGCAATCCGTGCGGAGGACTTCGGTCGGGTCTGTTCCCTCCAAGATCCCGAGGGGAACGAGATCGGCCTCGAGGAGTCGCCGCGGAAACGGCGCTGAAGGTTTTATCCGGAGGAGGGCGCTGGAGCCGCGAGAGATGGCGACGATCGAGGAGCAAATCCGCGCGGTCGAGGAGGAGATCCAGCGCACGCCGTACAACAAGGCGACCCAGCACCACATCGGGAAGCTGAAGGCGAAGCTCGCGCGGCTCAAGGAGGAGCAGGAGAAGCGCCAGCTCAAGGGGAAGGGTGGCGGCGGTCCGGGATACGCGGTCCGGAAGTCCGGGAACGCGACGGTCGGCCTCGTCGGCTTCCCCTCCGTCGGGAAGTCCACGCTCCTGAACGCGATCACGAGCGCGACGAGCGAGGTCGGCGAATATGACTTCACGACGCTCGACGTGATCCCCGGCGAGCTCCTGTACAAGGGCGCGAAGATCCAGGTCCTCGACATGCCCGGCCTGATCCGCGGCGCGTCGAGGGGCCGCGGGCGCGGGCGCGAGGTAATCTCCGTCGCCCGGACCTGCGACCTCGTCCTCCTCATGGTCGACGTGTTCGAGACGAACGTCCACGTCCTCGCGGAGGAGCTCGGGTTGGCGGCGATCCGCCTGAACGCGACGCCGCCCGAGGTCGTGATCAAGAAGCGGACCCGCGGCGGCCTGAACGTGAATTCGACCGTGCCCCTCACGAAGATGTCCGAGGAGACGATCGCGGACATGGTCCGGGAGTTCGGGCACCTCAGCGGGGACGTCGTCGTGCGGCAGGACATCACCCCGGACGAGCTCGTGGACGTCCTCGCGGGGAACCGCGTGTACATGCCCGCGTTCTGCGTCCTGAACAAGATCGACCTCGTCGGCGGGGACTACCTGCGGGAGGTCGAGAAGCGCCTCACGGGCTGGCGGGTCGTCCCGATCTCCGCGGAGAAGAAGGAGGGCCTCGACCGCCTCAAGGAGGAGATCTACCAGAGCCTGAAGTTCATCCGGGTCTACATGAAGCCCCAGGGGAAGGAGGCGGACCTCGTCGAGCCCCTGATCGTGAAGGCGGGGAGCACGGTCGGTATGGTGTGCGACGCGCTCCACAGGGACTTCCGGGCGAAGTTCCGGTTCGCGAACGTGTGGGGGAAGAGCGCGTCGTTCCCGGGACAGCGGGTCGGGCTGGACCACGGGCTCGTGGACGAGGACATCCTCACGATTGTGGTCCGGCGGGGATAACCCGATTCCTACTTCCTTTCTTGGATAGGACTACTACATGTAGTAGGAAGCTTTATCTGAGTAGGAGCCCATCGAGAGGGCCATGGAGGCGGTCGTGAAGGTCACCCGACGGGGGCAGACAACCATCCCAATCGAACTCAGGCGGAAGTTCCGGATCAGGGAAGGGACGCATCTCGTAGTGGAGGAACGGGGGGACTCCATCGTCATGCATCCCGTGCCGAGCCTCGAAGACCTCGCGGGATCCATGGCGAAGATCTCCAACCGCAAGGAAGCGAACGCGATCCTCGACGAGATGGAAGAGGATAAGGAATGAAAGAGGTCCTTGACTCGCGGTTCTTCGCCGCCCTCTTCTTCGAGAGGGACGAAGGAATACGGGACGCAGCGCGGGCAAAGCTTCGCCAGCTCCGACGTGAACGGCGGGGCTTGATCCCTTCCGTGGTCGTCGCAGAGGTGGTCAACCTCATCTGTCGAAAGGGGGGGCGCGATGCCGCGCGCGCACACCACCGGGCAATCGAGGCTTCTGGTCTGCAGGTTCTCCCGGTGGATGGAACAGACTCCGCCGAGGCAGGCTTGCTCCTCTGCGCCCATCGTGGCCTCCCGCTGGCGGATGCCCTGGTCGCGGCCATCGCGTTGCGAGTCGGTGGGCGTGTGATATCCGACGACCTCCACTTCGGACAGGTTCCGGGCCTGCGCGTCGCTTGGCTGGCCTGAACGCCTCCCAGGGACGCCGGCTACGCCGTCGCCCATTTCACGGAGCAGCCCTTCGGCGGCGTCTCCGGTGCGGGCGGTTGCTTCCCCGCGAGGATTGAGTCCAGCGCGTCGCGCAGGTAGCGCTTCGTGACCCGCGCGGGGCTCTCGTGATTGTCGTCCGGCGCGCCGTGGTACCGGAGCACGCGGTCGCGGTCGAACACGAAGAACTCCGGCGTCCGCGAGGCACCGTACACCCGCGCGACCTCCTGGGTCTCGTCCCGGAGGTACGGGAACGGGTAGCGCTTGTCCCGCGCCCGCTCGACCATGTGCGAGAAGTCGTCCGTCGGGTAGTTAATCGTCTCGTTCGAGTTGATTGCGATGACCTGTACGCCCTTCGCATTGTAGTCCTTCTGGACCTCGATCACGCGCTGCTCCCACGCCTGCACATACGGGCAGTGGTTGCACCAGAACGTCACCGCCACGACGGGCTTTTCCGCGTAGTCCGCGAGGCCGTGCATCTTCCCGTCCACGCCGGGGAGGTGAAAGTCGATCGCCTTGGAGCCGAGGGGCAGGGGCACGGCTTCCCCAACGCGTCGCCTCCTTTTGGGGTTTACGCCAGGTGATGCATTTTCACGAGGTCTTCCGAGAAGAGGTGAAGGTCCTCCGGGACGGCCAGCCCGGGCACCGGGTCCTTCAGGCTGAGCTTCCTTTCCTTCTTCTCCTTCCAGACGAGAGAGTTGAACTCGACGACTTTGGCGGTGAGATCACGGAACGACTCGTCCACGTCCCTCGCCTGCGGCAGCGCTTCCGCGTGGACCGATCCGCCGTACACTTCCCGCCAAATCCGGTCCGTGACAAACGGCGTGATCGGCGCCAAGAGCCGGAGGACGTCGCGGAGAACGGCGTGCAGCGTCCAGCGCGCGCCCGTGTCATCGGAATACGCGCGGGCCTTCGCCATCTCGACGTAGTGCGGCGCGAACACGTTCCACACGAACTCCCGGATCCGGTTCGCCGCCACGAAGAAGTTCATGTCCCCGTATGCGCCGCGGGCGACCGCGATCACGTCGTTCAGCTCCGCGAGGATCCACTCGTCCGTCGCCCGCTTCTTCCCCGCCGGCGGATCCTCGAACGACGAGATGAACCGCGCGACGTTCCACAGCTTGCTCAGGAACTTCTGCGCGCCGCCGATCTTCTGCTCGCTGATCCGGAAGTCCTCGCCGGGCCCGGTCTCGCTCGCCCCGAAGAACCGGACCGCGTCCGCGCCGTACTTCGCGATCAGGGGCTCTGCGGGAAGGTAATTGCCCAGGGTCCGGTGCATCGCGCGGCCGTCCGCCGCAAGCCCGAGGCCGTGGATGAACACGTCGCGGAACGGTTTCCCGCGGTGGACGAGCCAGCTCTTGAGCGTCGTGTAGTACAGCCACGTGCGGACGATCTCGCGGCCTTGCGGGCGGAGGTGCGTCGGAAAATTGGCGGCGAAGAACGCTTCGTCCTTCCGGTACCTCGTGACCCAGAGGTTCGACACGGACGAATCCATCCAGGTGTCGAAGACGCGGTCCTCGCCGCGGAAGGACGTGCCGCCGCACTTCGGGCATCTTTCGAACGGCGCCGAGTCCGTCCACGGGCGGTAGTACGGTCCGGGCTCTGGCGCGAGGACTTCGCCGCACGATTCGCAATACCACAATGGGATCTCCGTGTGGTAGTACCGGCGACGGGAGACGGGCCAGTCGATGGAGAGCGCGTCGATCCAGTCAAGCAGGAGTTGGCGGTGCCGCGATGGGTGGAACTCCATCTCCGCCGCCAATCGACGGAGGTCCTCGCGGAACTCGAGCTGCTTCAGGTACCATGCCTCCATGGAGAGGAACTCGACGGGCGTGCGGCTTCGCTCGCAGATCGGCGTCTTG
>Ga0209751_10006644_pt1 | contig 10693 bp, 21 predicted proteins | sample RifCSP13_1_FD_184019 | JGI IMG/M metagenome (GOLD analysis project Ga0209751, IMG submission 184019) | Soil microbial communities from Rifle, Colorado - Rifle CSP2_sed 13_1 (SPAdes) (version 2) | ecosystem: Environmental > Terrestrial > Deep subsurface > Rock core/Sediment | place: Rifle...
AGTGCCTATGTAACTAGGTGTGTTGACCGTCAACCAAACCCTTAATGTAGCCCCTTGAAGATACCCACCACTTTATTTTTGTTAATTCCGCATAATCGTCATCATCAATTAATGCCGTTTCTCCCTTATAAAGCTGTAATTTTTTCATTTAATTTCCTATATATTATTATAATTTAATAATTGACACCAGCCAGGGATAATATCATCATCCCAATCTTCGTCCATGTATTTCCTTTTATCGCAACACCAACCCAAAGATTCTTCAGTCAACGGTTTCATGTAAAATGACTTTCATCAGAATGCCTTCCCATGTTTGTATTCCCTAGTCTTATTATAAGCCATCTTAATGTGTATAGCTTGCTCCAAGTTAATACCTAAACCTGCGGCCATATCTAACACCCGTATAACGACATCTGCCAATTCAATCGGGAATCCTTCTGGTTTAGCAGCGGCATCAATAGTAAAGTCAATTTCGGTTAATTTAGCTCCAGACCTTGCCTCTTCCAACGCCTCGCTCAACTCTGCGTGACATAGTGCTATAAGCTCTCCTATGTTTCGTGGAGCATCCCACCAGCCCTTTGAATTGGCTGTTGCATGTATCTCTTTCTGTAGTTCTGTAATAGTCATTAATCCTCCTTGTTAGCCAAATCTGGATAATCAATTATCCAGCTTAAGTAAGTATGTCTGATTGCACCATTTATATTCTGTAAACGTAATTTCTGGTAATAAATTTTTAATAATATCAATGTGTTTAATATCGTGTATTTCTATGATTAGTCGAGGATTATGCTTCCTTATAATTTCTAATCCACCACGTATTATCTCTGGCTCTGAACCTTCCGTATCTATTTTAATCATATCTATTTTCATTTGATATGGATTAAAGATAGTATTTATGGTAGCTGTACTAACGCTAATATTCCCAACATATTCACCAACCTCATTCCTGATAGGATGTTCTGATAATAAGGTAGAATGTCCGCCAGTCTTATAATATTGCAATATAGCATCACCACAATAGTCAGATATAGCACAACTAAACACTTCTACGTTAGCCATATGGTTCAAGATTAAATTTTCATGCAATACCTTACGTGCTTCGTGAAATGGTTCAAATGCGAATATTTGCCTAAATTTATCGCCAAGGTGTAATGTCCACGTCCCTACGTTTGCTCCTATGTCTAGAAATGTATCCATATGTTCCGGTGTATTATTCTTTACAAATTCAATCAAGTCTTTCTCGTGACCAAGAGGCAATGCCCATTCTACTACATCTTTACAGAGTTCCATGTTTATCCTTTCTGCATACTATCATGCAATTGTAATCGTTATCATCAAACATCTCAGCGTATTCTATTACTGTGACTTCTGGTATCTTGTATAAAATATCCAACATATACTTAAGCCCCATATCCATGTGCTTATGGCTTAAATTCCAGTATTCAGGCTTCTCTGAAGCCCTATAGCGCTGTTCATCAGGGAAAAGAAGGCATAGGTAGCCACCAATTCTTATAATGCGAATCCATTCCTTCAGGACAGATTTAGTATCCTCAAAATCCTCAATAAGGTGTGAAGAATAAACATGATCTAATACGCCATCTTTAAACCAATATAAATGTCTTGCATCACCAAATAGGTTCTGTGGTTTACCATCGTAATCAACATACATAGATTGCATATCCATTGTTATAGCCGTATCGTTAATCGGTGCACCACCATAACCTATATCAATACCCATTCCTTTAGTATATTTGGTAAATCTATCCCGATGCCTACTTGTTTCACTCATTTAGAATCCTTCCTACTTCCCGATAGACATCACCAGGGGTTATTAAATTTAAGCATTGTAAATCGTTAGTGCAATCTTTACGTTGCCCTAAAAAGCATGGAGCACAATCAACTTCAGCCGTCATGATATATGTCTTATCGCCCAGCGGATGCCATTCCGTCGGCTCTACCTGCCCGCTAAACATTATCAGTGTAGGTATGTTTAAGTATCCAGCTATGTGCCCCATGCCACTATTGTTGCCTATAAATAGACTAGAATGTTTAATCATTAATGTTGCATTAGTTATTGATAGCTTGCCCGCAAGATTAGTAACCCTCTTTTTATCTTTGACATTTTTGTAAACGTCCAATGATACCATGTTATATTCTGATGGGCTACCCAACAACACTACATGTGCATCACTACATTCAGTGATTAAATTAATTAACTGGTAATAATATTTAGGTCTCCATTGCCTGATAGTGGAGCCTACCCCTGGGGCTATACATATTATCTTTTTGTTAGACAAGATATTGGCGTGGAGGGATTTAAAATGCTCCACTTCCCCATCCGTAAAAGATAGTTTAGGTAGATGAATATGCGATATTACATCTGGGTTTATAGATTTAACAAGACTGTATATTTGCGAAGATATGTGTGGCAGGCAACCCCTATTGGGTGGATGTTGCAATCCAATATTAAGGAGGCTGTCGTAGCTATAATTCCCAGTTATGTAACCTACTTTATGTTTTGCTTCAGATAGAAATAATGTCCATCTTGTCTCTGGATGTCTACGCAAATCTATAGCAAGGTCAAACTTACTAGATTTCAGTAACTTCTGAAGTCTGCCAACCCGTTTCATGTAATCCTTGTTGATATATTCTTCTGATATTCTATTAAAGAAATCAAATGTTATTACTGTATCTACCTCCTTGATTCTATTAGCTAATGTTTGATTCCACGTTCCTACAAGTAAGGTTATATCGGCTTCGGGGAATTTAGCCCTGACTAAACCTATGGCTGGAAGAGATGTCATGAAATCTCCGATGTGGTCAAGTTTAACCAACAGAATCCTCTTTGCATCAATATTTATATTAGATAATGGGTTTTTTGCTAACACTATTGAGCACTTAGTGATACTAGCCATACGCCTCCTATAATAACATTAATTGTGCTTGAATATCTTTAATTCTTGCCATGGACTTCTTGTAAAATACTTCGTTAATCTCACAGCCAATGAAGTTCCTGTCTTCCTTAAAGGCACTTATGGCTGTTGTACCGCTACCGGAGTAGATGTCTAACACAGTTTCCCCTTCAAGTGTGCTATTCCTAATCAGCCATCGGCACATATTTACACTCTTGGGTGTAGGATGAAAATCAACCAAGTCCTTATCGTCCATGAAGAAATTAGGTTCGTCTACTATGTGTCGTTTACTTTTGCCTTTACTATAAAGAAAGCAATATTCTATGACATTGCGATAATGATAGCCTAATCCGAAGTTCTTCTTATGCCAGACTATAACCTTTTTAAATTCAAAATATCTATCAAGTTCAGGCTTCAATAAAAACAGGTTCTTCTCATCTACGAAGCAATAGAAATGCATCCCATCTTTTAATACCCGTTCCATCTGTTCGAGTACTAAGCAGAAATTATGATACCATGCTATGTCGTAGTTATCTTGACTGCCACCAATCCACCCATCTTGGGAAAATCGGTTAGTGCCATTGTTTGTGTCTATTGGATAGGGGGGATCTATGAGTATACATGAGATACTTTCATTATCTATAGTATCTAGTAAATCAAGTGCAGTACAATTCTTAAGACTAATCATGTAGTTTATATCCTAATTTATCGAGTTGTCCCTTTAATTCCCCATTCTCAACTATCAACCGTCCCAATTCCTTCTTTAGTGATGGCATTTTAATGTTTAGAATCCAACATATCGGGCAGCTTTTGCCATTAAATACAATCTCTTCGTGATTTCCATAACATACTTCCATATTAATCTCCTTTAGTTAAAATTCTTATGCGCTGTTAAAACAATATTGCATGGTGATAAGCATTTATTATCACTTGATATAGCGGAATGTCCTTTAGCTGATAGCCATAAGTCGTGGCACCACAATAAATATCTACCTAATTTCTTGCTCAGAACTTGTGGAATGCTTGACTGAAATTTACCAACACAGCATGGCAACATAATAAGGTGTTTACATAATGGATAATCATTGTAAATTTCAATTATTCGCCTTGATAGATCGCCACAAGCATGACTCGATATAATTACCGATTCACTATCGTTTGGGGCATAACCATAATATGGCGTAGTATGTATATCTGCCTGTTTATACGTGAATCTGTCTGCGTTACCCCATCTCCTTGTGCGTGGCCTTTTATCAACAGCTATAGCTTGATTAAATGGTAATAAATGTATAGCTAATACACTCGTCAAGGCATTACCCGCACACAAGTCTATCAATGTATATTTCATTGGAGCTGATAAGGCTATCGGACGCAATTTCTTTATTATAGACATGCTTTCTGTAATTTCCTTTTCGGCTCGTGCCATAGGATTGACTATATTCAAGACATCACCAGAACATTTCATTGACAAAAATTCATTCGTGTAAGATGTTTTATAATCTACATAATCACTCATTAAATACCCCCTTATTTCGTCCACTCAGCGGACAATTATTTATAATTTTAACTGGCTTGCCGTACATCTCAGCGTAGGCTATCTCTGTGCATACACCCTGACTTTCACCTTCGCCATCGAAAACCCATATTTCGTCACAGTTATTAATTAAAGCGAAACAGTTGAAAATTACTCGCTGATACTCTGTATCGTTACAATATACTCCGTGAAACATTAAAACCGGGCTGACTGGAACATGCCCTTCTGATGCTACTTTCCTTGCGTACTGTCTGGCTAACTCATATGCTTTTTCTGGATCGTAAGAATACCCTTGTGATATAAAGATTTTCACGTATCCCTCCCGTATAGGTAATGTTCTAATTGCTTAATATATGTCTCAAGCAATCTAAGCATGGCATCCCTAATGTCTATGTCGTGATTCTCTTCAAACTTAGTTAGTCCCCATGAATGATAATTAGCATGTTCTCGCCTGCAAAGGGGGAGACACATTAAGTCTGAGCCACCAGAGCCTTTAGTATGCATTGAATGGTGTGGGTCTACATCAGGATTGCCACAGACAAGGCATGGGATTTGTTTGATAAATTCAATATACTGCTTAGACTCATACCGCTTAACTTTAGGAACAGAACTCATCTTACCCCCTTTGGCAATTGCGCGAACAGTATGTTCTTGGATTCTGTGCGTGCATGGATTTATATACACTGAAAGTCTTCTTACATGCAGGACATTTAATGTCAATCATGGTGCTTGGATTAGCTGGCTTGCCACGCCCTCTGGCTAACCTTACATGCTGTGGGTATGCCTTGTGTAGTTTTTCTTCAAACCACTCAGGGTCATATCCAGCACATTCAAGCCAAGTTCTTCGTGAGCCAACCCATACAGGCTCATTGCCGAACAGAAACTGTTTAGCTTGCACACCTATATCTTTAAGCTCCTTCTTATTGTGTTCTGCGTAACCTATAAAGTCATTTACTGCGGTTATTATTACTGTCTTAGCTAACTTTTCACAAGAATTCTCCACTAATCTCCTATCCTAAAAATTCTCCACAATTCTTACAATGATAATCTGGTTCGAGTCCAGATGGATTATAAAAGACAATACCTTCGTGTCCCTTAGCCCTACAAATTATATTATCTATACCAGTATTATCTTTAAGTAAATAGATATACCACCATAATCTAAACCACTTACCCATGTTAACCTCCAAGTAATGTAATCTTGTAAATCTTCCCAATCTTCTCTATTGACTGCCCAAAGAACTTCCTGAATATCGGTGCACCATCAATTATTATCCCATCACTGACGATTATAAGCCCACATGCCCATTTGGTATCGAGAAGGTATTCTGTTATTTATAGCCCCTTCCTACGTGCGTACTCAGCTATAAGGAGGCTGTCAACATCCTTAACCGTAACTTCAGGGAATAACCTTCTTGCGACATCTGTAGCAGCTTTCTTGAGTCCGTCCTTTTTGACTCCTTGAGGTAATAATATGCGTTGCCATTCCTTTGAATCTATAAATCCAAAAGGAATGTTAAGTTGTTCGAGTACAATCATCGTGGCTTCTAATGCCCTAAGTGCGGATGCGGTTGCCTTAAACCTGCCAGGATTAACCATCGGTCGCTCTACTAAACAGAATATTCCTTTAGATGTGGTTATGACCCCCGATAGCCATCTGTGCAACTTATCACAATCTATTCTTGTTATAAGTTGTTTTTTCTTAGTATATGATTGCTCAATCTTAACGGGGGTTGGAGTGTAATAAATATCGTTATCTTTTAATATGAAAATAGAACCAGTTACACCGTTATCTACGCCGATATATGTTTTCATTACGATTTCACCTTAGAATCACCAGTAGTCCTAAAATTAGTTACTGTACTAGCCATTACACCATACACATGACGCGTTCCTTGTGGTGTGGAATCGTAGTTCATCGTTTGACCGGCTGATATGCCAATATTCCTGGCTTCCTGAATGGCGTCCTGATTGGCTGCAAGATATATAAATGCCCAATTATAGGCATCTTTCTGGTGTGTAATCATCTCGTTAATCTTGGCTTTAGTGAACTCCCTGCTTGAATTCTCTTCCCCATCAGTTAAGATAACAAATATAACTTTACTTGGTCTATCTTGTTCAGATATATTACTCAATCTAATTCCTACTGCATTAATCGTTTTTCCAATAGCATCAAGTAACGCGGTGCAACCTCCTGGAATGAAGGTTTTATCATCAAGTTCAGGTGCATCTTTTATGTTTTTACCTTCATACCGGATATTATATTCAGTATCAAACATGATAAGACTTAATGTGGCTTCACCAGCCACGTTCTTTTGGTCTTTTATGAATGTATTGAAGCCACCGATAGCATCATTCTTAACCGATGCCATAGACCCTGACTTGTCTAAGATACATACTATCTCTGTTAAGTTTTCTTTTGACATTGTGTGTCCTCCTTTTTAACCCATATTGCCCATAGTTGACAATTGGGACATTGTTTCTGTTCATATCCAGAAAGATACATTTCTTCCATCCATTCAAGGCGTGCCATATACAAGCTAGGCATTGGTGTATGATTGCATATCATTGTGCTAACGCCTCCGCTAAGTAATTCTCCGCTAAGTGGACAATACATGTCCCTGAATTAACTTCACCAGTAGCACCCCTGACGTGTTCAAGTGCATCTTCAAGGGTAGCTAAGTCCGACCGCCTGAATCTATATGATTTAGTTACGAATTCTCCACCATCAGCATGTGGCATTACATCGTTCCTGAGATTAGTTACAGTCATCTTTGATGCCTTATCCACCAATTCGTCTACATTGTCACGTGTAACCATATCTGCTATAACTGTAAGGTGTTTCGGCCTTTCCTCTATTAACTTAGGGTCAGCCTTAATCTTTTCAATAAGATAAGGGTTGTTGGCTATCTTAAGTAATTCATACGACCACGACTTCTTCATGCCTAAATAATTGCAGAAATCACCCCATGTTGAAAAGCCCTTACATCTATACAACTTCTCCTGATTAAACGTAGACAAAATACCTAACAATTTCAATCTGTTATCCTGTATTGTATCGGCACAAGACAGCAACTCAACCCACAACGTATCGGCTAACTGCCTATCCTGCAATGATAGGGCGCCATATTTAATTGGGTCGCATTCAGTGTGTCGCCATTGGTCATTGCCAATATAAAGTGTCTGCTTACCATTCTCTTCTTCGTGACATAGAGCACATACAGTTTCTTTGTTGTCCATAAACCCTCCCTATTTTTCACCATGACATTCTAAATCGTGGCTATATTCCCATTTTCCACATATCGAACACGTCTTTGTACCACCATACTTAAATGCCACATATTTACCATCCCATACATGTGTGCATTTAGTTACAGCCATATAGTCTGCGCAATTACATATGCAAATCATTCAGTATCTCCCTTAAATGCTTTTAAATCAAAGGTAACGCCATGTCTAACAACCCTTATTTCTACCGGCATATCACCTTTAGCATCAACTTCACAGGCATATTCCCCCATCCTATGGCCTGTGCTTGTGCATACCCTAATAAACCAACAGACTTCAATATATCGCCAGTCCACCTTGGAAATTTATTCCCTAAGCAAAACTCCGCATATGTTGGATAGCTCAATATATCGTAGTCAACAGGTATCCATTCATCCTTACCCACAACCCTGTATTCTGGTAAATATCCATCTAATGAACCCTGGCGTGCAATAAACGGCTTTTTAACTTCCTGCTTAACATCTTGGATTACTTTCTTTTTACTCATGTGCCCTCCTATGTTTGTAAATACTGAAATCTATTCCATAATCAGTGGATAATATAATATCTGGCATTACTTGTTTGTATGTTTTTCTTATTAAATTAAATTTATTAATATTCATATTATGTGTTTCTCGCTAAATCTGTAAATTTCATAAACTCGGCCAACCATGCTACCTTAATCATTCCAGTTCTACCATTTCTATGTTTAGCTAATATTATCTCCGCTATACCTCTTTCAGGTGAATTAGTATTATAATACTCATCTCTATAAAGGAATATTACCATGTCTGCATCTTGCTCAATAGCACCAGAAGACCTTAAGTCAGACAGTAATGGTCTTTTATCAACCCTCTTTTCGCATTCCCTGTTAAGTTGAGACAAGCAAACTATAGGTATATCTAATTCACGTGCAAGTATTTTAAGTGTCCGGCTAATATCAGCCATCTCCTCTTCTTTAGATGCTTGCTTACCACCTATTAATTGAAGGTAATCAATGACTATCAACTTGACATCAAACTTATACTTAAGGTGCCTTGACAGCAATGCTATCTTGTTGATATTAAATACATTACCTTGAACCATATATATATTTAATTCAGATAATTTATTGGCAGACAAGAGAATTTTAGGCATCAACTCTCTGATTCTATCTCCGGCTACCATGTTTTCTATAGATACCATACTGTGATCAGATATGTGCCTTTTAGTTAATTGTCCTGGCGACATTTCTAAGGAGAATACACCCACAGCTTCACCCTTACCGCATACTCCGTCTATAAAGTTTTTAGTTAGAGCGCTCTTGCCCTGTCCAGGCCTGCCAGCTACAATGATTAAATCACCGGCACCCCATCCACCAGTAAATTTATCTAAATCCCTTAAGCCGGTAGAGTATAATATTTTACCCTTATTATCTATAGAATATTCTATGTCTTTAATGACATCGGGTATTAATTTAGATATATGAACAATAGATTCCCTATTATTAGACTCTATCGTCAATAAGCCGCCCTGCAATGTGCCCATCACTTCATTAACGGTAGAATCAGATTTGCATAATTCATAAACTTCCTTACACAAAGCCGCTGTCCTTCTGCGGATAGACTTCTCTTTTATGATACGCTCATATTGAGACACGGTTGAGCCTATAATACATAGACTATATAACTGGCTAATATATAAAGCACCACCAGCATCTTCTACTTTATCACCGAAATAGTCAGATAATGTCACTAATTCAATTGGTATATTGTTCTTAGCCATATCAAGGAAAGCCCTGTATATAGCTCTATGCTTCTGTAGGTAGAAATCGTCATCATTAATGCCGGATTCAAGTAGTAACTTATTATTGGCCATCAAAGTAGACAGGAACATCCGCTCAGCTTCTAAGTCATAGAAATTAGCCATTTATGTCATTTCCTTGTAATATGAAGGGCTATACGCCGTTCTATTGGATTTTTCTCGTTGGTTATACCAAGCCCCTACTTTGTTAATTGAGGACGAGAAAACGGCAATTGTGTGGCCTACACGGGCAAAGAACTCATCATCCATGTCTAGATATGCATCCCAGTATATCTTTAACTCATCAAGGGTGTATGTTTTACACAATCTCTTCACTAAAGAACCGTCTTTAGCACCGACTATGTTTAACTTTCTACCAAACTTGTTGTTAAAGGATGTGAAGGCATAATCTATGAATTGTTTAGTATCGGAGGTAGTTAGATTTGGATTATTGTTAACTTCGCTGCTGGCGATTTCAGGTGAATCTCCTGAAACGCAAGACTTTAAATTAATCTCTGTTGTAATCTCTGTTGTAGTCTCTGTAATAGTTATTGGTTTTTCCACTAACAAGTTATTGGTTTTTCCACTAACAAGTTGTGGGTTTTTCCCATAACTAGTTATGAGTGTGATTAATATATCCTCATGTAATTGATAAAATGTTTTAGCTGGGACGCCACGCCTTTTTAAGGAAATAAGGCCAAGTTCCTGCAATCTTTTCTTTGCTGACTTGAGTTCATATAGTCCTATAGATAAGTCATCACAAAATTCCTTATCTGTTTTATAAAATTCCTTGTTATCTATAGAATAGAACCAATAACAACATTGGTTTAACAAGATGCCAGCGGTAATGCTACCTGTAATTTTTGCGTAAATAGGGTAATATGCTATTGGGCGTTCACTAAAAGATTTAAGTAATAACTTAATGTCATTCATCTTGCCACCCACCGATAATAGAAAATGTTAGGTTAGTTAATTTAATGAATTTATGGTTATCTATAGACTTATGTGAATTTATGAGTCCAATACTTTCCAGTCTTTTAAATCTAACCGTGAGTGGGTCTTTTGTAGATATACCCAACATTGGGTTTTCATTCATAATACATTTATAGTTTATTGGTATATATGAATCTTTACTCAAGTTTAATTCCCGCGATTTATTAAACAAATAATGCAATAATGCCCAATCTGTTAAATCTGT
>Ga0209751_10006649_pt1 | contig 10687 bp, 14 predicted proteins | sample RifCSP13_1_FD_184019 | JGI IMG/M metagenome (GOLD analysis project Ga0209751, IMG submission 184019) | Soil microbial communities from Rifle, Colorado - Rifle CSP2_sed 13_1 (SPAdes) (version 2) | ecosystem: Environmental > Terrestrial > Deep subsurface > Rock core/Sediment | place: Rifle...
GGGTGGTCGTCGCGGCCGGGTCCGTGCATTCACCGGCGCTGCTGAAGCGGTCAGGCCTGACCAACCCGCACATCGGGCGACATCTGCACCTGCATCCGGTGCCGGCCGCGATTGGGATCTTCGACGAGCCGGTGCGGTCCTGGCAGGGGACGATGCAGGCCGTCGCCTGCAACCAATTCGAAGACTTGGAAGACGGCTACGGATTTGTGATCGAGGTGCCGCCGGCTCACCCCGGCCTAATAGCGCTGGGCGTGCCGTGGCGGGATGCCCGCTCGCACAAGGAGTTCATGCTGCATGCCGCGAACGCGGCGTTCTTCTTCGCGCTGGTCCGGGACCGCGACGGCGGTCGGGTGGATATCGATCGGCAGGGACGTCCGATCTTGAAGTATTCACTCTCTCGCTATGACGCGCAGAACGTCGTCCGCGGAGGCCAGGAGTGTATCCGACTGCTGGCAGCTGCCGGTGCGCATACGATCGGAGGTCTGTACAACAATCTGGAGCCGTACTCGGCCCGTAACGAGGGTGATCTGGACGACTACCTGGGGCGGATCAAGCAGCGCGGCTACATCGTGAACGACATGACCCTCTTTAGTGCCCACCAGATGAGCAGCTGCCGCATGGCGGGCAGCGCGGCGCTCGGGGTGGTAAACCCGGAGGGGGAGAGCTACGAAGTGCGCAATCTGTTCGTGGCCGACGCCAGCGCGCTGCCATCGGCGACGGGCGTGAACCCGATGATCAGCATCATGACCCTGGCGCATCGAGTCGCGCAGGCCGTTAAGGCGACGTTGTAGGGGGGAGACTGCTCGGGTCTGAGCCGTTCGACACGCCTAGGGAACTCGGGCTCGCATGGATTTAACAAGCCCAACGACGACAATGGCCGTGAGTATCAGAATCCCTACGCCATAAACCGCCCCGTACGTGCTCGTAGTCCTCGAGGTAGATGTTAGTGAGATCGCCTGGAGGGCCACTAGGATGCCCGAAGCTGCTGATCCCAGAATCATGAAGTAAGCGCGAGATCTCGGTATTTCCGTGTTGGCAAGCGACTGGCTCAGTCGAGGTGCCACGGCCGCGATGACGAACGCTATCGCGATTGCCACCAAGAGCCCGCCCCAGACTGCTTCTCCCTTGAATATCAAATAGACTCCGCTTGGAAGGGTCATCCAAATAATGGTAGCCAAGTACGCGTGCAGCGCTTGGTTGGAAACCCGAAAGGTTTTTCCGTCCACGGCAATTCCTCCTCTAAGGCTGGGTTGAGGCCAAGGCGTTATTGAATGCATCATTGAGATATGACTTAACCGATCGCAAGTCGCTATTAAGCCCGGCCTGAATGATCTGTTCTCTGACTGCGTTACCAATCGCAACTGCGATACCGCCAATGACACCAACTACGCAACCTCCCCTCCGGTGGCGGGACAGAGGCCGAGTCCCCACGCAAGCACTCCGACCGCGACACCCGAGCCAATTCCCGATGCCGCAGTCTCGAGCCTTCTTGTCTCAATAGCTTCCATCTGGTTGATGTAGTAGTCAAAGCCGTCTTGGATCCGGGGATCGGGTGTGCCCAGGAACTCGTCACTGGTCTTACTGACAACGATGTAGTGTGTACCTACGTTATCTGTAACCCACATCAGGATTAATCCGGGTTGACCTTTCACCTCTCCCCATCCAAACTTGTCGTTTCCGTGTACCGCCCCAACTTCAGGTCAGTTGGCGTCAGCTGTTTCGAAGTATTGCCCAGGTCCTACAGTTGGAATTGGAGTTAGGAGCGGCGGCGTTGCAGTAAAAAGAGCTTCGAAACTTGGCTGCACAGGCGGAACGGTCGCGAATGGTTGCGCCGCAAATGCCGGTTCGGGTCTGGGTTGGTAGCCCAAGGCCAAAGGACAGGCCATAATACCGACCACGATGAATAGAATCAGTCCGACGCGCATTCGGTCTGGGGTCCCAGCCATCTGTCCCTCAATGCTACAAGAAATGTCAAGTTACCCCATATCGTAAGTCCAGAAATTCGTAATTGCAACAGGCGGATTCAGATACCTGATATCGTTTCTTACTGTTCGGCGTTGGCGCCGCTACTAACGGCTGTTTGTACCAAAGCCTAGAGCCTGACTAGTCTAGAATCGAGGTCGATCTGGAGACATTACTTCTCAAATCGAGCAGCGCGACTACATCGTGAACGATATGACCCTATTCAGTGCCCACCAGACGAGCAGCTGCAGAATGGCGGGCAGCGCCGCGCTGGGGGCGGTGAACCCGGAAGGGGAGAGCTACGAGGTGCGCAACCTCATTGTGGCCAATGCCAGCGCGCTACCTTGACCGACGGGCCTGAACCCGATGATCAATCTCATGACCCTGGCGCACCGGGTGGCGCAGGCGGTGAAGGCCAGGGTTTGAAGCTCAGACGGTCAAGATCCAATTGGGGGACTGGCTCAAGACGAGTCGGCCCAGCCCGAAGTCCTTGTTGACGGAAGGCCCACGCCACTCTATGATGGTTCACTGGGGGAGTTGTTGTCTCAAATCCGTGTCGATCACGGGGAACTTGCCCAAGCTGCCCAGAAGATTGGGAACCTCGCCGCCCGCCAGAGTCAGTTGGCCGCCGAGACCGCTCAGGGAGCTGACAGCGCCTTCGAAACGGCCGACCAGCACATGAGCAACCTCAGCCGAGCGTCCGGTACGTCCAGTTCGAATTCGGCGTTCCTCCGTCCGCAACCCACCCGCATTTTGGTTTTCACGGCTACCCTCTTGGTGGCACTCTCAATTTCAGCCTGCGGGAGTGCAGCCACAGAAGTCACCTCAACCGACACCCGCCCCCCGTCGCCGACTGAGGGCGCCACGGCCGCCAGCTCGGCGAGACTCCAGGAGACCGCGACGACCCGAGAGGCCAGCCCGGCATCGACCACCCCAACCCGAGCACCGATCCCGATTCCGACAACAGTTCCATTCCTGACTCCTGAGCCAGTCCCCATCATCGCTTTCAGCTCCGCCCGAGAAGGCCAGCTTGATCTCTTCGCCATGAACCAAGACGGAACGTGCGTGTACCAGGTCACGAACGATCCGTCCGATGAGACTCGTCCGTCCTACTCGGCCCAGACGCGAAAGATTGCCCTGGTGTCGAACCGTTCCGGGAACGACGACATCTTCCTCATCGAGAGCCTGGGATTTTTCTTCGACATGATCCAGCTGACGAGCGATCAGGCGAACGACTATGATCCGGCCCTCTCGCCGGATGGATCAACGCTAGCCTTCATTTCCGATCGAGGCGGCCAAGAAGACCTCTATCTCTTGGATTTAGTCTCGCTTAGTGAAACACCCCTCACCAACGATACTGCGAGCGATAGCTCCCCCTCCTGGTCGCCGGATGGCAAGCACATTGCATTCTCATCGTCACGGACCGGCAGCGGCGACATCTACCTTATCGATCCGGATGGCGCGAATCCGGTACAGCTGACTGATTCGCCTGCCAACGATGCAGCGCCGGCCTGGTCTCCGGATGGCAAGCAAATCACCTTCATGTCGCAGCGCGACGGCAACTGGGATATCTATGCCATGGGTTCAGACGGGAGTGACCCGCGGCGCCTGACCGATCACCCTGCGGCCGATCAGTATCCAGCATGGGCTGGCGAGCAAATCGCCTTCATGTCGGCTCGGACCGGCGACTTCGAAGTGTTTGTCATGAACGCCGACGGGAGTTTGCCGACTCGACTGACATCTAACCCGGGAATGGATGGTTTCCCGATCTGGCCAACCAATCTAAGCCCGGATCGAATCACACCGACCGCGACACCGCTCGCGGTCGAATTCGGGCCAGAGCTCATTGCATTCGAGTCGAATCGGGAAGGGGGTGAGTACGATACCAACATCTTCGTGATGAATCCAGACGGGAGTGAGGTAACGCGTATTACGTACCTAAGGAATGACGTATTTGAGAACTGCCCGCCCGCACCCGCAGGAGACCCAGATTGGTCGCCCGCCTCCAGGCGGCTGGCCTTCTGGGCCGATCTGACCTCATTCCGCCGGATCTACGTGATGAACCCGGATGGATCCGGCTTCGCCAAACTGACCGACCCTCATGACACAATGGACCAGTCTAAGTCCCCAAGCTGGTCGCCGGACGGACGACGGATTGCCTTTCTACGGATCAACAAGTCTGGGACCTTTATTTACGTCGTGGACGTGAACACAGCCGAGGAACAGCTGCTGGTCTCCGACTTCGGCTATGACCCCGGGATGCAGCCAAGTTGGTCGCCGGACGGCCAACAGTTGGCCTACTCGAGGTCCGGGGTCATCAATCTGTTCGATCTAGTAAGTGAGAAAGAAACCCCGCTTATAGGAGGGGTCGAACCCGCTTGGTCACCAGACGGAAAGGCGATTGCCTATGTCCGGAATGGGGTGATTTACGGCGTTAACGTGGATAGGTCAGAGCCGCTCCGCGTCACAGAAGGCGGCGCGCCGACTTGGTCGCCGGACGGACTCCGGCTTGCCTTCGAACGTGAGGTGGAGGGGCAGTACGACATCTTCGTCATCGGCATTGACGGCACGGGATTGGTCCAGCTCACTTTTGACCCAGCCGATGACCGGAATCCGGATTGGAAGTGACCCCTAGGCGGTAATCAGGGATCTCCGCTGCAAGGCAGGACAATCTCGGAGGAACCTGAGGAGACCCGGGCCTGCGACAGCCAAGCGGCTCACGGCTTCCAGTCCGGGTCGCCGTCCAAGGTAGGGCTCGCGGTGAGGCGGGTCACGGCGAGGGTCGCAAGGTCAAGGATGAAGATCTCATAGTTCCCCTCGCGATTGGAATCGAAGACCAACAATAATCCGTCCGGGGAGTAGGCGGGGGAGGCGTCGTGGGCCGCGTTGGCGGTAATGTTCTGCGGCTCGCCGCCTCGCAGATCCAGCCGATAGAGCTCGAAGTTTCCGCTGCGGTCCGAAGCGAATACGAGCGCGCCCCCATCCGGGTCCCAGGCCGGATACCGGGCATCCGCGTAGCCGGTGGTTAGCTGGAATACGTTTCCCCCCTCCGAGTTCATCAAGAAGATCTCGCTCTCACCCTCTCGGTTGGACACGAATGCAATTTGCGAACCATCGGGCGAGACGACCGGAGTGACGTCAAAGGCAAGGTCGAAGGTGAGTCGCTTGACATTCGTCCCATCCCGGCGCATTTGGTAGATCTCCCGGTTTCCGTCTCGGTCTGAAGAGAAAACGACAAACTCGCCATCCGGCGTCCATGCCGGAGCATCATCTGCCGCAGAATTGCGGGTCAGGTTTTGGGGGGAAGAGCCGTCGACATCCATCAAGAAGATCTCCCGATCCCCGTCCCGGTTGGAGACGAACACGATCTGCTGGCCATCGGGAGACCAGCGGGGCGAGATATTCGACCCGGCCTCCGAAGTGAGCGGCTCCGGCTCGCTTCCATCCAACCGCAAGAGGTAGATATCCTCCGCTCCCGTCGGGCCTGCGTGATAGACGATCGCGCCAGAAGCTCCCATGGGAGTAGCCGAAGGAGCTGGCGGCGATGAAGCCGTGGGGCTGCTCTCCGCCTCGGTTGGGCTCGGGGTGTCTTCGACGAGCGGCAGCAGGCGTGGGGTAGGCGAGGGCGGGATCGGGCTCGCCGGCGCCAGGGTCGCTTCCAGAGCGCTGCGCGGGGCGATGCCAATCGTGCAGGCCAGCGTGGCTGCGATCAGCACCGCCATGAGCGCTGAAATATGCCGCGCGCCGGACCTAACGGGGGGCAGCTTCATATGGAAGGGTGAAAGTGAACGTCGAGCCCTTGCCAAGCTCAGATTCGACCTTAATCTCGCCCCCGTGGGCGGCGATGATTTGTTGGGCCAGGCTGAGGCCCAGACCGGATCCTTCGACCGGACGCCCACCCGTCCGACGAGCTCGGTAAAGTTTGTCGAAGATGAAGGGGAGATCCTCTGCTGGGATGCCCTCGCCGGTGTCCCTGACGGCGCAGATAAGATGTCGATTCAGCGGGTCGTTTTCCAGGCTCACCGCAACGTCGCCTCCAGCCGGCGTGTACTTAAGGGAATTGTCGAGCAGGTTCAGGATCACCTGCTTCAGCCGGGCTCGGTCGGCCATCGTGCGGGGAATCGTCGGGGGAAGGCTCAGACTGACCTCCAGCTTTCGTTGTTCGGCTAGCTCAGAGAGCTGAAGGATAGACTCTTCCAACAGCGCCCCGAGGTTCAAGGGCTCGAGATCCAACGTGAACGATGGGGATTCGAGTCGAGCTAGGGTTAGCAGGTTATCGACCAATTGGGTCAGTCGTTTGGTCTCCTCGTTTACGATCCGGCCGGAGGCGATCCAGCCGTCCCGGTCGTCGGGCTGAGCGCTCATCTTTGCCACATGCCCCTGAATCACCGTGAGGGGGGTCTTGAGCTCATGACTCACGTTCTGAATGAAGCCACGGTAGAAAGCCTGTTGACGCTGCGTGGCGCCGAGGTCCTCCAAAAGCAGAAGGGTATCTTGGGCAGTTAGACGCACTGCGCGGGCCTGAAACGACTGGCCCTCGACGGCCGGTATCGTGCGAACGATATTCGCCGCTTCTTTGCGTGAGTCAGCGACTAGGTCTCGCAGCTCGAGCCGTCCATCCCAGCCTGGCGCCTCGGAATTGCGCATAATCAGCCGGTAGCGGCGGAAGACCATTGCCGGGTAGGGGAACCCGTCCACCAATCGCTGATACTGGCGGCCTAGCGAGCGCCTCCAGAGAAATCCAATTAGGGCGGCAAGGGCGACCGCAGCACCCAGGAGGATCGCCGTGAACTCAACGACGCCGAAGAAGATGACGGTGTCCGGCATGTTTACTCAATTATCAGGGCCGTTCTCGGTCCCGTAGTCTTGTTGGTAGGTGCCGGGATCAGGAAGGCTCGAACTTGTAGCCGACGCCGCGCACGTTGACCAGATAACGAGGCTCTTTGGGGTCCGGTTCGATTTTCTGACGCAAAGACCAGATGTGCTTCTCCAGGGTTTTAGTCTGGATGTCTCGGTCGTCAGGGATTTCAAACACGGCCTCCAGGAGTGCGTTTCGCCCGATGGGACGGCCGGCGTTGGTGACCAGGTGATTCAGTAGATCGAATTCCCGAGGGGTCAGATCGACGTTGCTCCATTGGCCCCCACGCTGGATGGTGACTTTCCGCCGCGGTATGTCCAACCGCAGGTACCCGTCGAATTCCTGAATTGCGGGAGGCAAGCGTGCCTTCATGCGCGCAAGCAGTTCCCCCATCTCAAAGGGCTTGGATACGTAGTCGCTGGCACCCAGGGTGAATCCCAACTCGAGATCGCTTAAGCTGTCCCGCACCGTGAGGAAGATGATGGGGACATCGTCCCCGGCGCTGCGGATGCGTCGACAGACGGAGAGTCCGTTCGGCTCAGGCATCTCGATATCGAGAACCAACAGATCAGGGTGCTTGGTCTCCCACAAGTACAGCGCCTCTTCGCCGTCCGAGGCGGTAAGCACGTCGTACCCCTCGCGCTGCAGGGCGGGTTCGACAAAGGAAATGATCTTCGCATTGTCGTCTGCGAGCAGGATCCTATGCGACATAGATCCGATTATAGCTACCCGGATTGGGGTGACAAGCTAATGACCAGTGGGCATCAACCGAGGCGGGTTCTGCGGAGCTCGACCCGGTGGACCGCCGAGGTTGAGCATCCGAATCAGCGACCGGCCACGCGGCCAACGGCCCGAATGAACTGATCGAGTGACCACGAGCCCTCGACTGGAATCCGGCTCAGGTAGTAGAGGTTGCCACTGCCTTGCAACGTGCTCATGCCCAGCCCCATCGCGGTCTGGTAGCCGGCCGACCTCACCCGCTCGGCCACCTCGGGGCTGAAGCTGCCGTACGGGTAGGCAAAGCTGGTGATCTCCACTCTGAGGTTTTGCTCGAGCTGCGCCTTCGATCCAACGACCTGCATGCCCAGTTCTCGCCCGCTAAGCGTGGCCAGATCGGCATGGGTCATGCTGTGGGACCCGATCTCCCAGCCGGCCGCCGAGAGCTCGGAAAGCTGCGCAGCGGACAGAAACCCGGTTGACCCGAGCCGGTTGGCGACCATGTACACGACCGCCTGGAAACCATACTCCTGCAAGATCGGGAAGGCGTAGGTGTAATCGGTTTGGTTGCCGTCGTCGAATGTAATCACTACGGGCTTGGGCGGCATCGGCGCCCCGTGCAGAATGGCCTCCCGCAGCGCCAGGGTAGGTATCGACTGAAATCCGCCCTTGACCAGCGCCCGGATCTGTTCTTCGAACTGCTCTGGGTCCACGTTGAAACTGCCCGCAGGCCGCTCTGGGTCGACATGATGGTACAGCAGGATGGGCACCTGGAGCGGCCCCGGGCCTACGCTGTTCCACTCCTGGTACCTCGCCGGCGCAGGCTGCCGCAGACCGGGGGTCGACGTTTGCGGCGACCATTCAGCCGGCTCTGGGCTCGGCATTGAGGCGGGCAGGAAGTTCTGTTCGCGAACGGCGCGGATCGCTTGCTCAGAGCCCAGCGCGCGGGGACCGAGATCGGTGTCGGGCTGAACATCCACTTCGTCGGCCGGGGCCGGGTGGCAAGACATGAGCGCTGCTGAGATCAGACTGATCCATAGGAAAACTTGAGTTCGCACGGTGGCCTCCTGGTGGCTGCATCCAGGCTAGGAGGCCGACCTCACCGGCAGGGCTCACCCGATTAACCGAGCGGTAACAAGATCGGTAACCTGGTTGTGCATTCCTCAGGAGTCGTTGAACGAAAACTCACCTGGCGAACTGCACCGAGGAATGTGAGGGCTGTCAGGAATGTCAGGTTTCGAATCGGGAGGAGTGAGGTCTGGCTTAATCCGTGACCTTCACGATGATTACGATCCGAAGGCAACGTCCAGGACCTGCATGGTCAGGTCGATGGAATGGACATTGGGACCGGCCCGGCCCACGTAATATGGAGGGGTCCCTACGATGGTGAGGCCTCCGGCGATGCCAACGACGAAGCTGTATTCCCAGGCAGACTGCATGGTGCGCCCGCCATAATCCATGCTGCCGTAGGGCACGATCAAGGACACTGGGCAAGCGCCAAGGTTTTCACAGATGACTCGGTAAGAACCGGAGATCTGCTCCTCAATCTCGATTCGGGTGAGCTCAGGGAGGTTGGGATGATCGAGGGTATGGCTGGCGATTTCAATGCCCAGGTCGTGCACTCCCTGCAAGTAGGTCCAGGCGCCCGGGTCCGCTGGGCCGCCCACAATTACGCCGAGAACCAGAACCAATCCGCGATCGGTGAAGGCCGCGACCATCTGCTCAAAGATCGGATCGATCCAGGCCGTCGAAATATCATCGAGCGAAACAACGATGCTGTTGGAAGGAGGACATTCTCCGCGGCTGAGTCTCTCGAGAACCTCTCGGTACGTCATCGTCCGCATATTGGCGGCAATGATTCCATCCGCGAGGGCCTCCATCCGCTCAACGCCGTAATGGGTGTGCAGCATGAGTGACCTGGGGGTGGGACAGTTCGCGCTGATCGGTCTCAGTGGAAGGTCTGGGGGTGGGGTTGAAAGCTGGAGCGCGGCCTGAACCGACAGCTCGTCGGGGATCAAGGATGGCTCTTCCTGACGGCCCACAGCGGGGACCGGGCGCACTGACTCATCGCCGCGGACTGGCTCAACGCCGGCTGCGACAGGAGCGGTTCGGACTGCCGCCGCTGACTGGGACTCAGCCGAGACGGGGAACTGGTTGGTGTCGGGGGTCTGCCTTGGCCAGGTCGCCGCGATGCTTGAGAACGCGAGGGCCAAACCAAGAGTTGTCAGAAGGAGCTGGGTGCTGCGGGTCATGAGTGACCTCCGAACTGCGGTGTGCATGACCGCATGTTCGGGGGTCGACTTCACCGTTCGGTTGGGGGCGAGTTACGGACGGTTCACGGTTCCTGTTACCTGGCGGTAACCAGTGCCCACCGTGGGGATGCGACCTAGCTAGGGAGGCTGTCCCGCCACTCATTCCGCGCAAAGACGCAGAGCGCCTGTGGATCTTCCGTGGGCGATCGTGATCCTTGACCGCCTGCTTGAAATTGGGAGGGGCGAGTGAGCCTGGGGTGCCTAGTCGAGGCCTGGGAAGCCGATGTTACGGCGCGGCCGACTCGAAGAACCTCAGATTGGTTCGCCTGTGGGGAGGTCTCCGCTGACCTGGCCAATCACAAAGCGGGGCGCATACTGGGAGCCGCCAGCCCAGGCGTGGCCGCCGCCGAGAGTGTAGGGCGTTACTGCGACGCCCTCTGCACACTCGAAGTAGGTATCGAGCCGGATTCGGGTACTGTCGTTAAGGTCGAGATCAGAGAGCGGTTCGGAGAGCGGGGTAGGGTTGCAAGTGTTGGCCGCGGCCCAGAACGCCACCATGCTCGACGCCGCGTAGGCACCGCGGGTAGCGATGGATATCCCTCATTGATCGCGATATGAATCCCACAGCGCGAGCGCTGGCTTGGGCGTGCCATCGAACTGGCGGAGGCCGAGCGCGGCAAAGAAGCTTAGAGTTTCGATGTCGCTCTCGGGGCGCCCCTCCGCCCGCATGACCTCGGCGAAAGAGTCGAGATTGAAATCCGAGAGGATCAGATAGACCCAGAAGCTGAGCCGGTCGCCGAGCTGGTCGTGGATCGCCTGAAGGTACGCCAGCTGACCCTGCTCGTCCCCGAGCACCGGTCCGACCGGCCGTGAAGCCCAGCCTCCCTCGGCGACGGCC
>Ga0209751_10006650_pt1 | contig 10687 bp, 9 predicted proteins | sample RifCSP13_1_FD_184019 | JGI IMG/M metagenome (GOLD analysis project Ga0209751, IMG submission 184019) | Soil microbial communities from Rifle, Colorado - Rifle CSP2_sed 13_1 (SPAdes) (version 2) | ecosystem: Environmental > Terrestrial > Deep subsurface > Rock core/Sediment | place: Rifle...
GTACTGCGGCAAGGACGCGGACGAGACGTACCTCAGCCCGAGCCCCGCGATCGCCGACCTGGCTGCTGCGCTCGGCGGCGACTGCGATTCGGCGACGACCGACGGCGGCAACGTCGCGGCTGACCCATCCATTGAGTTACCGAGCGGAACCCTGCCACCGCGCTGTCGCCTCATCCTCCCCCGTTGACTCATCGCCAGCCGCCGATCTCGGCTTCGGCGAGCGGCCGTTCGAGCTTGGCGTATTCGCTTTTGGCGGCGTGCAGCAAATGGCGCATGCCCACCGGTTGGTTAGCCTCGGCGGCGAGAAACGCGGCGTTGAGCGCCATGTTGCGGATATTGCCGCCCGACACTTGCAAGCGCGCCAGCTGGACATAGTCCAAACTTTCCGTCGGCGTTTGCGCAGGGAAAACCCGCCGCCAGATTTCGGCGCGTTGAGCTGCGTCGGGAAATGGAAACTGGACGACGAAGCGCAGGCGGCGCAGGAACGCCGTGTCCAAGGCACTTTTCATATTGGTTGTAAGGATCGCCAGGCCGCTGTACGCCTCCATACGCTGGAGCAAATAACTGATCTCAATATTGGCGTAACGGTCGTGGCTGTCTTTGACCTCGCTACGCTTGCCGAAGAGCGCGTCGGCTTCATCGAACAGCAAAATCGCTCCGCTTTCTTCGGCGGCGTCGAAGACCCGGCGCAGGTTTTTTTCGGTCTCGCCAATGTACTTGCTCACTACTTGGCTCAGATCGATGCGATAGAGATCGAGTTTGAGTTCGTTGGCGAGCACTTCACCGGCCATGGTTTTGCCGGTGCCGCTGGGACCGGCAAACAACGCCCCGATGCCCAGACCGCGCGCCCCCGCCACGCCGAAACCCCAGGCGTCGTACACCTTCGCACGCTGACGCACCTGCGCCGCGATCTGTCTCAAGATTTGTTTCTGCGCCTCCGGCAGCACGAGATCGTCCCAACCGGCGACCGGCACGATGCGCTGGGCAAGGTCGTTGAGATGCGGCCGGGCATGGGCCCGACAGATGTCCCACAGGGCGCCACTGAGATCGCCAGCGGCGCTGTGCGCCTGCAGTGCTTCGTCACTGGCGCTGCGAATCGCATCAGCGGCGAAGTTGAATTGACTGCCGATGGCGTCGATTTTGCCATTGAGCGCGGCGCCGGCGCTGCCGAGCTGCTGCTGCCACAACGCGCGCTGTTCCGTTTTGGTCGGCTTCTCGACCTCAAGGGTGGTCACGCGCCGCTGCAACATCAAGCGCCGGTTCTCGCTGCTGAGGATTAAGGCGCCGCGCAAATCTTCCAGCAAGCGGCTAACTGCCGCGTCGCGCTGGGGCTCGGCGCTGTCCCGCTCAGGCAATTCAATCAGCAGCGCGCAACTATCCAATATCGCCTCGCGTTGCCATAGGCGCATGAAGGCGTCGAGCTCCACGGCATGAATCGGCAAGCTTTCAGCGCGCAAAACATAAAGACCGAGACCGACATGGGCGCAGGCCGCGGCGGCGATGGCGCGTTTGCTCGCTCGGTCAGCGCCGCACAACTGGATGACCGGGAGCGCTCCGCCGCGCGCCGCCGTCCAAGCATGGGCCGCTTGGTGTGCCAGTTCGCCGTGCGACGCGGGTAGTTCGCCGCTGGCCGACGCCGCTTCCAATAAGCCAACCAATCGATCATCGAGATGCGACACACCCGCGAGGTAGTGAAGCACCCGCTCGTCGATGCGGATGCGCGCCGTCGTCAACGTCTCGCCGCTGGTAAGTTCAATCAGGCGCCAACGGCGCAATGGACCGGCGGGCGACAGCGCGCTCCAATGGGGCTCGTCCAAGGCTGCGAGCGCCAGGCCAAAGGTGGGAAACGACAGCCGCGCATCCTGCTGGGCAACGGCAACCGCCTGGGCAAAACTGGCATCCAGTTCGACGCCGGCGCAGAGCAGCAGGGTCGCCCGTTCGAAACGCGAAAGGCCAAAGGCGCTGCATAGCTGTTCGACGGCCGGTGGCGGATGCATTACCTCGCGAGCTTCCACCACCACCCCGGGCTCAGGAAGCTTGGCATTATCGGCTGCCGGTAGATCGCCGGATCGACGTTGCAAAGTCAGCCGCAGCGCGGCGATCTCGCGGGTGAGATGGGCCTGATTGGCATCGTGCCAGGTCATCTTGGATAGCGCGGTCATGGCAGTGACACCGTCGGGCCGAAGTTGACGCTCGCCGGGTCGAGGTCGAGCAAACTCTCCGCGCCATCGACCTGAAGCCGGACAACGTATTGCGCTGCTGGAACATTGGGAATCGCTACCGTAACCGAACTGCCATCGGCACCACGCGCGGGCGCCAAGAAACTAAATGCCGCAGCGTTCACCGCCGCCGTGGTGTTGAGCAGCAAGACCACGCGCTGGTTGCGCCCGATGGTCAAGTCCGTACCGATCTCCAGCGCCGGCAGCGGCGCGCCGCCCTGCGGGTTGGGCACCGTGGTGACAGCGACCGGGGCGTTGATTTGCGGCCGCAGCACGAACGTTGCAACGTTGGATTCGAAACCCCGGTGCGGTGTTCCCGGCGATGGCGACCCCATCAGGATAGGGTGCATGACTTGCAGTGCATGGACACCGGGCCGCAGCCCCGCCGGCACCGCTAACGAGATGCGCTCCGGCGCCACATCCGCCGGCGCGAACTCGGCGCCGCCAATGACAATCCTAGTCACGTCCCCACGAAGCTGCTTGCCTTCGATGACCAACGTCGATGACGCAACGATCGGGGCGTTCTCGCCGGCTTGCGCGATGACCCGTTCGATAGTCGGATGACGAAACGGCAAGACGTAAAGATTGCGCGTTTGCACCGGCAGTGCCGGGCGGGGCGCGTCGTCGGTTTCGATCAGCACGACGCTCGCCTGATAAGCCATCGACAGCACGTAGGGGGATTGAAAAAAAATCGACCAGAGCTTGGACAGTTCCTCAAGGGAATAACCGAGCGGCGTGAAGCGCACGACATCGACCTGATCCGCGAGATTGGACGCCGGCAGCACGGCATCGTAGGGGGGATTGGAAATGGTCTGGACGATATCCTGAGCGGTGAGCAACGGATGGGCGTGCAGCTGCCGCACCGCCGCGCCCAGCAATCGCTGCGGCTCCAAAAGGGTTTCGTCACCGAGAAAACTGAGCAGATAATGCAGGGTCAGCGCCGCCTGCGGCCGTTGCACCAACTGCCCATCGCTGCGCCGCGTCGGCAAGTCGGCGTTGCGATAGGCGGCGTTGGGAATCACCTGATAGAGAAATATGTTGATCGCCGGATTCGGATTGGCCGCCGAACCGTTGGGCCGCGTCGTCGTCACGCTGGCTCCCGGCACCACTGCCGTCGCATTGAGCAACTGGGTGTGCAGCGCGCCGGTGACGGTGGCGACCGCAAGATGATTGCTCATCGCCGACCCTCGTTACGCTGACGCAGATATTCATCCAGCGATAGCCGCGCGGCGACGCGGCGCTCCGCCGGTCGCTGTGGCGCTGCGGCTGGCGGCGGCGTCACGGCGCGAATTTCTACTCTGCCGATGGTTACCTTAATCGTTGGCGGCTGTTGCGCCGCGGCCGGTCGCCACTGCAGCGCCGGGCCGGTTGGCAACGGAATCGCGACGGCGGCGGGCGGGGCTTCGGGATGAACTGGCGGCACCGCCTCAGCGTTCGAGTCGATCGTTAGTGGGGTCTCGGAATAATCCTGCCGGGGAGCTAGGGAATCCGTGCCAGCGTCCTGCCTTTGTCGCTGCGCGAGCGGTGGCGCGACCGTGACATGGCGGTGTGATCTCGTCGGCCGATCTTCGTCGTCAAGGACCGGCGTCGACCGGCGCTCGGTCTTGTCAAAACCAGGCTGAGCGACGTTCATGTGCTGCCGAGTTTTTCGCTCCTTGACCGTTACCGCTATAGACCGAGCGGGATCCGCTGGCTGCACGGCTGGCGCCGGACGCTCTGGACGTAGCGCCGCGCGATCCTCAAACCTGTCACCATCGCCTGCCGGTGGTAACACCGGTGGAGAGTCGGGCCGGACCACAGCGGCAAGGCCCATCGAGCGCTCAGCCAGTCGAGTAAAAAAATCCACCATCACTGCACCCACTCAAGATAGACACGACGGCGCGCCGTGCTCATCGATAAGATTTCGCTCTCGCTCCAGCCATACGCCCAGGCCAGGGTGTGCACTTCCTGAAGCAAGCGCTTGGCGTACCTCGACAGTTCGCTCCAGAAGAATGACAGGATGTCGAAGGTCTCCTGCCATTCATGGCCGCATGCGGCGCACTGCAGATCGAGCAACAGCTCGGCGCCATCGCGCTGCGCCAACTGCCGGCCGATCTCGTCAATCGCTTCTTCGGGCAGGTCGGTAACACTCGCCGGGCAGCCGTCGACAACCACCTCCAGGATCGCACGGTCGAGCAGTGTCCGGCGCATGGCTGCGACATCGCCAGCGCCACCGGCAGCGGCTAAATCGTCGCTATTCAATGGCCGAAAGCGAACCCGAAAGCGATCCGCCTGCACCATCTCGAACGGCCCGTCCGATCGAGCCGGCCCCTGGGAAAACTGCCGTGCGTCGAGATCGAACTGGAGCGGCGTGGCGCATGTCGGACACTCGGCGAAACAAGCCATGCGATGGCCGAACAGACGAGCACGCAATTGAAACAGCCGAGCATCGCGTTCGCCGATCGACAGCGTAGCGGGGTCCGCCGCCTTATCGGGAGGCGGCCACGCAGCCAGCATCGTCAAGCCGCGGCGCGGCCAATCCTGTTCCGCGCCTCGCTCCCACACGGCGAGGATTTCTGCGGCGGACCATCCAGCCACAGCTATCACCCTCCGGCGTTCACGGTCGGCTCGGTGGGTTCGGGCACCTCGACGTCACGCACCCAGCCTTCGTTTTCCAGTTTGATCGACTGGATCGCGATGGCATTGGCGTTGGCGTCCAGATCAGGTTGGGCTTGGAACTCGGAAACCCAGCAGCGGAAAACTTTATAAGCGATCGCTAGCTGACCCGCCTCGTTGTACATCTCTATAATGACATCCTTGCGGAAGTCTTTGAGCGACACTTCGGCCCCCAAACCGACACCGAAGTTCCAGACCTTATTGGCCCAATTCTCGAACTCACGGTCATGGGTCACGCCGCGCTCCAGTGAGATCGCTTCGTACTTGGTCCGCCCCGGCGATTTGCGCGAGGTGCTCGGATCGCCGCCTTCGCGGTGCTCGACCACCTCGGTGGTACGCTTGAGCGCACCGACTTTGCTCAAGCCTGCGACGTAGCGGCCATCCCATTTCACGCGAAATTTGAAGTTCTTATAGGGATCGAAACGATGGGTGTTGACGGTAAATTGCGCCATGGAATTCTCCTTGGAAGGCTAATTACGACTGAACCTGGCCGGCCATCTGCTGAATCTGCAGCACCACGAACTCCGCCGGCTTGAGCGGCGCGAAACCGACCAGAATGTTGACCACGCCGCGATTGATGTCGTTTTGCGTGGTGGTTTCGCTGTCGCACTTGACGAAGTAAGCCTCGCGCGGCGTCCGCCCCTGAAAGGCGCCTTGGCGAAACAGGTCATGCATAAAGGCGCCAACATTGAGCCGGATCTGCGCCCACAAGGGTTCGTCGTTGGGCTCGAAGACCACCCACTTGAGCGCCCGGAACAAGGACTCTTCAATGTACAGCGCGGTGCGCCGGACCGGGATGTATTTCCACTCCGAACCGACCTCGTCGTTGCCGCGCAGCGTACGCGCGCCCCACAGCACCGTGCCATAAACCGGCAGCGCCCGAAGACAATTGACCGCCTTGGGATTGAGCACGCCGTTTTCGTCGTTGGTAAGAACCGTTCGCAGTCCACTCACGCCAACCAGGCTCGCTTCGGTTCCCGCCGGCGCTTTCCACACGCCACGGTTGCTGTCCGTGCGCGCATAGAGTCCGGCGACAAAACCGCAAGGCGGAAACTCCGCGATGCGATTTTGTTGCTGGGGGTCAGGCGCCAGCACCCACGGAAAATAAAAAGCCGCATTGATAGCGTTGTCACCCGTGATATTGGCATCGGGGCCATTTTGCAGGCTCGTCACGCTAGCGGTGGCGACACTGTCGGCGATCAGAAAGGCACGCCGGTCGCGGCAAAACTTTTCCAGTTTTTGCACTTCCGCCGCCTTGGTCTCGCCGGGGACACAGAGAAGATTGAACAGATCGATGCGATCGAGATAATACACGCCACCGACGCCGCTCGCCGGTTGGGCGGCAAGCTCGAAGTCGGCATCGTTGGGAGACAGGACCTTGCCATCCTGGCCATTCTTAAGCTTGGCGGCAACGGGGATGACGCCGGAGGCGGGAATTGTAGTATCGGCGGGGGGGGGGGTCGCGCCGCCGACGATTTCGCCCCGCACCAACACTGATTCGTCCTTCAGCACATTGACCACGAAGCGCGGATCGGTGGCCGCCATCGACAGGTTGTCGAAGGCCTCCACGGTGAGCCCCGTGCCGTCGGCTTGAAGCTTGGCAAGACGCAATTGGAAACGATCGCTGTCGGGCACCGGACGCGCGCGAATGATCGCCGCGTAATCATTGCCCCACTTGCCTGGATTGGCGGCCGTGATCTTGAGCTTGCCGTCTAAAGTTTCGTTGGCAGCGACGGCGTTGTCCGCTGGCGTTCCTGAGCCCGTCATAACTAGCCGAACGATATAGGCGCGCTGCCCGCCATTGGCGAAAAAGTGGGACACGGCATAGCCCAAAAGACTGCGGCGATCCAAACCGCCAAACTTTCGGTCGTAGTCCGACCAGCTCAAGAGCAACTCCGCCCGGTCGGTGGCCCCCTTGGGCGCCCACCCAACGAAAGCCGCAATCGATGTCGCCACGCCGGTGATCGTGCGCACGCCGCTGGGAACTTCTTCGATGTAAACTCCCGGGTAACTGACTGCTACTGGCATGATACCTCCTTGATTCGAGCAAGCTGAATTTTATGAAGCACGGAGAAAATCTTGAATCTCATCGACATGATCCCTGTCGAGACCGTAAAGGGTCACCGCAGCCCCAGTATTTTTCTTTGTCAGCCATCGTTTCTGTTCGGACAAGTACTCCAAGGCCTCGCGAACTTTATCGCAACTTTGGTGTGCGCTTTGCGCCGACAACCAGAATTGATGGATGCCGACCACCGTGTCTTTTGCGTCTGGATGTTTAACTACGTGAATTAAAATGTCGCGGATCAGCAATGACGAGTCATCGCTCGATTCGTCGCTTTGCACAGCCTCAACCCTCTTTCTTGACTTGGTAATCGCAGCGCAAAATCGGCACCAAGCGGACCAAGGCGCCAAGTCGTTCTTTCAACGGGCGAATTTTTTGCGCCGGTATTCTAGTGCGGTAATTGAGACGCACCGCGCCGCGTCATTCAAAACAAGAAACTTCAACGAATCAGGAGATTTGCTGGGTGCGGCAAAAATGACCCGGTGATGCGGCATTTTTACCGCAGAGACAATCGGATCAAGAACTGGCGGCAATGGCCGCGAATCAATTCGCTAGTTGGTGAAAACGCGTGAGCCGGACGATCTTCGAAGCGATCTCCAGGATCTGTAATATGCTGCGGAATTCGGGGATTATCTCGGCTCGGACGCGAAAGATTGGCGGTCTAGATGATGCTTACGTAGCAGGCGCTGGAACGATCGCCGTTCCTTACCGGCAGCCTTGGCTGCGTGGGTGACGTTTCCTTGATGTCGCATGAGCAGGCTCGCGAGATAGCGCCGCTCAAAGATTTCAATGGTGCTAATCTTTGCCTCGCGCAACGACCGACCCCCCACCGGCTGAACTGCCGGAACCGAAGGCAGATGGAGGTCTTCAACTGTAAGTATCGGCGATCGCGAAAACGTCAACGCACGGGTCATAATGCTCTCCAGCTCGCGAACGTTTCCCGGCCAAGAGTAAGCCATGAGTTTATCCATCGCCGACGGCGAGAGCACAGCAATCGGTCGGCGATTTTCCTTGGCGAAGCGATCGAGAATGTGCGCCGTAAGCGGGACGACATCTTCTATTCTGTCGCGCAATGACGGCAACGACAGCGAGAGAGAATTGAGCCGATAGTAAAGATCCTCGCGAAACTGGCCTGCTTCAACCCGTTTCAGCAGATCGGTATTGGTCGAGGCAATGATGCGCACGTCGGCTTTTGCCAAACGCGCCGAGCCCACTGGCCGATACTCTCGATCCTGCAGGAAGCGCAAAAGCTTTGCTTGCGCCACCGGGCTCAAAACATCGACTTCGTCGAGAACCAGCGTTCCTCCCTCGGCTTCGGTGATGAGGCCCTTCTCAGCCGATTTGGCGTCTGTGTAAGCTCCTTTGACGTGGCCGAACAGCTCGTTTTCGAACAGGTGATCCGGCAGGGCCGCACAGTTGACGGGAATAAACGGATGACGCTGCCTTTTGCTTCGATAGTGAATCGCACGCGAGAAGAGCTCTTTACCGGTTCCCGTTTCACCACAGATTAGAACCGTGGCGTCGGATTCAGCCAGAGGGAGAATATTTTTGATTGCGCGAACGAAACTCTCGCTTTGTCCCACGAGTGCACCGAAGTGCAACGCTTCGCTCGCGCCCGACCGTTCTGATGGATCAGCTGTTATTCCCTTGGATCGAAGGAGACGCCTGATGCGAAGAAGTAATTCAGATTCATGGTACGGACAACAAAGGAAGTCATCCACCGAGTTTAAAGCGGAGGGATTTTCGTTTATCGGAAAGTTGAACCCAGGACAAACCACCGCCAGGAGCGCCGCGCCATTCCATTGTTCCTTGCACGAGTCGATGAGCTTTTGAATGCCCCATTCTATCGGACACATCAGCAAAACGATATCCGGTGAGAAAGAGGTCGTTGCCGGGAGACGATCTTCCGATATCGCCTCTATTTGGGCGAAACATGCCGAGACTCGAAGCTGCTCTAACAGGGTGTCACAGCGATTCGTCGCGCAAAGAGACGCGCTTTCGCCGATAATGATCGCCCTTGGTCTCCGGCTCAACGGACGAACGCCACAGGGGACCGTGTTTGGCGCATCCGTGCTTTCCATGATTCCCGCAGCACCGCCTCCAATCTCACGGCAAAAATCGTGGGGCGACGCAAAGGACAAGCCAGTCGACCGGCTACTTTCCGACTCGGAGTAAGCAGTTACAATGCTTGACAAATCTCAGATAGGGCCGATTTTTTCTACTCCGGGGTAAGTTGGAAGTGTATGCATTTGGATACACTAGCGTAGGCAGTTTAGTTCAGTCAGTCGGATCTTAAGTTGCCGATTGCGAAATTCAAAAATGCTGGATGCGTTAGTTTACAGCATGGGAACGTATTGGGAACTTTTCGCGACTTGCACTCGAACCCTTGATTGCGAAGTCCGTTAAGCAATTGATTTGTAGAAAATTTGGAGCGGGCGACGGGGATCGAACCCGTGACGTCCAGCTTGGGAAGCTGGCATTCTACCGCTGAATTACGCCCGCTCAGGCCCAGGGTAGAAGTGCAATTGAAATGTATGGAATTGATCGTCGCTTGTCAACGTAAGACGCGCCTTCGCGCGGATCGACCAGCGACCGCCGAATCACCCGAGCGCCTTGCATCGGCACGCTCGCTTAATTATGGTGGGCAGCGGAGGTCAAACCATGCAGTACAAGACTTTAGGGCGGACAGGGCTGCGCGTCAGCGTCATCGGTCTCGGCACGATGGTTCACGCCGGCCACTTCGGGCCGATGAAGGACGAAGAGTCGCTCGCTGCTATCGACACCGCGCTCGAACTGGGAGTGAACTTTATCGACACCTCGGACGCCTATGGCGCCGGCTATTCGGAGACGCTGCTCGGCAACGCGCTCAAAGGCCGGCGCGACAAGGTGATTCTTGCCACCAAGGGCGGCAACGTCATGGTCGGGCCGAATAAGGGCAAGAGAATTTTTGCGCCGGAATATATCGACGACGTGCTGCACGGCAGCTTGAAACGCCTGCAGACCGACTGGATCGATCTCTATCAGTTGCACAATCCGGACCTCGAAGTGATCGAGCGCGGGGAGGTTTGGGAAGTTCTCGAGCGGCGAAAAAAAGAAGGCAAGATCCGCCACTACGGCGTGTCGATCAACACCATGGCCGAGGGCATCGCGGCGGCCAAGGGTGGGCGCGCCGAGACTATCCAGGTGGAATATAGTTTGCTCCAACAAGAACCCGCAGGGGAGATATTTCCACTCGCACAAGCGGCTAACGTGGGCGTCATCGCGCGGCTTCCGCTTAAGCGCGGCATCCTCACGGGAAAATTGACCCAGACCGACGAGCAGAGGTTCCAAGGGGAAGACGTCCGCGCCCGCAGCTTTAAAGGAGAAGCCTTTGCAAAGGAACTGGCGAAGGCGGAAAAACTGCGCTTCCTAGTCCACGGCCCGGTCAAGAGCTTAGGCCAAGCGGCGTTGGCATTTTGCGTGGCCCACCCCGCGGTAACCATCGCGATCCCCGGGGCGCGCAACGCGCAGCAGATGCGTGAAAACGCCACGGCCGGCGATGTGATTCTCCCGCCCGAAGACCTCGCCAAAGTCGCCGAGCTATGGCGTAGCGGTTTTGCCGCTTAGGAGGCTGTTAAGTCCGATTCAGTTTCATCAGTGGTGTGCCGCAACCCAAATGAGAAAGCTCGTTCCAATCGTTCAAGCCGTTCAAGTCGTTGGCGAAGATGATTCGGATTCGGAAATTCAACCGCAAAGTACCTAGCGCGGCAGA
>Ga0209751_10006651_pt1 | contig 10685 bp, 6 predicted proteins | sample RifCSP13_1_FD_184019 | JGI IMG/M metagenome (GOLD analysis project Ga0209751, IMG submission 184019) | Soil microbial communities from Rifle, Colorado - Rifle CSP2_sed 13_1 (SPAdes) (version 2) | ecosystem: Environmental > Terrestrial > Deep subsurface > Rock core/Sediment | place: Rifle...
TCTATGAGCGAACGCGCGAGATCGGCGCGCTGCGCGCGCTGGGTTGGCGGCGGCGGCGCGTGCTGCGCATGGTGCTGAGAGAGTCGCTGGCGCTCAGCCTGGTCGGCGCGCTTGCCGGCATCCTGCTGGCCGCCGTGTTCAGCGCTCTGCTCTCTCTTATTCCGCTGTGGGGCGAAATGCTGATCGTCACATTCTCGCCCGGCCTTCTGGCGCAGGCCTTGATCGTCGCCGCGGTGCTCGGAATGCTCGGCGGGCTGTATCCCGCGTGGCGCGCCTCGAACCTGCGACCGGCGGAAGCGTTAAGGTATGAGTGAGCAAGAGGCAGGAGGCAAGGGCAAGAGGCAAGGGCAAGAGGCAAGGGCAAGAGGCAAGAAGCAGGAGAGCAAATGCATCACAACACATACACTATAGGAGGTGCAGAGATGTCATTTCAGGAGTGGACGAAGTCGGTACCGGAGAACTTGAAGCGTGATGCGCTGTGGCAGTTCAACGTGTATCCAAAGACCTTGTATTTATACGACTTGGTCTGGGACGATTGTGAGCGACTGTTGAAGGACCCGCGAGGGCGAGCGATTACGGAACAGATCATCCGAAGTGCCGGCTCGATCTGCGCCAACATCGAAGAGGGCTACGGGCGCGGGTTCGGCGCAGAGTTCGCCTATTTCTTGCGCGTGACTCTTGGATCGGCGCGCGAAACGCGAGGCTGGTATTATCGCGCCCGTCGCCTGCTTACGCCGAAGACATTGCAGGAGCGAATGCAACTGCTGGACGAGATCACCGGAGCACTCGTTAATGCCGCTGGATATCAGAAACAACGACCCAAACGCAAATCCTAGTGCGCACCTTGCATCTTGCCTCCTGCATCTTGCCACCTGCATCTTGCCTCCTGCATCTTGCCACCTGCATCTTGCCTCCTACAACTTTCGGAGGATAACTCTTATGAAGCGAGTAAGTATCATCTTCGTAATCGCGCTAGCCGCATTTCTGGCCGCGTGCGGGCAGGCGCCGGCCGCCGAGCCGACGCCGGCAAATGCAGGGGAAGTGCTGCCCGTCGTCGTGTCCGCCTCGGGCAAGCTGATGCCTGAGCGTTGGGCCACACTTGCGTTTCAGGCGGGTGGACAGGTGGTCGACGTGAGCGTCGAAGCGGGCGACGAGGTCAAAGCGGGCGACGTGCTGGCCCAGCTCGGCGACGTGGATGCCCGGCTGGCCGTGGCGCAGGCTGAGGCGGCGCTCGCGCAGGCCGAGGCTCAGCTCGCCCAGTTGAAAGCCGGCGCGCGGCCCGAGGAGATCGCGGTGGCCGAGGGAGCCGTCAAGGCTGCCGACGCGAATGTCTGGGCGGCTTCGGCGCAGCTCGCGAGGCTGCAGTCCGGCGCGCAGGCCGCCGACATCGCGGCTGCTGAAGCGGTGCTCGCCGCTGCTGCGTTTGAATTGAAGTCTACGATCGCATCAAAGAGATAGGCGGCACGCCGGAGGAGCAGGCTCGCGCGGCGCTGAACACGGCGACGCATGCGCATCGCGCCGCGCAGGAGCGCGTCGATCAACTCAAGGCCGGCGCGACGAAGGATGAGCTGGATGTGATGCGCGCCAACCTGGCGGCAGCACAGGCGCAGCGGGACGCGGCGCAGGCGCAGCTCGATCGGATCAAAGCCGGGGCGACGCCGGAGCAAATCGCCGTCGCCGAAGCAGGTGTGAAGCAGGCGCAGGCAGCGCTGGACACGGCGAAGGCGCAACTCGCCAAGCTGCAGGTGGTCGCGCCGTTCGACGGAACGGTTGGCGCGGTATTCGTGCGCGAGGGCGAGTCGATCGCGCCAAGCCAGCCGGTCGTGACGCTAGGCGACCTGAGTACGTTGCGCGTCGAAACGACCGATCTCGGCGAGGTCGACGTGGCGCGCGTGCAGGTCGGCCAGCCGGCGCAGGTGACGTTCGATGCGCTGCCGGGCGCGACGTTTCCCGGCCTAGTGACGACCATCGCGCCGATGTCGACGCCGGGGCAGGGCGGCGTCAATTACACGGCCACCATCGATATGGATGAAATCGATCCTGCGCTGCGCTGGGGCATGACGGCGTTCGTCGACATTCAGGTGGATCGATAGTCTTGCCACCGAGACACGGAAGGCACATCTGAGCACCTGACACCTGAGCACCTGACACCTGATACCGATTTGACCACGGAGACACAGAGGGCACGGAGATTCTATGGAACTGAATCGTGACGGGCGAGTGGTCGTCGAGGCAGTGGGATTGACGAAGGTCTACGGCGATGGCCGGGCGGCGGAGGTGCGGGCGCTGGACAACGTGAGCTTCCGCATCTGCGCTGCCGAGTTCGTCGCCGTGATGGGGCCGAGCGGTTCCGGCAAGTCGACGCTGCTGAACATGATCGGCGCACTGGATAGGCCGACGTCCGGGCAGGTCTTCGTCAACGGGCAAGACATCGGCGCGCTGCGCGACCTGGATGGATTCCGCGCACGCACGGTTGGCTTCGTGTTCCAGTTGCACAACCTGATCCCGACGCTGACGGCAGTCGAGAACGTCGAGGTGCCGATGCGTGGCCAGGGCCTGAGCGAGCGCATGCAGCGCAAGCGGGCCGCGGAGCTGCTCGCGATGGTCGGGCTGGGCGATAGACTGAGCCACCTGCCCAGCCAGCTCTCGGGCGGCCAGCGGCAGAAAGTCGCCATCGCCCGCGCGTTGGCGAACGATCCCGCCATCATCCTGGCCGACGAGCCGACCGGCAACCTCGACAGCGCCAGCGGCGACGAGCTGCTGAGCGTGTTCGAGCAACTGCACAGCCAGCGCGGGACGACGATCATCATCGTCACGCACGACGCGGCGGTCGCGCGGCGCACGCACCGCATCCTGATGATGCAGGACGGCCGGATCGTTCACGAAGACATCGTGGGCGACGCGTATTCCGAGGATCTCAAGGCGCTGGCGCGCTCCGAGTTGGGTCGCGCCGTGCTGGGCGGTGCGCCGCTCGAAATACTATCCGCTGCCGAGCGCGAGATGATGAATCGAATGCTGGCGCGCGCCGTCGAACGAAGCAAGGTTGACGCACCGGTTTATGATCAGTGAACGAGTAGTGCGTCGGCATCGTGCCGCTTGCCCAGCGCACACCCCCATACGGCATATTCAATGTCCGCGCCAGCACCACCTGGCTCGCATTCGTCGCAATACTCACCGTCCCCAGATGGTCCGTGTGCAGGTACGTCACCTCGCTGCCCGTCGCCGTGCTGCGCCGCATCGCGACGCGCGCCGAGCCGATAGAGATTGTCATTCGGGTCAACGGTATGACCTTCCTCATATTGCTTCGCCGCTTGATCGTGATATGACCGAAGCAGTGACGCACGCCTCGCGGCGGTCTGGCCGCCGCACCATGTAATACCAGGGGAGGTGCCCGATGCTTGCCACACGTGCTGCCCGCGCTCTGCTCGTCCTGTCGTTGATCCTCGGTGTGTTTGCTTCGTGGGTGATCGTCCCCTCGCCCACGTCGCCCCCGGCAGTGCTTCAGCCGCCCGCTGCCGGGCTTGATGCTGTGACAGCGCTCGAATCGCGTGCTCTGCCAGACGCCGTGAACCCGGCACAAGAGATCGTCGAGCGGCGCAGCGCGCACAGCGCCACCTTCCGAGTAGATGCCGATACTTACACGACGATCCTCTCCGCCGAGGTGCTGCACTACCGTGACCAGCACGGCGCATGGCAGCCAATCGATCCAGCCTTCCGCCCGCGCGGCGATAGCTACGTGGTCGAGCATAACTCGATCACCAGCCGCGCCGGTCTGCGCCGCGCCTGGCTCTCGGCGGCGGTTGGCAAAACGGCGATGATCTGGGAAACGATCGCGTTGGGATTGAGCAATACCGCTGGTGATTTCATCACGCTGGCTCAAGCGCTGCCCGAAAGTAACACGCTCGTTCAGAAACGTGATGATGGTCGTGTACTGCGCTACGCGGATGGTTGGAGCGTTTCGCAGCTCAGCGAAGAGATCAGCAGCGCGCCGGACAGCGTGGAACATACGCTGATTCTTGAAGCGCCGCTGTCGTTCGATGCGGCGCAGCCCTATCTGGAACTGCGCGCGAAACTCGAACTGCTGCCCGGCGCAAGCTTGTGGGCCGACGATCAACCCATCGGAACACAAGGTCGCTTGCGCGCCGCACATACCTTGCAGGTGCGTGATGCTTCGGGTGAGACGACCATCGTCTTTGATCGCGTGCGCGCCTTCGAGCAGCAATCCCCTGATGACGATGTGGCAGGCGACTATGTGGTCTACGCGACCGACGATCCAGCCGCGTTCATCATTGGCGTGCGCACGCCGCGCGCATGGTGGGCCGACCGGGCGCGACGCTATCCCATCGTGTTGGATCCGACGATGCGCGTCAACCGCAGCACCGGCTTTGCCGATGGCATGGCATGGGTGCGCAGCACGGACGATTTCGCGTACACTCTCGGCGACATCAAGTTGGGATCGCATCTGCCCAAATACAACACCAAGACACGCGGCTACGTGCAGTTCAACAGCCTGCCTGCCTTGTTGAGCAATGCGCCAGTGCAAGTGATCTCGGCGTCTTTGGATGTGGAGCCAATCCTGCCCGCCGCGGCGATGCCCGTATACAGCAACTCCAATCCCGATTGGGAACACAAAACGATCAAGCGCCACACGGAGTTGTACTACGTCGGCGCATGTCCCGATGAACCGGGCTGCAACAACATCGCCTTGTACGATAATCGGTTGACGAACACCGCCGTGTACACGTGGGGCAACAGCCCGATCGGCACGCTGATCGGCGGCGCATCGCAAGTGTTGACGGCCGGCCCAGCCAAGAAAGACGGCAGCGGCGAGCACACCATTACCACGTGGGATGTGACAAATGAGATCCGCAGTTGGTACACCACCTGGTATTCCGACACCACCGATCGACCTGGCCCGACGTTCATGCTCCGCTTTCGCGAGCAGGATCAATGCCCATCGGATGCGCCTTACACGGCTGGCTTCAAGAACGGCGTGTACTTCAATAACACGCAAGACGTGCCCAAGTGCATCTGGTTCCAACTGCCGCCGGGCAACCTGCGCCTGCGCATCACCTATGATGAACTGCCGTTGGGGCTGGGCGAGCATCCGCTGAATAAACCGGGCGTGCCGAGTTATTTAGAGGATGTCTTCGAGGACACGCAGCATCAATACGATCTCACGCCGGGCAGCGGTTTCCCCGCCTACTATTGGCGCGCGATCGCGGTGCGCGGCAATCACGCTTTAGTCCCCGGCCTGCCCACACGCGCCGGCTTGAATTTGCTGCAAGTCACCGGCAGCGCGACGACGACGCTGGTCAGCGCGCCGACGCAAGGTCCCGATCAAACGGCCTTCATCCTCATCGACGATCACAACAACACCAGCGGCGTCGCCACCGCCGATCTCAAGGCGCAGGTCACACCGTCGAACGAAAACGATTACGCTTCTGATCTGCAGCGCAACTACCGCATCGATTACGAGCAGGCTTCGCCGGTTTCGCTGTCGTATGGCACGTGGCTCACGATCACCAAGAACCTGTATTCCGATCAGTTGATCGATCTCACCGAGTTCAACTTGACGGCGAGCGATTCGCTGCTGATTCGCATCTCCGCGCCGCTGACGGTGAGCGCGGCCTTGATCGAGCCGACGGGCAGCTCGCCCATCGCCGATGCCGTGATTGGCAACAACGACACGCGCGTCAATCGCAATTTCCTGCCTGCCGACAATATCACGCGCACGCTCGTAATCGGCTACGTACCAACGAGCGGAGCGTGGGCGCTGGCGTTGATCAATCAAGGGCCGCCCATCATTTGTCAGCCGGGCCATGACTGCCTGCCCGGCGAGGCCGATCTCTACTTCCCCACCATTTCCCTGTTGGCCTGCCCGCTTGGATCGATTCCCACCCAACCGCTGCGCCTGCCTGACAACACCGTGCCACCCTCGCGCCTCATGCCGATTCCATCCGGCGGCAATCTGACGATCTACAGCGAAGGCAACTTCGTCGATTTCAGTGGCACAGGCTGGTGCAGCACCAACGAAGCACAGGGTGCGCCCGTCGTCGGGCCGGACTATTTCGGGCGGTACGCCTTCGTCGCGCAGGGATCGATCTGCCGGTCGGGCAGTGTGCTCACTACCACACCCGATAGCGCGATCGGCCTCACCGTGCCCGTGCTCAACTTTAATCCCAACGACAAGCGCGGCCAATTTCCACCGACGTTTGTGTATGGCGATAGCGGCCTGTCGCCGCTGCCCGCCGGGTTGCCCAGCGGTGTGATCAACTTGGGCAGCAACGGCGATCTGCTGCCCGGCGTCAACACCCGCCGCAACATTCTGCCCTTCAATCAATACTGGATCAGCGCGACGACGCACATCTCCGATGCCATCGTCACTGCCGATATGGCGCTGCATGGCCGCGACGTGATCGACGGGCAAGTCACCGTCGAAGCCGCGCAAGCGCCCATTGCCAAACAGTGGGACGTGCCGTGGACGATGTATCCCAACGATGCGATCAACGCGCAGAAGTACAGTTATGTGCCATACCCGATCATGCAGACGACGCCCTTCGACACGCCGTTAAACCTCGCCAGCCTCGAGCTGCGTATGTCGGAAGGTGGATCGCCGGACGGGCTGGTGCGCATTCTCGATTGGCAGCGCACGGCAGGCGGGCCGGTCGCTTATCAATTCCGCGCGACCGGCGGCATGCTCACGCAACCGATCGATCTCGGCGGCGCGCTGATGACCTTGCAAGTGGTGGTGCAGCCGCCGGGCATGGCGCGTCTGCCGGGCAACGAATCGAGCTGCAAATCCGGCAGCACACCCACCAGTTGCCTCGATCTGCGCCGCCTCGACTACGATTGGGCTAATGGCAATGGCGAGAAACAAGTGCAGCCGTGGCCGCTGCCCGACATGCACCTCGAAAGCGGCGCGGGCACGATCTTGTTCAGTCGTCCCGGCCAGCTTAACATCTTCAGCGTCGATCATCCCGATGCGACGAGCAGTTTCTCGCAAGCGTTCAGCTTCGACACGTGGGAAGCCACCGTCACGGTGGAGCAGGCCAAGTGTGCGGACGGCGGCCCGATCGTGACGGTGATCAAAGGCAAAGGCCACATCGCCTTGTCGGCCATCGGCGATGATGGCAGCGGCCCGCCGCCGTGGATCGATGTGGAGTTCACGCTGTGTCAGACCAAATTGCGTCAAGCCCAACTGACGTTCAAGACCACGCCGCCCGGCATCCCCGTCGGCAACACCGGCTTCGGCGTGAATCTGATCGGCGGCACCGTCACGATCGATCCCAACACCGACGACGCCGAAATCTCGCTGGACGTGGAGTTTCAATCGCTCGACGGCTACACCTTCACACAGGGCGCGGGCACAGTAACGATCAACACGGCGGGGTTGTTCTCGCTGCAGGCCAGCGGCAAGATCGTGGGCGTGGTCAACGCCGACAGCGTGCTGCTGAACGTCGCGTGGAATCCGCTCGACGTGCTCTTCGACGGCACGGTGTCGTACAAGAGCCTGCTCTCCGGCAATGTGTATCTGCATAGCTGGCTCGGCCAGGGCTGGCAGCACAAGTATGCGTGGTTACCGGATGACAACGCCTTTCATTTCACCGGCTCCATCGAGGCGACGCTGAAGATTCCCAAGGGCGAAGTGATCAACAAGAAATTCTTCAAGCTGCCGCCGTTCGGTTTCAGTTTATCGGCGGAAGTGGCCTTTGGCGAATTCTGCACCAGCGCGGCCAACTGCAATCCCAAGTGGGGCATGTCGGCCACGGTCAAACTCTTCGGCTACAAGGTCGGCGTGTATGTCGATACCGGCGGGCCTGATCTGATCCTGGGCAGCAGCAGCCACAAGTTGATCGATCAATTCGGCGGCGCGCTTCTCAAACCGATCGGCGCGAAGCGTGCTGCGCCCGATCGGCCCATCGACGCTCCACCGCCGCCGATCTTCCCTGGCAACTTACAGCAATATCTGCTGCCGGAATTTGAATCGCCTGCCAACAACTGGCCGGTAGAAAACCCAACAACGAGTTGTACGGGAACAAGCACATCGATCATCACCTGCACATTCGCCGTCGCCGCCGGAACCGGTCGGGCGATGTTTGCCGCGCGCTGGCAGAACGGCGATCTGAGCGCGCAGCTCATCAAACCCGATAACACCGTCATCGATCCCGGCAATGCGCTCTCGCACGGCGTCGTGATCTCAGCGACCGATGAAGGCGGGCAGCCTCTCGTCGCCTTCGCCGTCACGCCCACGGTCGGATCGACGATCATGAGCGGCGACTGGAAAGTGCGGCTGAGCAACATCGGCGTAGGCTTGCTGCCGGGCATCACGAACAACTACGCGCTGATGTTCGCCGCCGATCCGCCGGCGCCGACCTTGAATTGGATCACGCCGGTGCTCACCGGCACGACGCCCGCAGGCAATGGCTTGATCAACTTACAATGGTCGGTCACGCGCGGCGGTCAAGCGTTGGAGCCGGACGTGAAGCTCGATCTATTCTACGCGCCGCTGGCCGCCAAACCGATCACGCCCACGCTGATGAATGGCCTGATCATTCACGCCAACTACACGGCGACGCTGGGCAGTTACCCGTGGGACACCAGAAGCCTGGCAGCCGGTGAATACGCGGTGGGTGCGCGCCTTGACGATCACGCCAAAGGCAACGGGCACATCGTCGTGTGGGCGCCGGGCACGATCGTGATCACCGACACCACACCGCCGCCCGTGCCTGTGATCGCCAACACCATCCCGGTCGTGTATGGCTTGATCGTGATCTGGCAGCGCGATACGGCCACGCCCGATCTGGCCGGTTATCAGATCGAGTATCGCATCCCGGCGCTGAACGCCGACGGCTACATCACGACGACGCGCCGCCTGCCGCCGAGCCTGAAAGATAAAGATCCATTGTATGAGCGCGTGCGTTTGGGCGGCCTGCTGTACAACATGACGACGTCGATCTGCGTGCGCGCCTATGATGCCACGGGCAACCTCAGCGGCTGTAACGTGTACGGCGCGGCGATGCCGGAAGGGCCAGCGCCGCGCGTCGGGCCGCCGACCGGCGTGGTTGTCCTGGTGCAGGGCAGCGGCTCGGTCACCGCCACCTGGAATTCACCGGCAGGCAACATCAGCGGCCACTTGTTTAGCTATCGACCGTCGCGCTGCATCGCAGCAGATGCGGCGCGCAGCGCCAATGAAGGCCCCTCGCCCATCGTTACGGGTCGATTCAACACGGTTGCTCTTACCGGCTTGACGATCGGGCAGACGTACGAGTTCATGATCCGGCCCTACGACGATCAATTCGATCTCGGCCCGGCGGTCACGATCAACACCATGCTGATCGATCCGACCGATGCGAACGCCGACGGCATCGCCGATCAATGGGCAACGCTCTACGGCATCACAGACGCCCTCGGCGACAATGACGGCGACGGCCTACCCAATTTGCGCGAATTCAACAGGGGAGCGAATCCGCTGAACGCCGACAGCGATGGTGACGGCTTCTACGATGGCGAGGAAAGCAATCGGGGCACGGACATCTGTGGACCGGGTCGTCCGCCCGCGCCGATCGCGCCGCGACTCGCGCTGGCCGGTGAAGCGACCATGCAATTCACGGGCGCAACCAACCTGGGGCCGGGCGCGCCGCAATCGCTGCTGATCTTCAACGACGGCGGCGGCACACTCAATTGGACAGCGGAAGCCTCAGCGCCGTGGATCGTGCTGGGTGACAACGCTGGTGAAGACAGCGCGCTCCTAGACGTCAACGTCAATCCGCAGGGACTAATGCCGGGCACATACAGCGGCGTGGTGACGATCACCAATCAATCGCTAATCGCGCGGGTGCTCCAACCGGACTCACTGCTGCCCGAGCAGGCGACGATCCAGATCAGCCTGCAGGTGCTGCCGCCGCAGCAGCAGGAGTTGTATCTGCCGATGATCAGGAGGTGATTGGGAGGGTTACAGCTCAAACACCGGGGCCGCATCTGGCGTATAATCTGACGTAATGTCAGACCTCGAATCTCAGATCGCCGAGCTTCGCACCTCGATTGCCGCGCTCGAAGCGCAGCGCGCCGTGCTGGGTGAGGTGGTCGTCAACGCCGCGCTCGGCCCGATGCGCGAGAAGCTCGCCGCGCTCGAAGCGGCGCTCCACGCCCCCGCGTTTCATCCGAAGGAGTCCGACGCCGAGGGCGAGCGCAAGGTCGTCACCATCCTCTTCGCCGACATCTCCGGCTTCACCGCGCTGAGCGAGACGCTCGACCCAGAGCAGGTTACCGACATCGCCAACGCCTGTTTCCAGTCGCTGACGGACGCCGTGACGAGGTACGGCGGCACGATCGACAAATATCTGGGCGATGCAGTCATGGCGCTGTTCGGCGCGCCCGACGCCCACGAAGACGATCCCGAGCGCGCGATTCACGCCGCGCTCGAGATGCAGTCTGCGCTCCGGCAGACGATCTCTCAACTATCACCTGTCACCGGCAACCTGACGCTGCACATTGGCATCAACACCGGTCCCGTCGTCGCGGGCGCCGTCGGCGCGGCCGGCCTGCGCGACTACACCGTGATGGGCGACGCGGTCAACCTCGCCTCGCGCCTGAAGGACGTCGCGCCGATCGGCCACATTTACGTCGGGCCGGAGACCTATCGCCAGACCAGCCGCCTGTTCGAGTTCGCGCCGCTCGCGCCG
>Ga0209751_10006655_pt1 | contig 10681 bp, 8 predicted proteins | sample RifCSP13_1_FD_184019 | JGI IMG/M metagenome (GOLD analysis project Ga0209751, IMG submission 184019) | Soil microbial communities from Rifle, Colorado - Rifle CSP2_sed 13_1 (SPAdes) (version 2) | ecosystem: Environmental > Terrestrial > Deep subsurface > Rock core/Sediment | place: Rifle...
TGCTGGATGGGACGCGGGTGGTGAACCTGCACAAGGTGGAGAGCCGTCACCTGCTGCGCATGCACATGGAGGTGGGGGGCGGCGTTCCCGCCCATGCCACGGCCCTGGGAAAGGTCCTGCTCGCCGCCCTGGAGTCGTCCGAGTTGGGCCGACATCTTGGGGACCAGCGCCTGACTCGCCTGACGCGCCGGACGATCGGCGACCGCGCAACCTTGCGGAAGATGCTGGCCCGCATTCGGCAACAGGGGTTCGCCATCGACGACGAGGAATGCAGCCTCGGCCTCCGCTGTGTGGCGGCCCCCATCCTGGACCACCGGGGCGCGGTGGTGGCGGCGCTCAGCATATCCGGTCCCACCCAACGATTGTCCCACGCAGCGCTGACGGGCATGACCGGGGACACCCGGGCCGCCGCCCTCGAGGTCTCGCGGCGCCTCGGCTACCCGGTGGGATCGCCCAGGAGAGGAGGTGAGACGTAGTCATGCCGGTCATCACCATTCGCCTCTTGGAGGGGCGGACGCTGGAGCAGAAGCGGGAGCTGACCAAGGTCATCAGCGAGGCGGTCTCGCGGATCGCCAACACGCCCCTGGACGGCGTCCACGTGATCTTCGAGAACGTGCCGCGGGTGGACTGGGGCCGCGGCGGGGTACTGTTTGCCGACCGGGATCCGCGCTGATACATGGGGTCGGGTGGCCAGAGGGCGGGGGCGGCCGGAGGGGCTGACCCCCGCGGAGAGGAGGAGGGTCGTCATCGAGAGATCGGGCACTTGTCGCGCGTCCACGCGAGTATACCTTGACCCGCCATGACCGGGGTTCCTAGAATGCACCGGTGGCCGAAGAGACAGTGCGCCTCGCCTCGCTTTCCGTGCTCGGAGGCTCCTTACACGGACGCCGCCTGGACCTGGAAGAGGCGGTCACCGAGGTCCTGATCGGCTCCGACGCCGACTGCCACCTCGCCCTCGACCTCCCGACGATCAGCCCCATCCACGCACGCATCTGGGCAGAGCTGTCGAACGTCGTCGTCCACGACACCCATGCGCCGCGCGGCGTCTACGTGAATACGGATCGGGTTCACGACCAGGCCCCGCTGCGCGAGGGCGATGTGATCTGGCTCGGTCCACCGCAGGAGCCGGGCAGCATCTGCATCCAGTGCCGCTTCGAGCCGTGGGTGGAGGTGCTGCCCGCGGTCGTGTCGGGCGAGGCGCCTCCGCCGACCCCCGCCGCGCCCCCGGATGCATACGAGCCGACCGTCCTGGAGGAGGGTCCGGGGGAGACTTCGGCGGAGCCTTCCACGGGTCCTCCCGCCGAGGAGCCCTCGGCGGTCGAGGAACCCGCACATGCGGAAGAGGCTCCCGCCGTCGCCTCCTCGGGTCCGACCACGGCCGAGGACCGGGAGGCCGAGCCCGTCGCGCTCGAGCCGGAGGCGTTCTTCGTGGGTGCAGCCGCTTCGAGCGGCCCCGAGGTCCCGCCGGCCCCCGCCACGGTCGCCGAGCACGAAGCCATTCTCCTGGGCGAGGACAACGTGGAGGCCGCCGCCCCCCCGTCGGTGGAGATGCCGGCGCCCGGCGATGCCGCCCCGTCCGAGGACGCGTGGGTGATCGCCGAGCCCGCCGCGCCCGCACCGCCGGCCGAAGCGACGGCGGGCTCGGACGACTTCTTCATCACCGAAGAGCCGGGGGGGCCCCGACCGGCGCCACCGAGGGCGGAGACGCCGCCGCTCGTCGCCACATCCAGGGCGGCGGGGGGACCCCCCATCGGGTTCGAGCTGCCGCCGCTCGAGCCCACCGGCCTGCCGCCGGCCGCCTCTGCGCCCGAGCCGGCACCGCGGCCACGCCCGGCCCCGCCTTCGCCAAAGCCAGGGCCACGCGCCGAGCCCCGTGTCCCTCGGCCATCCACACCACCCACGCCGTCGGCTGCACCTCCGTCGCCCGCGGCGGAGCTCGCGGCCGCCAAGCCGTCGCCGGCGTCGGATGCGGCCCGCGTCGCGCGGCCCTCACCCGCCCCGGCGGAGCCCGGGTCGGCCGCGACCCCCACCCCCGCCGCCGCTCGCCCCGCGCCGCGGGAGCGGCCGGGGGCACGCCCGGCGGCTCGCCGGCCCGCCGCGCATCCCGTCCGACCGACCGCGCGCGCAGCTCGGGGCGGAGGTGTCGCCCGTTATGCCGTGATCGGCGTCGTGGTCGTGGCCGCGCTCGGGGCGGTAGCCGTCCTCGCCCCGCGTCTGCTCGGGGAGCGCGTCGTCCTGGAGGCGGTCGAGCCCCAGCGGGCCCGGGTCGGGCAGAAGGTGGCCCTCCGCGGGACGGGTTTCTCCGCCGATGCCGCCCGGAACGTCGTGCGTTTCGGGGACCAGACGGCGCGGGTTCTCACCGCCTCCCCGGGGCATCTCGAGGTCGAGGTCCCGGAGGTCGTCTCCGCGGTGGGCAGCGAGGGCCGGTTTGCGGTGACGGTCCGGAGGGGCCGCCGCGAGTCGGCGCCGATCGAGGTCTCCGTCTTCCAGGGGCCGCGGCTGCACGGGCTCTCGCCCGACGTCGCCATGCCCGGCGAGACCCTCGTCCTCGCGGGGGCGGGATGGGGCGTGGGGGCAAGCGTGAGATTCGGGGACGTCCCCGCCGAGATCGTCGACGTCCAGGCGACGCAGATCCGGGCCGTCGTGCCCGCGCTTCCGGGAGGTCCCGGCACGGAGGCGCCGGTCATCGTCACCGTGGGGGGTGTGGACTCAAACTCCGCGCCGTTCCTCATCGGCCGGCTGCCGCTCGTGACGTCGGTGGAGCCGGCGGAGGTGGCGCCGGGCGACGTCGTGACGGTCTCCGGGCGCGGCTTCCGTCGCACGGCGGCGGAAAACGACGTGCGGATCGGTGGCGCGCTCTCTCTCGTCGTCTCTGCCTTCGATACCGAGCTCAAGGTGGTCGTGCCCCGTCCCGCCACGGGGGCCCCTACGCTCGAGCTGAGGGTGCCGGGCTCCGAGCAGGTCGGGCAGGCGGGGCTGAAGGTGGCTCCGCCGCCGGAGGTGGTCGAGCTCCGTTTCGTGGCCGGGCCGTTCGACGCCGTGCCCGGGCGACCCTACGCCGTCCTCTCCACCGGCCTCGGCCCCGCCTTCGTGCTCGCGGCCTCCGGGGGGCGCTCGGCGGCCGATCGCGCGCTGGAGGCGCAGCGGCGTCTCAACGAGGCGGCGACCGTCCTCAAGGCGACGCGCGGTCTCGGTTTCGAGGTGCGTGACCTCGCGACGCGGCCCGTCGTCGGGTTGATCGGACGACCCGAGGTGGTGCTCGAAGTCGCGGAGGAGGATGCCGCCGCCTACAACGAAGACTGGACGAGGCTGCGCGGCCGAGGGGGGCCGGTGACGCCCGCCCGGCTCGCCCGCTGGTGGGAGGCGGTTGCGAACGACCTGGCCCTGCTGCTGGTGCGCGGCGAGAGGCCCCAGTTCGCGTCCGCGCTCGCCACGGAAGGCCGGGTCCTTGGCCAGGTCTTCGAGGCCGCGCAGCGGACGGGTCGATTCGGGGTCCCCTTCTCGGTCGTCGCGGAGGCGCGGCCACCGATCCGCGACGGCTTCGCCCTGCGCGTCCCGGCTTCGGTGACGGCGCCGGTGGCTCCCGCCGCCGGGCCCGCGCCCGGGGCCGCCCCCGCCGCCCTGGCGCCGACGCCCTCGCGACTCGTCCTCGATGGAACCTGGATCGGGAGCGAGGTCGAAGATGGGCTCCGCCGCTACCTCACCGTGAGCTTCAGGGGGAGCGGCGGCACCGTCGCCTACGAGGGCGGGATCACGCTGACGGTGCCCATGATGGCGGTGGAGCAGCCGGGCCGGGACCAAGTCCGCTTCACGATGCAGTTCCGAGGCGGCATCCGCCACTACGTGGGCAAGTGGGACGGTCAGACCATCTCTGGCACCGTCGCCCGCGATCCCGAGGGCAAGAGCGCGATCGCCACGTTCGAGCTGCGCCAGCGGTAGCGGGCGCGCCGGACATCCCGTTCTTCCGATGAGCGCTCGCCCCCGTTCGACGCGCTGTGCACCTCTGGGCGTCCTTCTCTTCACCGCCACGGTCGGCCCCACCGCGGCGGGCGAGCTCGACCTCCAGGGGTTCGTGTCGGGGAGGGCGGTCGTCGTCGAGGGGATCCGCGCCTGGATCGACGGCGGTTTCGGCCGGATGACGGAAGGGGCGAGGGAGGGATTCACCACCGTCACCGGGCTTCGGGCCGAGGCCCAGCTCGCGTTGGACTGGGAGGCCTCGGCCGTGGTGCGCCTGCACCTCCAGGGGCGCGCGCGCACGGAGCCGGGGGCGGCGGGGGGATGGCGGGCCGGGCTTGACGAGGGCTTCCTGCAATACCGGCCCGAGTTCACCGCGTCGACCGCGCTCCGGCTGCGGGCGGGTCTCTTCTTCCCGGCGACGTCGCGGGAGAACGTCGAGCCCCTGTGGCAGTCCCCGTACACGATCACGCTATCGGCCGTGAACGCCTGGATCGGGGAGGAGCTGCGCCTGGCGGGCGTCGAGGCCGCGCTCCAGCTCGGCGGCGGCGATCACCGCGTCGAGCTGGCGGGGGTGGCTTTCGGGGGGAGCGACACCGCGGGCGCGCTGCTCTCGTGGCGCGGCTGGGCGATGGGCGAGCGGTTGTCGGTCGTGGGCGAGGTGCTGCCGCTGCCCCCGCTTCCGACGCTCGAGCCCGGCGGCGGCTTCGGCGATCAGCGCGCGGATGGGACGCGCCCGGTGGACGAGCTCGACGGCCGCCTCGGCTGGCAGGCCCGGCTCCGCTGGGCACGCGAGGGTTCGGGCCTGCTGCAGGCGGCCTTCACCGACACGCGGGGCGACCGCGGGCTTCACCGCGGGCAGTACGCCTGGGCCACGCGGTTCGTCTCGCTAGGGGCGGAGCTGCCTCTGGGTGCGCGGCTCCGGGTCGTGGCGGAGGGCCTCCTCGGCGAGACGGGGATGGGGCCCAAACTCCCCGGCGGGCCGTTCGTGGACGTTCGCTTCCGCGCCGGCTACGCTCTGGCCTCCTGGGTGAGCCGCGGCGGGCGCTGGCGGCTGAGCGTCCGCTACGACCGCTTCCACAACGAGGACTTCGACGGCACCGCGGAGCCGGACGACGACTCGGGCTACGCCTGGACCCTGGCCGCCTTTTTCTCACCCTCGAAAGCGGTGCGGATCGGCCTGGAGTGGCTGAGCCTCTCCGCCGACCGGCCGGCGGCGGTCGAAGCGGGCGGCGCCCCCGTCGACACCGGAGGGCGACGGGCGCAGGCGGAGTTGCGGATCCGCTTCTGATCCGCCTACGGTGCCGCTTCCCGGACCACCCGACTCGTTCCGGAACGAGTCGGGTTACCCCAGCTGCGCCTGGTCAGTCCTGTTTCCGGATCCAGCGGGCGCCCCGGCCCTTGCCCTGCGGGATGATCGCGCCTTCGTCACGAAGGCGACGCAGGACGACGCGCACCATGTCGCGGCTCACACCTGGGCAGTTGGCCTCGATGTCCGATATGGAGAAGGGCCCGACGCGCCGGTCGATCGCTTCGCGTACCAGCTCGGTCTTCGATCCCCGGCCCTTGGAGAGCCTACCCACGCGCTCCTCAAACTGTCGGTAGGCCCGCAGCATCACGCCCCACGAGTAGTCGAGCCACGGACGTGAGTTGTGCTGCCCTTCGTGCCAGCCCTGCGAGCTTCTCTGCAGCGCCTCGAAGTACGTCTCCTTCGTCTCCTCGATCACGCGCTCGAGGCTGATGTAGCGGCCCACGCGGTAGCGAGAACGGTAAAGGAGCAGGAGAGTCAGGAGGCGGGCCATGCGGCCGTTGCCGTCGCGGAAGGGATGGATGCAGAGGAAGTCGAGGACGGCGAGCGGGATGAGAATGAGGGGGTCGAAACGGCCTTCTTTGACCGCGGCGTCGTAGAGGTTGGCGAGTGTCAGCATGGCACCCGGCGTGCCCACGGCGGGCACTGGTGTGAACCGGATCCGGGTGACGCGCCCCTGGGCGTCCCGCTCCACGATCTCGTTGTCGGTGGCCTTCCACACTCCGCCCTGCGAGGGGAGGTAGCGGAACAGCATCGAATGGAGCTGCAGCACGACGTTCGTCGTGAAGGCCATGTGCTCGTGCGACTCGTGGATGAGCTGCAGCGCGTCGCGGTAGCCGGCGATCTCCTGCTCGGAACGGTCGCGGGGCGTAGCCGACTTCAGGACGATGGCTTCGACCCGTCCCGCCGCGGCCACGACACCCTCGATGCGGTTCGACGACTCGCTCGACTCGACGACCGCGGTCTGGCGTAGGAGCTCGAGCTGCTCGGGGATCTGGGCGACGAAGAGGTCCTGTCGGCCGCGGGCCTCACCGAGCCGTTGGATAGTGGCGAGCTGCGAGGCATCGAAGACGAGGTGCGAGAGGTAGTCGGAGGCCAGAGATTGCATGAACGATGTAATGGTGTCGAGCAATGGGGTAATAAGTCAATATGAATACCTCATTACCCTCCAGCCATTGCCTGTTTTGCAGCCCCACGCCTACGCGACCAGTCTGCCAATAAAGGCCAGTATTTCTCGACTTACTGTGTTTCGGAACACCCTTCGCCCACCGTTGGGATGGACCTGGGGTGAGCTTCGATCAGGTCCTGCAGAGGATGCGCCCGCGTCGTGAAGGTGGAGGGCCTCGCCGACGAGGCGATTCTCTTCCTGATCAGTGCGACGGCGCGACTAAGGTTGGCTCGGAATGACGGCCGGGCTCAGGCAATCGTGACCTCCTTGCAGAGGTACACGTCCTGGATGGTGTTCAGCAGCTTCACGCCCTCGGCCATCGGTCGCTGGAAGGCTTTGCGGCCGGAGATGAGCCCCATCCCTCCCGCGCGCTTGTTGACCACCGCGGTCTTGGCCGCCTCCGCGAAGTCGTTCTCGCCGGAGGCGCCGCCGGAGTTGATGAGGCCGGCGCGGCCCATGTAGCAGTTGGCGACCTGGTAGCGGCAGAGGTCGATCGGGTGGTCCGAAGTGAGTTCGGTGTAGACCCGCTTGTCGATCTTGCCGTAGGGGTTCTCCTTGGTGCTGAGCGCGTTGTACCCTCCGTTGTTCTCGGGCAGCTTCTGCTTGATGATGTCGGCCTCAATCGTCACCCCGAGGTGGTTGGCCTGGCCCGTCAGGTCGGCCGCGACGTGATAGTCCTTGTCCTTCTTGAAGGCCGGGTTGCGCAGGTAGCACCACAGCACCGTCGCCATGCCCATCTCGTGCGCGAGCTGGAAGGCCTGGCTCACCTCGATGATCTGACGCGCCGACTCCGCGGAGCCGAAGTAGATCGTGGCCCCGACCGCGACCGCCCCCATGTCCTTCGCCTGGTTGATGGAGGCGAAGAAGATCTGGTCGAACTTGTTGGGATAGGTCAGGAACTCGTTGTGGTTGAACTTGAGGAGGAACGGGATCTTGTGCGCGTGCTTGCGGGCGACGCCGCCGAGGACGCCCAGAGTCGACGCGACCGCGTTGCAGCCGCCCTCGATCGCGAGCTTGACGATGTTCTCGGGGTCGAAGTAGGCGGGGTTCTTCGCGAAAGACGCCCCCGCGGAGTGTTCGATCCCCTGGTCCACGGGGAGGATGGAGACGTACCCCGTGCCCGACAGCCGGCCGGAGCCGAGGATCGTCTGCAGCGCGCGCAGCACCGGCGTCGGCCGGTCCGAGCCCACGTAGACTCGGTCCACCCAGTCCGGGCCGGGCACGTGCAGGCTCGCCCGCGGTATCCCCTTGCAGCTGTGGTCGAGCAGGGGGCGGGCCTCCGCCCCCAGAAGCTCCTCGATATGGTTGATGGTGCTCGTTGCGCTCACGGTGGCCATGTGAGTCCTCCCGTCAATTGAGGCGCTCCGCCTTCTGTCGGAGCTGCGCCAGGCGGGGGCGCAGCTCTTCCGCGTCCCGGGCGCGGCGGGCGAGGAGAAGATAGGCTTCGATGTCGCGGACGGCGAAGGCGTAGCAGTCGAGGGCCGCGTAGAGGATGCCCCGGTCGCGCAGGTCCTCGGCGCTGCTTGGCCGCATGCGCACCAGCAGGTCCACCACCCGCAGCGCCCGTTCGACGTCCTGGTCGCGCAGGTAGATCGCCTTCAGGTTGCGCAGCAGCCGCTCCAGCATGTCCTTGCGGCGGCACGGCTGCAGCATCTTCGGCTGGATCTTGACGTTGCCGCCGAAGATGCGATCGAGCCGCGCCTGGCAGTCCTTTTCGGTCAGCAGCGTGCCCCCGTAGAAAGGATCGACGAGCAGTGACCGGATGGGGGTCTGGACGCGCACTACGAAATGGCCGGGCAGCCCCACGCCCTCCACCTCGAGCCCGCCCCGGCGCGCCACCTCCATGTAGACGGTGCTCAGCGTGATCGGGATGCCGGTGCGCCGGTCCAGCACCTCGTTCAGGTAGCTGTTGCGCGGGTCGTAGTACTGCTGCGTGTTGCCCCGGAAGCGCTCCTCCTGGAAGAGGTAACGGTTGAGGGCCATCACCGCCCGCTCCGGGCGCGGCTCCTCCTCCAGGCGACGCCGCAGCGCCACCCCCATCTCGTCCAGCCGCACGAGGTAGCCGCGCACGTCGAGGCCGGGGTACTCTTCAGCCGCGACCAGCAGCGCCGCCTCCGCGAGGTCGATCTCCGGGTCGGGGAGGGAAAGCAGATCCTCCAGCCGGTGCCGGTGCGACGGGTTCAGCGAGGCGCTCCGCACGCGGGTCTTCCCCAGCGCGCAAGTATAGCGCGCCCCGCCGCCGACTCACGAGCCGTCCCTGGACACCGATGAGCGCGTCCCGGCAACCGCCTCCTCCAGGCGAGGGGGTCGCGCGGGAGCGCGCTCGTCGTTAATGAATGCCGAGTCCGTCCGGGTCGGTCAGGCCCGAGCGCGCGAGCGCAACCCCCGAGCCCCTCAGTGCATCGCGGAGCCGCCCGAGAGCTGCTTGACGAGGTCTCCGACCACCGCCTTGGCGTCCCCGAAGAGCATGTAGGTGCGGTCGGCGGTGTAGAGCTCGTTGTCGATCCCGGCGAAGCCTGGATTCATGGTGCGCTTGATGGCCAGGCACATCTTGGCCTTGTCGGCGTCGATGATCGGCATGCCGAAGATGGGGCTCGTGCGGTCGTGCCGGGCGGCGGGGTTCACGACGTCGTTGGCCCCGATCACGAGGCAGACGTCGCACTGCGGCATGTCGTGGTTGATCTCGCTCATCTCGACCAGGCGGTCGTACGGGATGTCGGCCTCCGCGAGAAGGACGTTCATGTGACCGGGCATGCGCCCCGCCACCGGGTGGATGGCGAACTTGACGTCCACCCCCCGACGTGTGAGCTGGTCGTAGAGCTCGCGTACGCGCTGCTGGGCGCGGGCCACGGCCAGACCGTAGCCGGGCACGATGACCACGAGGCTCGCCTGCTCCATCGCCTGGGCCGCCCCCTCCGAGGTCTCCTGCTTCACCGCCTTCTGCTCGCCCGCGGCCTTCTTCTGCTGCACCTGGCCGAAGGCCCCGAAGAGCACGTTCGTGAACGATCGGTTCATGGCCCGGCACATGATGATCGACAGGATCAGGCCGGAGGAGCCGTCGAGGGCCCCCGCGGTGACGAGCAGCTTGTTGTCGAGGACGAAACCCATGGCCACCGCGGAGAGGCCGGCGTAGGAGTTGAGCAGCGAGATGACGGTGGGCATGTCCGCGCCCCCGATGGGGATGATGAGCAGCACCCCGAAGGCGAGGGAGAGGACGATGATCACGGGGAAGAGGTACGAGAGCTGGGTGGGCTGGAAGACGAGGGCCACGCCGCAAACCACGGCTATGCCGAGGAGGCCGAGGTTGCTGGCGTTCTGGAAGGGATAGGTCACGGGTCGCTGCGGGATCCACTTGACCTCCTGGAGCTTCCCCGCCGCCATCAGCGAGCCCGTGAAGGTCAAATAGCCCAGGATGATCTCGGCGATGATGGCCGACATCCGCAGGGCGGTCAGGTTCTCCGGGCCCTCCGACAGCCACAGGTAGTACTTGGCCGTCCCCACGAGCCCGGCCGCGAGGCCGCCGAAGGCATGGGATAGCGCCGTCCGCTGCGGCACCGCGGTCAGCGGCACCCACGACAGCGGGATCCCCAGGGCGAAGCCGAGGGCGACCGCGACCGTGATCCAGCCCCAGTTGACGAGCCCGGGGGTGAGAAGGGTCCCGACGATGCCGAGGGACATCGCCCCCACTCCCGCGAAGACGCCCCTGCGGGCGGTCTTCGGGCCGTTCATCCAGTGCAGGGCGAAGACGAAGAGCGCGGTGGCGGCGAGGTACGTGACCTGGATGAGCTCTCCCCTCACTTGCGGGGCTCCCCGGTCTTGAACATCTTGAGCATGCGGTCCGTGATGAGGAAGCCGCTCACGATGTTCACCATGGAGGCGAAGAGCGCGATCGCGCCCAGTATGGTGATGATGGGCGGGTGATCAGCGCCGGTGATCACGATCGAGCCCACCACCGCGATCGCCGAGATGGCGTTGGTGAGCGACATGAGCGGCGTGTGCAGCAGCCGCGAGACGCGGGTGATGACGCCGAGCCCGATGAAGCTCGCCAGCATGAAGACGAACAGCATCGTGCTGAGCTCGGTGGCGGCGGGGGCCTCGGCCGGTCCGGGCGATGCGGAAAGAACGGGGAGAATGCCTGTCACGTGTTGTTCCTCCTAGCGATCGCCATTCTGCCACGACGCGAGCCGATCACGATGGCGACCAAGATCCGGGCGGAGGGAGCTACCGCCAGAGGTTCAGGAAGACGGTGA
>Ga0209751_10006658_pt1 | contig 10680 bp, 9 predicted proteins | sample RifCSP13_1_FD_184019 | JGI IMG/M metagenome (GOLD analysis project Ga0209751, IMG submission 184019) | Soil microbial communities from Rifle, Colorado - Rifle CSP2_sed 13_1 (SPAdes) (version 2) | ecosystem: Environmental > Terrestrial > Deep subsurface > Rock core/Sediment | place: Rifle...
GCCCGCATCACGTTCCTGCAAGGGGATCTACTGGCTGCGCTGCCGTCCGCCGTGCGCGGGCAGGTGGACGCCCTCCTCAGTAACCCGCCGTACGTCCCCGAGGGGCGGGCCGCGTCGCTACCCCGCGAGATCCGCGACTTCGAGCCTCGCCAGGCCCTCCTGGCCCCCGGCGACGGGATGGGGTTTCACCGGCGGCTGGTCTCCACGGCGCCGGCCTGGCTACGCCCGGGGGGGATGCTGGCCATGGAGGTGGGCCTCGACCAAGCCCCCGCGGTCCTGCGGATGCTGGACGAGGCGCGATGGTGGGCCTCGGCGGGCGTGGAGCGTGACGGTGCCGGCATCGGGCGGGTGGTTTGGGGCGTGGCGGAGAAGTAGGAGCAGGATGTCCTACTACGGCCTCACGTTCTACAACCGCGAGGTCCCGCAGCGCCCCATGCCCATGATTCGCGTCGATCGCACCGAAGTAAGGGCGCCCCGGCGTGCCGTGGACATGGTGCGCGAGGGGGCGGTGATCGTCTTCCCTACCGACACGGTCTACGGCGTGGGCTGCCGCATCGATCACGCTGCCGCGGTCCGCCGGATCTTCGAGCTGAAGGAGCGGAGCCCGCAGCACCCCCTGCCCGTGCTCCTCGCCGATCCGGCCCAACTCGACGAATACGGACGCGATCTTACCCCGGCGGCCCGGCGCCTGGCGCGTGACTTCTGGCCCGGGGCGCTGACCATCGTCGTCAGGCGGTCCGACGCCACCCCCGCGGTCGTCGCGGGCGGGGGCGAGACCATCGGCCTGCGGGTGCCCGCCCTGCCGCTGGTCCGCAGTCTCGTCCGGCAGCTCGGCGTCCCCCTCGTCGGCACCAGCGCCAACCGGCATGGAGCGCCCGTGCCGCTCACCGCGCAGCAGGTAGCCTTCGACCTGGGCGACACGGTGGACCTCATCCTCGACGGCGGCCGCTCCCCCGTTGGGCGGGAGTCCACGGTCGTGGACGCGACGACCGAGCCCGTGCGCGTCCTACGCCAGGGCGCCGTCTCGATCGCCGCGGCGGCATAGCCCGATGCGCGTCGCCATCGGCAGTGACCACGCCGGGTTCCGCCTCAAGGAGGAACTGAAGCTGCTCATCCGGGAGCTCGGGCATGAGGTGCGGGACTTCGGGACGAACTCCGAGGGGCCGGTGGACTACCCGGATTTCATCATCCCGGCGGCCGAAGCCGTCGCCGCGGGGGACGCGGACCGGGCCGTCGTGCTGGGCGGCTCGGGCAACGGGGAGGCCATGACGGCGAACAAGGTGCCGGGAGTGCGGTGCGCCGTCTGCCACGATGCCACCACGGCCCGGCTGGCCCGCGCCCACAATGACGCCAATGCGATCGCCGTGGGCCAGCGCGTCACGGGTACTGAGGTAGCCAAGGACATCGTGCGCGCCTTCCTCGAGACGGCGTTTGAAGGCGGGCGCCACCAGCGGCGGGTTGACAAGATGATGGACCTCGAGAGGCGACGACGGGATAGAGGATAGGGGGAGGCGGGCCATGCCGGAGTCCGCGAGCACGACGGCCGCAGTCAAGCGCCTGTACGTCTTCGACCATCCGCTCATCCAGCACAAGGTGACGATTCTCCGCGACAAGCGCACAGGCCACAAAGAGTTCCGCGAGCTGGTCGAAGAGCTGGCCATGCTCATGGCCTATGAGGTGACGCGCTCGCACCCGACGGTGGAGATCGACGTCGAGACCCCGCTCACCCGGACGCGGGGCCGGACCATCGCCGGACAGGAGATCGCCGTCGTGCCGATTCTTCGCGCCGGCCTGCCGATGGAGGCCGGCATCACGCGGCTCATTCCCACCGCCCGTGTCGGCCATCTCGGCATCTACCGGGACCCCGACTCCCTGGAGCCTGTGCCGTACTACTCCAAGCTTCCGGCGGATGTCGCCGACCGCGAAGTGCTGATCGTCGATCCGATGCTCGCCACCGGTGGATCCACGGTGGCGGCGATCGACACCTTGAAGCAGAAAGGGTGCCGTACGATCCGGGTGCTGGCCATCATCTCCGCCCCGGAGGGGATCAAAAAGGTCCATGACGCGCATCCCGACGTCGAGATCTACACCGCGGCGGTGGACGAGCGGCTGAACGACCACGGGTACATCCTGCCGGGTCTCGGCGATGCCGGGGACCGGTTGTTCGGGACGAGATAGAGCCCGAGAGAGATTTGAGTGAGACGATGTTCGTGACCCCTCCGGGTCAGTGTGACTCGTTCCGGAACGAGTGGCGTTGACCCACGTGCGTCATGGACACGACACGTTGTCCGGAGCAAGCTGAGGATGCCGCGCCCCCAGTGGGATGAGTACTTCATGCGCATGGCATTGCTCGCCGCGTCTCGCTCGACGTGTCTCCGCCGGCGCGTCGGAGCAATCATCGTCAAGGAGAGGATGGTGCTCTCCACGGGCTATAACGACACGCCGCGGGGCCTGCCGAACTGTGGGGAGGGAGGCTGCGCCCGATGCGCCTCGGAGGCACCTTCAGGAACGGGACTGGATACCTGCCTGTGCATCCACGCTGAGCAAAACGGGCTTGTGCAAGCGGCCTACAACGGGGTCGCGGTCGCCGGTGGCACGATCTACACGACACATCAGCCCTGCCTGACCTGCGCCAAGTTGATCGTCAATGCGGGCATCCGGCGCATCGTCTACGCCGGCGAGTATCCCGATCCCCTCGCCGCGGAGATGATCCGTCAGGCCGGTGTCACGCTCGACCGGATCATCCTCGAGGCGCAACCCGTCGGCGACTAGGGCGCCGCACCCGCGGCGGAGCCGGACGCCGAGGATGACTACCGGCCCGCCAGCGCCTCCACGGAGCGGATGAACTCGGTCTTGGCGAAGGTGTAGTCGATGCTGCCCTGGTGCTGCCGGGCGATCTCCCGCTTCAGCACGGCGTACTCTTCAGCTTTGGACGGGTTCGCCCTCAGATAATCCCTGAACCGCAGATGGCGAGTCCAGAACTCGCCGCCGATCGGCACGGCGTGCAGGTGGTGCGTGTTCGTGCCGTCCGCGCGCAGCCGGCGGAAGTACCGGCGGTGCGGGAGCGAGATCTCCCAGTCCGGATTGTACTCATAGCCGATGCGCTGCAGCGGCTCGATGATTCGATCGAGGTCGCCCTCGTCCACGCCCATCAGGATGTCGATGATCGGCTTCGCGGCGAGGCCGGGCACGGCCGTGCTCCCGACGTGCTCGATGCCCCGCGCCGTCGCCCCCAGCGCGCCGCTGATGACGGCCCGGTCCTGCTCAAACATCTCGGGCCACGTGGGGTCGTAGTCGGTCACGGCGATGTTTCCCGGACCGCTCCGGCCGAACCGCGTAACGGCCACGTCGAGGCGGACCTCGAACAACCGGTGCCAGGGGAAGACGACGCTCCGCAGGGCCGTCGGATGGTAACGAAACGAGGACTGCAGGCGCGGGAGAAGATCGGCTTCCAGCGCCTCGACTGCCAATCGCGCCGCGTCTTCCTCCAGATCCCCCAGCTCGGCCGGGCGGCCCCCGCGATCAGCGACCCAGGCTGTGACCCGAGGGCGGACGACCGCCTGATACCCCCAGTCCTCGAGGATCCGGGTAAAGAGCAGCGGCCGGTACAGCCGGTCGCTGCCCGGAACAGTGTTCGCGCGCAGATGAAAAGCGACGACGGCCTGGGCCAGCGTCGAGCCCAGCGTGTTCGAGCAGGTGTTCCAACCGCCGTAGGCCACGATGCCGGCGAAGCGCGGCTCCCTCAGCAGCCCGCTGACAAGGGCCTGATCCCCTCCGTTGGCGAACCGGACGTCGGCCAGGGCGGCAATGTGCTCGTCGGCGACGGCGTCGCGCACCATGCGGACCGGTTCGCCCGTGGGCGCCGGGGGCGCAGAGTCCTGATCCCGTGCCTCTCTCTGCGCGTCCTGGAAGTTGTGCACCCAGAGCAGAATGTCAACCGCCTCGACCGCGGGGTGGCAGGCCGTGCTCTCGATGTGTTCGCCGACCGTTCGCTGGAGGGGCGCGGACTCATATCGGGGGATCCGGCCGCCATCCTCCGGATAGGTGTAGACGGTCCGGACCGCCGGGGAGAGCCCCGTCAGGTCGTGGAGACAGCGGGCGAGCAGGCGCGCGTTGAGCTCATCCGCCCCCGTGGTGAGCAGGATGTTCCGCGCCTCCTGCACGTCCGGCCGGGCTTCCAGGCGGGCGCGGTCTTCGGCGCCGGCGCTCCCGGGGGCCGTATCGTCCTGGCCGATGAGGAGGTAGCGGAAGGCCCCGCCCACGGCCGTATTGATGAGCGCGTCGTGCATCCGGAACTGGCGGTCGAGGTGCCGGTGAAGGGCGCTGCGGTCGCCGGTCAGCCAGTGGCCCGCGTCCTCGGCGCCGGGATCTGCCGGCGTCCGGGGGATGACGGCCGAAACGTAGGCCGGCAGCCGGCGAGCGGCGTCTCCCAGCCGGCGGAGCCGGGGCGCGATCTCCTCGAATGCCGCCGCGCTCTTTCGAGAGGCGAGGAGTCCGCCGAAGCACAGCATCTCGGCGGAGGCGATGAGCGCCTGGGCCTGCCCGGTCGAGGTCTGGCCGTCCAGCCAGGACCAGAGGGCGTCTACGTCGCCCGGCCGGTGCCGGTCACCGAGCAGCGCGCGTTCCGGGGTCCGCACCTCGATCCCCGCGGCCTGCGCCAGCTCGACGACGAACTGCAGACACACCGGGCGGTCGTCCAGCGGGACGAAGAGGAGCCGGGGGTGGAGCATCAGCGGATCGCTCCGGCCGTGATCCCGCGCATGAAGTAGCGCTGGGTAAACAGGAAGGCGACAACGATGGGCAGGGTGGCGATGACCGTCCCCGCCGCGATGTACCGGGTGTTGTGCGCGAACAGCCCGCGGAGGTAGAGGAGGCCGGCGGCGAGCGGGTATTTGTCCGGGGTCTTCAGGATGATGATCGGCCAGAGAAAGCTGTTCCAGAAGGCGACGAACTGAAAGATGGCCAGCGTGGCCAGCGCCGGCGTGATCAGGGGCAGCATGACGCGCCGCCAGATCACGAAGTCGCTGGCCCCATCGATCCGCGCGGCGTCTTCGAGTTCCTGCGGGACGGAGAGGTAGGCCTGCCGGAGGAGGAAGATGCCGAAGATGCTGGCCAGCGAGGGCAGGAACACCGACGTATAGGTATCCACCAGGCGCAGTTTGATCATCGTCACGAAGTTCACGATGAGCCCGATGTGCTCGGGGAGCATCAGCGTCGCGATGATCGCGTAGAAGACGATGTTCTTCCCCGGGAACTGCATGCGGGCCAGGGGATAGGCGGCCAATGAGCAGATGACCAGGGTGAGGCCGACCCCCACGACGCTGATGTACAGGCTGTTCAGCACGTACCGCGGCAGGGGGAGCGTATTCCAGACGCCCGCGTAATTCGCGGCGGAGAGGCCGCGTAGGCTGAGGTCCGGCGGGATGGCGAAGATCGGGCCGCTGGTTTTCAGCGAGATGAGCAGCGTCCAGAAGAACGGGAAGGTGGTGAACACGGCGAGGGCGGCCAGCAGCGCATAGAGCACGAAGAGGCGGCCCCGCCCCGCTCCGGTCGCGCGCATCAATAGTACTCCAGCCCTCCGCGGCGGAAGACGCGGAAGTTCAGCACGGAGAACACCAGGATGACCGCGGCCAGCACCACGGCCAGCGCCGCCGCGTAGCCCATGTTCAACTCCTGGAACGCCTCATCGAAGATGTACATGAACATCGTGTAGGTGCTGAAGAACGGCCCGCCGCGGGTCATCACGTAGATCTCTTCGAAGACCTTGACCGCGGCCATCGTGGAGATCAGGGACGCCAGCAGCACGTAGGGGCGGAGCAGCGGCACGGTGATGTGCCAGAAGATGCGGGCCCGGGAGGCCCCGTCGATACCCGCCGCCTCCTCGTACTCTGTGGGGATGGATTGCAGACCGGCGAGATAGATGACCATGTACCAGCCCAGGCCTTTCCAGAGGGTGACGAACATGACCGCGTAGAGGGTGAGGGTGGGGTGGCTCAGCCAGGAGAGCGGGCGGTCCAGGGCGCCGAGCCCGCGCAGCACCCAGTTCACGATCCCCGCCTGGTCGTACATCCAGGTCCACATGATCCCGACCACCGGCCAGGAGGTGACGACGGGGATGTAGTACGCCGCCCGGAAGGCCTGGATGCCCCGGAGCTTCCGGTTGACCAGGACGGCCAGCAGGATGGAGCAGAGCTGGATGACCGGGACGACCAGGACGTACTTCGCCGAGTTCGTCAGCGCGATCCAGAAGTACCGGTCCCGCAGCAGCTTGTGGAACTGTTCCAGCCCCACGTAGCGCGGGGGGTTGATGATGTCATAGGAGAACAGGCTGAGCACCGTCCCGTAGATCACGGGATAGAAGGTGAACACGGCGAGCAAGGTGAGCGCCGGCAGCAGGAAGAGGTAGGCGATGAGCGTGCTGCGCGCGCGGCGGCTCAGCGTCACGGTGACCCCTAGGGGCAGCGCTCCAATGCGGTGATGGCGAACACGACGGGGCTGGCGCGCCCACCGCCGCTGGCCAGCTCGATGGCGGTGATCGCGCGCCCGGGCTCCGGGTTGCGCCAGCGGAGGGTTTGCAGGTACACTTCGTTCCCCGCGCGCGTCGTGCCCGTCCACGCGACTTCATGGCCGATGGAGGCGATTCCTCTCTCCGCGTCCCAGAGCCAGCTGTTGATGTTCCTGCCGTAGGCGAGATCAACCGGGATCCGCTTCCCGCCGGCCAGGGTGACGGTGTAGCGCCCGATCATGTCGTCGAAGCTCGGCGCCCGGTCCAATGCAGCGTGCAGGACGGCGAGGCAGGCCGCCCGGCCGGTCCAGCGCAGCGTGACGCGCAGGGGCTGCTTGGCCGCGACGTCCCGCTCCCCGCGCAGCATCACCACGCTCCCCCGGCCGGCCTTGGGGTCGCGGATCTCGAACAAGATCCCCCCGAAGCGCTGCCGCCCGGGGCGGAGATCCCGCAGGTCATACTCCGGGCCCTTGCCGAGCCAGCCGCGGCCGTCGTCGTCCGTGTGAGACTGCGTGACGATCGGTGTGAGATCGAGCAGGGTCCCGGGGACGGATGCCGGATCGGTCCCGCCCGCCCGCCAGAGCTCGGCGAACCGCCGGGCCAGCGCCGCTTCGGTCGGAAAGCGCTCCGGGGGCGGCCGGTCCGCGGTCCAGAAGTACCCCGCCGCGGAGAGATACGTGTACAGCTGCCGGTAGGCGCGATCCAGCACGGCCGCGTTCTGGAACTGCCCGGTCCAGGTCGTCCGGATCATACCAAGCGCGCCGCCGGATCTCGCGGCACGGCTGAAGAAGTGGTTGTTCTGCACGCGGTACCAGGTTGTCCCCAGGACGTCGAAGCCCGCCTGCTTGAAGTAGCGCACCTCGGGGTACTCCCGGACATCCTCGTACTTCCAGGCAGCCACGATCAGGTCGCGGGGGAGGCGGCGAAACTGCGGGTCACGTTCCGCCTCCGCGCGGCGTTCCCAGAGCACGTCGCCCCAGACCATCGGCCGCACCTGAGCAGCCCTGAGGGTTTGCGCGAGGGTGATGATGTCACGAAGGTAGAGCTCCATCTCGTAGAGCAAACCCGAAGGGCCACGGACTTCGTCATGCCCAAGATGCAGATATGCCGGCGTGAACAACTCAATCGCTTCTCGAAGGACCGGGACGATGAGGATCTCGTTCAGCGTCGTAGCCGTGCCGGCCACGGTGATCTCCCGGTCCGGATCGTAGACCGCGGGGTAGATGCCTCGGGCGGGATCGCAGGTGACCGGCCCGCGCCCCTCTGCCCGCAGGCGCGGCGGGAGATAGGCGAGCTGAGGGCAGAGCGCGGGGTCGCGCAGCCCTGCGAACACCCACTCGCTGTGGCCGAGGGTAGGGATCAGAGGGATGACCTGGATGTGATGCTCGCGCGCCGCGTCGATCAGGCGCCGCACCTGAGCTTTGGTGGCACCGCGCTCATCGGGCGCCCACGCCGCTCGGCCGCTCTCCCACTGGACGTGGTCGGCCTGGACGATCAGCGTGTTGATCTTGTGCGGGGCGAGGATGCGATCGATCAACTGGATGTGGAACGGGTCCGAGACGCGGTCGAGCAGCACGTGCACCGCCCGCACGGCGTGATCCGGCCAGTCGCGGATGACTGTCTCGCGCAGCGTGCGCGCCCGGCTGGGCCGGAGCAGCTGGCGCAGGGTCTGCACGCCGTAGAACGTGCCGCGCCGGTCCGCGCCGGCGACGAGGACCCAGGACGGCGTGATCTGCAGCAGATAGCCCTGCGCGGCGGTCACCGGCGCAGCACCGCCGCGCTGGAGGGTGGTGCGCAGCAGTCCGTGCACCGCGGGCTCGCCGATGAGGATGTGTCCCGTGGGATCCTGCACCTCACCCGAGCGCGCCACCCGCAGCGCCGGGCCGGAGAGTGCCCGGAGCTCCTCGCTGAGCTCGCGGGCGGCGAAGAGGTCCTCACCCGACGCGCCGTCGGCAAGGACGATGCGCGTCGAGGAGGTCACAGTGAACGTGCCCGTCCCGAGCTGGACCTCTTTCGGGACGGGCAGCGCCTCCGCGTCGGACGGCACCGTGGTGAAGGCGTCGGGGACCGCGCGGGGGCCCGCCGCGGCCAGGAGGGCTCCCTGCCCGGCGGCCGCCGGCACGCCCAGCAGCATGACGGCCAGCAGCAGGCGTCTAGAGGCGGGCATTCCACTCCCGGACGGCCCAATCGAGCGCTTCCTTCGCGCTCATCTTCCCGAAGAACGCGCTCTCCACGGCCTCCCGGAAGATCTTGTAGAGCTCACTCTGATTCGACACGACAACGGTCAGATCACGGCCGAACTTCAGCTCGTCCACGGCGATGGCGCGGGCCCGCCACTCCGGCCCTTCGCCGCCCTGCCGGAAATACGGATTCGCCGCCGCCTGCTTCGTGGACGGAAACACGACGGTCTGCTTGGAGAACTGCAGTTGATTCACGTCGTTGGTCACGTAGAGGGCGAACTTCAGCGCCTCCTGCTGCCGCGGGCTGGTCTTCGGCACGGTCAGGGTCATCAGACCGGCGTGGATCACCCGGCCGCGGCCCATCGGGTACGGCGCCACCGAGGTCTTCGCGTAGACATCGGGATTGCTCTCCTTGATGCGCAGGAGGAACTGCGGGCCGACGAGCAGCATGCCGAGCTGTCCGGCGCCGTAGCGCTCAACGGCCCCGGTGAACCCGCGCCGCAGGGTGTCTTCGGGGAAGTAGTCCTGCTTGAACAGCTCCACGTGGCGCTGCAGGTACGCGACATGCGCCGGCGTGTTGAAGACCGCGCGCCTGCCGTCGGCGCTGAGCATGGGCAGGCCGTTCTCGCGGAACCGGTGCATGAGCCGCGTGCCGTCGATGAGCGGCATGAAGCCGTAGATCTGCGCCCGCTGCTTGATGGTCCGCGCGGCATTCACCATCTGTTCCTCGCTGGCGGGCGGCGCGGCCGCATCGAGGCCGGCCTTCCGGAAGAGGTCCGTGTTGTAGATGAGGACAGGCGGCGCGATGTACCAGGGGATCCCGTAACTGCGCCCGCGGAAGCGGCTGCTCGTCCACAGACCGTCAAAGTACTTCGTCCGCTGGGCCGCGGGCACGGCGCCGTCCATGTCGAGGAGCGCGCCTTTCTCGGCGATGCGCACGGTGAACTCGACGTTGAGGTTGACCACGTCGGGCGGCACCCGACCGGCAATCGCGGCCAGCAGCTTCTGCTCGATGGCCTGGAACTGGACGTCGACCCAGCGGACATCCACCCCGGGGGTCGCCTTCTCGTAGTCCGCGATCAAGCGGTTCATGTATTCGGTGAAGAACGGCTGCAGGGAGATCGTCCAGAACTCCAGCGTCGTGCGCGGCCCGGCGGGAGCCGCCGTGCCCGCCAGGATGACGAGCGCCGCCGCCGCGACGATGGCGCGCATGCCCCACGACCTCATCCGCATCCCTCCGGGTCCGTCATCGCGTCCTTTCCCACCAATAACGTCATTCTACCTCCCCGCCGTTCTCTCGGCCGCCACGCCGTCCCTCGACGGCCGGGCCGCCTCTCGACGCCGCCGTCCGTGGCTCGCGGAGGGACGGCCGCCTCCGGCAGGAAAGTGTCGAACCATGCGGGGAGACCTGACGATCGCCGAGATCCGTGAGCAGCCGGCGGCGCTGAGCCGCCTGCTGGAGCTGGAGCGTACCTCTATCATCCGGCTGGCCCGCGACGTGCGCCGGCGCCGGCCGTGGGCGGTCTTTTTGGCCGCCCGGGGGACGTCCGACAACGCCGCCCTCTACGGCCACTACCTCTTCGAAACGCTGCTGGGGATCCCCTCGGGGCTGGCCTCGCCGTCGGTCGTGACCATCTACCGGAGGATCCCGCGCCTGCGCGGCGCCCTCGTCCTCGGTCTGTCTCAATCCGGGCGGTCCTCCGACATCGTGCAGTACCTGGAGGCTGCACGCGCGGCGGGGGCGCGGACCGTTGCCATCACCAACGACGCGCGGTCCCCGCTGGCGCACGCCGCGCACGACACGCTGCTGCTGCATGCCGGAATCGAGCGCAGCGTCGCGGCGACGAAGACCTACACGGCCCAGCTCGCACTGCTCAGCCTGCTCGTCGCGGCGATGGCCGGAGACCGCAAGCTAATTGACGAGCACTACAGGTTGCCCAGTTTGGTGGATAGGGTCCTGGGCGCTGAAGACGCCGTCCGACCGGTCAGCCTACT
>Ga0209751_10006659_pt1 | contig 10680 bp, 12 predicted proteins | sample RifCSP13_1_FD_184019 | JGI IMG/M metagenome (GOLD analysis project Ga0209751, IMG submission 184019) | Soil microbial communities from Rifle, Colorado - Rifle CSP2_sed 13_1 (SPAdes) (version 2) | ecosystem: Environmental > Terrestrial > Deep subsurface > Rock core/Sediment | place: Rifle...
GGCGATGTTCTGCAAACTACTCATTGATGTCTCCGTCCTGGTTGCGGGGGTCGATGCGCCGGAACCTTCGATAAACGACTTGATCGTGCCCACGGCACTGATGGCACTTAGTCCCATTCCTATCGCCTGCAATACTGGCAACATTCGCGTTTTCCTATTGTCCGATACTCAGTGTTTTGAGGAGCAGCGTCTTCGCCGTATTCATCATGTCGACATTGGTTTGATAGGAGCGCGACGCCGAAATCATATTGACCATTTCTTCCACCACGTTGACGTTGGGCATGGTCACATAACCCTCGGCATTCGCCAGCGGATGCTTGGGCTCGTACACCTGTTTCATCGGCGACGGATCATCGATCACGCCCGCCACCCTGACCCCGCTCACTCCGTGCGGGTTCAGTTGAGCGGTGCTGAATACTACCTGCCGGGCGCGGTATGGCTGGCCGGTTGAACTGGTGGCGCTGTCGGCGTTGGAGAGGTTGCTCGCCACCACGTTGAGCCGCTGCGATTGTGCAGTCATCGCTGAACCGGCAATGTCAAATACATTGAACAGTGACATATCGACTAACCTTGAATGGCTGCCAGCATGGTCTTGATCTGGCTGCTGATGAATGTCAGGTTGGCTTCATAATGAATCGCGTTGTCCGCGAACTGGGTGCGTTCCAAATCCATATCCACCGTGTTGCCGTCCATACTCGGTTGATGGGGCGTGCGGTACAGCACCTGTGCTCCTCCCGGGTTTTCATTACCGGAACCCAGATGCCGCGCAGACGTCCTGGCCAGGACCGTATTCGCGGAACGCGCCGATAACGCACCTTGCAGCGCGCCGGAGAAATCAATGTCGCGCGCCTTGAAATTCGGGGTATCGGAATTCGCGATATTGCCGGCCAGCAGCTGTTGCCGGTACGACCTCAGGTTCAGGGCCGTCTGGTGAAAATTCAGCACGCCATCGAGTTTGCTGGTCACAAAAATAATCCTAAATAAATCGTGTCACGTGTCGTTGAGCAGCTACCATGCCAGACATGCTATTCCCCCAACAAAAACCGCCAATGGACGAATAGGACCTGGAACCCGTTGCAGTTTCGGGCTTGCAAACTGGCGTTATCGGCTACCATGACAAACATGGCGGCAATTATTGCCGCCTGCGGCAAGAAATGGCGCTCCGCCACGCCCGCTCATGAGATGCGAAACCACGATGACTTATTGGATCAACTGAGCCCCATGACACGCAGACTGATTTTGTGTTTCGCCACACTTCTCCTCGGAGGCGTTTCCGTTTCGGTGTTCTGCGCGGAGCGGCAGGAGATTCCGCCGATTCTGAAAGCCGTGGAAAATTACGTGCGCGGCGAAACCGCAGGATTTCCCGGACAAGTCAGCGTCGGCCTCGGCGCCGTTGACCCGCGCCTTAATTTGCCCGCCTGCCAGGCGCTGGAACTTTTCATTCCCGCAGGAGGCCGTTTATGGGGCCAAGCCACGGTTGGAGTGCGCTGTAATAGCCAAACGCCGTGGACTATATATGTCCCGGTCAGCGTCAAAGTAATGGCGAAAGTGGTTCACGCCGCAAAACCCCTGGCCCAGGGACAGCCGGTGACTGCGGCCGACCTTGCGCTACAGGAAGCCGATCTCGCCCACCTGCCCGCCGGCATCCTCACCGAGCCGGCACAAGCGGTAGGCAAGATCCTGGTGAGCAGTATTGCTTCCGGGCAGCCCCTGCGCCATGACATGCTGCGCGCGCCGCTCGTGGTCCTGCAGGGGCAAAGCGTGAAACTGCTGGCCCAGGGTCGCGGGTTCAACGTCAGTTCGGAAGGCAAGGCTCTGGCCGCCGCCGCCGCGGGCCAGGTCGTGCACGTGCGCACCCATTCGGGCCAGATTATCAACGGCATAGCGCGCCCCGATGGCATCGTCGAGGTGCGCCCCTAGGCGCGGATCAAGTTCCGCTGCATCGCGCCGCTGTGAACCATTAGAATATTCGCGCAGCGGCCTAAAGTTTTCTGTCGTTGCGTCGTTAAGGGGTACATGCAGGGCTGGAATAAGGAAGCTTACCGTGAAGATAGATAACTCGATCAAGACAGTAGGGGGGATCTCCGTCAGCGACGACCGGAAGCGCGCTGATAAGAGCGCCGGCGTCAATCCGAACCCCGCGTCCCCGGCTGATAACGTTCACCTGAGCCCGCTTTCCTCTCAGTTGCAGGCGATTGAAAGCGACCTTGCCCACGGCGGGGTCGTTGATAGGGCCCGCGTGGAGGAAATCAAGCAGGCCATCAGCGACGGCCGCTTCAAGGTGAACCCCGAAGTGATAGCCGACCGTCTGCTGGAAACGGTACGAGATCTCATCCAGTTCCACCGAGGAAAAGCCGGGTGAATGACGTCGTAACCGGCGCCGATATTGCGACGTGCCTGCAGCTTGAATTGGCTGCGGTTGGCGCGTTCCTGGGAATCCTGCACAAGGAACAGGAGGCTTTGATTGAGGGCAAGATCGAGCAACTGGAAGTCCTGGCCTCGGACAAGGCGCAGATGGCCGGACAACTGGCCGAACTTGCCGCGCAGCGCAACCGGGGCCTCGCGTCCCGGAACTTGAATCCGGACAGAGAACGTATGGAAGCCTGCCTCGCGGACGCGAAAGCCGCCGGCGCCTGGCGCGATCTGCAAGGGTTGGTTCAGGCGGCCCAGCAACTCAATCGGACCAACGGTGAAATGATCGAGGTGAGGCTGCAGCACAATCAACAAGCGCTTGCGGCACTGCAGGGCGCCGCCGGCGCCGTTTCGCTGTACGGGCCGAAGGGAAAAACGCTCGGCTTCAGTGGCGGGCGCCCGCTGGGACGGGTCTGAGCGATTCATCTGCCGACGCGCTCATCGGTTCGTCTCCGCGGACGGAGCAACAGGAATTTCAGTCACACGCTCCGGTTCGGCGGACAACATCGTCACCGTCACCCGCCGGTTCCTGGCGCGGCCCTCCGGTGTGTCGTTGGATTCCGCCGGGCGGTGTTCTCCATAGCCCAGCGCAGTCAGCCGCGTTGCGCCCACGCCGCTGTCGATAAAAAGGCGCACCACACTGCTGGCACGCGCCGTGGAAAGCTCCCAGTTGGAAGGGAAAGTGGCATTCTGGATTGCGACGTTGTCGGTATGGCCCTCCACCTGGATCGCGTGTCCCGCGTCCCTGACGACCTGCGCGACCGCCCGCAGCGTCTTGGCGGAATTTTCTTCGAGCACCGCCTGCCCTGGCGCGAACAGCACGCTGGCATTGATTTCCACGGTGATGCCGCGGTTGCTTTGGGTGACCCGCACTTTTCCTTCCTTCACCAGCGGCGCCAGCACTTTCATGATATCCCTCGCCATGTCCTGCATCTGTTCCCGCTGCCTGCGCTGCGAGGTATTCTTTTTGGCGGCGTTCTGCTGGGTTTTCAGCGGCACCGCAGGTTGTGCGGCAATGGTCACCAAGTCAGGGGTTTTCGGAGCGCTCCCGAACGCGCTGCCCAGCGAATCGCTGACCACCCGGTACTTGCCCTCGTTTATCGAGGAAATCGCGTACATCACGACAAAAAATGCGAATAGCAGCGTGATGAAATCCGCATAGGAAACCAGCCAGCGTTCGTGGTTGTCGGATTGCCTCTGGTCGAGATATTTTTTCCTGCGCATCGTCAGCTTTCAGCAGAACGCTAGACAATATATCCTTGCAGCCTGGTTTCGATGATGCGCGGGTTTTCGCCGTTGGCAATCGCCACCAGCCCGTCCACCAGTATTTCGCTCATCACGGCTTGCTGGGCGATGATGGCCTTGAGCTTGTTTGCAATCGGCAGGAAGACCAGGTTGGCGAGGCCAACTCCGTAAACCGTGGCCACGAATGCCACCGCAATACCGCTTCCCAGCCGGGCCGGGTCTGACAGGTTTTCCATGACGTGGATCAAACCCAGCACCGCGCCCAGGATGCCGATGGTGGGCGCGTAACCGCCGGCTGCTTCCCAGACTCTGGCCGCTTGCCGCTGCAAATCCTCAAATGCGACCATCTCCACTTCGATCGCTTCGCGCAACTTTTCCGGATCGCTGCCATCCACCAACAGTTGCAGGCCTCTTTTCGCCAGCGAATCGGTGATCGCTTCCGCGTACGGTTCCAGCGCCAGCAGCCCCTCCCTGCGCGAGATATGACTCCAGTCCACGATCTGGCGCACCAGGGGTTGCGGCAGCAGCAAGGGTGGCAGGAACACCCATAGCCCCATTTTCATGCCGCTCACAAAAATCTTCACCGGACTTTGCACCAGCACGGCCCCCAACGTGCCGCCAACCACGATGACAAATGCCGTGATCTGCAGGAGCGATCCGAAGCGGCCCCCTTCCAGCACCTGTCCGACAACAATGGCGCCCATCGCCAGCACCAGGCCGGCTATGCTGTTGAGGTCCAGTCGCGCCATTGGATTTCCTGCTCCGCCTCGGCAACGCGAAGTTACTGCTGCTTCAACCGGCTGCGCACGCGGGCAATGGCTTGCGTATGCAATTGACATACTCGCGATTCGCTCACGCCGAGCACCTCGCCGATTTCCCGCAGGTTCATGTCCTGTTCGTAATGCATGCTCATCACGAGTTTTTCCCGCGGCGGCAGGTCCTCGATGGCCTTGATCAGCGTCGAGCGCAGATCCGCATCGAGCATTTCCTCCAGCGGGCTGTTCTCGGAGTCCGGGCAACGGCGGTCCAGGAAATGCCCGTCATCGTCCTGCCGGAAATCCTCGTAATAGATCAACTGGCCGCCCCGCGCGTCTTGCAGAATTTCGTGGTATTCGGTCAGAGACACGTTCAATTCGTTGGCCAGTTCCTGCTCGCTTGGGGAGTAACCCAAGCGCTGTTCCAGGGCGTTCACGGCTGCCTCTATCCGTCGTATCTTCTTGCGCAGGCTGCGCGGCAGCCAGTCTGCCCGCCGCAGTTCGTCCAGTATGGCCCCGCGTATGCGCTGCGCGGCATAGGTTTCAAACTGAGCCCCGAGGGAGCCTTCGTAGCGGTTGATTGCATCCAGCAGACCGATCATCCCGGCCTGGATGAGATCATCCACCTGTACGCTGGCGGGAAGCTTCGCCATCATGTGATGCGCGATGCGCTTCACGAGTGGTGCGAATTCGGCAACATGCCGCTCTTTGTCCAGGGTTCCGGTTGCGGTATACATGATCAAAATATGGAATTTGCCGTTCCCAGGCGGCTGCTTCGAATCAGTCGCTGCATGAAGTTTTCCACGCCGCCGTAATCCCCGGGACAGGGGCAGCGCAGCAGGTTGTCGGCCATCTTCCTGAATCCTGCGGCAGACATAGAGGCGGGGAAAGCATCCACCACCGGACGGCAAAGCTGCGCGGAACGGCGCAGTTTTTCGTCGGCCGGGATGCAGCCAACCAAATCCAGCGCCACTGAGAGATGGCGCTTGGCCACCTGCGAAATGTTGTCGAATATGGCGCGGGCGTCCTGCTCCGAACGAACGTTATTCACCACGATCAGGAAGTGCCGCCTTGCATACTCCTGGCTCATGACCTTGATCAGCGCGTAGCCGTCGGTAATCGATGAAGCCACTCCCGAAAGCACGACCAGCACTTGCTGGGCGGCCAGGCCCAAGGACAAGACGTGGCCCGTGCTGCCTGCCGCAGTATCCACCAGCACCACGTCCACCGGCTTGGGGAGCTTGCTGAAACTCTTGATCAGCCATTCCTGGTCATCGCGGTTGAGTTTTGCCAGGCAATGGACACCGCGCATCGCGGTCAATACCGAGATGCCGTCCGGTCCGGGCAGGATTACCTGTTCCAGGGTCTTGTCGCGGTGGATCACATGCAGCAAGTCGTAGCGGGCCTTGAGGCCGAGATTGATGTTGACGTTGTTGTGACGCGGATTTTCGTCGAGGACCAGAACGTGCTTGCCGTTTTTCGCCAGCGCCATGGCCAGGTTCACCACCGCGCTGGTTTTGCCCACGCCGGTTCTGCCGCCGGCCACCGTGACAATCCGTACCGCGTCGCTGACCTGCAGACGCCGCAGGCCTTCTGCCTGGTCTTCCATCATCCTAGCCATGGCCGGCTCCTGCGCGCGCGCCAATCGCATGGGAGGCCGCGTTGCCGGTGCCCGCCATGACCAACGCGTACTCGGCGTCCTGCAGGGCGAACGGGGAATCCCCCGGTACCGGTTCGAAAGCGCGGTGCAGCAGATGCCCGGCGCTGGCCAGGTGCAGATCCTCGGGCACTTTCTGGCCGTTGGCGACGTAATGCAGGACCAGCTTGTGACGGATGACGGTATCCAGCACCACACCGAGGCTGGCGGCCTCGTCCACCTTGGTAATGATGCAACCCTGGAGCCCGTTGCCCCGGTAAGCGCGCACCACATCATCGAGGGTATCGCCGTTGCCGGTGGCGTTGAGCAACAGTAAGCGCTTCACATCGCAGCCGCAGTCGCTCAACATCGCCACCTGCCCGGCGACCATCTGGTCGCGTTGGCCCATGCCTACGGTATCGATCAGCACCATGCGCTTGCCGTGCAATTCCGACAGTGTCAACTGCAAATCCTCGGCGTCATTGATGGCGCGCACTGGTACGCCGAGGAGTTTGCCGTAAATGCGCAGTTGCTCATGACCACCGATGCGGTAACTGTCGGTAGTCAGCAGCGCCACCTGGTCGGCGCCATGCCGCACCACGCAGCGGGCCGCGAGCTTCGCGACGGTGGTCGTTTTTCCGACTCCGGTTGGCCCTATCAGGGCGTAGGCGCCGCCGCGGTCAATAATTTCATCACCGGCGACGGTGTGCAGATTGCCGGCCAGCGCGCCCTTTGCCCAATTGAGGCTTTGCTCCCGGTCACGCCCGGCCGGAAGCTCGTCGAGCAACTGCCGCGACAGTGACGGGCTGAAGCCGGCGTTCAGCATTACGCGCAAAATCTTCGCGCCGTTCGGCTCCCGGCGCTGCATGTCGCCCCAGGCAAGGGTGGCCAGTTGTTCTTCCAGCATGCCGCGCATGTTCTGAATTTCACGGATGATGCTTTGCGCCACCGGCTCAGCTATCGGCTTTTTCGACGCGAGACTGTCCGGTCGCCGGGCCTCGCCGCTTACCGCTAATACCGAAGCCGCCGCGCCCACCCCGCTTAATTGCGGCGTGGGTCCAAGAGTGCCCATCAGGCACGACATGTCGACGCTCGCCAGCGCCATGATCTCAACGCCGCTCCCTGCCTGCTGGCTCGACAGAATCACTGCGTCCGGGCCAAGTTCCTCCTTCACCTGGCGCAATGCCTCACGCGATGTGCCGGCGAGAAACTTTCTTACCTTCATGCCTTACCTCCCAGGATGGACGTGACTTTGATGCTTTTCGAATCGGGAACTTCGGAGTGGGAAATCACCTTGAGCTGCGGGATAGCGCGGCGCAGGAAGCGCGAAAGCAGCACACGGATCTGGGCCGGCACCAGCAACACCACCGGCAATCCCAGCTGCTCCTGGCGCTGGGCTGCGGCGCCCGCTTCTTTTAGCAGAGTATCGGCAAGGCCCGGGTCGATACCCGCGCCGCTCACCGTGCTGGACTGCACCGCCTGCATCAGGATGCTTTCCAGATCGTGGTTCAGGCTTATTACCTGCAGTTCGGCTCCGGGCGCGTAAAATTGCTGGACGATGGCGCGGCCCAGTGCATTGCGGGTGACCACGGTCAGCTCGTTGGTATCCTGGGTGCGCGGCGCGTGTTCCGCGAGGATCTCGACTATGGTGCGCATGTCGCGGATGTGCACACCCTCTTCCAGCAAGTTTTGCAGGACTTTCTGCAGCGCAGACAGCGGCAGCAGCTTCGGCACCAGATCCTCGACCAGTTTCGGCGCATTGCGGCCAAGATGATCCAGCAACTGTTGCAGTTCCTGCCGCCCCAGCAACTCGGCCGCGTGGCTGTGAATCAGGTGATTGAGGTGGGTGGTGACTACGGTACTGGCGTCCACCACTGTGTAACCATGGGTCTGCGCCTGATCGCGTAAGGCGGCCTCGACCCACACCGCTGGCAAGCCGAAAGCGGGATCCTGCGTTGCGGCGCCCGGCAGAACCGCTGTGACGCGGCCCGGGTTGATGGCAAGGTACATTCCTCCATAAGCCTCGCCGTGGCCGACTTCCGCCCCTTTCAGGGTGATGCGGTAGGCGTTGGGCCGCAGTTCCAGATTGTCGCGGATATGCACGGCCGGGGGCAGGAACCCCACTTCCTGCGCGAATTTCTTGCGGGCCCCATTGATGCGTTTTAACAGGTCTCCATCCTGTGCCTTGTCCACCAGCGGGATCAGGCGGTAACCCACTTCCAGCCCCAGGGTATCCACCGGCATCACGTCCTCCCAACTGGCGCCCTGAATTTCCGTCGCGAGCACTTCCTGATGCGGCAGTTGCGGCTCGGCGGCGCCAGTCCGGCGGCTCACGACGTACGCGAGGCCGCCGAGCAATATGGCCAATAGCAGAAACGCGACGTGGGGCATGCCGGGAATCAGGCCCATGATGCCGAGGATGCCGGCGGTGAGCATCAGCACCTGCGGCCTGCTGAACAACTGCCCCAGCATCTGCTGGCCGATGTCTTCGTCGGTAGCGACCCGGCTTACCACGATGCCCGCCGCGGTGGAAATCACCAGCGCGGGAATCTGCGCCACCAGCCCGTCGCCGATGGTGAGCAGGGCGTAATTGCGGGCGGCAGTCGCGAGGTCCAGATTGTGCTGCAGCACTCCGATCACCAGCCCGCCGACGATATTGATCAGCATGATCATGATGCCGGCAACCGCATCGCCGCGCACGAATTTGCTGGCGCCGTCCATCGAGCCGTAGAAATCCGCTTCCTGGGAAATTTCCGCGCGGCGTTTGCGGGCCGCGTCCTCGCCGATCAGGCCAGCGTTGAGGTCGGCGTCTATCGCCATCTGCTTGCCGGGCATCGCATCCAGGGTGAAACGCGCGCTGACTTCGGCGATGCGCCCCGCGCCCTTGGTGATGACCACGAAGTTGATCAAAACCAGGATCACGAACACCACCAGTCCCACGGCGTAATTGCCGCCCACCAGGAAATGGCCGAACGCTTCGATCACCTTGCCGGCGGCGTCAGGCCCGGTATGCCCCTCCAGCAGCACCACCCGGGTGGAGGCCACGTTGAGTGACAGGCGCAGCAGCGTGGTGATGAGCAGCACGGTCGGGAATACCGCGAAGTCGAGGGTCTTCTTGGTGTAGAGACTGACCAGGAGCACCATGATTGCGAGGGCGATGTTGAACGTGAACAAGATGTCCAGCAGGAACGGCGGCAGCGGCAGGATCATCATCGCCAGAATCATGATGACGAGCAGCGGGCCTGCGAGGCTGCGCCAGTTGACGCTGCTCAACGCGGCAGGCAGGGTGAGCTGATTATTCATTGAACCCGTCGTTCATGCCGAAGGCGGAAAATTTGGCCGTATTCACCAGCGGTCTATCCGGCAGCATGGGGTTGCCGCAGGTCTTGAGGGTCGAGCTCGTCGGGTACCGGCACTTCCCGCGGCGGCTGCGGCGGAGTTCCGCCGTATTCACGGTAGTGCCGCAACTGGAACACGTACGCCAGAACTTCCGCCACCGCGGTGTAAAGGGTTTCCGGTATTTCGTCGCCAAGTTCGGTATGGCGGTACAAGGCCCGTGCCAGCGGCGGCGCTTCGAGTATCGGCACCCGGTGCTCTGCCGCCAGTTCACGGATACGGACTGCGAGAAGATGGGCGCCTTTCGCCACCACTTTGGGCGCGCGCATCGCATCGCCGTGGTAGCGCAGCGCGACGGCGTAATGGGCGGGGTTGGTGACAACGACGTCGGCTTTGGGAATTTCGGCCATCATGCGGCGGCGCGCCGCTTCCCGTTGCAGGCTGCGGATGCGCGCCTTGACCTGCGGATCACCTTCGGTTTCCTTGGCTTCCCGACGCAATTCCTCCCGCGTCATCCTGAGTTTGCGGCCATGGTCCCAAAGCTGGAACGGAACGTCGATGGCCACAATCAATATCATCGAACCGACGATGACGAGGAAGCTCCATCCCAGCAGTTTCCCCAAGTGGGCGATTCCCGAATCGACGGACTGGGCCGCCAGAGAAAACACCGCTTCTTTGTGGTGCCACATCACCCAAGCTGCCACGCTGCCGATGAGCAGCGTCTTGGCAACCGCCTTGGTAAGCTCCACCAAGCCGCGCGGCGAAAAAATTCTCCCGATGCCGTGGGCCGGATTGAGACGTTTAAAATCCGGCTGCAGGGATTTCAGGGTAAACAGCCAGCCATTCAGCAGCAACGGCGAAACCAATGCCGCCACCAACAGCAGCAACAACAGCGGCGCCAGTGCCAGCAACGCATCGAAGGCCTGCTGTTGCAGCCGCAGCAACATGAGGTCGGGATCGAACGCCAGCGCCCGCTCAAGTCGCATGCCGTTTTTCATCACTCCCGACAACTGTCCCATCAGGCTTGCGCCCATCAACCACAACCCTCCGGCAGCGGCAAGCAGCACGGCAAATGTCGAGAGTTCGGGGGAGCGCGCTACCTGCCCCTCTTCCCTTGCCTGCTCCAATCGCTTGGGTGATGCAGGTTCTGTTCGTTCCAAATCACTGTCTTCAGCCATGCCGGACTCCGGGTGAATACCGGATGATTATCGGCGGCCGGTCACAGCTTCAATCCGGCAAACAAGCGGGCATTTGTCCCGCTATTGATCGCTAGAAGCCGAGGCTTGCGAGCAAATC
>Ga0209751_10006660_pt1 | contig 10678 bp, 7 predicted proteins | sample RifCSP13_1_FD_184019 | JGI IMG/M metagenome (GOLD analysis project Ga0209751, IMG submission 184019) | Soil microbial communities from Rifle, Colorado - Rifle CSP2_sed 13_1 (SPAdes) (version 2) | ecosystem: Environmental > Terrestrial > Deep subsurface > Rock core/Sediment | place: Rifle...
GGGAGGACCAGAGCGAGGTCTTCGGCGTAGCGGGCCATCGGGCCGATCTGGGTGCGCGGGTCGCTGAGCGGGTTGATGCGGGGGAAGTGGCCGGTGAGCGGGACGCGGCCGTTCGTCGGCTTGAGTCCGGCGATGCCGCAGCAGTGGGCCGGGTAGCGGATGCTGCCGCCGGAGTCGCTGCCGAGGCCGACGGGCGAGCCGCCGGCAGCGATGAGGGCAGCCTCGCCGCTGCTGCTGCCCCCGGGGGTGCGGGCGACGTCGTAGGGGTTGTTGGTGTGGCCGTAGACGGGGTTGTCGTGGCCGTCGATCGTCTTGGCGAGCATGATGGCGCCGGCGGCCCGCATGCGGGCGACCACGGTGGCGTCGCGGCGGGGCACGAACTCGCGGCGTTCCTCCTGGCCCGCCGCGCAGACGACGCCGGCCGTCTCGATCCAGTCCTTGACGGTGAAGGGCACACCGTGGAGGGGCCCGAGCAGCTCCCCGCGCACGAGAGACTCGTCCGCCCCGGCCGCTTCCTTCATCGCGGTGTCGGCGACGAGCTGCGCGACGGCGTTCAGCCTCGGGTTGACGGCTTCGATACGACGCAGATGAGCCTCGACGACCTCGCGGGAGGAGATTCGCCTGCCGCGGATGGCGCGGGCCAGGGTGGCCGCGGAGGCGTAGGTCAGTTCTTGCATGGGCCAGACGATGCTACCATGTCCGCCGCGAGGAAGTTTCTTCATGCCGCCTTCATGGCAGCTTCATCTCCAGCAGGTACTCTGAAGTCAGGCCATGAGGCTCGGAGACAATACGAAGCGAGGAGGATCATTCTCATGAGTAAGCGAAAGCTGTGGACCGCTATCGCCGCGGTCCTGTTAGTCGCCGCGATCGCCGGCGGCGCCGGCGCAGTGGTTGCCACGGGAGGGGACGACGACGAGCCCCTGACGGGGACGACGCTCGATAAGGCCACCGAGGCGGCGCTCGAGCACACCGGCGGCGGCACGGTCGTTGAGACAGAAGCCGGTGACGACGGCGCAGCTTACGGAGTCGAAGTGCGGTTGGACGACGGCCGGGTGGTCGAGGTCAACCTCGACGAGAACTTCAAGGTAACAGGCCAGGAGAACGACGACGACGGCGCCGAAGGCGAAGATGAGGGGGACGCGGACGACGACTAAAGGCGGATCCGAAAGGGCGGCCGGTCAGGCAACGCTACTTCTTCGGCGGTGACTTTGGCGCCGATGCGGCCTTTTTCTCCGACTTCTGCTTCTTGGTCTTCGCGGTGTTCTTCGGACTCTTGTCACCCATCGTGTTATCCCTCCTGAATGTCACGTCGGCTCATCGATATTAGCGCCTCGATCTCGGGCAGGCCAGCTATGCACGTGGGGCCCGTGGCAACTTCTCGTGTTGCCATGTCATCCCTCCCTCTGATTACTTCGCGCGCATTCTGGCACGCACTAACCTGGCGTGTGAATGTGACGCAGGCCACTCTAGCGTGCCCGCTCACGCCGCCGTCTTCTTCGATGGGTTCGGCATAGTTCCCAACGCTAACGTGACCGCTGCCAGACAAGGCCAGAAGCCTCGCCTACGGCATCACGGCCGCGGCATCTTGGGCTGCAGCGCCGCTACCATCGCAGGGATCGTCTTCAGCTCCTGGACCCGGCGGAGGAGAAAGTGGTCGGAGTCGTACTCCTCGTAGATGTGGTCGATGTTGTGCTTGAGCATTTGTTCGTGGACCTGGCGGGAGCCGAGGTAGAGGTGGAACTGGTCGCGGGTGCCGCAGTCGACGAAGCGGTAGCGGAGCTTGCGGAGGTTGTCCGCGTAGGGCTCGACCATGTTGACGGGGTCGTGGGGGAGGAATTTGGCCCAGATTTCGGGGAAGAGCTTGCCGGTGCGAACGTCGAAGGGTAGTTCGAAGCCCATTGGCGCTTCGGGGTTGGGGGCGTAGCAGGCGGACATGGCGACCATGTTCAGGATGATGTTGAAGGCGTCGTCCTTCGGCTGGTCGTCCGGGATCTGCTTGATGAAAGCGGCTACGTCGTAGTCGTACCTGGCGATGCCCTGGACGAAGGCCGGGACGTCCCCAAGTATGCAATGGTCGAAGGCGCTGTCGCCGGAGTGGTCGGCGAAGCCCTGGAAGACGTCCGGGTAGAGCGCGGCGAGCGTGAACGACCCGATCCCGCCGCTGGAGCCGCCGATGCAACCGCGGAGGCCGCTCGTGCGATACCGGGAGTCGATGAGGGGGACGAGCTCCTGAACGATGTAGTCCTGATAGCGTCCGGTGGCGGACGAGTTCACGTACTGGCTGCCACCGAGGGAGGTGATGCAGTCCGGGAAGACGTAGATGACGCCGGGCATGCCGCCCTCGATGAGGTCATCGAGGTCGGAGTCCATCCCGGGAGTGAGGAAGCGCCGGTTCACGTACATGATGCCGCCGCCCGTGAAGCCCGCGAGTCCGAAGATGACCGGGTATCGCTTACCGGGCGACTCCTCGTAGCCGGGCGGCAGGTACACAGGGAAGCGGCGGATGTGCGGGTCGCCGAGAGCGTTGCCCTTCAGCACTTCGCTCTCGTGGGTGATGTAGGTGATGTTTGGAGAGATGGGCCGGAGCATGGCGGGCGCCTCGATTCTGGTTGCGACTACCTCGTGTCTTTGTGGTTACCTAAGACCGCCAGCTTACCTCATAGACCCGGACGGGGTCCTCGAAGCCCTTGGCGGTGAACTCGCCGCGGTCGGCGAAGAGGAAGCCTTTACCGGAGCAGAGGCCACGGACCGTGTCGGCGACGAGGATCTCTCCGCCTTCGGCGCGGGCCGCGATCCGCGACGCCAGGATAACGGTGGCGCCGAAGAGGTCGCCGTCTTCTTCGATCGGCTCGCCGGCGTTGAGGCCGACGCGGACGTTCAGGGGTTCGACGGGCAATTGGCCGGATTCAGACGCCCGTAGGGGTTGCAACTGAGCCGGATGACGCCTCGAATTTGGACGAAGGGGAGGCAGTTGCTCAACCCCTACGCCCCGATCCACCCCACCGCTATTTCGCGCATCAAACGCCCGCTGCAACGCCACCGCACACTCAACCGCCTTCGTCACGCTGCCGAACGACGCCATGAAGCCGTCGCCCATGGTCTTCACTTCGGTGCCGGCGTGCTGCTTGAGCACTTCGCGGGTGATCGCTTCGTGCTCGCGGAGGACTTCGCGGCCGCGCTCGTCGCCGAGGCGGTACATCATCTCTGTGTGGCCGACGAGGTCAGTCCAAAGCACGGTGCGCAGGGTACCCTGCTCTGCCGCAACCTCCGTGGCCGGCAGAACCCGGCGCGTGTCGGCATCCTCATCGAGGAACGCGTTGACGGCATCAGTGATTGCCTTCACGTCGCCCCACCACCAGGCATTTATCGCGCCTGGCGGTGTGACGAGTCTAGCGCCGGGGATCGCCGCCGCCACTGCCTGGCCGAACGCAATCGGAGTAATTGAGTCGGCAATCCTGTGGATTACCAGGGTGCGTGCAGAGATCGCTGACAAGGAAGGCCTCACCGTCAACTTCTCTGTTCTGACGAATGAGACGCACCCGTGTCTGGGCGTCCGATGACTGGGCGAGTGCGTTCGCATGGCGGAGCGGCCCGTCCCCAGCCTCGGCCCTTGCTGCGCCCATGTCAGAGACAGTTCGACAGAAGAGTTCCCAGCTGGTCAACGCGATAGCCTCGAAGGCCCTCAGGGCCTCAGAACTGAGCAAAAGTTGACCGGACGCTGAATAAAGAACAAGTGCGCTAACTCGACCCGGATTCTCCGCCACGTACTTGATTGCAGAAAATGCGCTAGCACCAGGTGCCCAGATCGCGAAGCGGTCCAGTCGCGCTGCGTCTGCGACCGCGTTCACATCAGAAATCTGGACTCTTAAAGACATATCATCAACGTCCCGCTGAGATAGTCCTGCGCCTCTCATGTCGTAGTGAACCAACATTCGCCCTGCGCCGATCTGGCGGTGGAAGTCCTCGATCTCGGGCTCCAGGTAATACTGCGAGAAGGACCATAATAATGGTGGACAAAGCAGCAACGGCGGTCCCTCGCCTTCTACGCAGTAGGCGATGCGGACGCCGTCTTCGGTGGTGCAGTAGCGGACTTCGCGTTCCATGATGGGCGTATTGTACTACCGCTTCGTGGCGTCGCTTCCGGAGCCCCGCCCCGTGGGCGCAGCACCAGGCGATTCAGAAGTCCGATCTTCATCGGACGCCCATTCGTCGACGGATAGCCAGCGTGATCGGCGCGTGCTGCGCCCCTACGCGGGACAGGGCTGCCCTCACCCAGTCCGCCTCCGGCGGACGTCCCTCTCCCGTGCGCGGGAGAGGGGAGAACAGTACTAAATCGGCGCGTTCGGCGCCGTCATGGGCCAGGGGCGGGCTTGCTCCATGATCTGGGCGAGGTCGAGGAGGAGGGCGTCCTCGTGGCGGCGGGCGTAGGCCTGGAGGCCAATGGGGAGGCCGCTCCCGGAGAGGCCGGCGGGGATGGAGACGGCGGGGTAGCCGGAGAGGTTGGCGGGGATGGTGAGGGCGCCGGCGTTGTAGGGGCTGACGGCGACCTCGCCGACGTTGTAGGGCATCGGGCCCTCGGCCTTGAAAGGCTCCATGGGGCTGGTGGCGCAGAGGACGATGTCGGTCTTCTCGAAGAGGTCGGCCATCGCCTCGTTCATCTCGACGCGGAACTTCTCGAGCCTGGCGCCGTGCTTGGCGCGGTAGGTGGGCGCCGCGCGCATCGCGAAGGCGATCTCAAACGTGAGGTCCTGCTCGCAGTCGGGCCAGTAGTCCTGGAGGTCGGCGACGAGCGAGGGGAGGCCGGCGCTGGCCCAGGTGATCCCGCTCTCGGGGACGTTGACCTCGATGTCGACGCGCTTGAGGCCGGCGGCTTCGACGAGGATGTCGGCGGCTTCGCCGACGACGCGGCGGACTTCGGGGTGGACGACAGCGTTGCCGAGGTCAACGGCGACGGCGACGCGGAGGCCCCTGACGCCGCGCGAGCCGAGGCCAGCCTCCCAGCCGTCCTGGCGCGGGAGGCTGAACGGGTCGCGGGGGTCGTAGCCGGAGGTGATGTCGTACCAGCGGGCGGCGTCGCGGACGCTGCGGGCGACCGTGCCCTTCACGGCCGCGAGCTGGCCGTTGGCGGCGCGAGGTCCCCGTGGAATCCGGCCGAAGGAGCCCTTCATGCCGACGAGGCCACAATACGACGCCGGGATGCGGATACTGCCGCCTCCGTCGCCTCCGGTGGCACCGGGGACGAGGCCGCCGGCAACCGCAGCCGCGGAACCGCCGGAGGAGCCGGCGGGCGTGCGCTCGAGGTCCCAGGGGTTGCGGGTGACGCCGTGGAGCTTGGTGGAGGTGTAGGCAACGAAGCCGAACTCGGAGGTCGCAGCTTTCCCAACCATTACCGCGCCGGCGGCACGCAGGCGCTCGACGTGGGTGGAGTCGCTGTCGGCGACGTTGTCCTTGAAGACGAGCGAGCCGTGGGTGGTGGGCCAGCCGGCGGCGTCCTCGACGTCTTTCACGAGGATGGGGACGCCGGCGAGGAGGCCGGGGTCCTCGCCCTTCTTGATGCGGTCGTCGATCTGCGCGGCCTGTTTGCGGGCGCCCTCGGCGTCGAGCATCGTCAGGGCGTTCAGCTTGGAGTTGGCGATCGCTTCGAGGGACGCCTCTACGGCGTCCGCAGACTTCACTTCACCGCGGCGGACGGCGTCGGCGAGCGAGGATGCGTCATCGAGCCAGGGTTTCATGGGCACCTCCGTATCGGAGTCTACAACCGATTTCACCACTAAGGCACCAGGGCACTAAGGAAATTTGGGTGTGAGTACCCCTTAAGGTTTGGCCGTCCATGCTTTATACTCTCCCCGTGAGGGTGCGCCACCATACCGCTCACTACTCGTTCAGAAGGAGGTTCACCGGATGTCAATCCAACTTGGAGATCTGGCTCCCGATTTCACCCAGGAATCAACAGAAGGCACCATTCGCTTCCATGAATGGCTCGGCGATAGCTGGGGTGTGCTGTTCTCGCACCCCGCAGACTACACGCCGGTTTGCACCACCGAACTGGGCATGGTCGCCCACCTCAAGGGCGACTTCGAGAAGCGCAACACGAAGGTCATCGCCCTGAGCGTCGACCCCCTCGACAAGCACAACGGCTGGGCGAACGATATCGAGGAGACCCAGGGCGAAAAACTGAATTTCCCGCTGCTCGCGGACGCAGACCGTAAGGTCTCGGAGCTCTACGGCATGATCCACCCGAACGCGGACTCCACAGCGACTGTGCGTTCCGTCTTCGTCATCGACCCGAACAAGAAGGTGCGCCTGACGCTCACCTATCCCGCACCCACGGGGAGAAACTTTGACGAAATCCTCCGGGTCATCGACTCGCTCCAGCTCACCGAGTACCAAAAGGTGGCAACACCGGTGAACTGGAACGACGGGGACGACGTGGTGATCCTGCCGTCGATCACGAACGAGCAAGCCGACGAGATGTTCCCCAAGGGCTACAAGGAATTGAAGCCGTACCTCCGGATGACGCCGCAGCCGAACAAGTAAGTACATAGCTGCGGGCGGCCACTCTTCGGCCGCCCGCAGCTCATGGCGCACCCTCCGGTCCGGAGTCCCCGTGCGGCGGCAACGCGTCCGCGAGCACGCACAACCCGGTCCGGGGTGGGGCAAATCCGTACAGCGTCCCGGTTTGCTGCCCGACTGACGGGCGAGGGAGCGTCCTTCATCCTACAAACAAACGTTTGTTTGTGACACCCGCCAATCGGGAGGTTTGTTGATGGCAAGACGCACCCCGCAGAAGCGCCTACCAGGCAGGAGCAGCGATACGAAGAACAACGGCGACCAGTATCGCCGGCGCTGGAAGTGGGACAAAGTGGTCTGGGGCAGCCACGTGGTGGACTGCTACCCGACGGTGGGCTCCTGCCCTTACCGCGTGTACGTGAGAGACGGAGCGGCGGTGTTCGAGGAACAGGCGGGCGTGTTCCCGGTGGTGGAGAAAGGGGTTCCGGACTTCAATCCGGCGGGGTGCCAGAAGGGCGCCTGCTGGGCCCAGCAGTTGCGGGCTGACGAGCGTGTCCTCTATCCCTTGAAGCGCGCCGGCGAGCGCGGCGCCGGCAAGTGGCAACGCGTCTCCTGGGACCAGGCGCTCACCGAGATCGCCGATGGCATCATTGACGCTGTCCAGGAAGTCGGCCCGGAGGCGGTATTCTCTCCCGGAGGGGCGAACGCGATGGCCTGGGGCATGGTGGCCCAGCGCCGCTTCTCCAGCCTCACGGGGTTTCCCCTCACCGACTGGGACGGCGATATAGGCGACTGTTCGCCCGGGATGTACCTCACGTGGGGCAAGCACGTCGATGCCAGCCAGGACGACTTCTTTCACTCAGAGCTTCTGCTTGTCTGGTTTTGCAACCCCGCCTACACCCGCATCCCTGTCTACCATTACCTGTCGGAAGCCCGCTACAACGGGACAGAGGTCGTGATCATCGCCCCGGACTTCAGCCCTTCAGCGCCACACGCCGACTACCACGTGCCGGTGAAAGTCGGTACCGACGCGGCCCTCTGTCTGAGCATGTGCAAGGTGGTCCTCGACGAAGGACTCGTCGAGGACCGGTTCGTACGGGAGCAGACGGACCTGCCCTTGTTGGTGCGCCTGGACAACCGGAAGTTCCTGCGGGCGAGCGACCTCCGAGACGGCGGCCGCGAAGACCAGTTCTTCTTCCACGATCACAGGTCGCAGCGCGTGGTCGAGGCGGACAGGGGCACGCTTGACCTGGGCGAGGTGGAGCCCTCGTTGGAAGGGACCTACCACGTAGAGATGAAGGACGGCGCTTCCGTGGAGGTGACGCCGGTGTTCCAGCTGCTGGCGCAGGCCCTCCAGCGCTACGAGCCGGACGAGGCATCGCGCGTTTGTGGCGTGCACGCGGACACGATCCGCATGCTCGCGCGGAAGGTTGCGAGCAAGCGCACCCACGCCTACGAAGGGCTGGCGACGGGAAAGTACTATCACGGCGACCTGATGGGCCGGTCGATGTACCTCCTTCTCGCGCTGACGGGGAACTGGGGGAAGAAAGGCACCGGCCCCACCTTCTGGAACAGCGGCCCCTCCACCGGCGTCCACCTGCTGCAGGCCCGCCGCACCTCGGGCGCCCAGGAGGCGAAGGACCTGCTGACTGCGCTGCGGCAGGTGCTAGACGCCCTGGAGGCGGAAGACCCGACGCGCACGGACGAGATAGCGCTGACGGAGCTCGCGCACCGGATGAGCGCGCTGGACGGGTGGCACGTCCCCACCGCCTGGTGGCTGTACTACCACTGCGGCTACCGGGATGTATGGAACCGTCGGGACTGGCATGACCCAAGCATGCGCCGCGAGTTCGACGAATATTTCCGCGAGGCATTGGACAAGAACTGGTGGGCCGGCGTCACCGCCCCTCCGCCGGACAAGCCGCCGCGCGTGATGATTGAGGTAGGCGGCAACTTGCTGCGCCGCACGCGCGGCGGCCAGAATATGTTCCTCCGGAACCTCTGGCCCCAGCTCAAGACCATCGTGAGCGTCGACGTGAAGATGAGCAGCACCGGCCTGTGGTCTGACTACGTTCTGCCGGCCGCGCAGCAGCACGAGAGACCGCACGCGCATGGCTACGCCGGCACGATGTTCTACAGCCTCCTGGAGAAGGCGGTGGAGCCAGCCGGCGAGGCTTTACCCGAGTGGCAGATCTTCCGCCGGCTCTGCTCCAGGCTGGCGGAACGGGCCAAAGCGAGGGAGTTTACGCAGTACCAGGACGGACGCGGCCGCACATTCAGGCTGGACAACCTGGACGAGGCTTTCACTGCCGGCGACACGCTGGTGGACGAAGAACAGATGGTGGCCGAGGGCGTTGAGGCCAGCGCGATCATGAGGACCGTGCCGGAAGACACGAACATCGAGAGTCTGCGCGAGACAGGGGTCGTACACTTCACTGATTGGGGACTCTTCCCCAACGCCCAGAGCTACGCCACGGACGTTCAGACTAACGAGAGCATGGCGCCGTTCCGGAACCACCTGGACAAGAAGGTTCCCTACCCGACGCTCACCCGGCGCGCCCAGTTCTACATCGACCACGACTGGTTCCTGGAAGCCGGAGAGGAATTGCCCTGCCACAAGGACCCGCCCCGGATGGGCGGAGACTACCCGCTGGTGCTGACGAGCGGGCACAACCGCTGGAGCGTGCACAGCAACAACATCGTGAACCGGCTCCTGTTGCAGACGCACCGCGGGCATCCGCACGTGGTGATAGGCCAGGCCGATGCCGAGGCACGGGCAATCGAGAACGATGAAGAGGTGCTTGTCCACAACGACATGGGTTCCTGCATGGTGCGAGCCAAGGTGACGCCTCTCGCTCAACCGGGGCAGGTGATCATCTACAACGGCTGGGAACCGTACCAGTTCCGCGACTGGCAGGCGCCGAGCAATATCGAGGCGGGCATGGTGAAGTGGCTACACTTCGCCGGCGGCTACGGGCACTTGCGCTACTGGCCGTTCATGTGGCAGCCGATACACGTGGAGCGCGCCACTCGCGTGGAGGTCAGCAAGATCAGCTGATCGGCTGCACCTCGACCCTGGTCGCCCTATCGACGGGGCACGGCTGCCACTGCATGAGCCAGTACTGCAGGTGCCCGTAGCCGCCCGCGAGGTGCAGCCACTTGATCATCCCGGGTTCCACGTTCGCCGGATCGGACCACGCGGGAAACTGATATGGCTCCCAGCCGTTGTAGATGATCACCTGCCCCGGTTGCACCGCCGGCGAGAGCTTCGCCTGGAGTATGGTCTCGCCCAGGTCGTTGAACACCCTGACCTCCTGGCCGTCCTCGATCGCGCGACTCACAGCGTCTGCGGGGCTTATCAGCGCTTGCGGGTGCCCTCGATGCGTCGCGAGCATCAGGGGGTTGACGATATTCAGGGCGTGGATGCTCGGGCGGTTGTGCCCGCTGGTCAGCATCAGCGGATGGTCTCCGCCCATCTTCGGCGGGTCCTTGTGGCGCGGCAGTTGTTCGTCCGCTTCCATGAACCATGGGTGGTCGATGTAGAACTGGGCGCGCCGGGTGAGCGTCGGGTAGGGCAGCTTCTTCTCGATATGGTTCCGGAACGGCGTGAACGTCTCGTCAGGCCGCACCTCCGAAGACTGCGCGATCGCCCTGACGGACATTCCGAGGCCGCTGAAGCGGGCGTAGCCACGCTCGCGCAATGTCTCAAGGTTAGTGCCCTCGGGCAAGGCTCCGGTCAGAGTCGTGTCGCGTACCATCTGGTCGGCGATCTGCTCCTCGTTCACCATCGTCCCGGCTGCGGTCATTCTCTCGTGCAGCGACTCCAGCCGGTAGGTCGCGCCTTTGGCGTCTCTGTATTCCATCAGCCCGCGCTCTCCCGCCAGATCTTCGATCTTCGCTGAGAGCAGGCGATATATCTCCCACTCGCTCTTCGCCTCTCCCGGCGGGTCAGCCACGCGGTCGCAGAAAGTCAGGTTGAGAGTGTGGGTACTGGGGATCCCGAAGGCTATCTTCTCGTATTGCTGCGCCACCGGAAGTACGATATCGGCGAACTGCGCGGTGGTGCTCATCCGTGGGTCCATGACGGCAACCATCTTGAGCTTCGGCCACAAGTGCTTCAGCAGCATGTTCTGGCCGCCACGCGTCCGTCTCAGGATGTTCCCGCCAC
>Ga0209751_10006662_pt1 | contig 10676 bp, 9 predicted proteins | sample RifCSP13_1_FD_184019 | JGI IMG/M metagenome (GOLD analysis project Ga0209751, IMG submission 184019) | Soil microbial communities from Rifle, Colorado - Rifle CSP2_sed 13_1 (SPAdes) (version 2) | ecosystem: Environmental > Terrestrial > Deep subsurface > Rock core/Sediment | place: Rifle...
GACCCTGATTCCAAATTGATGATCTCGTGGCTGATTGGCGACCGCAGCCAGGCAACCGCAACGACCTTCATGCGCGACGTCGCTGCACGACTCGCTAATCGCGTGCAACTGACCACGGATGGCTTCGTGAGTTATCTGGTGGCGGTAGACGAAGCCTTCGGCATCGACGTGGACTTCGGCACGATTGCCAAGGTCTACACCGGCACCGGCGGGGGCCGATACTCGCCTGCGCAAATGGTGAGCGCGAAACGCGCCGCCATCACCGGCGATCCGAAATCGCGGTATATCTCCACGTCGCACGTCGAGCGGCAGAACCTCACGATGCGGATGCACATGCGCCGCTTCACGCGACTGACCAACGGATTCAGCAAGAAGATTGAAAATCATGCTCACTCGGTCGCCCTGCACTTCATGTATTACAACTTTTGTAAAATTCATCAGACGCTCCGCATCACTCCTGCGATGAAAGCCGGCGTTGCCGACCACGTTTGGAGCCTTGAGGAGCTGATCGGCCTTTTGGTGATTCCAATGGCTCAGACGGCGTGAGGATGTCGTCACATCTGCTACGCAGCTGGTCGTAGCTGGCGACCATTGCCTTTGCATCAACAATCGAGTCCTTCGGGTGCCTGAAGATACGCGCCAGTGTTTTCGCTTCAACCCTAGCTTGTTCCAGAAACAAGGCTTCAAGCCCTGAGACCTGATCGGGTGAGAGCGGTTCAGAATATGGAATCATCGCCATCGACGTATATTTTCCGCAACCGTCGATGAATTCCTTCACTCTGAACACCGTGTACGCGGCTAACAGCTGCGCCGTTCGCAAGTCCAACCCACGACTTAGGTGAAAGGGACGCAAGAGCATTTTTGCGAAGAACGCACCCGCGCCAACGGCTACAACCTCACCTTGCTGAACGGAGCGTACCGCCGTCTTTTCCGAAACTAGAATCCGCCTGATTCCGGCTCGCTGATAAGCAAGCAGCATCTCCACTTCAGGACGTTCTCCCGGCGGATATGCCGCGAACGGAATAATGTGTTCCTTGTAGAACCGACGGATTACGATCTCCGTCCTCGTCCTCAACTCGATATCGTCAGTAACCCATTCGTTCTGCTGAAAAACACTTGTGAGACGAGGTATGAGCGCGTCAATGTACCCAGACGAGCCTGCACCGGCTACAGCAATGTCGGTCTCTGGCGGATTTGTTTTTGGGGACCGTACATCCGAATGAAATCTAATCGTGACATCAGCGACGCCGCCAGGAGGATATAGTGTCGCGCCATAGCGTGTGAGGAGGACTTGAATCTTCTCTTGCTCCCGCTTCATCAAGCCTGGGATGCTTTCCTCGGTATCAGCAGCGACAACGATGCCGGTGTCACAAATAATGCCCAAAGCGATAGTCATGCGCTTCCTCTCGGGAAGCCGCCTTGGTTTCGGAGGGGCTGGACGCGGCGGCTTAGGCGTCAGCATAGACCCTGCCAATCCGCCCGAAAAGGCGAAACGCCGCGCCTGAAACTAGACCAGTACCCGGTATTTCAGGTATATACTCCCACGGTCCGGCTGAAGCCGGACACTGCGCACGTCACCTCGGCGTGCGTGGACAATCTGACGTTCACCCCGGCGGCCATGCGAAGTGGGTACGAAGCCCACACGGTCCCGCCACTGTAAGCGGTGAGCGGCGCGTTACTGGATGTCACTGGGCGCCGTAGCCTGCAGCCAAACATGCAGGCGAAGGCGGCTGGGAAGACCAACGCGCTGCGGTGATCCGCGAGTCAGGAAACCTGGCCATCGGGGGCGTCCTTTGTTCGGCGCGTGAGACGCCGGAAGGAGCCCGATGCGCATCCCCCGCCCACGGCGGCTGGCTGAGGCCTGCCGTCTCGTCGCAACCACCCTCTGCTTCTTCGGCGTATCCGCACCGTTCGCGTCAGCCGACGTATCCGGCACGGTGGTGGATCAGTCCGGCCGCGCCGTGCCGCGCGCCTACGTTCGCACGCTCGACACCTCCGGCGTCGAATCGGCCGGTGTATTCGCCGATGAAGTCGGACGATTCGAACTGAAGACGAACGGCACCAGCTGCCGCGTGGAAGCGATCCTCACGGGTTTCGAGCCCGCGAGCCTTCCGTGCGCGTCTGCCGCCGCTGGACAACCGGTGCGGCTCGTCCTGAACGTCGCCCCCATCCGGGAAACCACAATCGTGACGGCGACGCGAACCGAAACCCCGACCAGCCAGGTCGGAGCGAGCGCGACCGTTTTCACGGCCGAGGATCTGGAACGGCGGCAAACGCCGCTCGTCGCGGACCTGTTGATGGCGACGCCCGGATCCATGGTGGTGCGGAGCGGCGGTCCCGGCTCGTTGACCTCGCTCTTCGTGCGCGGCGGCGAGAGCGACTACAACAAGGTGCTGCTCGACGGCGTGCCGCTCAACGAGCCCGGCGGCAGTTTCTATCTCAACAACCTGACGACCGAAAACCTCGAGCGCGTCGAGATCGTCCGCGGCGCCTCTTCATCGCTCTTCGGGTCCGATGCGATGGCCAGCGTGATCCAACTGTTCACCAGGCGCGCCGATCGCACCGCCCGGCGGCCGAAGCTCTCGGCACAGATCGATGGCGGCACCTACCACACATTCCACGCGAACGCGGGCGTGTCCGGTGCAACCGAACGGCTCGACTACAGCATCGGCGCGGCGCGATTCGACAGCGACAACCGCGTGCCGAACAGCGGGCTCGGGAACACGACGCTCAGCGCGAACGTTGGCGTCCCCATCGGCGGAACGGCCACGCTGCGGTTCATCGGACGCGGCGAGCTCGAACGCGTGGGTACGCCGGGAACGACCGCCTTCGGACGGCCGGACCTCGACGCCTTCTTCGAGCGCCACGACGGCATCGGCAGCGTGAGCCTCGATCAGCCGGTCAATCGCGCCTTTCGCCAGCGCGCGTCGTACTCGCTTGCGACCTCCAATCAGCGCTCGACGAACCTCCTCCCCGATCCTCCGTACACGGCGGCATTCGAAGGACGCGTCGCGTTGTTCGAATCGAACGACTTTCTGAACGACAGCCGGACCGATCTCAGGCGGCACCATGCAAGCTACCAGGCGGATTGGCGGATGACCACGGGCGCCCGGCAGGGCGATCACCTCCTGACGCTCCTCGCGGACTGGGACGGCGAGCGCGCCACGCAGAAGAATCGGATCTTCACCAGCCAAACGGCGAATGCCCGCAACAACTTCGGTGTATCGGCCCAGCAGCAGATGCTCTGGCCGCGAGTGTTCGTCACCGTCGGCGGACGCATCGAGCGCAACGACAGCTTCGGCACGGCGGCCGTGCCGCGCGCCACCGTCGTCTACGTCGCGCATCAGCGGTCGGGCGCCGTCGGTGAGACGCAGATCAAGGCCAGCGCCGGAACCGGCATCAAGGAGCCGACGATGCTCGAGTCGTTTAGCCTTTCGCCGTTCTTCAGCGGCAACCCCAATCTGAAGCCCGAGCGATCCCGCAGCGTCGAACTGGGCGTCGGGCAGCGCGTCGCGCACGATCGCGCGAAGTTCGACCTCACGTATTTCCACAATCGTTTCCGCGACACCATCTCGCTGGTCACGACAAATCCAGGCACGTTCGAAGCCCAATACTTCAACATCGGCGCCACTCGCGCCCAGGGACTCGAAGCGGCGGTGGAGGTGGCGCCCATTGCCGCCATTCGGGCGCACGGCAGCTACACCCTTCTCGCTTCGGAGATCGTGGAGAGTGCGCAGCCCGCTCACCCGCTCTTCGGGCTGGGCAGGCAGGCGTTCCGCCGGCCGCGGCATTCAGGATTCCTGGGGCTCGCGCTCAACTGGAAACGCGTCGCCGCGGATCTCAACGGGGTGTTCATCGGAAGGTTCGTCGACAGCGACTTCGGCCTGTTCGACCCGCCGCTTGTCGAAAATCCAGGCCACACGACGTGGGACACGCGCCTGGCGCTCACGCTGACGCCTCGGGTCACGGGCACGCTGGCCATCAGCAACCTGACCGATCGGGATTACTCGGAGCCGTTCGGATATCAACCGCTGCGGCGGGCCATCCGCGCCGGCTTGCGCGTGACGTATTAGCACCATGACGACGATCAGCGCAGAACACGCGGATGTGTCTCGAAAGCCTCGCGCCGCGATTTCGTGGAGCGGCGGCAAAGACAGCTGCGCCGCGCTCGGCCGCGCGCGCGAGTCGTTCGACGTCGTCGCCATGGTGACGATGTTCGACGAGGAGGCGGCGCGGAGCCGCTCTCACGGGCTGCGGCCCGAGGTGCTCGCGGCGCAGGCCGACCGGCTCGGCCTGCGTCGCGTCACCGGCCGGTGTACCTGGCAAAGCTACGATCGGGCTTTTTCCGACGCGCTCGCGGCGCTCGCATCTGACGGGATCGCCCACGTCATCTTCGGCGACATCCTGTTCGACGAACATCGCCGGTGGGCCGAGGGCATGTGCGCCCCCCACGGCATCACCGCGGTGGAACCGTTGTGGGGCTCTTCGACCGAAGCGCTCTTCGAAGACTGGATCGCGTCGGGCGCTGATGCCGTCATCGTGACGGCCCGGGCGGAGTTCCTCGATCAGACATGGCTCGGACGCCGGCTCGATCGCGATCTCCTCCCTGAATTCGCGCGGCTTGGCGTCGATCCGTGCGGTGAACGCGGTGAGTATCACACGGTGGTGATGAACACGCCGCTGTTCGATCGACCGCTCCATCTGCGGAGCGGCGGGCACGTTCAGCGGTCGGGCTGCTGGGCGATGGACGTGACGGTGGACGATGCTGGCGGCTACTGACATTTCGTTCGCGTACGGGCGTCGCACGAGACACGGTCCGGCCAATCGCCTTCGCCAAGGCTCCGGCGCTCAAGAAGCCGGACACTACGTACTGCAAGACTACGTACTGCAAGACGTCTCGATCGAGGTTGAACACGGGACCATCGTCGGCCTTCTCGGTCCGAACGGATCGGGGAAGACGACGTTGCTGCGCGTCGTGGCGGGCATTCTGCCGCCGCTATCGGGCCGCGTCCTGATCAGCGGCCAGCCGATCGAACAGCTGACGCGGCGGGAGCTGGCGCGGCGCGTCGCCGTCGTGCCCCAGGAAACACACTCGACCTTCGACTTCAGCGTGATGGACATGGTGCTGATGGGACGGTATCCGCACCTCGGTCCCTTCGAGCTCGAGGGCGCGGCGGATCAGGAAATTGCACGTGAGGCGCTGATGGCGACGGGGACCGCCGCCCTCGAAACGCGCGCGTTCGCGACGTTGAGCGGCGGCGAGAAGCAGCGGGTCATCATTGCGAGCGCGCTCGCGCAGGCCTCCGAGATGCTGCTGCTGGACGAGCCCACCGCAGCGCTCGATCTCGGCTATCAGTTTGAAATCGCGGCCCTGCTGCGGCGCCTGAACGCCGAGCGGGGCACGACGATGATCGTCTCGACCCACGATTTGAACCTGGCCGCGGCGCTCTGCGAACACATCGTGCTGCTCAAGGGCGGGCGCGTGCTCGCCCACGGCCCGACGAAGGACACGTTGACGGCTGAAAATATCCGATGGCTGTACGACGTTGACGCGGACGTGCAATTCCATCAGCGCGCCGGCCACCTGACGGTTGTGCCCATTGCGCGAGCGTACTGAAAGCCCCGCGCGCACGCCCGTCCGACAGAGGCTCGTCTGGACGGTGGCGGGTTTTGGAACGCTGGCGCTTGCGGCGTGTCTGTTCGCGCCGCTCGTGGGCAGCACGCGCATTCATCTGAGCGCGGTGTTCGATCGGTCGATGCCGTATGCGGACAACATCGACGCGCAGATTTTCTTCGTCGCCCGGCTGCCGCGCGTGCTCGCCGCTCTGCTCGTCGGCAGCGCGCTCGCGCTCTCGGGCGTCGTGTTTCAGGCGCTGCTGCGGAACCCGCTGGCGTCGCCCGACACGCTCGGCGTCTCGGCGGGCGCCTCGCTCGGCGCCATGATGGCGATTACGTTCACCTTCAGCTTTTCGCTGCTCGGCATCTCGGCCGTACCGCTGGCAAGCTTCGCCGGCTCGCTCGGCGCGCTGACGATCGTCTACGGCCTGTCCACGGCACGGCGGCGGGGGACGTCGGCGATTGTGCTGCTGCTCGGCGGTGTCACGGTGCAGGCGCTCCTTTCGGCCGTCATCGCGTTCGTGCAGTACCTGGCCGATTTCACACAGACGTTCCGCAATGTCAGGTGGCTCATGGGATCGCTCGATGTCGCCTCGTACGCGCCCATCGGCGCGGCCCTCGTGCCGATGGCGATCGCCTGGGCGGGGTTCGCGACCCTGCCCCGCGTACTGGACCTGATCAGCCTGGGCAGCGAGTCGGCCGCAGCGCGCGGCGTGAATGTCGAGCGAACGGAACGGGTGGCGCTCGTGAGCGCGTCGCTCGCGACCGGAGCGGCGGTGTCGCTGGCCGGCCCTGTCTCGTTCGTCGGCATCATCGTGCCGCATCTGGTGCGGCTGATTGTGGGTGCCGATCACCGGCTGGTGCTGCCTGCCTCGGCGCTCTTCGGCGGTGCGTTTCTCATCGGCTGCGATCTCGTGGCGCGCACGATCATCGCTCCCCTGGAGCTGCCCGTGGGCATCGTCACGGCCATCATCGGAGGCCCGGTTTTCCTATGGCTGCTGTTCCGTCGCGCGTAAGAGTCGCCGCAGTTGTCGTTCTCGTCGTCCTCGCCGTGGCCGCGACGGGCGTCGGCGCCGGCGCGGCCGATGAGCCGCGGCGGATCGTCTCGCTGGTGCCAGCGACGACCGAGATGCTCTTCGTGATGGGCGCGGGCGATCGCATCGCCGGTGTCAGCACCTACGATCGCTTTCCGCCAGACGTCGCGCGGATCCCGAAGGTCGGCGGACTGCTGGATCCTGATGTCGAGCGGCTGCTGTCGCTCAAGCCCGACCTGGTCATCGTGTACGACACGCAAACAGATCTGAAGCGCCAGCTCGAACGGGCGCGAATCCCGATCTTTCGTTATGTCCACCGCGGTCTGCCCGATATCACCGAGACGATGCGCGTCCTCGGCGAGCGCATCGGCATGAAGGCCGCCGCCTTTGCCGCGGCCGCGCGCATCGAGCAGCAGCTCGCGGCCATCCGCGCGCGCGTCGCGGGCCGGCCGAGGCCGAAGACTCTTCTCGTCTTTGGCCGTGAGTCGGGCACGCTGCGCCACATCGACGCGAGCGGCGGATACGGGTTCCTTCACGACCTGCTCGATCTCGCCGGCGGATCCGACGTGCTCGGCGATCTGCATCAGCAGTCGGTCGATATGAGCACGGAGATGATCCTCACGCGGGCGCCCGAGGTCATTCTCGAGCTTCACTACGGCGATTCGCTGATGCCCGAGCGGTTCGACGCCGAACGGCGCGTGTGGAATGCGCTCCCATCCGTGCCCGCCGTCAGGAACAACCGCGTGTTCCTCCTTGCCGGCGACGAATTCGTCGTCCCGGGACCGCGGATCGTCGTCGCGGCGGAGCGGTTCGCGCGAACGCTGCACCCGGGATCATTCAAGTGAAGAAGACGCTCGTCTCATGGTCCAGCGGGAAAGACAGCGCATGGCTTGTGCACGTGCTGCGCTCGCAAGGTGGGGTCGAGATTGGCGCGCTGATGACGACGATCAACGAGCCGGCGCAGCGGGTCGCGATGCATGCCGTGCGCGTGGAGCTCCTCGAAGCCCAGGCGGCCGCGCTCGGCCTGCCGCTGTGGAAGATCCCGATTCCCTCGCCCTGCCCCAACGAGGCGTACGAATCCGCGATGGCCGGCGCCGTGGCACGCGCGGTTGCTGAGGGCTTTACGCAGGTGGCATTCGGCGATCTGTTTCTGGAAGACGTCCGCCGCTACCGCGAGGAGAGGCTTGCCGGAACGGGACTGACGCCGCTCTTCCCGCTGTTCGGCGCCGACACGGCCGCGCTCGCGCGCGGCATGATCGGGGGCGGCTTGCGCGCGCGTATTACCTGCGTGAACCCCACGGTGCTCGATCGTTCGTTTGCGGGACGCGAGTTCGACGCGGCGCTTCTGGCGGACCTGCCGCCGGAAGTCGATCCCTGCGGCGAGCACGGTGAATTTCACACCTGCGCGTACGACGGTCCGATGTTCCACTACGCCGTGCCCGTCGAAACGGGCGTCACCGTCGAGCGCGATGGATTTGTCTTCACCGATCTGACAATCCTGCAATCAATGAAGTCGCCTTGAAATGGGTAAGAGACCGGCGGGAGCTAATGCATCTTGCTTCGGACGCCGTACGCCGTCAGGCACCTGCCCCCCTCGGGGCAGGAGGCGCACCTTGCGGCTGCAGCGGCCGAGTGGCGCGCGCAGGACGCCTTGAAGAAGGCGACGAGGTGCTTCAGCGGCGCGCTTTCTTTTGTAAGAGAGTAAGTCGTCTCGCGGTTTGAGATCGTCCTCTTTTGCAGGTAGCCAGCCTTCTTGAGCTCTACCAGGCGGGCAGTCAGGATCTTGGGCGTAATCGGGTTGAGAGCGCGCTGGAGTTCTGAGAAGCGCTTTGGCCCTGGCGACGAGAAGAGCTCGAAGAGGAGCGGGAGCATCCACTTGCTGTGAAGGAAGCCGATCCAGAGTGTGACCGGGCAGGTCCCGTTGTGGCCTGTGGAGGGCCGCGTGTTGCGCTCGATTTTGATTGGCATGAATCCACCAAAAAGCAATGACGTCAAAGGCGCTTACTAATAGTTTAGTAGAAGATGCGCCACGAGTCGCTACCGCATTTCAACAACGACGAATGGCATTGACTCGCGTTCGACGCTCTGGTAATGATGAGGCGACGGTTTCGTCGCGATGTTCCGATTGGGTTCCACTGGTCGCTGCGTCGCGGCGGCCTCGTCAGCAGCACGCGTAGGCAAACCAGGTTGTAGCCGCCTCGTGGAAGGCGAAAATTTCAGTCAAAGTTATCGTGGGGGAGGTCGAATATGGCGATCAGTCAGGAGGCGTTGCGCGAGCTCAGGCGTGAATTGACGGAACTTCGGCAATGTCGTAAACAGATCGACACGAAAATTCACGGCATTGAACTGATTCTGTCGACGCGACGAGCGCCATCCCTCGAAGCTGGCCGGAAGAAGCAGGGCCGTGGCCGCGGCGTGCGTGCAGGAGCATCAGCCGGGACGAATGGTTCCGCAAGGCGCGCAACGTTGCGCAAGGAGATCATGGACGTATTGCAGCAGGCGCCTGGATCAAAAGCGAAAGAAGTGACCGATCTCGTGAGCCGCAAGGGGTTCCGGGTCGGAGGCGTCACCAGTCTTTCCAAGCGAGTCGGACATGAACTTTCTCGACTGCGCCGCATTCGAGTCATTCGGAAACGTCGCGGCGGACGCTACGTGATCGCCGCGGCCGCAAAACCGAATGGTGCGACCGAGCGGCCAGGCACATTGGCAGAGGCGTCGGCCGTCCTTTGACGTTCGGGTCGCCCCTGCGGCAGATCTTCCCGAGCTGACCTTCTTCCAAACCTGGGCCAGGTATGCGCTTTGCAAGCGCACATGGCGCTAGACTTTTTCGGCCCGCGGTTGACATCGATCTTCCCGCCGCCGATGCCGGCAAGGGACAGACGACGCGTGATACACTCGCCTTCCGCTTCGTGCCTGTCGACCGACCGGACGATGGTCGTGGCAGCGGGTGGAGCCATGTCGGCCGCAGGGCGACTTTCATCTAATTCCAGAGGGGGTACGCATGTCACATCGGTCTCTCTCGAGAGCACACCCCATCAGCCTGACGACTGTCGGTCTGGCGCTCCTGGCGACCAGTTTCTGGCTGTCAACGTCCGTCGGCGCGCAGCAGATGCCTGCCGGCTGGAGCGCGCAGAACGTGGAAGCGGTCGGGTACAGCGAGTTGGATGGGCGGCCCGGCTTCAAGCTCGCGATTAAGGAAGCAGCCGGCAGGTGGTACCTCTACATGGGGCATCTCTGGGATCACGGGTGGACCATCGTGGACGTGACCGACCCGAAGACGCCCAAGGTGGTCAAGTTCATCCCCTATGAGAGCCCCAACGCCGATAACAGTTGGACGATCCAGGTGGACGTCCACGGCAATCGGATGATCACCAACGCCGCCTCCGCCGGGTTCGAACAAGGCGATCCCAAGAAGCCGCACGACACCAAGGTGCTGATCTGGGACATCAGCGATCCGGTCAATCCCAAGAGGATCGGCGAGTACGAAATGGCCACGCACCGCAACGGCCTGATAGACGAGCGCACCATGCATCTTGCGGGGACCCCAAAGGGGTTCACGGGGAACATCAACATCATCGTGGACATCAGCGATCCCGCCAAGCCGAAGGAGATCAGCCGCTTCTGGCTCCCCGGCCAGCACCAGGCCGGAGGCGAGAAGTTACCCGAGCCCGGGATCGCGCAGCACGGACCGGCGGACGTCGAGGGGGACACGGCCTACATAGGGATGGGATCGGCCGGCGCGACGATTGTGGACATCGAGGACAGAGCGAACCCGAAATTGGTCGGGCGGATTGACTTCAGCCCGCCCTTCAAGGGCGGGATGACGAGCGCCCATAGTCTGGTGAAGGTGCGTGGCAAGCCGTTGCTTCTCGTCAACTCGGAGTCAGGGCCGGAGATGTGCGGGGAGCCGCTCAACTTCGCGGCGGTCGTGGACATCGCCGATCCCGCCAAGCCGACGTTGATGTCGCTCTTGCCGCTGCCCGTGCCGCCTCCGGGCGCGCCTTATGCCGATTTCTGCGCCAAAGC
>Ga0209751_10006664_pt1 | contig 10674 bp, 13 predicted proteins | sample RifCSP13_1_FD_184019 | JGI IMG/M metagenome (GOLD analysis project Ga0209751, IMG submission 184019) | Soil microbial communities from Rifle, Colorado - Rifle CSP2_sed 13_1 (SPAdes) (version 2) | ecosystem: Environmental > Terrestrial > Deep subsurface > Rock core/Sediment | place: Rifle...
GAGTTGGTTGGCGCAAAGCTGGAGATCCAGTCCTCGCCGGGGCAGGGCAGCCGCGTGACGGTCACTCTATCGGTTTCATCACCTGTTGCGCGAAACTCAATGGTGAGTGGATAAAGTGAAAAACATGCTTGAAAAAAGGACCGAAAAAGGCGGCATGGAACGCCAATCGACGTTCCTGGGATGGCTAAGCTCGAGGCGATGGGTGACGGTTTTCATATTACCAATCGTCATGGTGATCGCCGGTGCTTTCCTGATGAACCTGAATACCCAAAAAACCGGTCCAGCCAATGGCCGTGGTTCTACGAAGGCTTCCTTCGAGGAGGTGCCGGAAGGTGAAGTCCTTTTACCCGCCATTAACTGGTATGCCGCGGATTATCTGAGCGGGATACCCAGGCGGGTGATGTTGAGAACAACCATCCCCAATCGCCCGCGGGTGAATGTAACCACCTATATGGTCCAGCCTGGGGACAATCTTTTTCTGATCGCCGAGAAGTTCAGCTTGAAGCCGGAATCCGTCCTGTGGGGTAATTACGAGGTCCTGCGGGATAACCCACAACTGCTCAGCCCCGGACAGGAATTGAATATCCTGCCGGTGGACGGCGTCTACTATCGCTGGCAGGCAGGCGATACACTGGAGGCAGTGGCCGATTTCTTCGAAGTCGGGCCGGAAGTCATCCTGGAGTATTCAGGAAACCGTTTCGACCTGATAGCGGTCACGACAGGAAATCTATCCATCGACGAGGGCACCTGGCTTATCATACCTGGTGGAAAGAGGGCTCTAAAGGATTGGGGGCCGCCGGCGATCTCGCGCAATAATCCGGCTGCTGCCGCCTACTACGGCTCCGGTTACTGCGGCGAGATCTACGAAGGGGCCATCGGGACCGGCGCTTTCGTCTGGCCCACCGTGGCGCGCACCCTCTCCGGAAATGACTACTCGGGCATCCACCGCGGCATAGACATCGCCGGAGCGGAGGGCAATGCGGTCTACGCAGTGGATAGCGGCGTGGTGGTCTTCTCCGGCTGGAGCGAGTTTGGCTATGGTAATCTGCTCGTGATCGACCACGGCACCGGGTGGCAATCGGCCTACGCACACCTGAGCGCTGCGGCCGTGACCTGTGGCCAGAACGTGGCCCAGGGTTCGTATATCGGGGCTGTCGGCAACACGGGCAGATCGACCGGACCTCATCTACACTTTGAGTTACAAAGTGAAATATACGGCAAGGTGAACCCCTGGGATTTCCTCATTCCATAAAGGTATAGATGTGGTATGGCTTCTGATAGACAAGCCGTATAGGCAAAATGGCGTATATCCGAGCCCGCATAATCGGATTAAGATTATTAGAGTCTTATTGTCCAAATTGGGTATTGATTAACTTGTCTTTTTCACCACAATGTTATTGTTTGCGTGCAATAGTTCATCCGCCTCGAATTCAGCCAGAGACGCGTTAGAACAAACGGTCTCTATCCCCAGTGGCCCTTTCACCAACTTTGGGATGATAGCCTGGGAGCAGGTTGGATCACCTATCGTGAGAAAGCGAGCAGCGTGAGTATGGAAACGCCTGAGACTGGACCCCCACCTCCGCCTAGGACCGCCCTCACCATCGTAATCCACTCCTGGGCCACGCCTATCGTCGGAGTGGTGATGCTGATCCTGGGCCTCGCCGGCGGGTATTTAGCCCGTCCACTTTTGGCTCCAGAACCTTCCACGGCTATAGCCCGATCAGCACCCGTGGAGCAAGTTACGCCGGCGGCCTCCTCGAGCTCCCAGCAAGAGCTGATGGCAACGGTAGTTGCTCAGACCCGCCACTTCAAGGGGGACCCGAACGCTCCGGTCACGATAGTCGAATTCGGAGATTTTCAATGACCGTACTGCGGGCGGTATGCCACTGGCGCGGGACGCCAGATCGATGAGAAGTACATCCAGGAAGGAACGGTCCGCTTCGGGTATCTACACTTTGCGTTCCTCGGGCCAGAATCGCAGTGGGCAGCGGAGGCCAGCGAGTGCGCTGCCGATCAGGATGCTTTCTGGGAATACCATGATAAGTTGTATGACAGCCAGTCCGGGGAAAATCAGGGGGCTTTCAACAAAGAGAATTTGAAGCCCTTTGCAGCCGAATTGGGATTAGACACGACAGCATTTAATGATTGTTTAGATTCGGGTAAGTACACGACGATCGTTCAGGACGAGACGCGTGCGGCCCAGGCCCTTGGTGTGCGCAGCACGCCAACCTTCTTGATCAACGGCCGGCCCCTGATTGGTGCTCAACCATTCGAGGTCTTCCAACAATACATCGAGGGGGAAACTGCCAGGTGACTCAAAAAATTATCTCCACGGAACTCTCTTCTGTAGATACATCGGTTAGACTCACCGATCGCCTGACCACTTTTCTGCACGCGTTGATATTTATCCTCGGTTTTTCGCTTGTGATCATCGTGGGGTGGGGTGGAGCGGCGACTGTAACTGGCCGGCTGTTCGGCCAATACAAGACGCTTCTCGGCCAGATTGGAGGCGTTGTCGTGGTGGTTTTTGGTCTGGCCACGCTGGGGGTGTTGAAAATACCCTGGCTGTATTACGACACTCGTCCGGGGTGGAATCCGAACCGGCGGGCCGGGCTGGCTTCTTCGGCGCTCATGGGGTTATTCTTTGCCGCTGGCTGGACCCCATGCGTCGGCACGACGCTTGGCGCCATCCTCACCCTTGGCATGAGCCAACCAACGGTTGGACAGGCGATGGTACTTTCCAGCGGATATGCATTAGGATTGGCGCTGCCCTTCCTGGCTATTGGGTTGGCGATGGATCGAGCTCTTGACTTCGTTCGCCGTCTGCGGCGTTACCAGCGTGGCATTCAAATCTTCAGCGGCTTTTTCCTGATCGCCATTGGGGTCACGATCCTGGCCGGGCGAATGACCACGATCGCCATCTGGGCCCAGCGCAACGGCTACTTCCTCGACCTTCCCCTGGGCGGAGCGGCCGTTCCCAGCTACCTGATTGCGGTTCTGGCCGGACTGATCTCTTTTATGTCGCCTTGTGTGTTGCCCCTGGTTCCGGCCTACATCGGTTATCTCGGCGGCCGGTCGATCAACAGTGCATTGAAACACCAGGAATCGTGAACCTGGAAAAGTTTCTAAAAGATCAGCGCAGATGGACGGCGTGGATGGTCGTGGTCCTCGCCCTGGGGACGGTCTGGACGATCTTCTCGCGCCTCCCGGCCTCGGCAACCAGCAACGGAGTGCCCCCGGCCAGCCCGCGCCAGGGCTTCGCGGCGCCCGATTTCACTCTGGATCTGCTTGGGGGTGGAGAGGTTACGCTATCGGACCTGCGCGGCAAACCGGTAGTGGTCAACCTGTGGGCTTCCTGGTGCCTGCCTTGCCGGGCGGAGATGCCCGCTATCGAAAGAGTGTACCGGGACTATCAAGACCTGGGGCTGGTCGTCCTGGGCGTCAACACGACCAACCAGGATAGCGAAGCCGACGCAGCCGCCTTCGTGCGTCAATATGGGCTGACCTTCCCAATCCCACTTGACCGCGACGGTTCGGTGAGTGTGCGCTATGCGCTGCGCGGACTGCCGACCACGTTTTTTATCGACCGTGAAGGCATCATTCGTTCGGTCGTCGTGGGTGGACCGATGAGTGAGGCCGTGATTCGCTCCAAGGTCGAAGACTTGCTGAAAGAGACGCCCTGATGTACCCATACCTTCGATTTGGGCCATTCTTGTTACAGCTCCCGCTTCTGGCGCTGCTGGCGGGGGTCTGGATCGGCTCGTCCCTGGCGGAAAAAGAGGCCGCCCGCCTGAAATTGCCCTCCGGCGTGGTCTCCAACTTGATCTTCGTCGGGATAATCGCCGGGATAGTAGGAGCACGCCTGGCTTACGCCGCTCGCTATCTGCAAGTTTATTTGGAAAACCCGCTGAGCCTGTTTTCGCTCAACCTGAATACGCTGGCCGGCTTGGATGGCCTGCTGATCGGCGTGGTCGTCGCCACACTCTACGGCTGGCGCAAGAAACTGCCGCTGCGGCCCACGCTGGATGCGCTGGCGCCGGGATTGGCGGCCTTCATGGTTGCCCTGGGTATATCCCACTTTCTGAGCGGCGATGCCTTTGGTGCGCCAGCGGATCTCCCCTGGTCGATCTATCTGTGGAGCGAATATCGCCATCCAAGCCAGGTGTACGAAACTCTGCTTGCCCTGGGGATATTCTTCGCCATCTACAAAAAGCCTTTGGGTCAGTCGGGTACTGGGATCAACTTTTGGCTTTTCGTTGCTCTTTCGTCCGCTGCACGGATTATCCTGGAAGCTTTCCGGGGGGATAGCGTGACCTGGCCGGGAGGCTTTCGCGTCGCGCAAGTCGTTAGCCTGATTGTTCTGCTGGGTTCGATGTATATGATGAGAGTATGGGCGCAATCTGCCGAAACTGGAGGGGTGCGCACTGCCACCTCTTTGGAGAGCATTCATGAATCCGAATGAGGCCTCCCGATGATTGAAACTGGACAGAAACGGCGCTTCCGTTTGGAATGGCTAATTTACATCCTGGCTGCGGCGGGACTGCTCGGCCTGCTGATCTGGTCGACTCGAGGGGAGCTCTCCAGGAACCCCTCGCGCGACGCCGTCGCTGACCTTGGCTCGAATGGCTTAATCACCATCCGGTTTTCAACCAATCCCTATCCGCCGCTCCCCACCGGTACGGTAACGTTGAATTTCATGCCGATGAATTCTCGGGGACGTCCCGTGGCGATCGATAGCCTGACCTTTGAATACGGCCTGGCCGGCAGCGACCAGCCTTTCGGCTCAGGGCAGGCGCAGGCGATGTCGGATAATAGCGGCATGTTTATGGCGGGCGCTCAATTCCCAACGGTAGGGGACTGGTGGCTGCGCGCCAGAGTGGGTATTGGGGACGCGCAGGACGAGGTCAGGTTTACTTTCTACGTGGAGCCGGCTCAGTAGGGCACAACGTGCGATTCTGACCTGTTCGCAAGATGCGATCTCGTAGGCGGCGATTTCTTTTAGTTCTCCCCGTACTGCTCCTGGTGGGAATATTGTTCTATAACCTGCCCCCGGTCAAGAGCCGATTAGCCTGGCGGGTGGAGGAATTCCGAGCCAGAGTCAAATACGCCCTCTCCCCTCCGGAACAGGTCGTTTTCGTACCTCAAGAACGAGAAAAGGCCGCCAGCCCGACTCCGACTCTTGAACCGACACCCGCGCCCGATTTGTCACCCACGCTGCTGCCGGTCGGGCCGACCATCACGCTGCCTCCAAGCCCTACTCCCGCTCTCACACCTACGCCCATTCCTGGAAGTGTCCAGCTCTCCGGCTTTCGCCACGAGTACCAGAGCTGGAACAACTGTGGCCCTGCCACGCTCGCCTTCGCCCTCTCGTATTGGGGCTGGGAAGGCGATCAATACGATATCGCGCCCATTACCAAGCCCTACGACCGCGACAAGAACGTCATGCCTTACGAGATGGCGGACTATGTCGAAACCCAAACCGATCTCAGGGTGGTCAACCGGGTGGGCGGGGACCTGGATTTACTAAAGCGCTTCGTGGCAGCCGGCTTTCCGGTCATCGTCGAAAAAGGCTTCGAAGGACCGGATTTCGATGGCTGGATGGGGCATTACGTGCTCGTAACCGGTTATGAGGATGCCCTGCGCAGCGTTACACTCCAGGACTCGTACTATGGTCCTGACCAGAGCATGACTTACGATAGTCTGGAAAGTTATTGGAGAGCCTTCAATTTCACATACCTGGTAGTCTACCCGGCCGAGCGCGAGCCGGAGGTGCTGGCTGTCCTCGGTCCGCAGGCGGATCAGGGCTACGATATCGAGTCAGCGGCCCAGAAAGCCTCGGACGAGATTTTCAGCCTCTCAGGGCGGGATCAGTACTTCGCCTGGTTCAATCGGGGCACGAATCTGGTCGCGCTCCAGGACTACCTCGGCGCTGCAGATGCTTACGACCAGGCCTTCGCCCTGTACCCCTCCATTCCGGAGGAAGAACGACCCTGGCGGATGATGTGGTACCAGACTGGGCCTTATTGGGCATATTTCTATTCCGGCCGCTATCAGGACGTGATCGAGCTGGCCAGCACGACGCTGGATAATATGAGTGAACCGATCCTGGAGGAGAGTTATTACTGGCGCGCTCTGGCCCAGGAAGCATTGGGAGACCTCCCGGCTGCCATCCAGGATCTGCAAACGAGTCTTAAATATCATCCCGAATTTGAGCCAGCCTTAACGCAGCTCGAAAGGCTTGGCGTAAAAGAGTGAGACAACAGATCGATCAGCATACGATCTTATTCCTTCCCCCACCGCCAATCCAGTGGCCGGGGGAAGGTTTTTATGAGCAAAATTGCCTGTATCAAAACACGGCAGATGGCGCTTGGATGCCAGGTTATCTCTGCATATACTCAAGGTGGAAATCGGAGGAATGAAGGATGGATACGGTAACGGCGACGAGATCTGAACCAGGCAACAGACGCCTGGCTGGTTGGCTGAACGAGCGGTTGGGTCTCCAGAGTTTTCGTTATTCCGTTCCAGAACACGCCAACTCCCTGCCTTACCTGCTCGGCGGGATCACCTTGGCTGGTTTCGTAATCCTGATCCTTACCGGCATTTACCTGGCCCAGTTTTACCATCCTCATCCGACGGACGCTCACCAAAGCGTCGTCTATCTCATCACTGCCGCGCCACTGGGAGACCTGGTACGGTCGATCCACTTCTGGACGGCCCAGATCGTTACGGTCACCGTTCTGCTTCACATGCTGCGCGTCTTGTTTACCGGCGCCTACAAGCGGCCGCGCGAAGTGAACTGGTACGTCGGGCTTGGGCTGCTGGCAGTGACTTTGAGCCTGGTCTTCACCGGTACCGTGCTCAAATTTGACCAGGAAGGGTTGGAAGCGCTGCAACATAACAAAGAAGCGGCCGAATTGATCGCCGCGCTGGGGTCGTGGTTCTCGGCCGAATTCAGCCGCAGCGTGCCCTTGCTTACTCGCTTATTCAACGCTCATGTGACCATCCTTCCGCTGTTTTTTGGGTTATTGATCGCCGCTCACATCTATCTCATCAAGCAGCATGGTATCTCGCCCAAAGTCACCCCCGACGCAGTAGCCCGTTCCACGGCAGGAGAGGGGCGCTCACGCTTCGACGTTCACTTACGGCGCCTGGCGGGTTACGGGCTGATCGTCCTGGCCCTGGCGTTGCTGTTCAGCCTTGTCTTTCCCGCGCCTATCGGCCAACCCGGCGTGGCCGGCGCCGAGGTGACCAAGCCCGGGTGGATGTTCTTGTGGCTGTTCCCGGCCGAGGAGGCCTGGGGGGCACGCGCCCTGGTGATCGTGCCAGTCCTGTTGGGGCTTTTACTGGCCCTGGTCCCAATCCTCGACCGCAGCCCCTACCTGAGCCCGAGGCGGAGAAAAGCGCTGATCGTCGTCGCCGGGGTTCTCCTGATTGCGATCGTGGCAAGTGGTGTGACGGCAGCCTTGCAACCGGTGGAAGCGCACCTGGAGTAGTCGAAGGCCCGAATCTTTTTTTACGGAATTTGGAAGGCTTAAATGGGAAGTAATACCGTACGCGCGCTCGTCTTTCTGCTACTCCTGGTGGAGTTTGCTCTCCCGGCGACTGCTGCCCTGGCGCACGGGGAGCCGGTGATCGCCGTCCAACCGGAGGTTGTCGCCGCGGGTGCAGAGATCACGGTGACCGGCACGGAGATGGAAGCGGGTGAAGTCTTTGTGATCACGTTGGAAAGCCTATCAGGTTCGACCCCGCTTGGAGAAGCCACAGCCAGCGGTGAGGGCGAGGAAGCCGGCTTTGCCGCGACCTTTGCCATTCCAACCGATGTTCCGCCGGGCACGTATCTCGTCCGGGCTTTAACTGAAGAAGGCGAGACGGCGGTGGCCGACCTGAGCATAACCCTGCCCGTCGACCAGGCCGGCGCGGGGGCAGCCATCGTCCGTGATCCAAGCGGAGAGTTGCACCAGCTCGAGCGCCCCAGGACAACCGGGCAGGCCATTGTCGTGGTCTTGCTGGCTGCGATTAGCGTGGGCCTGGGCTTTTGGCTGGTCCGCTCGCGTGAGGTAGGGAGTTGATATTGGCAAGCCAGATTGGAGATGGAGATGTTGAAGAAACTCAGCTTTGACTTCGGCGATATGGCGCTGGCCCTGGTCCTGTGGATGTGCAGCCTGCCCCTGGTGGCATTGCTGGTGGTGCCCTTCTTCGGGTTGAAGGTAGGGGCCATCGTCGCCGTGGTTTTGTTCTTCGTTGCCATGGCGATTTGCTGGGGTATTTGCGGGACAAAAATCTATCGGACCTATACCAAAGAAGGCCATTTTAGCAAATAACGCCCGATGCAAACAAGCCCATTGATCCAACCCGACCACGAAACGGAGTTCGTCACCTGCCTGTTGGAATCGGCTCATAGGACCGGAATTTGTGTTGATGAAACTGCCTTCATCAATTTTTATGTGGCGCTCAAGTCCAAGCCCATGGTGATCTTGACCGGGCCCGAGAGGAGCGGGAAGATCGCAGCCGTTCAATGTCTGGCGAATATCCTCTTGGGTGATTGCGCTCGCTGCCAGATGATGATGGGACACCCCTGGACGTTTGCGAAGAGCGAACACCTGGCTTTGTTTACCGAAGTCCACACGCGCTACAACACCGAGAAGCTGCTCTGGCAAATTGAAGAAGCCTGGCGTCCCGAAAACGCACGCAAGGTGTTCATCGCCTGCCTCACGCACATCAGCCCGGCGGAACTGCTGAGCTTCTTTACCGAGGTTGCTTTCCAACTCCGGCATGGTCAACTCATGAGGCTGGGAGACGTCCATTTTTCCGAGCCTATCCCCTTTCCTCCCAATCTATTCTTAATCGGGACCATGGACACGCCAAACTTCAACTGGTGGGATCGTGACCTGTTATCAAAGACAACCGTCGTCCAATGGCCAACGGCCGGAACCCTGCCCTGTCCTTACCAAAACGGGGTCGTCCCAGCCTGGGAAGGTGAGTTTCTGCGTTCCCGGGTCCGGCAAAAACAAGCGGTCTATCACAAAGTCCACTCCGTACTGAAACGACACCCTCAGCCCTTGATGCCCCTTATACAGGTAGAAGCTCTCTTGAGAGAACACGCGATCCCAAACCTGCACTGGTTGATGGATGAAGTGATGCTTTATCTGGCTAACTCCTGGTCCAGGCTGGATAATGGCCTGTTTGACCCATCCGATCCACGTAACCTGACCATTGCACTCGACCTGGCAATCTCCCAGATCCTCCTGCCAGGCACAGCGGACATGCTCCGACGGCTAGGAATATTGCGCGAACAGTTGCACAACCTGTTGGCTGGTCAATTTCCACGCTCGGCCGCGTTTGTCTATTCGTTCGCTGAATGAAGCAGGGAACTGTCCACAATTCTTACGAAAGGAGGTAAAGCCTAAATGGCAAATACAGTCAAGGACCCAGTGTGCGGGATGGACATCGATCCCAAGACGGCTGCCGGCAAGTCCGAGTACCAGGGGCAGACGTATTATTTCTGCTCACCCGGCTGCAAGAAAGCGTTCGACAAAGAGCCGGAAAAGTACGTCCAGGCTCACAGCTCCATGCACGGACAACACCATTAGCCGACACGCCAGAAAAGGGGCGGTCGATGCATGGTTGGCCGCCCCAATCGTTTTTTTTTTGGAGTTCAAACATGATAAATATTAATATTGATCCGGTCATCTTTAGCATCGGTCATTTTATGTTACGTTGGTACGGCCTGATCGTCGTCACCGCCATCGTGATCGGGGTGTGGCTGACAGCCCGGGAAGCCGAACGGAAGGGTTTCAGGAAAGAGGAGATCTACGATAGCGCTGTCTGGGTAATCCTGGCCGGGTTGGTGGGAGCGCGGCTCTTCCATGTGCTTGACCATTGGCCAGGATAGTATGCCTCCGATCCCGTTCGGGCGCTTTATATCTGGCAGGGAGGGCTGGCGATCTGGGGTGGGGTGGTTTTCGGCGTCATTGCGGTAGCCATCCTCGCCTGGAGGCGCGGCTGGCGAGTAGCGGCTCTATTGGACGCCGCTGTACCGGGTCTTGTGTTGGCACAAGCCATCGGGCGCATTGCCTGTGTCATTACCGGGGATGCGATGGGAAAGCCTACTGCCGGACCGTTTGGCTTTGCTTATACCAACCCCAACGCGATGGTCCCGGAGTTGGGGGTGTATTACACGCCCATGCCCGTCTATGAGATGCTCGCCAACCTGGGCATTTTCGCCCTGGTCTGGCAGCTTCGTAAACGCAACTGGCCGGATGGGCTGCTTTTCCTGGTCTATCTCAGCCTGTACAGCCTGATGCGTTTCTTTCTGGCTTATACCAGCTCGTATCAAATCATCGCCCTTGGTTTGACCCAATCGCAGTTCATCGCATTGGCTGCTCTGGCTATTGCTCTCCCGATCACCGTGCGGATGCAATTACACCGCCAGCCTGCTGTGTTGTCGAGGTAAACCATGCTCACTTCTAAAGATGTTCTGTATGCTCTTAGCGGCGTGATCGACCCTGAGATAGGCCGAGATCTTGTTTCATTAGGCATGATTCACGACGCTCGAGTGGAAAATGATGTGGCCTCCTTCACCCTGTGTCTCACCACGCCTGCCTGCCCGATCCGCGATCGCCTGGAGCTTATGGCTCGCCAGGCGGTGGCCGCGCAGGCAGGCGTGGTGAGACA
>Ga0209751_10006665_pt1 | contig 10672 bp, 8 predicted proteins | sample RifCSP13_1_FD_184019 | JGI IMG/M metagenome (GOLD analysis project Ga0209751, IMG submission 184019) | Soil microbial communities from Rifle, Colorado - Rifle CSP2_sed 13_1 (SPAdes) (version 2) | ecosystem: Environmental > Terrestrial > Deep subsurface > Rock core/Sediment | place: Rifle...
GGCCAGTCCGCCCGCCCCAACCACGGCCTTTTTCAAGAACTCCCGCCGGCTCCGCTTGCGAGTCTGGTTGCTCATCGTCGCGGTTCCCTTCTCGCTGCTGCCAAGACCATGCCCGACGTCAGCTTCTCCGGCGTGTAGACGTGGAAGCGTTTGGCACCGTCACCGCTTGGAAGACAAGGGCCGGCGAATGATCACGCCGCCCTCATCCACCTCCCCCTCAGCGGACTCTTCCGTAAGGCCGATGTACAGGGCTTCGAGGAACTGATCGGTGGTCACGACTGGGCTCGACCACTTGTCCCACCTGGCCAGCACGCTCGCCTCCTTGAGCTGCTCGAGGGTCTTGCCCTGCTCGATGCCGTCCTCCACCGCCAATCTGGTCCCCTGCAGCATGTCCAGATACGCCCGCAGTTGCTGCACATCGGAGACACGTCCGTGACCGGGGATGATCTTGGCGTTGGGCCCCAGTTGTCTAGCCAGGATCTCGACGACCTCGATGAGAACGTGGGCGCTTCCCCCGCTCTCGAGGTCGACAAGCGGAAAGCCCGTGGTGACGAAGTTATCTCCCATGTGCACCACGTTGGACTTGGGAAACACGACGATGCAGTCTCCGTCGGTGTGCCCGGGAAAACCAATCGCGCGGATGTCCTCGCCGTTCACGTGCAGGGTGATGTCGTTGAGAAAGGTCAGTCCGGGCAGGGCATCCGCCGGAAAAGGCCTGACTTCCTCGCTCAGCGCGGAGCCGCCCGCCTGCATGCGCGCGCGCACGTTGTTCTGCGCAACGACGATCGCCTCCGGGAACTGGGAGTTGCCGCCCACGTGATCGCGATGCCAGTGAGTGTTGATGATGAAGCGAACAGGTTTGTCGGTAATCCCCTTCAGCGCCCCCTTGATCCTGGGAACCAGGGGGGCGTGGCCGTTGTCGACCAACACCACGCCATCCTCGCCGATCGAGGCGGCGATGTTGCCCCCTGCTCCCTCGATCAGGTAGACCGCCCCTGCCACCTTCGTGACGCTGATCGCCGCCTGGCTGAAGTCCTGTTGCTGGGCCTCGGCCAGGCCGGCTGCCAACACGACGGCGACAACGCCCAAGGAGAGTCTCAACATACGACCTCCCATGCGCGCTCGATTCCGACACGCCGGGCCCGGGCCTTCCGCGACCAGCATGCGCAGCCGATCAGCCCCGGCTGTCATCCCACCCGGCGTTGAGATGGGGCAGTGTCCAGTTCTTGATGGCGATCGGGTCCAGCACCGGCGCGCCCAGCGCCGGGCACGACAAGCAGTAGGTGCCTGTGCGGACGCCGAACCAGATGAGACCGCGATCCCATTCGACGAACACCCGTTCCGCATCCCCGCGGAACCAGCTGTCGTAGTCCTCGGGCGTGCCGCGGCGCGGCGGGATGAAATACGCGATCTCCCGCGGCCTGGTGGGATCGGAGATGTCGTGGACCCGAATGCCGGCGTTGAACCACGTCGTCACCGCGATTTCCGGCCGCGAGGTGCCGGGCGCCACCCAACACTGGATGTTGTGCGTGGAAAAGCGCCCGGTCGCCAGGCAGAAGTCGGCATAGGGCGCCTCCGCCGGCGGCTTGGGGCGCGGAAACTGCCCGATGAATCGCGGATTGCGCGGATCGCTGACGTCGATGAGATGCTGGGGCAGATAGGGTTCGCGGCAATCGGGCAGGTGCGCTTCCGGAATCCCGATCACGATTCCCCGCAGGCGGTGGCCCGCGGGCGCGATCACGGGATAGCAGGTGTGATAGGGAATGCCGCCAATGGTTTCATAATCCCAATGCGCCACGCTGTACGGCTTCGGATTCTTGATGTCGGAGAAATCGAAGATCACCATGCCGAAATGACCAAAGCCGCCGTAGCCCACGGTGCCGCCGTCCTCCACGCGCGTCGGCACGGTGGGACCGCCGTGCGAGCATGACCATGCCGCCTGACTGCCCGCCCACCAGAACTTCTTGTATTCCTCTTCCTCGCTCATGTGCTGCCCGGGGAAATGCCAGCGGGACACCTCTGTCACCTTCTCCGGGTCCGACATGTCGACGATCATCAAGCCGTTGCTGCTGGCGCGCCCGGAATTCTCCATGCGGAGCTGGTCGGTATAACCAGCGTCGAGATAGGCGTAGCGCCCGCCGTCGTAGAAGTTCATGTGGGTGCCCGTGCCCGTCTCGCCGGTCGAGAACTCGTTGAGCAGCTTGGGCGACACGGGATCGGTGATGTCGAAGACGCGAATCCCCCTGAGGCCCTTGTAGCTCCTGACCTTCTGGCGCAGCTCTTCGTCGAACCCTCCGAGCGGGTGTTCGCCAGGCCTTGGCGAGGAATTCGGCTGACCCGCAGATCTCACCATGAGCCATTTCCTGAGCCGCGTGTTGTAGGCGACGCACCCCGAGATGCCGTCGCGCACCGGCACGACAACCGGTTTGCGCGGGTTGCTGACGTCCACCCATCCGGCACCGCCGGCGGGCAGAAGCCGCTGAGCGCCCCTGGCCCACATGGCCATCAGCGGCTCTCCGCCGGCCGTGCTGGGACCCTCGAGATGGGTCACGATTTCCATGTTGTGGATGTACTGATTGCGATCGAGATAGTCCAGCGACCCAGGGGGCCGATGGAAGGGCGGTGTGCCGACGCCAGGCGGGAGTCCCGCCAGCTGGGCGTGTGCGCTTCGGACGCCAGCCAGCCCTGCCACCGCTGCCGCCCCGGCTGCGGCACCGACCTTGAGAAGAGCCCGCCGCTGCGGATCAAACCTGTGGTTGGACATCGTACCTCCCCGGGGTGTCAGCGCAGGGCTGAAAGCCCCTGGCTCACGTCAGTCCTTGCCTACATCAGTTCACTCAGCGACCGGCCGAAGGACACGCGATGGTTGCGATCCCATTCCACGCGGGTTCCGGCCCTTTTCCAATAGGATGGATTCAGACTTCCAGCACCACCGAGGACGGGCGGCTCTGCGCATCGACCAGTGTGGAAAACGGCATCGGTGTGCGGGGACTGGACGGCTAACGGACACCGTCGCCGAAGAGAGCACGCCGTTGGTCCGGCCACTCTAACACCATAACAGCAGACCTTGTCAATTGTGGCTGTCGTCCAAGCGGCGGTGGACAATCGTCCCGCTTGAAGAGCCCATGCTTCGAGGTTGATCAGCGCAGCTTCTCTTTGCCAGATTCAATGGGTTCCCGTGTCGGGGACGACCACGGAGTCACCAACGGACGGGTTGTCTGTCTTTCAGCCGGACGGTCGCCTTGACGGGCGATCTTCGGTTGAGGCTGAACTGCCCGTGCCAGCGCTTTGTGGAATGGAAGGCCGACGATCCGAATTTTTGTCGACTGGTCCGGCCACTTTACCACCATATGGCTTGACCTTGTCAAGTCTCTGTGTGCTATAGTGCCAACGGACGGGGATGGTATAGTGGCTAGGCCGGCAAGCCAATCCAAGGATCCTCCATGTACAAGACCATCCAGTCGTTCCGGCTCTACGAGCAGATCGTCAGCCAGATCGAGCAGTCCATTCAGTCCGGACAGCTGAAGCCAGGCGACCAGCTGCCGCCGGAGCGAGAGCTGGCGGAGCAGCTCGGCGTCAGCCGCACGGCCGTTCGCGAGGCGATCAAGACCCTCCGGGAGAAGGGGCTGGTCCAGGCCTACGCGGGCCGCGGCACGTTCATCACCAAGGTCACCTCGCATCCGATCCGCCAGTCGTTCGGGTGGGTCACGAGGATCGACCAGGCAGAAGGCCAGAGGCACCTGGTGGAGGTCCGCGAGATTCTCGAGCCCGAGATCGCCGCCCGCGCCGCGACCCGGGCCACCGCCAAGCACCTCGCGACCATGCGCGAGGCCGTGGAGGCCATGGACGCGGCGGGCCTCGACGCGCTCTCGTTCATCGAAGCGGATCTCGACTTCCACCTGGCCCTGGCCGAGGCGGCGGAGAACCCGATCATCCTCACGCTGATCGACTCGATCGTCGGCCTGCTCCGCGAGCAGCGGATGCGCACGTTCGAGGTGCCGGGCGGCCCGAGCCGGGGGCAGTTCCACCACCGGCGGATTTTCGATGCCATCGAACGCCGGGACCCGGGCGCGGCACGGGAGGCCATGCGCCACCACCTCGAGCAGGTCCAGGCCGACTCGGCCGCCACCGTGCCCGAGCCGACCGCGGCGACGTCGTCCGACTGATCGGTCGCCGGTCGTTTTGCAGGAGCAGGAGCGTCCGTGATCCCCATGCCCAATCTTGGATTCGTCGGCCTCGGCGTCATGGGCGGCCAGATGGTCAAGCGGTTGCTCGACGGGGGCCACCGGGTCACCGGCTACAACCGCACGCGCGGGAAGGCCCAATGGCTGCTCGACATGGGGATGCACTGGGCCGACTCGCCCCGGGCCGTGGCGGAGGCCGCGGACATCGTGTTCTCGATGGTGACCGACAGCAAGGCGCTGCAGGCCGTGGTCGACGGACCCGCCGGGGTTCTGGCCGGGCTCGGGCCGGGCAAGACCTACGTGGACATGAGCACCGCGAACCCGTCGTTGAGCCAGGAGTACGCGGCGCGGGCAGCCGAATCGGGCGCGGTGATGCTGAACGCGCCTGTGTCGGGCAGCGTGATCACGCTCCAGGAGGGCAAGCTCTCGATCATGGTCGGTGGTCCGCGCGAGGCCTTCGACCGCGTGAAGCCCATCCTCGAGGACATCGGGCCGACGGTGACCCACGTGGGAGGCAACCTGCAGGCGGTCTCCATGAAGATCGCGACCAACTTGAGCCTGGCGGTGCAGATGCTCGCGTTCTGCGAGGCGGTGCTGCTGGCCGAGAAGAGCGGCGTCGCACGCGACATGGCGCTCGACGTCCTCGGTCGCGAGACGGCGGTGGAGGTTCTCGTCAACACCGTCGTCGCTTCGCCGATGGTTCGGTATCGTGGGCCGTTCGTGCTGAGCATGCCCGTTGAAGCGTGGTTCAACGTGAACATGATGCAGAAGGATCTGAATCTGGCGCTGGAGATGGGTCAGCGCTTGAACGTGCCGCTGCCGACCACGGCCATCAGCAACGAGTTCCTCACCGCGGCCCGCGGGATGGGCTTCGCCAAAAGGGACTTCGCCGTCGTCTTCGACGTGCTGGCTCTAATGGCCGGTGTAGACACCGGCGTGGAGAAATGACGTTCGTCGTGCGTGCCGATCGGGGGCTCCCCTCATTGGACGCGATCCGTGGCTGCGTGCTCATCTCGGGCGGGCCCGGTGGGGCTTCCCGGTGGGCACTCGACAGCCGGCTGGATTCACGGGCCTGCAGGCGCTGAGCTGAGCGGCTCGCGGCCCGGAAGGATCTTTCTCATGGCGACACTCGGCTTCATTGGTCTCGGGGTCATGGGCAGCCAGATGACGAAGCGGCTGCTCGACGCAGGTCACGTCGTGACAGGCTACGACCTGGTTCGCTCGAAGGCGACCTGGCTGATGGACCTGGGCCTTCGGTGGGCCGACTCCCCTCGGGCGGTCACCGAAGCGTCCGAGGTGGTGTTCACGTCGGTGCCGAACACCGACGCGTTGCGGGCGGTGGCGGGCGGGCCCGACGGGGTTCTCGCCGGCCTGCGGGTTGGGAAAGTCTTCGTGGACATGAGCACCGTGAACCCGGATGCCAGCCGCGAGATCGCCGCGGCGGTGACCAAGATCGGCGCCGTGATGCTCGATGCTCCGGTCTCTGGCACGGCGGTCACGGTGAAGGCGGGTCAGTTGTCGATCATGGTGGGTGGCCCGCGCGAGGCCTTCACTCGCGTGAAGCCGATCCTGGAGGCCATCGGCCCGAAGGTGACGCACGTCGGGGGCAACGGTCTCGCCTTGTCGATGAAGATCGCGACGAATCTGAATCTGGCGGTGCAGATGCTGGCGTTTTGCGAGGCGGTGTTGCTGGCGGAGAAGAGCGGCATTGCGCGCGAGACGGCGGTCGAGGTGCTCCTCAACAGCGTCGTGGCCTCGCCGATGGTCAAGTACCGCGGGCCCTTCGTGCTCGCGATGCCGGACGAAGCCTGGTTCAACGTGAACATGATGCAGAAGGATCTCAACCTGGCCAAGGAGATGGGGCAGCGCCTCGACGTGCCGCTGCCGACCACGGCGGTGAGCAACGAGTTCCTCACGGCGGCCCGCGGCATGGGCTTCGCCGAGCAGGACTTCGCGGTCATCTTCAACGTGCTCGCGCACATGGCCGGGGTGAAGACGCAACTGGCGGGAGTGGTGAGATGACCCTGGCGTCGCGTCCCACGCAGGCCGTGCCCGAGATCGCCGCCGATCGCGGGCTGGAGATGTACTCGCAGATGGCGCAGATCCGCGCCTTCGAGGAAAAGGTCAGCGAGCTCTACACGCGCGCCATCATGCCCGGCCTGGCCCACCTCTACATCGGCCAGGAAGCCGTGGCGGTTGGCGTCTGCCAGGCCCTGCGACGCGACGACTACATCACCAGCACACACCGCGGCCACGGGCACTGCCTGGCCAAGGGGGCGAGCCCGGACCGGATGTTCGCCGAGCTGCTCGGCAAAGAAGCGGGGTACTGCGCCGGCCGGGGCGGCTCGATGCACATTGCCGACCCGGTCACCGGAAACCTGGGTGCCAACGCCATCGTGGCGGGCAGTGTGGGCATCGCGACCGGCGCGGCCTTCTCCGCGAAGTGGCAGGGCACCGACCAGGTCGCGGTCTGCTTTTTCGGCGAAGGCGCGCTCGGGCAGGGGGTCCTGTACGAGGCGATGAACCTGGCGCAGCTCTGGGCCCTGCCCGTGCTGTACGTCTGCGAGAACAATCTCTACAACGAGTACACCCACTACGGCGAGACGACAGCCGGTGACATCCTGGCACGGCCGGCGGCCTTCGGGATCCACGGCGAGCGCGTGGATGGTCAGGACGTCCTGGCGGTGTGGGGGGTCGCGACGCGGCTGGTCGCCAGGGCTCGCCGGGGACAGGGGCCGGCGTTCCTGCTCTGCGACACCTATCGCTACCGGGGTCACCACGTCGGCGACATCAACCGGACCTTCTACCGGTCCAAGGAGGAGGAGCAGGAGTGGATGACCACGCGGGATCCGGTCGCGCGCTTCGGTGAGTGGTTGTGCGAGCAGGGCTTTGCGGTCCCCACCGCCCTCGAAGAGGTGGGGACGCGCCTGCACGCTGAAATAGACGAAGCGGCCCAGTTTGCACTCGACGCTCCGTACCCGGCACCAGCTGACGTTCGACGACACGCCTATGCCTGACACCGCCGTGCGGGAGCTCACGTTCGCCGAAGCGATCCGCGAGGCGCTCGCCGAAGAGATGCGGCGTGACACCCGGGTGATCATCCTCGGGGAGGATGTCGCGGAAGCCGGTACGCCGTTCAAGGTCCTCTCGGGCCTGGTCGAGGAATTCGGCACGACGCGGGTGATCGACACCCCGATCTCGGAAGCCGGTTTCACGGGGCTGGCCGTCGGGGCGGCCATGACGGGCATGCGCCCCGTCGTGGACATCATGTTCGGGGACTTCCTCACGCTCACGATGGACCAGATGGTGAACCAGGCGGCGAAGGTCCATTACATGTCCGGCGGTCATCTCAAGGTGCCGATGGTGCTCCGGACCACGCTCGGCGCCACGCGCCGGTCGGCGGCGCAGCACTCGCAGTCGCTGCACGTCTGGTTCAGCCACATCCCCGGCCTGAAAGTCGTCATGCCGTCGACGCCGTACGACGCCAAGGGCCTGCTGAAGAGCGCCATCCGCGACGAGAACCCGGTGGCGTTCTTCGAAGACAAGATGATGTACAAGCTGACCGGCCCGGTCCCGGCCGAGGACTACACGGTCCCCCTCGGCGTCGCCGACATCAAGCGGGCCGGCACGGACATCACGCTTGTCGCCACGAGCAGCATGGTCCATACGGCGCTGGCCGCGGCCCGCCTGCTCGACGAGGTCGGCATCAGCGCCGAAGTCGTCGATCCACGCACGACCTCGCCGCTCGATCGCGACACGCTCATCGAATCCGTCAAGAAGACGTCTCGCGCGATCGTGGTCGACGAGGGACATGAACAGTACGGTGTGACGGCCGAGATCGCCGCCGTCATCGCGGAGGGCGCGTTCTACCACCTGGACGCGCCCGTGAGGCGGCTGGGCGCGATGGACGTGCCGGTGCCCTTCTCACCGCCTTTGGAAGATGTCACGGTGCCTACCGAGCGGACGGTGTTCGATCTCGCCCGGTCGCTCTGTGGAAAGATCTGACGCAGGAGGTATGACGATGGCCCTGAAGACACACGGAACGATGGCCGTCGACTGGGAGCAGCGCGTCGATTTCGACCGTCTCCGCCGCGAGCGGCTGGCGCGAGCCCGGGCCGAGATGGAGAAGACGGAGTTGGGCGCGCTCCTCTGCTTCGACATGAACAACGTCCGGTACATCACGGCCACCCACATCGGGACGTGGGCGCAGGACAAGGCGAACCGTTTCACGCTGCTGCCCCGGGGCGACGAGCCGATCCTGTGGGACTTCGGGTCGGCCGCGCGGCATCACCAGCTCCACTGTCCCTGGCTCGGCGAGCGTTCGCGGGCAGGCATCTCGCTCCTGCGCGGGGCCATGTCGCCCGACATGGGGCGCGCCGAGGACGTGGCGCGCAAGATTCGCATCGAGCTCGAGCAGCGCGGCCTGCACAAGGAGCCGGTCGGCATCGACATCGTCGAGCCGCCGGTGCTGTTCGCGCTGCAGAAAGAAGGCCTCACGGTCGTCGACGGCCAGCAGGTGATGTCCGACGCGCGCGTGATCAAGACCCTGGACGAGATCACCCTGCTCAACACGTCCGCGATGATGGTCGACGCGGCCTACGACGAGCTGTATCGCGCGATGAAGCCCGGCATGCGCGAGAACGAGGCCGTGGGGCTGGTGAGCAAGGTGCTCTACGACCTGGGGTCCGAGTACGTCGAGGCGGTCAACGCCATTTCCGGCGAGCGGTGCAACCCGCACCCTCACGTGTTCTCCGACCGCGCGCTGCGTCCGGGCGACCCGGTCTACTACGACATCCTCCACTCGTACATGGGCTACCGGACCTGCTACTACCGGTGCTTCTCGATCGGCTACGGCTCCCATGCCATGGTGGATGCCTACAAGCGCTGTCGCGACTATCTGGACGCGGCCATCGAGCTGATCCGGCCCGGTCGCACGACGGGCGAGGTCGCCGCGGTCTGGCCCCGCGCGCAGGAGTTCGGCTTCCCGAACGAGGAGGCCTGCTTCGCCCTGCAGTACGGGCACGGCGTGGGGCTGGCCATCTGGGAAAAGCCGGTCATCAGCCGGCTCGTGTCGCTCGACCATCCGTACGAGCTCAAGCCCGGGATGGTGTTCGCGCTCGAGACCTTCTGGCCGTCAACCGACGGGTGGAGCGCGGCGCGGATCGAAGAGGAAGTGGTCGTCACCCAGACTGGCCACGAGATCATCACCAGGTTCCCCGCGGACAAGCTGATGGTCGCGGGTGCGCACTACGTCAGCGTGGAGGGTCCGCTGCCAACCACGCGTGAACTCGAATCTCCGCCGAACGAGGATGTGCTCGAGCTGATCAAGACGAGCGCGCGCGTCGAGCGGGTCGGAGTCTGAAGAGCACTATGGCCACCTCCGTCGTGATGCCTGCGCTGGAGATGGCGCAGGAAACGGGCAAGCTCGTCAAGTGGTACAAGCGCGAGGGCGAAGCGGTCTCGAAGGGCGAGCCGCTGATGGACGTCGAGACCGACAAGGCGGTCGTCGAGGTCGAAGCCGAGGCGAATGGCCTTCTGGCAGGTGTCCGGGCCGGTGAGGGGGACGTCATCGCCGTCGGGCAGACGATCGCGTGGATCGTCGCGCCCGGCGAGGCGGTGCCGCCCGACGATCGGCCGGCGCCGAGCGGCCGGCAGGCCGCCACAACGCCGGAGGCGACGGCGGATCGACGGAGCGCGCCGATGGCCGAACCCGGAAGCCCGCCCGACCGCCCGCTCCTGTCGCCCAAAGCCCGACGCCTCGCCGCCGAGCGCGGCGTCGAGCTCCGGGACCTGACCGGGTCCGGACCGGGCGGTGCGGTGCTCGCCGGCGACCTCCGGATTCCGGCAGCGCCGGGAACCGAGGAGCCGGGGACCATCTGGCGGATCATGGCCGAGCGGATGTCCGCGGCCTGGACGTCCGTGCCGCACTTCTTCCTGACGCGCGACGTGGACGCCAGCGCGTTGGTCGCGCTCCGGACGCGGCTCGCCGGCGGAGCCCCGGCCGAGCCTGCCGGCGGTGTCACCTACACCGACCTGCTGGTGGCGCTCGCAGCGCGAGCCCTCGGCAAACACCGGAGGGTGAACGCCAGCTGGATCGACGGACGCATCCGGTATCACGACGACGTCCACGTCGGCGTTGCGACAGCGGTCGAGGACGGCCTGGTGGTGCCGGTGATCCATGGCGCCGGCGGGCTGTCGGTGCCAGCGATTTCCCGGTTGCGCCGGGAACTCGTGGAACGCGCCAGGGCCGGGCGGTTGAAGCCGGCCGACATCGTTGGCGGGACCTTCACGATCAGCAACCTCGGGATGTACGCCGTCGACGCCTTCAGCGCGATCGTCAATGCGCCGCAGGGGGCCATCCTGGCCGTCGGGCGCATCGCGGACCGCGTTGTGGCACACGAGGGCCGGCCGGCCGTGCGCCCGATGCTGATGTTGACGCTATCGGTCGACCATCGCGTCGCAGACGGCGCGCGCGCCGCCGCGTTTCT
>Ga0209751_10006670_pt1 | contig 10670 bp, 10 predicted proteins | sample RifCSP13_1_FD_184019 | JGI IMG/M metagenome (GOLD analysis project Ga0209751, IMG submission 184019) | Soil microbial communities from Rifle, Colorado - Rifle CSP2_sed 13_1 (SPAdes) (version 2) | ecosystem: Environmental > Terrestrial > Deep subsurface > Rock core/Sediment | place: Rifle...
GGCGCGGTCCCCCCCGACCCGGAACGCCAGGTCGTGCACATCCTCCAGGCGGCCGGGATCAACCCTGACCAGGACATTCGCAAAGAACTGCTGGGGCTGGCGGAGGCGTCCGCCGCGCTTCGGGACAAGAAGATCGACGCTTTCTTCTGGCGTAGTGAGAGCTTGCCCACATCGGATATTCTTGCCCTGGCGACGACGCCAGGCGTTCGGATCAAACTCATCCCGCTCGACTCCGTGCTGCCTGCGCTGCAGAAGGAATTCGGCAACCTCCTCTTCAAGGTGACGATCCTCAAAGAGTTCTACCCTGGCATGACGGCCAACGTCCCAACGGTCGCCCAGGCTATCCTGCTGGTGGCCCATCAGGATTTCGACGCGAACCTCGCCTATCAGATTACGAAGCTGATATACGAGAGACGAGCCGACCTGGCACTGCTCCACAAGGCGGCGCAGGACATCACCCTCATCGGGGTGGCCGGTCGCTCTCCCATCCCGTTCCATCCGGGGGCGAATCGATACTTCAGGGAACGGGGGGTTGAAGGGTTTTAGGAATCCGTCACTCTACTCCCTTCTTGATTGCGGAGGCGAGGTTTCTCCTGGTCAAATTAGGACACGGCCCAACTTGCGCCTTCCTTGACACCACTTTGCGGCACCTGTCATTGTAGACTCTGCGAAAGATGACTGCGCAACTCAAGAATCGCGTTTCGCCGCTCCTCTCCCGCGAGCAGATGGAGCGCTACTCGCGCCAGATCCTCTTGGAAGAGATCGGCCTGGCGGGGCAGCGCCGCCTGCTGGAGAGCCGCGCCCTGGTGGTGGGTGCGGGCGGGCTAGGCAGTCCCTCCTCCCTCTATCTGGCCGCCGCCGGCGTGGGGACGATCGGCATCGTCGACGGCGACCGGGTCGAGCTGAACAACCTGCACCGGCAGATCGTGCACACCACCCGAGACGTCGGCATCCCCAAGACGCAGTCCGCGGGGCGCACCCTGCTGGACCTCAATCCCGACGTCTCCGTCATCCCGTTCCAGACGACCCTCACGTCCGAAAATGCGCTGGAGATGATCAAGGACTTTGACGTCATCGTGAACGGCAGCGACAACTTCCCCACCCGCTACCTGGTCAACGACGCCTGCGTCTTCCAGAAGAAGCCGCTCGTCGACGCCAGTATCCTGAAGTGGGAGGGGCAGGCCACGACCTTCTTGCCGGGGCAGGGGTGCTACCGCTGCCTCTTTCCCACGCCGCCGCCGCCGGGCGTCGTCCCCTCCTGCGCGGAGGGCGGCGTCCTCGGCGCGCTGGCCGGCTTCATGGGCACGCTGCAGGCGACGGAAGCGGTGAAGGTGTTGCTGGGGCGCGGGCGGACGCTCGTCAACCGCCTCTTCATCTTTGACGCGCTGGAGAACGACTACCGCATCGTGCGCTGGGCGCGGAATCCGAACTGCCCGGTCTGCGGTGACGCGCCCACGATCCGGGAATTGATCGACTACGACGCCTTCTGTGGGCTCCCCGGGCGGCACGCCGTGGCCGCCACCGACGGCGGGGTCGTGCCGGAGATCGACCCCGAGGAAGCCTACCGTCTGGTGCAGGATGGGGCGCAGTTGATCGACGTGCGTGAGCCCTGGGAGTGGGCGCAGGCCCGCATCCCCGGCGCGGTCCTCATCCCCAAGGGGGATGTGCCGCAGCGGCTCACGGAAATCGACCCCCACCGTCCCGTCCTCGTCCACTGCGCGGTGGGCGCGCGGAGCGCGGACGTGGTCAAGTTGCTGCGCGGCGCCGGGTACGGGAAGGCGTTCAACGTGCGCGGCGGAATTATCGAGTGGATGAACCAGCAGTTGCCGGTGGAGACAGGGGACGGGTAATCCCGTTTGCGTCAGGCGGTCCTGAAATCCCCACGCGTCATCTCGATTGAGGAGCGACCGGTTCCGCAGCCGGGCCCGGGCGAGGTGCTGCTCCGGGTGCGCGCCGCGCTCACCTGCGGCACCGACCTGAAGACTTACCGCCGCGGGCATCCCCGCCTGCCTGCCGGCCCGTTCGGCCACGAGTGCGCCGGCGATGTCGTGGCCGTCGGTCCGGACGTCGAAGGCGTCGCGCCCGGCGACGCCGTGATGCTGGTGCCCACCGCTCAGTGCGGGAGTTGCCGGGCCTGCCGGGCCGGCGCCGAGAACCACTGCGAACGCCTTTTCCAGGACATCGTCCTGGGCGCGTACGCCGACTATCTGCTGATCTCGCCGCGGGTCGCGGCGCGCCATCTGCTGCCCAAGCCGCCGCACCTGTCGTACATCGAGGCGGCATTCCTCGAGCCACTCGCCTGCGTCCTGCACGGGTGGCGGCGCCTGGGCCTCGCCGGTTCTTCCACCGTGGCGGTCGTGGGGTTGGGCGCGATCGGTCTCCTCCAGGTACTGACGGGTCAGGCGTTAGGCCACCGCATGGCCGCGGTAGGCCGGCGGCCTGCGCGGCTGAAACTGGCGGCGGAACTCGGCGCGGCGGGCATCGAGATCGAGCAGGGCGACATCCCAGCGCAGGTGGCCGAGGCGCTGGGCGCGTGGCCGGACGTCGTGGTCGAGTCCACCGGGACGCGCCACATCTGGGAGCAGGCGCCGGAATGGGTGCGCCCCGGCGGGAAGGTCCTGCTCTTCGGCGGGCTGGCCGGTGGCAGCCGGGTGTCCTTCGACGCCGGGCTGCTGCACTACGGTGAAGTCGACCTGGTCAGCGCGTTCCACTACACGCCGCAGGATGTCACTAACGCCTACCGCTGGCTCAGCGACCGCCGAATCGACGTCAAGCCGATCATCAGCGCCGTCCGCCCGCTCGACGACATCGTCGGCGTCTTCCAGGAACTCGACCGCGGCGGGCCAGTCAAAGTGGCGATCATGCCCGAGGCAGCGGAGTGGTGCTGACGCTGCCCACGACCACGCGCGCGGCCATCTTCTACGGGCCCGACGACATCCGTCTTGAGCGCGTACCGCTGGCCGCGCCGGGCCCCAAAGAAGTTCTGGTGCGTATCCGGGCCTGCGGCCTCTGCAGCAGCGAGACCCTGGCCTGGTACATGCAGCGCAAGGCCCCGGTCCCGCTGGGGCACGAACCGGCCGGTGAAGTTGTGGCCGCGGGGGAGGGGGCGGGGGTGGCACCCGGCCAGCGGGTCTTCATCCATCATCACGCGCCCTGCCTGCAGTGCCGCGCCTGCCGGCGGGGCGACTACGTGCACTGCCAGACCTGGCGGAGCACGCGCCTCGTCCCCGGAGGGTTGGCCGAATATGCCCTGGTGCCGGCGCAGATCACGGCCGCCGATCTGCTGCCGCTGCCGGCGTCGGTCAGCGACGTAGCGGCGGTCTTCGTCGAGCCGCTGGCCTGCGTGGTGAAATCCTTACGCCGGGCCCGCGTCCGCCCCGGAGATCGCCTGGCGGTCATCGGTCTGGGCGTCATGGGGCTGCTGCACATCCTGCTCGCCCGCGACCTGCAATTTGAGCGTGTCGTCGGTGTCGATCTGCTCCCGGAGCGGTTGGCCGCCGCGCGCGCGGCTGGCGCCGACGACGTCCTGATGGGAGGAGAGGATGCCGCGGCGCGGGTGCGGGAGGCCACCGGAGGTGGCGCCGACGTCGTCATTGTCACGCCGGCCTCCCTCGACGCGATCCAACTCGGCTATGAGTCCGTGGCGCCGGGCGGCCGGATCGTCATCTTCACGCCCGTGCCTCCGGAGGACCTCTGGGCTCTCCCCGTGCACGACATGTTCTTCCGCGAGGTCGAGATCGTGCCCACGTATTCCGCGGGGCCGAACGACACGCGCGAGGCCCTGCGCCGGCTTGCCGAGGGGCTGCCGGTGGAATCTCTGATCTCGCACCGGTTCGACCTGAACGGCGCGGCGGAGGGATATCGGCTCGTGGCGCAGGGACGAGCGCTCAAGGTGGTGGTGCAACCATGACAGAGTCGGCGGCCCAACTCTTTGTGTCGTCGTGCGAGGTTTCCGAGCAGGAGGTCCGCCCGGCGCGCCGGCTGCTCCGGTTCGATCCGGCCATGTTCTCCTGGGAGGGGGTACCGGTGCAGGCGTACAAGCCCGCGGTGGAGAGCGTCCTGGCCTGGGAGGGCGTCACCCGACGCGTCCTGGTGGGCGCGTCCGGCGAGCCCACCGCCTTCCAGTTGCGCTACTTCGAGATCCAACCGGGTGGATTCAGCAGCCTGGAGCGGCACGACCACGCCCACGCCGTCCTCGTGCTGCGCGGCCGCGGCCGCGTGCGTGTCGGCGACGAGAGCTTTGACGTGCGCCCGTTCGACCTGGTCTACGTACCGCCGGAAGAACCGCACCAGTTTCTCAACACCGATCCACACGAACCTTTCGGGTTCCTCTGCCCGGTGGACGCGCAGCGCGACGCGCCCCGCCCCGTCGGCCAGGACTAGCAGCCAGCCCCCTCTTTGCCGCCACACTGCCCCGGCAGCCACCCGGATTGTGGACTAGACAAGTAATTTGTTCATGACTATTCTGGTCAAGAGGTCCAGTCAGAATCCGAGCCGGCCGGGGGGGGAAGTTTGTGAGGCGCGCGTCGATAGCATCATTGAAGGCCAAACTGAGCGAGTACCTGGACGCCGTGAGGGCGGGGGAGGAGGTCATTGTGACCGAACGAGGGCGCCCCATCGCCCGCATAGGGCCGATCGAGGCTCCTGCGAGTTACGAGTCGCACCTCGCGGCGCTGCTCCGTGCCGGGCTGGCGCGTCTGCCCCGGCGAAAGCTCTCGGCGAGATTTTGGGATGAGAGGGGCCCGGCGGATCCCGAGGGCAGAGGCCTGGCCGCGCTGATCGAGGAGCGGGCTGAGGACCGGTGAGATTCTGGGATGCGTCTGCGCTGGTGTTGCTGTGTTTGGAGCAGCCCCTCTCTCCTGTCGTGCGCGAACTGCTTCGGGAGGACCGCATAATAGTGGCCTGGTGGGGTTCGCCCATCGAGTGCTGGTCCGCCTTTGCGCGGCTCCGGCGCGAAGGTATGCTGACGGCCGAACAGGAAGAGTCGGCCCGCCGGGTGCTCAGGACATTGCAGGATACCTGGGCGGAGATTCTGCCCGGTGAAGAAGTGCGCCGGCAGGCCGGCAGGCTGCTTCGCCTGCACTCGCTGCGGTCGGTTAACGTACTGCAGCTCGCCGCGGCGCTGGAGTGGGCGGGTGTTCCACGGTCGGGAGAAATGGTTGTCTTCGACGAGCGCCTGGCCGCGGCGGCACGCCTTGAGGGCTTGACGCCTCGACCGTGACGCACGCGGCGGTCGGAGCGGGGTTGAATTGTTCAGCGCGGCGCCTCGAAATTGACGACCCAGAGTGGACGGGCTAGAATGGGGGTACTATGGCGATCACGCAGGAACCCGTCGTCGGCATCACCGCCGAAGCCGCCGCCAAAGTGAAGGATCTCCTCGCCCAGGAACCGGAGGGGACGCACCTGCGCCTCTTCGTCACCCGGGGCGGCTGCTCCGGGTATACCTACGGCATGACCCTGGACAATGAACTGCGCGAAGGAGACCAGCTCGTCGATCAGCACGGCGTGCGCCTCTTGGTGGACGGGCTCACCGCCCGCCTGCTGCGCGGCGCGCAAGTCGACTATACGAAGTCGGTGATGGGTGAGGGCTTCACGCTGCGCAACCCCAACGCCGTCTCCACCTGCGGCTGCGGCCACTCCTTTACCACCGCCGAGGATCCGGGCGAGGCCGACCCTTGCGACGAGGGGCAAGCACACGAGGGGCAGGCATAGGAGGAGCGCGTGGCTGACGCAATGTCGTTGATCACCGGCGGCGAGGCCGCCACAGATGGCGACCAGGGCCTGCGGGCGAGGGTCGAAGCGGTTCTGGACATGATCCGCCCCGCCGTGCAGGGGGACGGGGGCGACATCGAACTGATGGACATCGTCGAGGGGATCGTCCAGCTGCGGCTGGCCGGCGCCTGCGTGGGCTGCATGCACTCGATGATGACGCTGCAGGCCGGGATCGAACGGATCCTGAAGCAGAACGTCCCGGAGGTCAAGGCGGTCGAGGCGATGCCCTTCTAGGAACGCCGGACGCTGCGACCACTGGGCCCCTCATGGGATCATGAGGGGCCTTTTCATCGGCCAGGAACGAGCACGCCGGAGGACACGGAATGGCCGCGGAAGAGCGTGGGGGGATGGAGTCCAGCGAGCCGGTCGGTGGCGCGTCGTGGACGCGCATCCTGCGCAAGATCGACGACTACCGCTGGGAGATTCCTACGACCTACAAGCCGGGCATGCGTGTGCCCGGGCTGGTCTTCGCCGACGAGCGGATGCTGCGGCAGATCGCCGAAGAGCAGGCCCTGGAACAGGTGGCGAACGTGGCCACGCTGCCGGGCATTGTCGGCTACTCCTATGCCATGCCCGACATTCACTGGGGATATGGATTTCCTGTGGGTGGTGTCGCCGCGTTCGATCTGGATGAAGGGGTGATCTCACCTGGTGGCGTCGGCTACGACGTAAATTGCGGGGTCCGTCTGATCCGCACGAATCTCATCGAAGAAGACGTTCGTCCCCATCTCGAGCAGGTGGTAAATGTACTCTTTCACGCCGTCCCCTCCGGCGTCGGCGCCACCGGTAGCGTCAAACTGGAGGTCTCGCGCCTCGACCACGCGCTGCGGGACGGCGCCCGGTGGGCCGTCGAGCAGGGTTACGGGCGGCGCGAGGATCTCGAGACCTGCGAGGCGGGCGGCGCGCTGCCGCAGGCGGATCCCGATAAGCTCAGCCCGCAGGCCAAGTCGCGCGGGAAGGCGCAGGTCGGGACTCTCGGCTCAGGCAACCACTTCCTCGAAGTCCAGGTGGTCGACCAGCTCTTCGACGCGGCCGCGGCCGAGACGCTGGGACTGTTCCCCGGACAGATCGTCGTCTTCGTCCACTGCGGCTCGCGCGGCCTGGGCCACCAGGTCTGCACCGACTACCTGCGCGTCTCCGAGCGGGCGAACGCGCAGCAGTACCACATCCACCTGGTGGACCGGCAGCTGGCCTGCGTCCCCTTCCGCTCGCCGGAGGGGCAGGACTACTTCGGCGCCATGTGTGCCGCCGCCAACTTTGCCTGGGCCAACCGGCAGTTGATCACCCACTGGGTGCGGGAGGCGTTCGAGCGCGTCTTCGGCCGCAGCGAGCGCGACCTGGGGATGGACCTGGTGTACGACGTCGCGCACAACATCGCCAAGGTCGAGGAGTATGAGGTGAACGGCCGGCGGATGCCGGTCTGCGTGCACCGCAAGGGCGCCACGCGGGCCTTTCCCCCCGGGCACCCGGAGGTGCCGGCCCGCTACCGGGGCATCGGCCAGCCCGTCCTCATCCCCGGCGACATGGGCCGCTACTCGTTCGTCGCCCTGGGTACGGATGCGGCCATGCGCCTGACCTTTGGCTCGACCTGCCACGGCGCCGGGCGCGTGATGGGGCGAAAAGCCGCGGTGCGGGCGCTCCACGGAGTCGACGTGGCGGATCAACTGCGCAGCCGGGGCATCATCGTGCGGGCGCAGGACCGCTCGCTGCTGGCCGAGGAGGCGTCCCAGGCCTACAAAGACGTGGCCAACGTCGTGGACATCTGCCACAACGCCGGCATCAGCCGGCGGGTCGTGCGCACCCGCCCGATCGGCGTGGTCAAAGGGTAGAGCGCGCCGGGTCGACCGGCGCAGACAAAAGGAGAGACGCGTGGACTTCCATCTCACCGATGAGCAGCGCCTGATCCACCAGACGGTGCGGGACTTCGCCGCGCGCGAGATCCGGCCGCACGCGCGGGAGTGGGACCGCCAGGGGAAATTCCCGCTGGAGCTCGTCCCGCTGCTGGCCGAACTGGGCCTCTGGGGCATGACGGTGCCCGCCGCGTACGGCGGAGCCGGCCTGGACATGATGAGCATCGCCCTGGCCATCGAGGCCCTGGCCTCGGGCGACGGCGGCATCGCGCTGGCCGTCGCCTCGCACAACTCGCTCTGCAGCGGCCACATTGTCCAGTTCGCCAGCGAAGAGCAGAAGCAGCGCTACCTCCCCCAACTGGCGTCGGGACAGGCGCTGGGCGCCTGGTGTCTGACCGAGCCCGGGGCGGGCAGTGACGCCGGCGCGATTCAGACCCGCGCCGTGCGCCGCGGCGATACCTGGTACATCACCGGGACCAAAGTCTTCGTCACGCAGGGTTCCATCGGCGGCGTCTACGTCGTGATGGCGGTAACCGATCCGCAGAAGGGGCGGGACGGGATTTCCGCGTTCATCGTCGAGCGGGAGACGCCGGGACTGCGGGTGGGGAAGCACGAAGACAAGCTGGGTGTGCGCAGCAGCGACACCGCCGAGGTCGTCTTTGAGGACTGTGAAGTCCCCGAGGCGAACCTGATCGGCCGCCCCGGCGACGGGTACGGGCAGGCGATGCGCACGTTGGAGAAGGGGCGAATCGGCATCGGCGCCATGGCCGTGGGACTGGGCCGGGCCGCGCTGGAGGCCAGCGTCCTCTACGCGCGGGAGCGGAAGGCCTTCGGCAAGCCGATCGCCGACCACCAGGCCGTGGCCTTCATGATGGCGGACATGGCCGCCGAGATCGACGCCGCCGGGCTGCTCGTGGCCCGCGCGGCTGGGCTGGCCGACCAGGGACGACCGTTCCGGCGGGAGGCCTCCATGGCCAAACTCTACGCCTCCGAAGCGGCGGCCCGCGCGGCGGCGAAGGCGGTGCAGATCCACGGCGGGTACGGCTTCATCAAGGACTACCCGGTGGAACGCATCTACCGCGACGTGAAACTCACGGAGATCGGCGAGGGGACCTCGGAGATCCAGCGAATCATCATCGCCAAATCGGTTCTCGGGGAGTAGGATGCCCGGCGCGGCTCCGGAGAGTTTCCAGGCGCGGCTGGACCGCGGCCCTCTGCTGGCGGATGGGGCCATGGGGACGATGCTCTACGCCCGCGGCGTGCCGTTCGACCAGTGCTTCGACGCGCTCAACGTCGACCGCCCCGATCTGGTCACGGCCATCCACGGCGAGTACATTGCCGCCGGCGCGGAACTCATCGAGACCAACACCTTCGGGGCCAATCGCTTCAAACTGAGTCTGCACGGGCTGGAAGATCGGGTGCGCGCGACCAATGTGGCGGGCGCGGCAGCCGCGCGCGCGGCCCGAGAGGCCTCCGGCCGCTGGGTCTGGATCGCCGGGTCCATCGGGCCGATCGGCCGGCCGCTCGCGCCCCTGGGGACGGTCAAGGCGGGCGAGGCCCGGCAGGCCTTCGCCGCGCAGGCGAAAGCCCTGGCCGAGGGCGGCGTGGACCTGCTGATCTTCGAGACGTTCAGCGACCTGCACGAACTGACGGAGGGAGTGGCCGCGGCCAAAGAGGTCACCGGCCTGCCGATCATCGCGCAGATGACCTTCACGCACGAAGGGAAAACGCTGCTCGGCCACACCCCCGCCGAGATCGTCGCCCGCTTGGAGGAACTGGGGGTGGCGGTCATCGGGGCCAACTGCAGCGTCGGCTCGCAGGGCGTGCTTGAAGTCATGGAGCAGATGGTGCTCGTCAGCCGCACGCCCCTCTCGGCGATGCCGAACGCCGGGTTCCCTGCCTACGTCAGTGGGCGGATCATCTACTTCTCCGCACCGCAGTACATGGCGGACTACGCCCGCCAGATGGTGGAACTGGGCGTGACCGTGGTCGGCGGGTGCTGCGGCACGACCCCGGAACATATTCAGGCGATGCGCGAGGTGCTGCGCACCGTCGAATCCCCCCCGCCGCCGCGGCTGCGGCCGCGGGTGACGGTGCCGGCACCGCCGCCGGTGGCCCGCCCCTCGCCGCCGACCGCCCTCGCCGCGCGGCTGGGCCGCCGCTTCGTCCTCACCGTGGAGGTGCTGCCCCCGCGGGGGACACAGGAGGGACCGGAACTGGAGGCCTGCCAGCTGCTCCGGCAGGCCGGGGCCGACACCATCAACGTCCCGGACAATCCCATGGCCCGCCTGCGCATGAGCCCGTGGGCGATGTGCCTGCGCATTCAGACGGACGTGCGGATGGAGACGGTCCTGCACTTCACCACCCGCGATCGCAACCTGGTGCGGATGCAGTCCGACCTGCTGGCGCTGCACGCCCTGGGGATCCGCAACATCCTGGTCCTGCGCGGCGATCCGCCGCAACTGGGCGACTATCCCAGCGCCACCGCCGTCTCCGACGTGAAGCCGTCCGGGTTGATCCGGTTGATCAAGCAGTTCAACGAAGGACATGACCTGGCCGGCAACGACCTGGGGCAGGCCACGACCTTCCTGGTGGGCGCCGCCCTGAACATGGGGGCGCGCGACCTGGATCGGGAACTGCGCGGGCTCGAGCAAAAGCTGCGCGCCGGCGTGGACTTCCTCTGCACCATGCCGATCTTCGAGCCGGCGACGCTGGACCGCGTGCTGGACCGCATCGGCCCGCTGCCGGTGCCTCTGCTCGTGGGTATTCTCCCGCTGCACGGGCTGCGGCACGCGGAGTTCCTGCACAACGAGGTCCCCGGGATGGTGATCCCCTCGGCGCTGCGGGACGCCTTCCGCGCCGCTCCCCGGAACGGTCGCGAAGTGGGCCTGCGTTTTGCCGAGGCACTGGTGGCGGCGATCCGCCCTCGCGTCCAGGGGCTCTATCTGATCCCCTCGTTCGGCCGGTACGACCGGGTGCTGCACCTGGTGCAGACGCTGCGGAAGGAGACACCCGCGCCCACCGACCCGTGACCCGCCCCATCCGTGT